>JAAUXT010014321.1_pt1 | contig 45207 bp, 52 predicted proteins | sample 7278171 | NCBI WGS metagenome assembly JAAUXT01 (sample SAMN14350112, study PRJNA611818) | marine sediment metagenome | isolation source: surface marine sediment (1.8m) | place: French Polynesia: Moorea | collected 2018-08
AAATTAATTTTGTTTGTTACTTCCATTTTCAAAATCCTTCTCTCACTGAACTTGAATGGTGTGCTGTTGGAAGTATCTCACACAGGGCACTTTCCACTCAACGATCGTCCAAGTCAAAAGGCCCCAAGGGTACTTCTGACAACCAGGGCGTTCTGACACTCCGACACCGTGCCCAACTTGAAAATCTTGACTCAGAAGTTATGGGTGAAAAGCAAGCAAAACACTTTCTGGCCAAAGTGACAGAACTTTGCATTGCTCCACAAGCCTGAAGGGGAATGCATTGCTATGGACGGGTGCGACAGTGTTTTTGCACCTGCTCTCATCAAGGCTGAGATTACCCCCAAGTCGAGATGATTGGAAATTCAGAGCTTGCCGATCCAATCAGTGATGTTTTCCGTACAAACTGCTTGCCACTTGCAGATGCACACTGTCGAGACACAGGGGTGACCAACAGCGATCAACTAAAAGTAGAATCACTTGTCAACATTTCGTGCTCTGGTCACAGTTTCTGTCTTTCTATACAGACCCAAAAGGTTCAAGAAAATTGCAAACGGATTTTGCATTCACACTTTGGTGGTTCCCATTCAAGATTGACAAATGGTGTGCTGTTGAGGCTGTCTGCAGCCCATCCTGCAGAAATGACCAGTTTGCATGACTTCCGTCCACATTTGGCTGATGTTCTTTTCCCACAACCCAGGAATGAACACAGGTTTGATCAGCGCCGAAGCAGTTTGTGTCTGATCAACATTTTTTTTCTTGGGAGCGGAGAACTGTTGTTTTTCTCTTACGGAGTACCACAGTGACATGGATGTGACAGTCGAACGGAAATCGAGTCCTGCTCAGAAATTAATACGGCCAGGCAGCTGTGGCACACAACACAAATTATGGTGAAGAAAAGCAATCGAGGGGACATTACTCACACTGCTGGGAACGTTTTATATGACATATCAATCGATAGCCCCTCCTACACAGCCAGAAAGCCATTTCTCTGCATATCGCATTGCAATAGCTCATCCGATTTTCCCTGTCCAAACGCTTCTCAGTTCGCTCAACAAACAACAACCACCCCCGACAAGAACCAAAGCAATTAACCTTCAATTAGAATTTGCCACCTGCAGCTGTTCTGAAAAATGCTTTTCCTGAAAGAAAAAATGCTTGCGTTTGGGATTGTACGAGGAGGCGGTGCCGTCTGCAGTCGCTTGTCCCTCACTCAGTGCTGTTTGATGCCGAAGGGAAGCAAAGGCACGGGAACAGCTCTGGCTCTGTCTGGCTGCAGGCCCAGCATGAAACAAGCGCAACGCTTTGTTGTCGATTTATTTCCCTCCAGTGCCTTCAATTTGTCACAATTTCCAAACAGTTGTGTTCTATTCGAGACGAAAATTTGCGGAGAACGTGACATCAATTGGGCTCTTGTTGCAATCCTTTTCTGAGCCGAAGATCACAACATGACGTCCAAAATGCGACTTTTCGTGCCTTTTTCAGCCGTGTGCTTGCAGCTGAAGAGTGTGCGCACTCTACGATGATTCTCTTGTTGTTTCTGTCCTGCAAGAGAAGTGCCCCTGTGAGTCGCACTGTCTCTGTTAGAACACAAGTTCCAAACCACAAGTGTACGAATTACCCGGGCAAGAATCCACGCAAAAATTCTTCTTTCATGTTCCTGCAGAAGGAGTACTATTTGGGCAAGCGGGAGGGAGTATGGGACCGCACCTGGGACATCCTGCAGTCTCCGGGCTGGAAGCTCGCGTCAGGGCGCGACCTGGAGACGGGCGTCGTCTACCGCAAACATTTCAACGAGTACGGCAACGTCTTCAGACTCGAGGTCAGTGCGCGATTCGTCTGAGTATCCCCTGTGAATCTGCGGTGTCGTGCCGCTGAAGCAGAATCTTCATGCAGAAGCACGAACAGGGAGCATTGCGGATGGCTCGGTATTTTTGCATTGCGTAGATCTGCACCTCACAAAGGACAAGAGAATCAATCAACTCCAAACGTGACAATGTCCTTTTCATCATTCGCATACTTGTGTGATCCGACTTTCGAAGTTTCCTGTCCTCCTTCCTCAGAGTAACGAAGCGAAGACTAGCGTTATGTAGCCGCTCCTCTGCCTTTCCGTGTGTGCCTCTCACCTCGCTGTCTGTGTCTCTGTCTCTCTCCATCTCTCTCTGTCTCTCTCAGTGTCTTGTCCCCTGCTCTGTGGTTTGGTTTTTTCACCACTGTAATGCTTCGTTGCAGGGCTACGTAGACCTGAGCGTGGAGGACACGTTCCAGCTGCTCGTGCTCGACCTGGAGCAGGCGCCCAGCTGGAACCACACCATCGAGGGCGCGCAGGTACCAAAACCCGCACGGGGCTTTGCAGCACGAGAAACGTTACTTCCGCAGCAGCTGGGCACATCGGCGCAAACAAACAAGTTTCACATGCTGTTCGACCGCAGAATTCGGTATTCAGCCTGAGCAAATTTCTGTTGTTTTTTTCCATGATATCTGCAGTTTTCTGTTTTGTTCGCAGGTGCTGCTGCAGGTGGACGACGAGAGTGACATCGCCTACACCGTGACGGCGCCGGCCGCGGGCGGCCTCATCGAGACACGAGACTTCATCTCGCTGCGCCACTGGCGCCGCCGCGACGACACTATCGTGAGCGCCGGCACCGGAGTCCTCCACCCCGCCAAGCACACGCAGAAAAACATGATCAGGTGCGAGGAACAACACTGATCCACGCTCAGTGCCTTTCACATTTCAGTGTCAGACGAACAAGATTCATACAGATCGCACACGCTTGTGAGCGTCGTGTGTTTGGCTGAGAAAGCTGACAATGACAGTTTGGGTGTCACATAAACGAATCATGGTAACCCTTTTGGGCCTGTAAAGAATGGAATGAACCTCTTCGATCTCGTTTTTGTTCACGTCATGCTTTCAGAGGAGACAACGGTCCGGGTGGCTGGGTGTTCAAGGAAGTGCCTGGAGCTCCAGACAGATGTCACTTTCTCTGGCTCATGAACACAGATTTAAAGGTACATACACGACAGAGGTTTGAGGTTGTGACCAAATTTACATTTTTCAACACGCAGATTTCAATTCACAGAACTCCACAGCTGTTGTGTTGTTGTACTCGACTTTCAGAATCAAACATTACAACAATGATCACCAAACATTCTGTCAAATCCCAAACAATTTATTTCTTGCAGGGCTGGCTTCCAAAGGGTTTAGTGGACACAGCTTATCCAAAAGCACAGCTGGACTATTTAGAAAACGTACGACAACACGCAAAAACCTTGAAGAGTACCCGTGGCACATAATTCGTGGGATGTTAGTCAATCTACATGTAGCTGTGTTCTCTCCACTGCAAACGGTGATTAGGAGTTGCGAACCTTAGAATGTAGCTCGTAGAAATACACGGTTCTGTGCGTCATGTTTGATTGGGACATTAAACGTGCGTAGATAAAACCTTGAGCCCGGAAAACCAACCGACATGAACGGAATGAGAAATTGGGTAGAATCCTTCCTGCCGTGGAAAGGCAATCCGACAAATGTCGGACAACGTGAAGGCAAGCAAGATGTCGAGCAAGAGGTCATCAGAGAAACGTTGTTGTCCTCACCACCTGTCTGTCTGTGATCCTCCGCTTTGTGTCTGCGATGCCAGTTGGAGTTTTCTGTCCGTCATGTCCACAGACTCCAAACACCTGGGTCCAACGCAGCGCGTTTCACTCGAGTCACAGCCAACTGTGGCTGCCTCTGTTTTTGTTTTTATTTTTTCGGACTTTTCTAGAGAAGCGTTTTCGATGTTGCACGAACAAAACACAAACAGTTGATATGGTTGCGTGGTCAAGATGTTGAGAATGATGTATCACAACTACACCAGAGTACGCTTTGGAAAATAGATAAATGTAGAGAATGTCGGCGTGAAATACATTTGAAGTGTTACAAAAATGTCTTGTCTTAAAATGCCGAGAAGTACGAATTTTGACTCTGACCGCTTGATGTGCATCACTGAAAAATTGCAATCCACTGTTCCGATCCACGTCCCAGCTGTACTTCTGAGTATTAAATTTTGCAACATTGATCACAGATACAGCAGTACAAAACAACTTCACGGGCCCACCTTTGGCAGGGGACAAAAGCGCCAAATCGCACAAAGAGAAGGTCAGAAGTTTTCGAAGTGGTGCTCGAACCGCGCCTTGCACTCCCTGGAGGTGTTGTAGCACGCTCTCTCGACGCCTTTCGTCAAGCCCGGCGGCCCGCAGCTAAACACGCCCACCGTGCGCACCTGCACGAAACAGCGCTCCTGTGAGACAGTGTTCTTCGTGCTTTGCTCCTCACCAAAGAATCGGGTGTGTACAGTGTGATGGCACAAAGCAGCTTAAAGGCAAGAATGTGGTTCCTACCCCTGGATGCTTGTCAGACACCTGCTTGAGGATCTTTTCAAAGTGCGGGCGTCCGAAGTGAGTCTTGGCCTTCAATCCCGTGAACATGCTCTTGCCGGAGATGGTTTGGAAGTACTCCTCGCACACGTACTGAAACACATAAACCATGTGTGTGCAACCATTTGTTTTGTTCAGTCGTCCCTGGAATTCAACACCCTGCCTTACAAAACAACAACAAATGGCAGTCGAGGTTCTTCCTCGGCCTTCTGACGAATCGCTCAAGAATCTCCTTCTGTCTTTTCCTGTCAATATCAACCCACTTCATTTCTTCCCACTGTCCGCCCGTCCTTCCCCTTTCACTGACCAGCATGGTGGTGCGGAGGTCGAACTTCTGGAAGAACTGCGTGATGAAGCAGTGCGTCTCGGCGACGCCGTCCGTGTCGACCGACTCGACCTGTTTGATGATGTCGAGCAGCCACTCGTAGTGCTTCTGACTCCCCGTCACCCAGATGAAGTACAGCTGCGGAGAGAGTCAGGCGACATTGAGATGGACGGCAGAAAGTTTGACAGTTGTTCATTGTAATCTTGACCTCAAACTACAAACAATAGAAGCTGATTGTTGACCGATCTCATTTCCGCATCCAGAGTCATTCCTTCTTCGATACCAACCAACAAACAAAAGCAACCTGTGAGGTTTCACCTTCTTGCACTTGATCCTGAACATGTTTTTGATGGACGACATGAAGACGAAGTCTTTGAGGATGGAGGCGTACGGCGTGACGCCGATGCCTCCTCCGACGAGCACCGACACGTCGTACTTGTACCAGTCTTGCTGCCCAGCACCGTACGGCCCGTCCACGTACACCTGGGTGCGTGCGTGATGGAGATGAGTGTGCTGGAGCAAAAGAATTTTACCGCCTCTGCCCCTGTTCCCACAATGGGTCGTCAACTCACCTGGGGGAACTTGCCGGTCTCCTTGGCCTCTCTCAGCAAGGTCCTCAGGTTGGTGGACCAGGGACCGACGGCGCGGCAGTGCAGCGCGAGCGACTCCTCGTGCGGCGCCGACGTCAGCGTCAGCGGGTGGTACTCGTTCTGCCCCAGGTCCAGACACGCGATGCGCACCCACTGTCCCGACTTGTACTCGAAGTAACTCGGACGCTTGATCTCGATCTTCGTCACATCTGCAGCGTAACGCAGTCCAAATTGAAACGAAAAGAAAGGAAACCATTTGACCATGATCAGACAAACTGTTGTCATTCAAACTGCAGTCAGTCATTGATCACGTTTGTGTCTCACTTTGAACTTTGTGTGCTGACTTGTGTGTTGTGTGTACAACCGCTGAACGAAACCAAGACTTGACTGACCGTACGAATCAACTGACCTGACGGGAGCAGCTCGACACTGAGGATGTCGAGCGCCTTCTTGTTACGACTGAGGGAGATGGTTTTGTCGATGAGGAAGATGATGGCGGGTCCGAGGAAGTAGTAGAAGAAGAAGGGGTCCTGGATGATGCGGGACGCGCCGTGCAGCAGCACGAGGATGTAGAGCAGGTAGAACAGCTTGTGCGTCGTCCAGAACGCTTTGAAGATGTGCGTCCTGCATAAACACCAAAACCAAGTTCCTCAAATGAAGTTCGCCTCATCGCGGATGCAATATCAATCACTTTCAACCACACTTGCGAAACAAGGTTGAGCGTTCACTCGAGCACAAAAAGTCCAATTACGTTTTGTCTTTTCTGTAAATTTTGAGACCGTTCGTGTGCAAAATTTGTCGCCATTGCCAGAACAATGTCTGGCTTTACCGCACTCCTTTCCCAAGAGCAAGTTGATCACCTCGCAGTTTGTGTGGCGAAGATGTAAATGATACAGCAGACGAGCGTCAGGAGGTAGCCTGTGGCGCCCGTCATGTTGCCGTACATCCAGAAACTGAAGTCGGGCACCACATCCGACCTGCGACAAAAGTCGAAAAAAATACATCAAGTGAATTCTTCAATGAAGCAAACTTGTGTTTATCGAAAAGCGAAGCGCCCACCTGAAGTAGATCTCATCGAAGATACAGAGGAAGGAGACTGGCTGCGTCGCGACTTGGTAGAAGTTGAAGCAGTAGCCCAGGATGTGCAGAACTGCAACCAACCACGAGGATGAAAGGGAACTCAGGTACCCTAAACATTTGTTGAATGAACAGCAGGACAGACGATGGAGGTGGATCTCGTACCTGTGAAGAGCAGCGCGGTGTAGGCGACGAGTTTGTGGAAGGTGACGACCGAATCGAACGGCACGTACAGGTTCAGAATCGTCTCGCGCAGCGTCGTGATCGTGTTCCTGCGACACAAGTGTGTAGTACTCCGTGTCAAATGGTTCTCGTTTATTTCAAGTCACAGATCACTCTTCGAAGGCTCTTCAGTTTCACATTCAACAATTCATCTCGTTTTGATGATGCTGTTCAGAAAAAAAGTTTTTGTTCGTGCGAACCTTGTTGAGTTGGGAATCTCAGTGTTTTGCAAGATCTAGAACTGGAACCATCGCGAATGAGATTTGCTGAACACGACAAAGCGCAGAGTTCGTTCGCACTCACCTGCACATGGTGAGGAGCAGGAGCGAGAAGGTGAAGCTCTGCGCGGCGGCCGAGCCTCGACTCAGCGCGACTCCGTAGCCGAGGATGCTGCGGAAACCCTTGTGCTCCAGCTCCATCGCGTACTCTGAAACAGCGGAGTCGCGCGTTGAGTGTGAGGACCCACTCATACCAGGAGACTCCGGAGACAACTTCTTCTCAGTCAGCCGCACAAGAGAGGGCCTTGAACGCTCATGTCAATGGAGAGTTGCGACTCACTGTAGAAACGCTCGCTGAAGATGACGCTGCACAGGTAGAAGAAGAGGAGCACGATGACGATCTTCTGCTTGTTGTTTTGCACGAAATGCGTGCACGTCTTGATGGCCACTTGTGTGCGGGAGTAGTGCTGCGGAAGCGCCGGCAGCTCCACCATCTCCGTCCCCGCCAGGCTGAAGATCCGGTCCCGCAACGGTGGCATCTTCGACTTGGGACTCTCCAGGTTTGTACCTGCAACACAAACACGTTCGGACTTTGGATGACTGTGAATGAATTTTAATTCACAGTTTGCAGACCTGTCCTGTACTCAGTGTTGGTTGATTGCTTCACGGACTCTTTTCTGGTTCGTTGTGAAGAAGTCACGCCCTTTCGAGCACGCGGCACAGATTCCGTCAGTTCCTCACCTTTCCAGTCGAGCGACACGTCCTGAAGCAGGTCTCCGTTCTTGTAGAAAAGCTTTTTGAAGTCGTCGAACTTGAGCGACGACTTGCCGTCCATGCCAGCGAGCACGAACATCTGGTCTACGAGGCGGTCGAGCTGCTCGTCATCCAGACGCGTGTTCGTCTTGGCGTTTGCCGTGTCGATCATCGACCTGCGGCGCGGGGCGGAAACGAAAGTGACCGAGAGTTTTGTGTGAGGCTCGATTCACACAGAGTGCTTGGAAGGGAGGAGCGGGAGGGGCAGAGTGAGAGTGCGGCGTGAAAATACTCGTACATCACCAACAGATACACACAGGTGGAGTCAAACTGAGCACTGAACGCACCTGATCATCTTGGATGTTTCCTGCCTGTCCAAGGTTCCACTTTTGTTCAGATCGTACATGACGAACAACAGGTGCAGCTTGTCATCGCTGGAACCTGAAAATCCACAAAACGGGGAGTAGATCTGTCAGGTGTTTGTCGCTGCTGGTCCAGAGGGCGAATACACCGCGCGTCACTGTCACTCCAAATAAATTTCAAAAGCGATTCCAGTGTCCCTGCCCCCAACATGTTTGGAAGTGCAATGAGCTTTCCTCTTGGAATGTCCCTGTGCCTCGGTCCTGCGTTGCTGGAAATTTTGTTTTGGGATTAGGGCGCGCTGTGTGTCCACTCGCTCAAATGTGGAGCTTGCAGTGCCACAATGGTCACGCCATGAACCACACCCTGCTCTGTGCCAGAGAGCTCGTTCAGCTGGTTTATCCAAAACAGACTGTCCGATCACTGAGACAACCCATCTCGTCTTCTCTGTCCATCTTCGCTCACCCCTGGAGAAGACGGCGACTGCGTAGAGCACGTCCCTGAAGGTCACGTGGCCCTTGTCCTCGCGGTCGATGACGGAGAACATCTGGTTGACGAACATCGAGTCGGGCTTCATCGCCAGCGCCTCAGCGAACTCCTCCTGCATTGAAATTCTCAGGCATTTGGCCAAAAACCGATTTGACAGAGCACCGTATTGCGTCTTCTGTTGTCCAAATTGAGACTTATTGTCAAACCCGATGCTTGGTGCTCCAGCCGGAAACGGAACCAGGGACGCAGTCAATTGCAAAAACCGAGCAGCGTGCTGTAAGACCAGACAAAAACAGTTCTTGTATCCTGAAGCAGGAGACTCGTGAATTTCGCCCTCACCCTGCTGAGCTGACAGTCAGCGATGTCTGCAGAGTACGGTGACAAGCCCAAGTTCCCGTTTGGTCCGAGCTCGTGCACATTGTACACCTGAAAGAAAGGCTCCGTACATTGTGGGTGGCGCTTTGTCTTTTTCAGCGTGGTGCAAAGTTGTGTGCAAAACTGCAATGCTTTGAGACCTGTGAGACCACAAAAAGAACCCCCCATGCAGCTTGGTCGTCACCTCAGCGAAGATGCGTTTGAAGAAGACGGTGAGCATCTCCTGGCGCTTCTCCTTGGTGACGGCGCGCTGGAAGACGGCGGCCTCCGCCTCCTCGTGGCGCCGCAGCGCCACCTCGTGCGCCTTGAGCACGTGCTTCAGACGCCGCACGAAGCGCCGCCGCGCAGACTGCGCCGGGAACTGCAGAAGCTGCAACAGCGAATCACGAGTTACTTTGAGATGACCTCACTGTCCCTTCGTGCCAGACACTGGGCAATTAGATTCAGGAAGAACTGGAAGAGAAATCTTGTTCATGACAGAATCCCACCTGCCGTGCGGATGTAAAAGGTGAAGGAAATCACGAAACAACGAAGAGAACCAGAACTCACGATGTCGCAGTCATTGCGGAAGTGCAACAGCAGCAGATTGAGCCTTTTGTTGTTGCTCAGCCAGACGGGCACCTCGGCGAAGCGCTGCATCACGACCGCTTTCTGCGGGTTACCGCGGCCCGTGCTCACGAGGAGGCTGCAGGTGGCGGGGCACAGCGTGACGACCACGGCCCGGAACCCGGCCTGCTTCCCCAGCCACTGCAGCGCTGCGCGAGCCACACAACGAATTCAGCAAACGTCATGGCAACAACACGAAAGGAACCTGAACACAGGTTCACAGTTTTCACTTTGTTCGAAAAGTATGCACGCACGAACCTGCAGCAGTGTCTCCAGATTCAGACGAGCGACTGTGCGCGGGTGAGCCGGCGTCGTCGTCCGAGAGCTCGGCGGCGCACCTGAGCGACACACGCACCTCGCTGCGCCGCTGCTGATACTGCTTCAACTTGTAGAGCAAGTACGCCGCCAGGATGCACACTGCAAGTCGGATATCTCAATGAAGATTGTGGTTAAGGAATTGAGTGACAAGCTTCTTCAAATGCCAATGTGCGCCTGCTGAAAATCTAGTTCATGAATTATCTGTGGGACGGCCGAATCAAACGAATGAGTGGGCAGAATCAGATGCACTTTGTGGTGTTGATACGAGTACACAGCTGAGTACGAATGTGAAGGAAATTTCTCCTCAAATATTTCGTGACTGTGAGACGCAAGTCCCCTGTGTGTTTCCCTTGTGTGGTGTGTGTATGTGGGAGGGATCCATTTTCACCGAAAGGGAAGAGGCAGAGCGAGGTGAAGGCGGAGATGTATGCGATCTCGCTGCCGGCGAAGTAGTCGTGGTCTCGGTGCGACGTGCACGGCTCGAGGTCGTCCTCCGTCAGCTGCCGCGGCTGCGGACACGGGTCGCCTGCGCAGGGCAGCACGAGCCAAACAACCGGTTTGTATTCTCGACAGAAGCTGGGCAACATGACAGTGGTGAGCATTTCTGTTCTTTTTTCATGAGCACAACTGTTCTGTTTCAAGCTTTGACAAATGTTTGTTTCTCGTCCATTCCATCGAGCTTGAAGCAAAGGCTTTTTGAGTGATGGTACAATTTTCAGGATCGTATGTGCAAGGTTCATCACAAGCTGATGAGCGTGGTTCTCCACAGGGTTGGTACCCACCGCGTCTCCAGAAGAAGACGTGCTCCTGCACGCTGTGGTCCGGGAGGCTGGTCGCGCTCAGGATCACATCACGGAACGTTGTTCTGCGAATCTGCCTCAGCTCAGACTCACTGAACAACCTGCAAACAAAGTGAGAAGTGTAAACACCCTCAGCTTCGTCGTGGTTTTTGGTGAACCAAAAGCAATGAACGTAAAGTGATCCTGTGAACTCACTCGTTGTCCATGTTCTCGAACCAGAACCTGTCGCCGTCGCGGACGCGAGTGAACTGGTCGATGATGACGGTTCTGAAGAGCGGTCCGGGCCCCGCCTCACTGAACTCGAGCAGCCCGCCCGGAAACACGTCCAGCCGAGACGTGTCGTTCCCGTACAACCGCCGCAGCTTCTTCAGGGTCTGTGAAGCAGGAATGAAGACACCGTGCAGGAATGAAAGGGATCAGGAGATCAAGAAAATCCTGGGGACTGTTGCACATTTTTGCTACGCGGTACGGGTGAAATTTTTTACAGGGCTGGGGACTGCCTGGCCACCGAGTATCTGTGCAGGAGGTCAGGCACGTGTGAAGCTTTCTTGGCACAAAAGAAAGAGAATTCCAGTGTTGAGCGAGTCATGCAAAGCGCAGCATTCTGTATCTCCGTGACCATGCGCCCACCTGTGCAGACAGGTTGTGGTTGATGTCCGCCCAGCGTCGGATCGGGTCGAGTCCGAGCGCGCGCCGCACTGTGTTGTAGTCCGGGAGGCCGTGGTCGCGCCCGCGCATCACCGTCAGCACACCCAGGTCCTGCCGCGAGTAGTGCAGCGGACCGAACGCCTTGCCTGGGCACACAACACAAACCACGATGTTCAGCTGTTGGATCGAGGGTGAAACTGTAGCACTTCAGGGAGTCATTGTACCATGTGCTTTCAGTGCAACCGGTTTGTGTCAGGTAGAGGAGGAAGGAAACCAGTCATTCAACTGGGCTGGGCACAAAGCTCACAGACACAGTGAACCATCAACGCAGGTTGTGTTTTCAGTCCAGAGTCCTCACCTCTGAGATCCTCCACGAGGATGTGGTCTTCTCTCTCCGCAACCTGAGACGCCATGCCCTGGATGAAGGCCTCGACGCCGTGCTCCTGCAGCAGCTCCTGGGAGCGCCAGTATGAGTTGCACATCCGGAACCCGGTCGCGTTCCGGTCCAGCTTGAAGTTGCACTTAGAATCCCTGAAATCCATTTGTCCTCTGCAAAATCTTGGTTTTGCGAGAGGTACATGTACCAAATTTGAGCTAATTTGGGAGTTGAGCACGGCATTTCTGTCCACACACGCCGTGTCCAAGTGCCAGATTGGTGGTACAGAGAACCAAACTTGCTCTGAATTTGCCATGACAGTGATCAAATCTGGCAATCGGAAAGACGACTGTTCAAGTGCAGCGAATCCGTGCTTATCCTCGGTTACTTACCGGATGTAGAGTCCCGGAGGCACCATGGAGTGACCGAACCTGAAGGCGGCCGCCTCGAACAGAGCTGTCACCCCAGGCTCCACGTGCTTGTTATAACCTGGAGAATTTTCATTGTTGAATTCGTGAAATGTCCTTTGGTGCGAAATCCTATTTTAATTGTGAAAACCCGTGCAATCTTCTTCAGTCTCACGAAAACTTTTCGTGAAAACCCCTTTTTAGCGCCACCGTACATCTAACAGTTTTCTGGCGAGTGTGTAAGACTCTTGCCTTTGTATCTGGGAACTCGCTCTTGCAGAAGAGCTGGAAGCCATTCATACATGACCACATTCTGAAGAGAAACATACACAGTGGAAATAAGTCTGCCAACAAATGTCCATTGGAAAACGGTTCCTTTTTTGTCTGCAGAATATCTTCACCTGCCACGTGGCGATGACGATGCGGCGCGCGCGCTCGAAGAGCTGCTGGTCGCCCCAGTCCGGGTTGCTCCTCGCGAGGCGACGCGCCACGTGGTTGTGGTAGCGGAACCACATGAGCGCGATGGACGCGAGCGCCGGAGACTGGTGCACGTGCGAGTCCCCGAACACTGCGAACGGAAGCCTTCGAATGAAACCATTGTCTTGAAAACGATTTGTTCCCCACACCGGTCAACAGATCAGGTCAAACACTCACTCCACATGTGGTGCGGTTTCTTGGGCTTGAGGGTGATGGGGTCGGGGTAGTTGTCGAGCGGAATGCCCATCTTGTTGTAGCCGGGGAACTCCCGGCCTGACCCGTCCGTCATGAGCTGCCCGCCGCTGAACGAGCGCAGACAGTTGGTCCAGACGATGCCCTCCCCGTACAACACGCTGCCGTCGATCCAGCTCGAGGCCGTGTTCGTCTGCAATGCGGGTACACGTCCGAAACAGCTCCAGACGTTTTGCAAGTTCTCTTCTTGCGAATGAGTTTATTTGCGCTTGCCTGCCATGTTCATTGCAAGCAAAATCAAGTAATTTCTTTTCCCTCGAGTACACCAACAGCGATGCACAAGTTTTCACACCTTTTTGTCACGCCCGGCATCACCAAGGTTGTCAAGCACAACTACTCGAGACAGGGACGGACGCTCCAAAATAACTCACTGGTTTGCGGGGGTTGTTTGGCGACTTGCCGGTCTCCTTGTTGAAGCCGGAGCGGACGAAGGGCATGTCGGGCCCGTAGCTCGCCTCGGCGGTGCGCAGCGGGTCGTCCTCGGCCAGCGACACGCTCAGCAGCTCCACCGGGCAGCGCGCCTGCGACGCGTGCACCAACTCGTACGCGATCAGTTGGCCTGCATGGACGTGCAGAACACATTCACAGACGGAAATGGACTGTTTGCTTGGTTCTATGAGTGGATCTAGACGAGATGGTTGTATGAGCTGAGGCGAGTGTCAAACTGGGATTGGGGACGCACAGTATTTCAACCAAAATTCTGACACAGAGTCAACGTATAATTTGCACAGGGTGAACTTAATTTTCCGGGATTGAGACGGTTCACCAGTCTCTCGCCCGTGGATCCTTATTGAACCTGAGATCTCGGCACGGAACTGACCGAAGAAGACGAAGAGGACGGTTTTGTTGGTGTAGGACGGGAGGCCGCTCCGGCCGTGCAGCAGCGCGTTGCTGATGTCGCGCGGGTTCGGCCTGTCCCGACCAGACGGTTTGTACGTCAAGTCGGCGTAGTCGGGAGGCACGCTGAACACCACGTCCGAACCTGACAAACGACGCAACACTGACGAGTGGTTTGGTCTGCCAAACAAGTGTCAGGCTGATGTGAGATTGAAACACTAAATGGATGGTTTCTGCTGGTCCTGCTGGTTCGTCGGGCTCGTTTTTGGTGGGTGATGAAGAGGTTGTTGAAGGTGTGTTCCGAGTTCTCTCAGAACTTCCCGCTTCAACGTTTCCGTTGACACTGTCCGGTTGAGACAGACAGACAGACAGACAGACAGACAGACAGACAGACAGACAGATAGACAGACAGTGTGTATGTGCATGTGTGTAACACGCAAAAACGGTCAATGACCACAATGGTCATATCCGAGGGTTTTTTTCTTGAAAGTCTCGCCGGATCGGCTCGGGTCAATTTATTCCCAGGTTCAAGTCGGAATTTTGACATGTGGACGAGCGTTTTGTGTGACCAAAGTTTACGTCACAACTGCGTTTGCGCAAGGAAGTCAAGCTCTGGATTGGGATCATGGGACACTTGACTTGATTTTCCTTCAGTTTTCCACGGACAAGATGTATCACAAGCCACGAAACGGCTGAAACTGAGAGTCGTGGACACGAGCCAAAGCCTCATCGTGTGATGTTCGAGAGGTATCAACCAGTACAGCGTACCATGATTCTGCAATTAACATACGCCCATACGTCATTGATATCTGCCCATAGAGTCCAGTTATGAAACCAATGTCAAGTCCTCACAAACACTGGAAACAGGGAAGCACTTCACGTGGTTCACCAAGTCAGCCCTCCTGGGTTGGTTTGACTTGGAAGTGGATATGATCTGTCCCCTAGGATTCTCGAGCAGAAACTGCGTGGGATCACGGGAACCTTGGTTTCGTTGTGGAGAATAACGAGCCGGCAAAGAACAAAGAGCATGGTGCAAGCAGCTTGTTATGTTGCGGCAAGTCTCTGGCTGTGAACAAAACAAAAGTTTGCGAAAATGGTGAATGTTCTTGCAGAAGGATACGTGAATGCTTCTGGAAAGACGCCTTCAAAATCTCAGAAAATTGGGGCTGTCACAGAAATGTCGGATTATGTTCTTCCTTTCAGTCGACAACCACGTCGCGTGAGTTGTTTCGAAAATTTTCAAGTGTAGAAAAGTGAACATTTTCCACTTTTCTCACTGAGATTAAGAAGACGATGTTCGCGTGGAACTTGTATTGGACTTCTGAACTGTGGGCAGCTGGAATCAGAAACAGACGGCTTGCTGAAACTTGTAAGTTGGTTCCCTGTATCGCCATTTGGTCTCTCAACTGACTCGTATCCCTTGGTGTGTTTGATGACAGTGCAACAAAGAAGATTTGTGAACTTCAAACCGAAAGTGCCCGTGGTTGTTCACCAACACAGAATGCGATGAACAAAAGTGAATCTACGGAAGGAGCACTTCACTGTCGCGTGTGTGTATGTATGTGTGTATGTGGGTATGTGTGTATGTTTGTGTGCGTGTGTGTGTGGTGTGTTCTGTTTCGAGGCAAATTTTGCGTTCCTGCGAGAAGAATGAGGTAGCTGATTTCAAGACTTTGCGTTTGGCTGACACAAGCGAATGAACTGAAGGCACCACGGGCTGATTTATGCTGAACTTCACAGCTTTGACTTCCGTCTGTGCGTGTCTGGAAACTCCCGAAATGCGACAAGCCGATGTTATGTTCGACTTCTTTTGGTGCACGAGTCGAGAACGCAAAGTACAACACAAGCACAACACAACACAAGTACCTCGCTGAGAACTTGCTTGATGACACTGGGAGATCAAGAGTTCTGACACTCCGCGATCACACAACCTCTCGCTTGTGCTCGCATCGTGGTAGAAATGGTTTCTCACCTTACAACAATGGTTCCTGCTCAATCACACTCCTTTCTCGACCAAAGGTCCCGAAAAGTCATTGTGTGATATCACAGGAACCATTTTTGTAGAGTGTGAGAACCCTGTCATCACATTGAACGCGAGGCGAAACCATCGCTGGTCGCTGCCTGTGGGTGCTTGCAACTATCCACGGACAAGTTTGTCTCTCCCCCCAAAAAGCACTTGGCGACGGAAAGGGAAAAACACAGATGACAAGGGAAATTAGAGAGATCAGGACTCTTGTCACGGACGCGGGTTTGGAACCTGAGTTCCCTGTTCACACAGAACCGGAAGCAGAAATCTCAGACCTGCGGAGCCCCAGCTCGGGTTGTCCAGGTTGTTGTACCACCCGTCGTACCGCTGAATGTCGAACCCAAAACCTGTAGACAGCGAGAAATGAGAAAAGTGACAGGTTCCAGGCAAACGTTCTTCACATTTGAAGCGTTTCTGAAATCACTTTGGTCATTGACAGAAATCTTCTGACAATGCAAATTAGTCAGAATGCGAAGCAAGAATTACTCACCAAAGGCGCAACCGGTGACAGCGCACAATATTCCAGCCGCCAGCATCTGACAACAGAAATCAGAATCCATAGAACTTCGTCCCAGCACCCACGTGCCCTTTCCGTTTTGTCCAAAAAATGTGGGAAAGCTGCTCAGTGAATTTTCGGAAACTGATTTTGAAGAACTTGATGAAATTAATGAACGTAAGATTGCTCATTTGCTGCCATATCGGTGTTGTGTCACAAGGGAAAAGACAAGTTTGTCTGAAAATCCCTGACGCAGAACTTCAGTTTTCAGACGTGTCCTGAAACCCACTTTGTTCTGACGGTTTCTTCGGAAGGTCGAGGGTACACGATTATTTTTGGGGTCGACCCACTTCATCCAGAGTTTTCTGGTCGGCATGAACCTTCTGAACCAGAATGGCAAGTAGTTTACGCCTTGCCTGGAAATTTGTAACTGGACGGAGAAGATCGATTGTCTGAGTTTTTGGAGGTGTTCTTTCAACTTTTTGGACCGCAAGTCTCTTTTGCGGGAACTTGCCTTGTATTTGTTTTTTAATTTGTGTTTTTGGATGGGTGAGACCTCGAAAACTTGCGGTTTGAGGGGGTGTCAGCGACCATCTGAATGAGAAGCACAATATTGACGCTTTTCTTTTGTGCTCAAATTGTGAGAACAGGCCAAATGGTGGTCTTTATGAATATTGACACTCACACAAGTTCAGCACAAGAGGAACAACACATCTGGGCTGGTCAAATTGAGTTTGCTGAATTGTCTTTGACTTTTGGATCACCAACAAAAACTGGCAAAATTACTCCTGTTTGGAAATTCCTGTTTGGAAAGGGGCGAGGGATACGGTGACTGTGGGAGGGAAGGTCGTCTGTCCTCTTTTGGAGTGGTGATTTTGGACCATCACAGCCTTCTCAAAAATTGTTCTCGAAAAATCGCTGTTTCTCTTTTCGTGATCTACAAGTACGTAGATGCTGCACGCAACAACTGAAGGTTGTGTCAAACCTTTCACTGCAGAAGGACATCAACAATTTCAACGGACCTGCAGCCCCGAGTCGTTCTAAACTATATTCTCTTGTATCATTCACTTACCTTTGTGTGCAGTTTATTTCCTCCTGTTCGGGTACAGTTTGTGTCTTCGCCACTCGGCCTTATCCATTGACGTTGATTGAGAAGCTTGCAATACACCGCCTCTCTCTGCTTGAACGGACGTAGATACTACTTTTTTCGGACCTACAGGCGGAAAGAACCACTGAGTTGTGTCCAATGTTAGTACACGAAAGATGCCTTTTAGCATCACTACTTTATGGGTCGGTGCAACATTATGTACAGAGACAGTACGGATCCATGCAGGACTACACACAAGACATTATTTTGCTCCATTCACAGTGCAAAACGGGCCAGATATTCTGAACAAATTTAGCCACAAACCAAACCATCACCGGTATCAGGCATCACACAGTGACTCCTTTCGTGAAAAGTTGTCACGTGAAGCAGAAAAGAATGAAAGCCCCAAAATGAGGTCGCATCGTCGAAGACCACAGCTGACCTGTCACAGACCCAAACAAGCTGTTCTCAAGGCCTCAAGACAAACTTTTAGAAGTCAGATGCCTTGTTTCTTTGATCCTGTACTTGGAATCCCAGCGAACAAAGTATTCTCTATTGTTTCGGAAAGACTATCAAAATCAAATGGACGTTGCTGGCAGACGAATTTATGAAGGCCTGAACCAAAAGAACCAGAGTTCAACAGGATACATTTCCAGCAGGTGTGTGCTCTCTGGATTCACCACAAATCTGGTACACAAGAAAAGTCTCATCTGGTCGATTCAGCAGCAGCATCTGACTCCGCACCGTGTGTGTGACATGCATGGAACGAGCACGATCATAATGTCCAGAGGTATGCAGTATGGAGATCCACCTGGCCGGACAGTGCACTCGTCGCTACCAGGCCCCGCAACCAAAGAGGCACGCCTGAAAACCTGTCAAATTTCCACCACCTCTCGAAAGAAAGACACAACCATCGTTCGGCTCAGCAACCATCACAGTTGACATTGTACCTGGCTGTCAAGCAGAATTTTGAAGCAGGGAGGACCTTTTCTGACGCTTTTGCCAGTCGACTCAATGCACGAGATATTGTGATGTAGTGTGACTGAATCGGTCTGTCCCTGAAGTCTCTTTTTTCTCCAAAAGAAAGGAACCATATTTTTGGTTCTGTTCGTTCATCCCGTGTTTGACTGACACACCACACTGCCTCAGGCTCCGATATGGACAACTTGGGCGCATTCTTTCGGTGGATACATCATTGGTTCAACGTTAAGAACTGCGCAGGAGACTGATCTTGCCGGATACAACCAATCCAGTCCGCAACGCAGCGCCACTGTGCTGCATGGTGAGCCAGTCTTTTGAAACTCCGTAATTGTCCTGTGCAGGTGATACCACGAGGGCCCTGGTCAAAGTGAATTCGCCTTCATCCGACAACAAGGAGCGTGGATGGCCAGACTGTCCGTCATATTCACCCATTTAAAAGAAGGACGAATGTCGTTCGAAGAATGCTAATGTTCTTTTGACTTTTTTGTGTGTTCTTTATTTCGCCTCACGCACCGATGGCTCAAATGAAAAGGGGAAGTTTATCTCAAAGTTGCGGTTGACGGGTCCAGCAGAAGAGTTCTGTCCAAAGCAATTTCCAGTCATTGTCTTTTGTTTGAAAGAACTACGACTGAACCTCATCAGGAGAAATGTCTGAGAAACTGCATCAGGAAGACTGAGAAACTGAAATGTTTTCGAGAACTCGATACACTTGTGTGTGTGTCCAAAAGTGTCAACGACAGGATGTTTTCGAAATTTTTATTGCGTCGTCACCTTTTCAAACCGTATCATTTCAGATAAAAATATTTCTGCACCGGTAGTGACAAACAGTTTTCTGATGCGTGTCAGACCCCATTTTCGAGTTCAACAGCTGCTGGGACCACACAATACGTACAAAATTGTACAAAATGATTTGCTTCAAGGAAAAAGGACTGGAAATAGCGAGTTCCGCACTCAGGGTTTGATCAACAAGATTTGTCAAACAAACAGCTCAATTTACTTGCCTTTCTCGTGTCGCTCGAAAAACAAACACATCCCAAGAACTGATAAATTGTCGCCAGTTCACAAAACAGCCCTGACTCGACTCTGTCTGAAGAAACCTGTCGGCCAAAACCAGGTATCACAACTTCCTTGACATTGCGACGAAGGCTTTGGTTTGACTTCACAATTGAACCACGCGCGAGTGTGAAGGTCGGCACTCAGGAGAAGTCCACGGTAGATATTGACATCGCCTTCGCGGCCGGACCAGAAGAGAGCTCTGTCCAACGGAAGTTTGAATTGGTTGGGTGAGTTCACACACAAGCTGGAAGATCAGCGGTTTTTTCTTTGCTTTCGGTCGTCGTGTTTTCAAAATTCCGATCCCTCAGGCTGACCACGACCACACAAAGTTGGAATGAACAAGTAGTGACAGTGAAGGAAATCAACGTCGTCATGCAGTTCTGAAATTTGGTCGGGACATTTGTTGCTGACCGTCGTGTGGCATGCGTGAGATGCAGCCACAAAAAATTGCAACAATTCCCCAAATGGTGTTTCCGTACAACTTCCCCCGGGTTCTGCGGCATGGTCGTGACCTGAGTCAGTGAAAGAATTTTCACACGTGCGCTCAATCCAACGTCCCTGTGAGGGAGGGTCCAGATGCGCTGACCGAGACACGGATCGCTCTGGGATGCTGCGCTGTCAAACAGCGAACCTGGACCCTGATTGCTTTGCGGTGTTTCACAGTGTATGGTTTTGTCTTGCAGTGCATATCGATAGGTCGATGTTCCGTTATGTCCGCAGGGAGTTTGTTTACGGATGGTCATTAAGAAATCTCTTCCAAGTTTCACTGGGCGGCCGCACCATTCTTTCTTCGCTGTGGACAACATTCTTTTCTGAGGCTCCTGCTGGTTTTTGTTTGAAGCCTGGTTTGCTCGCGGCGAAAGGAAATTAGCTGCTCAATTGTTCTTCCTGAAAAGGGCGATTTTCCAGTTGGGCTGGACAATATTCTGTTTCATGCAATTGCAAACAGCGGAAGATCTTCCAGTGAAATTCGTAGCTTCGAGGAAAGCTTGGCCAGAGTGAGCTTGACAGCAGGTTTTCGCAACAAGATTTCAAGTAAAATTCTTCGCTCCTCAGGCGTCAGTTATGGGCTTTTGGACAAGTGACACAAAGACTCGAAGTTCTTCGTTGGGCTTTACTCGTACACCCTCATTCCAGCACACCCACACTTTCTTGTTCAGCTGCTGGTGGCACTTGCTTGATTCAAAGCTTGTCAGGCTCTTGCGAATCTTTCGCTGTGGGCCTGGCGTCCCTCTGGTGAACAATGCTGGCGCCTCAGTTAGTCTAATCTATCCGCCTAAGATCTGTGCACGCGGCCGCCCAGATGAATGCTGGCACTCGTCCTGCTTGCTGTAGGGGCCACGTTCCTTCGTCTCACGCCACTGATCCGTCAGAGAATCGTCTTCGGACGTCAGCTGTGGCGGCGCAGGTTACCCTGAAAGGACAAACGCCACTTTCTCTGTGAAACATAATTTCTCCTTCAGGACTGCAGCGTCGCCACAACAGACACACTCGGAAATAACTCAAGAAGCTTCTTCGTAACATTTGTGCAACATGATGGGACGTTTCTTTGCCCGACAAAGGACGGTGTTTGCAAATATCCAGCGTATTTAACGTTGACCGAAAATGTGTCTGGAAGTCGTAGTTTTCACAGTGCAGGTGTCGTGTGATAAGGAACGCCTGATCAGTGGTGGACAGACAGATACGCACACGCCTGGTGCAAGGATCGGGAGGCCGTTCCCTGCAACGCTTGTTTGGCGCGTGGTTTTCTCGAAGAGGATGTGGTGAAAGCCCGCGATGGTTGTCGACAACCTTGTCACATGGACATTTGGAAGAGTTGATTCAACGCATCGTTAACACAACACACAAGTCCAGTGGAGACGGAAGCATTCCTGCATGTACACTTGAATACTCGAGGGTAAGTCAGTGCTTCTTGGCGTAAATGCGGGACAATGTGCAAATTTTATGACCCTTTAGGACGAATTGTCTGCAGTTCAGGTTGAAGTCTTGCTTGTTGTCAAACAACAACACCATTTGGTAGGGGTAGAAACTGGTCTTCAACCCCTGGGCTGTACTCAGCGGCTCAAATGCTCCAGGGGCATGAGTCCAGTCCTTCTGCCACCATTGTTCTGTTGTACAGTACCCTGTGATTGAAATCATGGCTTGTCGTGCTTGGTCATGTTTTTCTTTGAGTTCAGGTATTTCTTGCATTGTCTTTCGTGCCTGATGGTCGAGTACATGTATTCATTCACTCTGTTCTGCCACTCTGCGCGTACTGCAGTTGCGTCTTCACCGTTGAGGAGTGTGTCTCGGGCACAGTTTACCCGCAAAAACCCGTCGGAACACACAGCAGAAAACAAATTGGGGGGGGGGGGGACGCGTTCAAAGGCTTTCTGATGGCGTCCGGAAATTTCCGCGGAAGAGCGCCGCTCGTCTCGGACTCGCTTGTTTTACAATTTCGCTTTGCCCTCAACGTAATCAGCACTTAAATCCTGAAAATATCTTGTCCCGAAATGGTCAAAAGTACAGCGTTTATCTAGCAAAATCAAAAGTGAAAACTTCGTTGTAAAAAATTGTTACATGGAGAGAGAGAGTTGATTTTTGTTGGGTGAGAACGCTGCTCGAAGCGTCGCTCAAAAAGATCAGGCTTACGTCTTGGTGAAGGGTATATCCCTTTGGAGTGCAGCTCTTCCAGGCGCGGTCAAGTCACATTCCGTTAAACAACCTCCACCCCACCCGACAGATAGCACAGAAAGAACAAGAAGTTGTGCGTGAGAGAACTGCGGCCCCTGTGCGCCCTGGGACAGGCAGGATGGGACGTAGGGCATCCAGGCTGAGTTGTCACACAGCAAAATGATTGCTGGTGGTGCCTGGGGTAGAACAGGATATGATGGAACGGGACAGGACTTAGGACCCTGACCAGAATACCATTACAAATGGGTCGTCGCCCAAAAATCACTTGGGCTTGAAATTTTTTTTCAAAGTGTCTTTTTGAGGTACTGTAAATGTGAAAAGAAATGAGACTCGGGCGACATTCCGGTGGGAGACTCTTCTTCAATTTGACCTGATGCAGGAGCACAACAAAAATAGAGAGACGCAACTGTTGGGGATGAAACCCTTACGAGTCAAAACCAATCAAGCAATCAGTCACAAACTCTGGCCTGACCAATGCAGTCGAGCTCTCGCGAATTTGGAGTAAACAGCCAGGTGCTCGGTGCTTTGTAGTGTTGCCATTGGGTTGTCCATGATGTGTCCCAGGATTTCATCTGGACACATGTCACATGCTGGAATGGACACAAAACCCTTGAATGAGACCTCTTTTGCCTCAATCGTCAAGAAGGTGACTGTATGGCTCCATCGCACGTGCAGAATTGCTTCTCCCAGATATGAACCAACAGAGCTGTTCTTGTTATTGTCAAAAATGTCTCTTGTTTGTTGTCATGGGCAGATTTGGTTCTCAGTCTCACGTACAAGTAATTTTTTCTTCTTTGAAACAAAATTTGAACATTTGTCCGCATCTGACAGAATTAGGATCAAGCAACACACAAAACAGGGTGAGACGGGGAGGAACGAATAAAATCCGGATGTTGTGGTCGACAAAAAGTCGAAACCGGATCGAGACCAGGTGTTGTTCTACAGTGAGGTGTCCGTCCAAATAGATTCCTTTGTTTGCATTCAACTTTTCTGCAAACGACGAGCATCAAAGTTGAAAGTAAAGACCAAGACAACTCCCCTTTCACGTTGAGACTGTTCAGGTTAATCGCATGAAAACAAAAAATTCTTGAAAAGGAAATTCGACCTGGGAAAATTATATTAATTTAGTCAGAAACAAAAAACATACCTAATCACATGCTTTTTGCAAACACAAGCATGAAAAGCATTCTGCCCCAAAAAGAAGCGTTACTTTCCTAGAGGAGCAAAAGCAAACTGTCCGGATTTCTGGTTGATTAGTGAGCAAGATGCACAGTCGCTGAACATTGAGATGATGACCTGGGGCGCTTTGGCGTCATTGGGACAAGCATGCGGTGATGCCCAAAACGAACGCGTTAACACTGGAGATCAGAATCGCTGTTGTTTTGACTTCATTTGTGTGCCAAGATCAGTCAAGAGGCAATGTTCGTGGTATGCAAGTGTGGGGAACTGCGTGCCTTATCCCCAAAAATATGACCCAGCACAGACAACCCGAATGTATTGACGCAAGGAAGATGCGAGTCGTGCACCTTCCCTGAAAATTTTCCTCTCTGGGGTTGAGTCACTCCCGTTTTGGAAGGTGCATACTAGTTTCAGACAATTGTGGAAAAAATTGTGACCAAAGGGTGGAGTCATCTCACATTTTCAGCAAATCACCCCGCAGCTTCTGTTTTTTGCAAAAAACACACAGCTTCAAACAGTGCCTGTAAATTTCTGGGAGGTGGAAACCATGAGCAGTGAAGCCAAATCAAGGGCAACCAAAGTGGGAAAGAAAGATGCAGTTGAAAGCGGTGTTGTTTCTGTCACACGAGCACTCAGTGGATTCAATGTCTGGGAGATCCATCTGCATTTGTATGCTGACCAGTTGATATTTTGGCAGGTGCCTCACCGGCTTGGTGGTCTGGAGGTTGAAAGGTGCTGCAAGAATACAAATCATACGCGATGTGAAGTTTTCATGAATATTTACAAAATCTAGCTTCTGCCTGAGTGGGCACAGGACAGCGTCAATCCAAAGCGCTCTGCGATAAAACTGAATGCGCAGATTTTCAAGATCCCAGCAAAGATGTGAAACAGGCCAGCTTCAGTCGCGGGGTCGAGCACAGACAGTTGTCGATGTCGGACGGTCAGGTTCAACTTGTTAGTTCCAGTTCAACTGAGCAAAAGTAGACTCTACCGTTGCAATCGAAAGGCAACCATCCGGTGAAAACGCCTCACGTCAACCCATCAAATTGGGACAATTCACTCACAGTGACTATTTGGCAAACGAAAAGTGTTTTTGGGTTTCCTTTCCCTGACTCAGGTTTATCCTGATCAGCCCGAGTTTTCACAGGTGGACAGGTGGCTGGATGTATGTTGGGTCTTGGCAGACCCGTGTAACAGGACCTGCTGCCGACCAGGACCTGCTGCCAATGTCGGCAAAATGTCCTGAAATTCCAGGAGTGAGTGCCGACCTGCATGGATGTGGTCGGCAAAATATCCTGACCATATGTCAGGTCCTGTTGCTGACGTCGGCAAACATGTTGGTCGGCAACAGGTCCTGAGACACCGGCGCCGCGAGTTTGCGCGTAAACGGCCACGATGGCAACGAAAGAAAACAATCACCCTCATCTCAGACATAATGAAAATGAGATTGAGGTGTGCAGGTCACAAAGACAAAGGCACAGGGTTTGGCCCAGGGTGGAATGCCCCATTTTTATCGCATTGAAACAGTTTGCGCCGTGTGCTGCGGCGAACAAGGAGCCTGGGTGTGGAGGGCACAGATCTTTCCTCCAAGTGGGTGCTCACATACAAACCTGCGGCCAAATCTGCATTTTCAACGCAAAAAGCAAACAACGAGCCTATTTTCTCCTTTGGGGTGTGCAACATCAAGGGTCAGGTGGATGTCTGAAAATTAGTCAATGCTTTCTCCACGTCAAATGTCACCACTCAAATGGCTGAAATTGTACTGAGCACATTTGAAGCCATCTTGAATTTCACAAAAAAAAAGTCACCGGCCCCCAGCCTGAAACTGAAACTGAATGTGCCAGGAGTGTGAAAGACAAACTCCTGCCTCCAGCTCAAGCCAGATCAGAGTTGACCAACCCCAACCTCAGCCTCAGATGGGGTAGCACTTGGGTCAAACATAGAATCTCGGTGTCATCATTCTGCAGCGGGTTGTGAAGATTGTTGTCTGAACAGGTACTCGTTCACTCCAGCCGGGGTTTGCACCACTGCGTTACAACCTATCAAATGTTCGCAGGCAAAATATCACTCATTCGGGCTGACCAGATCAAAAAGAACATTGTCCAAATATGCGTACCAACCAACAAGAAGATTTGCATTAAGTCACCCAACATACTGGTACAATCCTTTGCCAGAAGCACTGTATTCCTTCTTCAGTGCTCTACATTTGCATATTGTTCCTTTGGATATGACAGAGTGCCGCGACCTCTGCTTTATGAATGGTCTTCGCAAAAACACTGCATATGAATTGGAGGTTGAACTTTGAAGAAAAGAATGCCGCGCAAATGAACAAGCCAACGACAAGTTTTCTCTGTTTGATTGGAAATGTCTTTTCTGTGGATTGCTCGTGCCTTCAGCGACATTTGTGCGGGCGGTCGACACCAGACAAACGCGCCGCAGTTGTTCCGGAATTTCACCTTGTTCGTGATGTCCAAACCACCGGCACATTTTTTTGAATGTGGGTCTCTGTTTCGTTTCCAACGCAAAAACGGACACAAGAAATCTTATGATTTCTGGCAAGATTTCATAAGCATCACTTTTTACCAGAAAGAGATGTGCTGCTGGGTAAGGCGGTGACTTGATCTTTCCGCAAGATGTGCCGTTGCCAAGACGTAGTACGATACCGAAGACCACAAAATACCTCCAAAAAGTTTGCTGCAAGGACAGTATCACAGAAAGAGGTTCTGGTGCAAAAAAGTGTGTGTGGTACAGGGTAACAAAACACGAAAAACGCAGACAGGAGCTTGTCAACATCGAAGCAAAACGATGCGGACCAAACCCAAGATGCGTTGCCGCCAACACCCAAAAGTCAGCGTTGCACGTGAGAGGGTCACCCAACCTTCACAATATCTAATGGCGAGCTCAATGTTGTTTGACCCCATTATCAGCTTCACAAAAGGATCACTCAACTTCCATCCTGTCCAATGAGGCTCATATCAGATCCAGCAGGGTGTGGGTCATCCAACACTCATGTGGTGTGATCCCCCAAGAGGGACACCCAACATCAATGTAGTGGGACCCTCCCCTTGCCCCCTGATGGATGTCACATTGTATCAAACTTTGGCTGGCTGATGCACATCCCCTTGTCACTCACTCCAAATTGGCACAAGAAAATATTTTCACAATTTGAACAATGCCAGCCATGCTTTAAATTTGAAAATGCAATAGTCGAGAGGAACTGGAAGGAACTGAAGCTCATTTGGCCAGCGCCATTCTGTCGAAGTTTTCTCTTGCACAACATCTAACAAACAAACAACAAACTTACCGAGGCCACTGAAATTGATTCCTTGCGAATCTTGTCTTCTTTTTTTTTTTTTTTTGGGGGGGGGGGGGGGGTCGGGGCTGTGACAAAACGTGCTCTGCGAAACACACAGATAACACGCATGCGTCTGTATGTGTGCCACATGCAGGCACATAACTCTGTGAGATCCCTGGACTGAATGTGCGTTTCAAGATTGCTGGGTGCACACAAAACTTCCCTCTCAACGAAACAATTTCAAAAGGTACAGAGCAAATTTTTGTGACACTCTGGGAAGGTTGTGGGAAGTTCTCATGTACACTTTGCAAGAGGTTGATGAGTGCATTGCAACAACGTCTTTAAAGTGCATGAGCGCACGTACGAGAAGCCAGGAGGTCGGAGGTCACTCACAAAGGTCTGGTGAGAACAGATGCGATTGGCAGGACGTTGTTTATGCCGTGCGCGTGCCAAGGAGATGAGAGGCGGGGACGAAGTGCGAACGGCTGAAGGCGTGCCGAGCACCTCCCGACAAGCAGCGCTGAACCTCGTGAACCGAGACGTCCCTCTCGGGCTGCACTGAGGCGGAGCAAAGACCCGAGACGTGCCTGCCCTGAACTGCAAACATCCGGAGAAAGCTGAATTCGGTCACTGTTGGTGAGTCCCAAAAGGGCAAGTCCGGCCAGAGCATTGCGAACTTGCTCAGTGAGCGGCTACAGGCACAAGCGATCACAGCTTCAGACCCAGTGTCTCTCATGGAGCTTGGTTTGCGCTCTTCCACCCGACAAACCGCACTTGTGCGTTGTTCTGCCGTACAGAGGAAAATTGTGGCACCATTTTCCCGAGCATTCATTGTCGCTCTGTTCTTGCAAATTGAATCTTTTCCCATTCAAAAACAAGATAAATTGGACACCCGTTCAGGATCGGACCTTCTGGGAAATCCTGGATTTCTCCCTGACTCAACTAACTTGCACTCCAAAAGTGCGTACAAACGGAAAGCCATTTGCCCTTTGCGCCAATTGGAGCAAGAAGCTCATGCTTTTCCGCAAATGTTTTCAGCTATCCTGCAGGCGTGAAAAGTTGTCATCGATTTGCTTTTCAAACTGAGCATTTGGAATCAAGTACAATTTCCATTGAATGATCCCAGCACCTGGCCAGAGGTACGACCGTAGTGGCCCAGAGATGCTGCTCTTTTCTCAGCCAAACGGCCTTTGTGGTGCGTGCGACCTTTGATGGTGGCTACGTGAAGAAACACACGAACACTTGGATCCGTGCGTGTCTCGATCGTGAATCATAGAACCAACAGATTTGGGCAAAACAGAAACTTGCACGATGGATTTGCTTGTCGCAAGAACCGCCGCGTATTCTGCCTCCGACAAGAGCAACCTGCAGCGAGGTGTGTGCCTTCTGTCTCCACACAACCACTTCAGCGCTCTCTCAACCAACTGCTCCGTTGAGTGATACTTTGTTCATGACAAGTCAAAATGCCCCTTGAAACAGCTCCAAAGGCCTCAAATGCAGGATACACAACAACAGTTGTATGAATCTCAAGGTTTTGTTGAAACTCCACTGTTCACGAGCCATGCATTTCAGATCCTACTCCCGACACAGCCTGACGAATGTTCTTTGCACTTTTTCACTATCTGGTGTTTGCCAGAAAGTATCAAGAAGTGTCAAGAGCAAACACACCACAACGCGAACAGAACACGCACTCACGCGTGCACGGACGTGTGCTGAAAGGGAAAGACAACTCACGAGTGTTTTTTGAGTACGGTGCAGACAGGGTCAGTCAGTGTCTTTTCAGAAGCTCAATAAATTTCTTTTCCGCGCGAGGACTAAGATTGAGGTCCAGGGCATAGATATGCAGGTTGGACCTGGCCAGGGTCAAATAGACACCATGTTGGTGGCTTTTGAAGTTCTACACGAGCGTTTGGCTTGAGGAGGTTGGTCCTAACTGTATGTACTGTTACACATCATGCCATTCATATGTTCGTCTGACACAGACTCGGGGACTGTGCACAATGAGTACAACTCATCTGAGAACAGGTGCACAGTCGCACGAAGTAAAGCACAAGACAAACATGAATTCTTCCCTTTGATTGGCCCAAGAAGTCACAAGCGCGTTTGCTGTGCATCAAAAGGCTTGTCCACATCAGCGGACAACTTCATCAGAAAACTTCCCTGCCGAAGACCTTGCCCCAAGGGCAGGCCAAACCACTCAAAACAAATGACTTGAAATTCCTGTGTGTGGTAAATGAATGTGATCACTTCACACCCTGTTCATTCAGTTTCTGAAGCCGGGAGAACGAGAACGTCGCGGCCAGGTGTGGACGGTCCCCGGTGCCGTCATATTAGGATTGGCAATGACCTGTTGAGGTGATCGTCGAGCCCAGTGAGAAGCCGCCACCACCGGTGTTCGAGAGGAACTGGGTGTCTTACACTGTAGCATGAGGCCACTTCAGCTCAGGAATGTACTTCTGTTTACGTCAGATTCGAATGCTTTGACTGTGAGTATACCGTGGCAGGTCGTCAACAAAGACGAGCTGATCGCTCTCGGAGATAGGCGCTCATCAGAGCACTGTGAATCCGACGTGGTATTTGGATTACACAGCACGGCACTGATCTTAGATTCCGCAGCCAATAGGTGTTTGCAAGGTGTTTGCAAGACGCAAATTACTGCAGATCTGTGTTGGCATCAGAAAGAAACGCACACGTCGGGACACTTGAGTTCCGCATCACCAGCGTTGTTACTGATCAACTGTATCTTGCACCAACCGGGTTTGGTCTGAATTATTGCAAGACGTACTTTCGACCCAAACACAGCGGCAAGGATATGGTGGAACCTCAACAATGACGGAAGGATAAAGCAAAGGTTGCACAGCAGGAAGATGTGACAGCACACGGGTGGGTATGCGACGAAAAGACACGTTGTGCAGTCACGTTATTCATGCGAGTTGGCGAGAACTCAAACACCATCATCATAATTTACAATCGCAAATGTATGCTTCGGAAGTGTAGAACAGATTTTGTTGGGTAGAAGTGCGCTTTGGTTGTTTGATGTTGGAGGAAACAGGTGAAATCCGTGTCAGCTGAGCTGAAATGTGGACCGTTGGAGTCGGATCAAATGCACAAAAAGAGTTGCGAGCGAATCTTTTGCGCAATGTACGTGTTGCGTTGTGAAGTAGCGATGAACGAAGGCTTTGAACACACCCTGTCTGTGGACAACTTTGTCTCCACGCGGCTGCCATGGGTTCACAACTGCAAGGCAACGCAGCAGGAAGATTGCACTCAGTTGCACTTTTTGCACTGGTCAGAAAAATAAGAGTGCAGAAAGGTTCTGATTGGCCGAAGCCCCGAACAAACGTGGTTGTTTGTGAAAATAGGAAGACAAACAAGGTCTAATTTATGCAGAACAAAACAGCTGCCAGAAGTCGCCAAAAAGGAAAGGCAATTTTCTGGCATTTTTAGCTCGTAGAAGACTCGCCACCTTGCAAGGTATGGTTTCCTCCGGGCCGGTTGTTGGCTTCCGGATTCAGGTGAGAAAAAATTGGTTTTTGGTCCTGAAAGGATGCGTTTGACCACAGTCAGTTTGGATCCACTTCTGGTCTGTTGCGGCAATGCCTCGAACAAAACTGGTCTCTTGCGGTGTGACGATAGCAATGCCTGGAATGGCATCGACATTCCTGAATTGTCCTGTTTTGAGCTGCGATGCTGACCAAGTTTCACCCGTGTGGGCACACGTACACACGTATGTTCCTGTCCAGACCAAGCAAACAACGAGTCATCCAAGTGTTGAATTCAGAACAAAGGGGATATCAAAATTTCTGAAAGAAATATTTTGACAGCTTGCAACAGCAGGTCGGAAAACTGTTTTTACAGGGGATAACGCTGCAGTCAAACTGTTTTATTTCAAGTTTGTTTTGAATTTCTTTTTGCAGTTATGGGTTATTTCGATGGCTTCAGAAAAGACGGACGTAACTCGTACTACGGCGGACACCGGCACCCCGTGTTTCACGACATCTCGCACGCCTACGTGCTCTCGGCGTGCTGCGTGCTGCTAGTCGCCTTCGCCATCATCGTGCTCGGCAACAGAGGAAAAGAGGTACGACTGCGTCACACTGAGCTGTCAGCGGTTTGAGCCGAGGTTCTTGCAATGTTTCTCTTTTCTTGAAAGCGAGTTCGACACGATTTTGCCTTTTGATCCTCCAGCATTCTCAGCTGACATTACTTTGAGTCAAAACAACTTCTCGGATCCTGCAAGATCCTCTTCTCCGATGGTTTGCCACAATTCCTGGAAGAATTGTTTCTTCTGATTTCGAAAGAGACAACCGAATTCATGCCGATAAAGGTGACTCAGTCCCACGCATTGCAGCGGTGAAAAATCATGGGATTGCGGAGATAGTTTCTTAATCTGGACTACGAAATAGATCCACCTTCCTCACCCTCCTGTGGGCTGGCAAAAGACATGTTTTTGCCTTGGACCAATTCATAGGAAGACACAATGCACAAAAAGGTGTTCAACCCGATTCTGGGAATCTACATTCGACCCTTTTCATTGTTGGTTTCCTTGGCAAACAATTTTCGGAAATGTGGTTGTTTCATGAAAGTTTTGTTTCTGCGAAAAGCAAACAATGAGTCCAGAATTATTCAGTCTCATGACGCACGGAATCAATTATGCAATTCTACGTCTGTGGAAAAAAAGAAGAGAAAAGAAATGATGTCAACAAACAAGGACAAACACTGCAAGTTTCGGAGAAACGTGTTTGAGTTTCCAGTGTCCCAAAAGGGACAGTAGCATCCTGTCTCTTGCGCTGCCAAACTTTTACTCACGTCCCTGGTTGCACTGTTTCTGTTGTTTTCGTTTCTCCTGATGTCACCAAAGAATTCCTCAAACACATCAATTGGGTTCAGAGGTTGTGCAAGTCCTGGACATTCGGACCTTTGCATGTGCTTTGTATCTGCAACGAAACTTCTCGCAAGAGCAGATTTTTCCTCCAAGCTCACAAAGTGTGACCGGAAGATGTGAAGCACACACAAAAGTCAATATATTTCCCTATTTGAGCTGATTTGAATGTTTGGAAATTTGCACCCCTAGTCCACAGAGATCCGACAACCTCACTGGCGAAACATTCCCCTGGGATTGGTGGGGTTTTTTTTTGTGCCACCGAAGTAAAGAACGGGTTCCTGGTTCCCTGCAGGGTGAAGGCTTCAGGCCAACTTCCGGTTTCCTCCAGACTCTCTAGCTTCGTCGCGTTTCGTTCTCCAGCTGCTGGTCTTCCTTCGCGTCGTCATGTTTGCTTGAACTGAAGACTGACACTCACTTTCGTCCTCTCTGAGGGGTCCAGGATTAGGGAAGGGAGAGTTGGGGGCGAGTGGCGACTTCGTTTTCGTCCTGAGTCGTCGTCACTCTTCGAGGCTCAGAAAGACGGTGACAACTTGTATTTTGTGCATCCAGGGAGTTCAACGTCCGCTTGGGGTTTACAGAGAACCATTGCACATGAAGTATTGAGCAAGTTTATTCTGAGGGCAAATTGGAGCGAGGGAGGTCCGCCAGTTATTCTGGAGCGTGCTCGAAACCAACGGAAGGTGGATCGTTCTTGACAGTTTGGCGTCGCCTGAAATTTTGCACGTCTGACGTGCTCTGGCAGCATCGTCTGCTCTGGCCATTCAAAGCGACCTGTTGAATCACGTCGTGTCTTTGGCACAAAACATAAACGTCGCTGTATCACAGCACACATTCTGATCATAAATCTTGATTTTCACTGGAACGGTCACCAGCTTTGTTTGGATATCTCTGAAATGTTCAGGAAACATCTTCAACTATTTCTTGTTCTCTTTGCAGAGATGGGCGACACTGCTTCGCGCTGTGGTGACTCTTCACACCGGCATCGTACTTTTAGGTAACAAACACACATGACAAGCTTTCTTCCCACATTTACCTTTTCCACATCAACAGCCAGCAGCCAAGTACCAAAGAAGAAAAGGGTGCACACGCAATGACGTGTAAATCATTGGTTAGTTGACCAGTTCGACACCCCACGTTCAGGCCACACTTGTGTTGACCTCGAACCACCACACTGGTGTCTGTCTCCAATTTGGATAACAATTACTCACACAGTTTCACGTTTTCTCCGTGTCTTTCATTCGAGAAGACCCAAAGAGTTGCAACAGAACAAAGATGTTCAAAGTCTGCTTTTTTTTTGTTCAACCAAATGTGTGCAGACGTTCAGCCATTGCCACATTTCTTTGTGTGGTTTGCACACATTTGGAGGAAACCTGGACACCCTCAAGCAAGCTCGTGTCAAAGCAATACTAATTCGATAAAAACGAGAAAGGACTAGCGCCGCAAGCACGGATCTCTTTTCCATTCACAATGCACGTTTGGAAGTGAATGAAACTCAAGCAACTGTGGACTCACGAGCAAACAATGTATTCGTTGAAGAATGGACTAATAAAGTCCTCAAAATGTCAGTCAAAAGAGAAAGAACGCACACAAATCACTGTTTGTTGTCAGTTCTCAGGAGAATTTAATCACGCAGCCTGAAGTTTAAAAGTTTTCCTGTTCACGATCTGAGGATTCAATTCAACTTTACTTCCAAAGATTCCTTTGCACGGACAGACAAACAGACAGACAGACAGACAGACAGACAGACAGACAGGCACATACAAGCACACACACACACACACACACGCACACACACACACACACACACACAAACCACTGCCCCCGCAATGAGGACTTGATGTGTGCAATTTGAATGCCCGTTTCTCACATGTACTGAAAGTTCAGCAGCTTTTTGCTGTATGGGACACAAAATATTGTGGTTGTTGCGATAAGATCAAAGCGTCTGTCGCCGGGTTCCGGCCCGACCGCCGCTCCGTCGCACACGCTCCGTTCCCCACGGGTTGTTGATGCATACTTCGGATGAGCGTTTGTTCTCACGCGAGGTGCCTGGAAATTATTGCTTATTGTATGTCTCGCTCGACATTCTTGCACACGAGTTAACGACGCCAGGTCTCGACCCGTCGCTTCTGGTCATCCAAAACCAAATTCATGAGAAAGGACACTTCAGAAGGACACGCTGCGAACCGACACGTGTACTGCATGCGTGTTCACGGCCTGCTTCAGTGCAGTTACGAGTTGGCGAAAGAAAGGCAACGGTACTCTCACGTGTCTCAAGACGCACGTCCGAAACTCTCACCTTCAAAGCCTCGGGATCAAAGTTTTGATCGACGCCAATTTTGTACAAGTGCATTTCGAACGCACGTCACACCCGATAATGCCTTGCGGAGAACAATCTTTTCAGAAACACAAACACGAGTCAGTTTTTAGTTTGATCAAGAGTCGTATGAGGTTGAGGCTGAACCTTGAATTGTTGTTTGTTGCAGTGACAATATTTGGCCAATGCTGGCAGAGTGCAGGAGTCAGCACCACTTGTTTCTACACGAAAGACTTAAAAATAGACGCAGACGTGTACGTTGACGTGGGGCTCAAAAGTTTCAACGTCACTCTCAAAGGTGAATTTGTTGTGTGTTTACACTGCAAACCATTTGATGCTGTTGATTTGCTGACCACCGGAGCAAAGTGAGGAAGAAACTCTTGGTCGTCTCTTTTTCACAGGACAAGTTCTCAACCACTCAGAAATTGGCGGCATCAGATACAATGAAGCTTTTCACTTTGACCGCAGTAAGTGTCAGAGTTCCAGGCACTTGAATCACCCTGCGATCCAACCGTGTCCCAGCACCAGCAGCCTCCAGATCAGCAACCAAAAGATCCAATTTCAATTTGAACAAGAAACACACAAAAGGCAAAGCAATCGCTGAGGGACCTTGACATCCGGGGCTCTGCTGTAGGAAGTAATCTTGTCCCAGAGTGAGCAGTCCGCGCGTTGCTGTTGCTGTTGCAGTGACGGACATGGAGCGGGACTACTGGGCGGCGCGGTCGCGGGGGATGCCCGGCGTCGTGCTCTACGTCGCCGAGTACTTCCGCGTCGACTCGGAGGGGCTGCGCTGGCAGCGCTCCATCCGCCAGGCCGGCCACCTCGTCTACATCCTGCTCTGGTGAGTTCTGCTTTGGGAGGCTCTGATGAGATCCGTGGGGACAGCGGGCATTCATCAGAGCAGCACGACAACAATAGAATGTGTTTTCATCACAAAGTGGACAGTCTGATTGTGCATTATAAGCAAAGAAACCCATTGAAAAACGACAATCTGGATTGCTTCACTGTTCGTAATTCAGCACGACCATATTTAAAATGCTGTCTTTCCCTCCCATGCAGGTCATCGTTCACCACTTGGTTGGTGGCAAACATTCTCTTCGGTTTCGTCGTTTTCTATGGCACCATCTTCACCATAGCAACAGGTTTGTGAACAGTCTTCCGACTGTAGTATTCTTCATCACCAAGAAGAATAAACCATGGCAGGTCGAGGGAAGTTTGGTGTGGTCATTCCAACCACACTCTGTTGTCTGCCTTGGAAAGCAATTTGTCACAAATAAGTTGCGTGATGTGTCACGTACAGGAGTGTTGATGCTGGTGGCGTCGGTCCTGTACTACGAGCTGCAGCCCGCCACCGAGCTGTCCATCCACTTTGACGATCACTTCATGACCTTCAGCTTCGGCTGGTGCTTCTGGTTCTGCACCGTGTCAGGTAAGAGCACGTCCCGTCGTGCGTTCGTGCGCAAGGGTTCCAGTCTCGCATTTTGTTGGCTTGCCCTTGGTTTCAATGCGCATGCGTCACACGTTGCGCGGTAGGTGTGCTGACGCTGCTGTGGGGAGGCGCGTCGCTGCTCTTCTACCGCTGCGACGCGACGCGCGCGCAGATGTTCTTCCTGCTCGATACGTCGCATCTCGTCCCCGAACCCGAGAAGGCAGCCGCCAGTCCCCTGAAACTGCACGAGGTGAGTCTCACACAGAGGTGAATCTGACACGGTAGTGAGGCCGCCTTCAACTGCATAAGGTTCGTGCCCATCAACCCAGGCGAAGGGATTGTGGTTCAAAGCGCCCAATCGACAAATCGCCTGATGGACTTCAAGATTACTCCTGCAGACTGCAGGCCTCCGCTATGATTTCAAGCAAACCTGTTCAGTGTGTACGCGTTCGTCAACCTTTGCAGAGAAAGTCCCTGTTCCTGGACACGGTTGGGTACCACAACCCGGCCTTCACACTACAAGAGACGAGCAGCGGCATTTCGCTCAGTCCCTCCGGCGGCAGCCCCTCGGTCTGCTCCCGGCACAGTCGCCGCTCCTCGCACACCATCGCCGCCCCCGGGGGCCATGTGATAGACATCGAAACAGCCATCGTGGCCGGAAGCTCCTCCCCCAGACGGAAAATCAGCATCGGATCGATGCACAGGGTGCGAGCGGACCAGATTTTCGCTGGGAGTCAGAGTTCGATTGTTGCGGGAAACTGGACGTCTGCAAGTGATCTGGAGGGGGACGGGAAATCCTGTGATAATATCAGTCAGAGAAGCACCTCCAGTGGTGCTGGCTCCATCAGCTGACATGAAGGACGCACAATGCACTTCGCAGCGGCACAGAACAAGTGAGACAATTGCAGTGACCTCAATCACGACACCACACATCTGCTTGCAGATGGGCAATGATCTTATAATGCCACTGTAGTAAATCCACCCATGCCTTTGGTCAAAACGCGAAAGTGGTTCCCAAGCGTTTGCACACGCCAAATCAATGTTCTGATGAGGTCCTGCGCTGTCTTTTTGAGCAACAACCAACGAGACATCAACACCCACTCGGTCTTCCATTTCCTACATTGTGATCATGTGTACATACTCTGTCGGTGTGATTGTTCTTCGTTTACCTCCATTGCAAACAAATGTGATATTTCCGAAGACAAGTTCTCGACAAAAGTATTGAAGAACGAGTTGGCAATGAATTTTGTTAGGTTTGCCAGCAACATCTAATGCAAGCGCGATTGACAGATACCGAGTACCTGGCAAAATGTTCACACTGCAAGCAAAAACACAAAGATGCCAAAAGGGAACAGTCAAAGTCGTATTGTATGAGAGTCAAGCAAGCATGTGGAGCTGCAGTGATCTTGTGTCAAAACAACAGAGTTTCTTGACTTGTGCAAGTGATGTGTCCTACAGGGTGAAATGAATGAAAGTGATGACGTTTCTGTTGAAAGAAACTTACAATTGATATATATTGGTAGAATATATCCAATGTTTGCGCATAGATCGAACCGTTATTTTGGTGGCAGGATTGCGTTCTGAACATCTTCCAATTTGTGCCTTGCGCACGAAGGCTTCATTCAGGCGGATGTGGAACCTGCGGAGCCTGCGGCCTGCGTGGTCGTCTGCAAGCCTCAACCCGGTGTTGCTGGGGGCATAAAAATTGTGTTCTTCAGATTCTGCACTCGGCTGGCAAAAGCCTTGACGGATCAAAAGAATCTCCAAAACATATTTACCCCGCACAACTGTAGTATGTTCTTGTAGTTGTACTCGCATCACCATCATCATCTCAAATGAAGACCAATATCTGTTCAGGTCATTTGTCAGTAAAATTTTGTTTCTGTGAGCTCTTCCGGTCAGAGGGAACCAGCAGCCGCCAGGCTGACCGGATCCTCGTGTTGTCCCTTGTTGTTCGCGTTATTTATTGTACTGAGAGTTCCAAGAATTGGCTCTGCAAAAGTTTTGACTTTTTGCAGTTCTTATCTGAAAAATGTCGTTGTGTTGTCACGAATGGCAAAAGTAAGTTTTGTCACACGGATTCTGCTTGAGTACCAAATTGCATTCCTGTGCTCCGAAAGCGGCTTCAGGCAAGGAATTGGTTGCGTCTGCCAAACTCCACGGTGCAGTGTGTTGATTCCAGACACGTTTGTTTCGGTGACAGCTTTTACGAAGGTGCGCCCCTCACCAGACTGGAGAGAAGCACCGTTTATCCACAGCGGTTTTGCGTCTTGAAACTTGTTCTTGTGTTTTTGTTATGAAATGCTCTTGCCATCCCCGAATTGCACTGCTTGCGACACAGAAATCAGACAGCTGAGCAGGAAAGTGAGGCTCGACAATTGGAGCACGTCACACGAGGCTGAAGTCACGACGGCTTGAAATTGTTCTTTGAATGGACAATCTCATCCAGTTTTCATGAAAGCATGACGATCAACAAACGTCCGCATATCCCAGTGAACATACGCATGTGCAGGCACTTTATCTGTGGTTGTGTAATTGGAAGAAATAAAAACCCAAGAGAAGCCTGACGCTCTTCTGTCAGTTTTGTCAACATGAAGTGTTCTTGGAGGCGGACAATGTGTGTTCTCATTCCAAAAGTGCAAAACATCCTTGCTCACAGAAATGTCATTTTTCTCGCGTTCCTGCAACTCAGGTGTCACAAGCAGGAAAATCTTCGTGATCGAGATTCCACAGACACTTGCACTTTCCTGTGTTCATCTCTCCCGCATGTTCACCGGGAACCAAGGTCCAGCGGATTGAATCTGACAGCGTCTGGGTTTCTGTGCAGAAAGCTTGCACCCCACAATACAGAACATATGCAGTTTGTAGGAAAAGGAGACAAGACTCACATTTTGGGGTTGTGATGGAACGGTCGACACAAGTGGCGGTATGATTTCAGATCTTCAGGTTTGATCCATGAGATGTCATTCTCGTACCACTCTGCGATCACAAAATCTGTCGCATGTGCTCACATCGTGGACGAAGTGGGTTCTCACCTCACAAAAGGGTTCCTGTTCAATCAAACAACTCCTTTCTTGACCAAAGATCCCGAAAAGTCATTGTGTGTTTTCACAGGAACCATTTTGCACAGTGTGAGAACCCTGTCGTCTGGCAGCCAAAACGACCAGATGGTGCCAGATCGACTGAGATTTTCACTGAACTGTCCGACACATACCACACCTGAAGGCCTGACGCGAAAACACGGTGAAGGTGCTCGATTCCGAATTGTACCAAAAGGAAGATACCGAGTACGTACCCACCTGTGGCTGCAAGCACGCAAACGCTGGAACGTTCTTTCACTTTTGATCTGAGGTGAGTTTGGACCGGCCGACCTGCAACTTGTTTTTCGATTAAAAATAGGAAAACCCCTTCAAACGGTTTTATTCCTGAAGAAGTACACAGCATCTGCAGGGACGCAGAACTGACACTGCGCTATTTACACACACTCATGGACCAGAAAAACCGGCCAGTCGTCCTTTTCACTTTCATAGTTTCACGTGCATCATGTGCGACCAGAATCACTCGTGGATTCTGTGCTTTGTCTTGTCAAAAGCAATTCTAAAAATCATGCATACGAGGGCTGTTGCTGGCCAAGATCAAATATTCCTAGCAAAAACAAGCAAGTTTTCTCCACTGTGTTTGTTGTCAAACTTTCAAGACTCGTGTGGTCAACAGTTGTTGTTTTCTCTGAACATGAGATTCTGACGTTTTGTTCTGTTGAAACTGGAAGTCATTCATTCCGCGCATTGCATTGAGTTCGTTTCCTGACTCTTCTTCACCATGTGCCTTTCTCATTTTGGCGATTGTTCCACCGTCAATGTCACAAAACATTCGTGGTCAAAATCGATGGTTTTCATTCAAACTTTGTTGTTGGACCTGATGGACAGATTCTTCTCTCGCTCATTGCGATCGTGCACCCTGCGACTGTGCGCTCGGCTCGAAGACACGATGATTTTCACGACGAACATGACTCCTGCCGCTCCCGCCCCGACGAGCGACAGAATCCACAGCAGGTTGTAGTCCTCGGCGCTCCTCTCGGCCTCCGGCTGCTCCGTGATGCTGAGATAGGCCCCGACGTACGAGAGGCAGGCAAGAATATAAGGCGTAACGACGCACTGGGCGTGTCGGTCTGACAGACACGTGTCAATGATGAAGTAAACACCCAGATAGATGAGGAGCAGCCCAAAGCTGACGTAGCACGTGACAGAGACCGAGATGTTCGCCTCCAGGTTCAGGATGAGCGAGAGGTGGTAGTTGGCCATGATGCAAGTCATGGTGGCGAAGGCGGCGAGGCCGTTGTGAACAAAGAGACCGATGAGAACGAGGACGCCCGTTTTATCCTGGATGACGAGCCACGGTTCGGCAGATCGGCACGCCAGCACACTCGACACAAGCGCCACGTAGCTGCACGCCACGGCGACCAGGATGAGCGCGACCGACTCCATCATGAAGCCGAACTTATTCCAGAGCAGAACCCACACGAACACCGCCGCCCCGGCCAACATCATGAAGACGTGCACCGTGGCCGGGACGAGAGTGACTCGCACGTATAGGTGTCGCCCCTTGAGATCCTTCGTGAAGACGAGTCCGATTCCAGCGATGATCCAGATGACCTGGAGCCCGTAGATGGCGATCCAGATCCAGAGAATCCACCTGACCTTGGTGATGTACCTCATCGCCAGGAAGCTGTTCCACGTCTCCTCCCGTAGGTCGTCGTACAAATCTAAGAATAACAATTTTTTTTCATTGCAGAATCACAGAACTATCTGTCCACAAGCTCAGCTTGCCCTGTGGATCGATTTTAGTTTGACGCAAATGAGATTTGAAGCGGACGCCATCTGTCTCTGGAACTCACTGATGTCTTTGCCGACGTGGAGCCAGCTGATGATGTGCAGTGCGCCGAACCCGGAGACGACGATCATCGTCACCGTGGACAGCGTGAAGAGGCGACACTCAAACCCTGCAAACCAAAGACACAATTCTCATTCCACAAGTTTGTTCGTCTCTCCAGCAACATATTTTCTCACATAGATTTTTGTCTCTGTGGACAAAAATGCTCCATCTACTGTCTCAATTGCTCATTTTGACTGAAGGAAGATTGTGTCAGACGAGGCACCTGGGTCTTTCTTGGGCAGGATCTCTGCATCGCTGTTGCGGCTGACGCGTTCTCGCCCGGCCTCACTCCGGCCTCGCATCCTCTGCTGCTCCTCTTCCTGCCGGTTCTTCCGCTTCTCCCGCTGAATCGTGTCGTCTTCCTCCATCGCTACCTGCAGTGACGTAAACGCGCTGTGGTGTCTCAGTGCGGAGACATGCGATTCGAGAGGGGAACACCCACCTGCATCCTGGGGCAGATTTTGTCAGACAGACCACGAAAATTGAAACTTGACACACCTACATGACTGGTGACCTGACCAGACGCGCTGACAAACACAGAACGTCAGAACTTCAGTTCAGCCAAGAACGTTTCCTTCGATCATTGCCTGACAACGTAGAAGGTTTCGGTGGACTTCACAATCCCAGTCCGGCGAGGGTGTGTACGACCAGAGCAGGAATTCAGTTTCGTCTTATATTTCCTTGCGTCACAAGCGTCCCTCCATCATTAAGTTTGCGACAATAACTCCCATCCAGAATCTCAGACACTAGATCCACAATGAATCGATACACAACATCACCAAATGTTGAACACGTTTTGGAACGAAAACGGGTGGCATCTTCCAATGTATTTCATTTACGAGTGGAGTTGTTGAACAGACATTGTCAAACATTGGATCTAGAAAGAGTCATCTGGTCAGCATTTATTGTTCCGAATTTCCATGGCCCCCGGCCCGGGACCGGCCCAAGTCAGCAGACTTCTTTGTTTGTACGAGCTGGAGCAAATCCACCTTTGGGCATTCGCCACGCAGTTTGTCTTTTCATCCTTGTTGCACCGCACGTGTGCACCACACAAGAAAGGAATCAAGCTTGCAGCTTTTTGTGACACACGCGCTCGTGTTTCACTAGAATGTTTTTGTGGAAACATTTTGGAACCCCAGGTCACTTTTTGCAGCTTTGTAGGCAAATTTGCGGCTTAAGTGGTGCACATTTTCAAGACCAATACTCCTCCAAAAGATATGCTAAGGAATGGAGTTGGGCTCAAATTTGTTCGAGTTGTCTCAGGCTGAAGGTTCCTCCTCTGCATTCGCACTCGGGGCCAGGAAGTGTGCCAAGCATGCCGTCAGCCGACCACGGGTTGGAATTTCTCCAGGCACCAACTTGACACGACATACCTTGTGGTGATTAAACTATCTCACAACATTGCCACGCACCCAAAGGTACACAAATTTCAAAAAAGAAATGCAAGTGATGTTGAAATGGGAGACCCAGGATGGAATTTCAAGCATTTGAAGTGAAGTTTTAATTACAACACGTGTAACCAAAGCGCCACGCCCGCAGCAAAACTTCACATTATCTTCATTCCGTGACCATGCCTTTCAACAAGGTTGTGATCCAGTTGCACATCCCACGCACCAAATTTTGTTGTTCACGTTGTGTGAAAAAGATGGTGATAAAGGCACCACCCCGATGACGTGCGTGTAGAATCTGAATGGAATCTGTCTTCTGGTTGTGATTGCAAACAGAGCAGATTGCAAAGATAAACCGGTCGCGCAGGTGACTTTCAAATCGAGGTAGTTTTCTTTTCGTGAAAGCTGTTGCATGGGTCAGACTCATTTGGTGACGTCTTGAGATTATCACGAAATCCACGCTACGGTGCAGTCAGCCGATTCTTTGCGAAAGGTTGGAATATGCCCGAACTGTCCATTGTGACGACCCAGCACCATCGCGGTGTTTCGCATACTTGTTTACCCACAAAATTCTTTCGAATCCCGTCGAAGAAAGAAAGCATCACGTTGAAGTTTAATCAGTTTCTAACTTTGGAACCAAATTCAGAACTTGTCGGTACAATTTTTGTGGCGTCCCCCATTCTTGTGACAAACAGCTGTTTTGTCTGTGTTGGTGTGGTGCCATGCTTCCCGCACCAAAAGTGCGCAATACACGACATCGCTGACATTTCCATAAAGGGTTCAAAACACAGCAAAAAAAGTTTAATGCCGAGCTGAAAAAAGTGACTTAGAAATTCGAGCACGTGGTCACATGGAATGTTTGAAACATTCCAAAATGCAGACGAGAAAACAAAATGGTAACGTAAATCCTTCTGGACAAAACACCCCAACATGTCAACACTGCTGCTCGTTTTGCAGGTCTTCCTCCAGATTGTCCACACGGTCAACTGACTTTGTTGTTACTCTTTGAGTGAACTTCGTGTAAAATAGGACTGTCTCCTTCGAACCACCAATGTCTCGCAATCAGTCAAAAATTTGGAGGGGTTGTGTTCATTCTTGGGCTCCAGGCCAGGCACTTCTGAAAGAGCCCAGTTGATACATTTGCCAAGAGTTTCACTTCCACAATTGAATTCCATTTTGCTTGAAAATTGCTCAAATTTGAAGACTATTTTGTTCCTGATTCCCTACTGCAGAAAGAAAAACACAAGGATCTGTCAGGCAACAAAATTCTCAAAAAGCTTCTCGTCAACCGCCGAAACTTGACCCTGATTTGGCAGATTCAGATTGATGAACGGATCAGGGGAACAAAGGGATGTTGTGATCTGACCGAGTACACCGACTTCGCAACAAAGTTTCCGAAGTCACTCGAAAAAAATCATGTCAATTTGGATTCTTCCATTTGTTTGATTCTTGTCTTGAATCAACGTGGGGAAAACACTTTGTTTCGGTGTGTTCTTTGGTGTTCGAGTTGTGAACCAAACAAAACTTTGGCGCCTTTTCCCAGGAGAAGGCGAAGACCGCGTTCTCCGCAACTACAGATCAACAAAGTATGGAGGGTGGAATCGACTGCAGCTGAGGTTCGTCCTGCCGCGCAAAAGGTTCTGCTTTGAAATTTCCACCGTGACGGTCAGAGAAGCTAACCTTGCTCCCGCCTGCACCCCTCCAGCGTGTCGGTGAATTGAATAATTTGACTTTTCTCGGTGTCAAGAGAAAGAACTTACCTTTGTTTATGTTCACCTGTTCAAGTCTTTGGTTGAAATGTTGACCATTCTGCTCCTTATTTTTCAAATGAATGACAAAAGGTATGTTGGCTGCCCGTGTTTGTGCATTGGGTGTTTACGTTCTCCTAAATATCACATCGGTTGCAACATTTTCCTGGACAAAGAAGACAGCCAGGGGCCCAGGTATCAGAGGACGCACATTTTTGATGAATCGATTAAAATTTCCCTGTGAAAGATGAGCACGCTCGTGTTTCACCGAATCATGTCAACATTGTCTGGTCAGCCGAGAGTCAATGTGAAGCTCTTGAATCCAGCCGCAGCTTTAGAGAAACTAGTTTTCACATTTTTGTGAAACAAACACTTGAGTAAAAAGCCAATGCCGTTTCCGGTTTCATTTTGACCTTGTGCTGCAGGTTTCACAGTGTGGAAACTTTGCGGGCACGCGAACATGCAATGCCTGATCAGAACCGACTAATGATCAAGTGAAAATGCCTTTGGGACAACAATACACTGCGCATATGGTGACTTGGTTCCCAGCAGAACTCGCTTCTGGGATGCCAAACATGCACGCGCTTGCGCTTTGTGGCAGTTCAGACCGGAGGCGATTTGAATGTGCTTCTTCAAAAGGAACTTCTCTTTCAAGCCTGAAAACTTCCTGATGGCCACAGCCTCAAGACTGGTCATCCCACCAAAGTCGTGGCAGCACTCTGCCAAAAAAAAAGAACCTTTTGAAGTTTGCCCAGAAGTTTGGTCGCTTTGGCGATGTCCGCCTGTGGCTGCAACCAAGAATATGAGTTACACATCTTTGACCAATCATCACGGGTTGTGTAGATCTCGTACAGGGATTGTGGTCAACACTTTCCACTTCTTTCTTTTATGACTGATTTTGAAGTCAGAAACAGCGTCGGTGTTTTGCCAATAATCGGACCTCCGGGTTCCCAGAAGTGAGCTCTTATGATCCAACCATGAAGCGTGAACAGAGAAACAGTTTTCTGTAAACAATCCCACGTGAGCCGACAGAATTCTCATCCCTGCCAGGAGTACCACACACGGCACTGCACCCTTTCAATACTGCGTGTGATATTCTGTGCACTTTTTTGAAGAGCGAAGGTGGCACATGCATTCACAAAGTGTTCGAAAATAGATACCGCAGGTGTGGTGAACCGATCAACGAACGCAGCGCTCTCGGTCTGCTGTTCAAGGAAGATCCAAACAGATCTGATCCAGACGTTCTTCCCGTCTGCCATCAGCGATTTTTGGTCCACAAATTTCTTTGACCTGGGGACCAAAAAAATACTTCAAAAACGAACACACCTAGCGGGATGAACTGTACCAAAGCGCCAGTTGGCAATTGATATGTTTTGCGTTTGGACAACACAAAACGAAACTGCTGCATGGGGCTCATTGGGCTCGCCCTTGAGACCAGGTCTGGGTCAGTCCTTCCTGATGAAGATCTGGTTCACGTTTCCGCATGCCTGTAGGTCTAGATTTGTCTGCAAATGTTGTTGTGTGCAGCAGATGATGTTGTTCTCTTTTTGGACAAAACAGGTGAGATGAGGTGGCAATGCTTATATTTTTACTGTTGAAACCTTCACAAATTTGGTTTTCTGCTTGGGATGGAACACACATCCAGATGCCATTTCGTCGACCTTACGTCAAGACATGAAAAGGTCAAGGGATGAACAAATCTGAACTGACCCAAGAATTTCTTCCCCACGAGTGTCCTTTGAACAACACGTTTCCGAAGAGATCTGAAATTGCCAGTTGATTGTATGAAGTCCTTTTTGGGCAAGGGCAGGTTCAAACCACAATTACTTTCGTGTGGCATCTCGACCAGTGTGTCTTCTTCTCCGAAAGGATGTAGGATCCCTCAGAAGGAAACAACAAGATTCAGTGACGAAGTTCAAAGAAGGACAAATCTCACAAATATATGTGAACTCAATCGTGCGAAAGACATGAACATTGCAAAAACCTCACATCTTATCGGAGCAAGTGACTCTTGTGTACGCGGTAAGAGCCATTGAAAGAGTTCCCGCTGGTTTCTGCCATTTTCTGTGTCTTACCGGTCCATCGCAGTCGGTTGTGAGCTTTCCTTGCATCTGGAAATGAGAACATATAAAAACGATGTGCGCCTCTATTGTGTGGGATTCTTAGCACTCTGGC
>JAAUXT010132568.1_pt1 | contig 45202 bp, 58 predicted proteins | sample 7278171 | NCBI WGS metagenome assembly JAAUXT01 (sample SAMN14350112, study PRJNA611818) | marine sediment metagenome | isolation source: surface marine sediment (1.8m) | place: French Polynesia: Moorea | collected 2018-08
GAAAACATTCCTATATATTTGGTAAAATATTGAAAATGTTCACATCAGTTGACAGTCATTTGCATCAGTTTCACGGTCAGGGAATCAATACTTATGAAAACAGCTACGTAACTTAGACTAATTCAACACAATTTCAAAACAAATCGTTTTCTTCTCAAGCAGAGAATGAAGTCAGTCGAAGTCCAACAACCACCAAAAGCTTGCGGTTTTGCGCACTTTTTGCCAATTCGTGTCTTTTCTGCTCGAGAAGCACAGAAAATGTAAGTGTCTATATTTACTTGTCCGTCTCGGGTTCGATTCCACTCGCAGAAACTCCGACATCGGGCTGGGAAAACAAGGCAACGTGATTGGTTAATCGCTACTCACTGACGACGCCGGTCGACGCTGTCCGAGACGACGCTCCGACGTGAGTGTCACGTGGGGCGAGAGTGATTGTCCACCCACTACACTACATCTACCCACTTGTCCAAGCATGATTGTGAGAAATCATCTGTTGTATGTACACAGTTTTGTTGTAGAACAGCAGAAGCAACCCTGAACTAGGTTTACCTACTCATCATTCGTGAAGCGGGTGCTGCTGAAGCACAAATTAAAAGGTCCCATCCGAGGAATTCTTACGCCTGTACACGTACACCAGAGTGACAAAAGTTGGAGAGAAAAACCTTCCACATCGAGAAACAAGAGAGCACTCAAGAACCAACAGGCGCAACTAGTGAGAAAATGCCACCCTGACCAAGAATGGAGCTGTGTGTCTCGGAATAACTTCCTTTCTCTGACTGTCCGTGTTGTTTGTTAATCAGCTGCATCACCTGAACGCGACCGATGCACCTTCTCCCAAGCTGTGTTTTCAGCATCGCCCCTCACACCAATCTAATCTACTCTGTTAGTATCTTGACTCAACAAGACCAATTCGTAACCTCAGGTGAGGTTCCTGCGATGAAATGCACATGTCACTTTCAAAAGTGTAACCTCTCCCTGTGTCTGATCAAAAGACAGCGTGTTGAGCTGAACCTTCAAAATTGTCTTGTTCTGTGCGAACACCACACATTACTCGTACATCGCACATCAGTTCGATGCATTACAACTCTGCGAACACTCGTGCTCCATGAAGCGTACGTTTGAAAGAATGTCAACTCTCTTCTGTTTGTACTTACCGCCCTTGGAGTTCTGGAAAGTCTTGCGAGGTATTTTCGAGCCTAGAAATACGAGATTGAGATCAGACAACTTCAGGTGTGTCCTTCCGCACGAACGCACGGAAGTTTTCTGCAAACACCAGTAAGAGAACAAGGGCGGGAGACTCACGCTGTCGTCGCGCTGGATGTCGAGCCGATCCTCGATCAGACTCATGCTGAGCAGCGTCGCTGCGAGCAGCGCGTCCAGCCGGTCCTCGAGCTCCGCGAGCCGCTGCTTCGCCGCCGCCGCCTCGCGCGCGCCGCCCGCCGCCTCCACGTGCGCCGCCGCCTGCTGCAGCCCGGCGTGCTCGTCCAGCAGCGCCTCCACCTCAGTCCGCAGCGTCTTGAGCCGGTTGTACTGCGCGCCCAGCGATTCTTTGCTGGCGTCCAGGTCGACAGGCTGGATGCTGCGCAGTTTGGACTCGGCCGAGTCGGTTTTGAGCTGCAGATCTCTGATGGCAGCGAGAAGCGCGGACGCGTTGCGCAGGGCGCGGCGCAGCCGCTCCATCCAATCGGCGGCCCGCGAGTTCAGCGCCTCGAACCTATTGTTGGTGTGGTTCAAGCGCTCGCGCAGTTCATTCGCTTCCGGTGAGTCTTGACCGAGGAATGCTTTGCTCAACAAGTTCAGCGACAGAATGATTGGTTTCTTGTTATCGATACCATCCATGAATTTCTGAAACACAAAAACAGTGAGAATCAACAAAACTGCTCTACTCAAGTCTTCCTGGATGCGCACAGAGGACAGGAAAGCTACCTTGTGGTTGTTGATGGCTGTGACGAGTTTGAGCGTGTTGGTGGGGACGACCTTCTGCTGCGCCATGTGGCGCTCGGCCTCGTCGAGCCAGTGCAGCGTGTTGTTGAGGTCGTTGCGGAACTGCGCCCACTGCTGCCGGTTCCGCTGCAGCCGCGCGTCCTTCTCCTGCGTCTGCGGCTGCAGCAGGTCGTACTTGGACAGCAGGGCTGAAATAGAACAAACCGTCTGCTTTCACAAAGGTCACTGCCAAACAACAGGTTCCTTTGCATCCGAGCCCGTAGAACAGCTGGCAAACAAATTTGTCTTTTGACCACAGTTCGCAAAGCTCGTTTCTGGCCTTGTCACTCACAATGTATGAGCTGCACTTCAGACGGGTCCAGACTCGGCAGGCCGGTTTCTGCGCAGATCTGTCGCTCCAGGTTCCTGATGGTGTCGACGCTGTCCTGACAGGACGTGAGCAGCTTGGCGTAGCCGTCGGGTCCGGTCTCGGTGCGGGGTCCCGTGGGCGTGGCGGCGCGCACCACGCGCTCCGTGTACTGCAGACAGTCGCGCACCTCCTCCAGAGCGCGCTCCAGGTCGAACAGGTACGTGTTGACGCGCGCGCGCGCAGACGGGTCATCAGCCACCGCCGCGCGCACCTGCTTCCACCGCTCATCGCCCTCAGGCTCTGCGATAGATTGACATGGAACTCAAGTTCCCTGAGAAACAAGGAAGTCTAATGCGACGAATTATCAGAACGCGACCGGTGCTGCGAGCTGTTGGTCAGAACAACCAAACGGGTCACCAACCCTGTCTGTCCTCGATGGGCGACAGGTCCGGCTGGTCGGAACCTTCCGCCTCCTCGTCCTGACGCTCCGGGGGCGACGGACTCTCCTCCCGCGGCGGACTCGCGTCCGGGCTGCTCGTGAAGATTGCGTCCAACTCGTCCAGGTCCCAGTCGACTGCCTCGCTGCTGTAGTCGCCGACCGACCCCAGCCGACGTCGACCCCGACCCTCGTCGTCCGCCTCCGACGCGCTCCGCTGCCAACCCGGGTATGTGACCGGCTGCAAAACAACCACCAGGTCCCTGATGGTGCGTGTTGCAACACTTCTGCGTGGTGTAGGTGTGAATGTAGGACTCGCTTCGAAGACCAATTGGTTAGATAGAAGCTTAGGCAACTCTAACACTCACAACACGTAAAGTCAAATCACACGACTAAAATTGATGAAAAGGTGCAACAAACCGAATCATTCAAGTTAGATTTACGAGGAGGTTCTCAATGCTGCCGTCCCTTTGCATGCAAATATCAGGATGATCGTCCGTGTCGACAAATGAGTACACAATAGGCACCCTGATTTCTAAAGGTGATACATGTTTTGCCGGAACGTCAGCAATGAGAACCCCCTCGTACAACAAAACGTTCAGGTCCTCTTCACTCACATAATCAGAACTCTGCCGCTCTTGCTGTGCAGGCTGATCAGAAAAGACAGGGAGGCCGGACGCACCCTCAGGGTTAAAGTCAGCTCTAGTTTCAAACTCATACTCTCCAGTGTCATGCAACTGCAACATGCAACGCGTGAACAACAACGTGATTTCACAAACTGACAAACCCAGAGAACATTGTGCAGGTATTTGTGCAAGACAATATGCGCATCAGCAACAAAACTCAATGGATACTGGCAACAAAATCAGTGATCACTGAACAAACACACGACAGGTGAGAACTGTAGTCTACAACTCTCTTCACAAAATCACAACTCGTGACCAGACAGTACTCACCCGACCCTTGGCCATGGTGGCGGCCTTCTCGCCCTGCGCCACGAGTTTGGCGAGCACGGTGTTGAGCAGCGCGTGGAAGTCGTCGAGCTCCTTCTGCGTCTGGACGCAGTTGACGGGTTCGCACTTCTGCATCAGGTACAGCCCCGCCTTGTCGATGTACTCGAGACGGTGCGCGTTCTCCAGCAGGTCCTCCTTCACGTCCTGAATGCCAAACAGAACACTGAATCAGCCTAACTGACACAGGACATGGGACATGAGAAGATCGAACGCCCTGCAATGGAGTGCAGATTGACGAGATGTGCTCATTGTCAGACACTTGTTGTTGCTCTTCACTGAGGAAAATTCTCAGGCATCAAATGCAGAGAAAAGCGAGCTCACCCTGATGACGTTGACTCTGGTGGTGACATCGGCTTCGTTCAGGTCGAGGCCGTCGAGCGTGTTGTCGAGCTCGCTCAGCCAGAGCGTCAGCGCCTCGCGCGTCGCGTCGAAGTCGTCCCTGATGGCGAGCATGTGGCGCAGCCGCCGCAACACGGCGTTGATGACAAGCGACACGTCGTCCCAGCGCGTGTTCACGTCGAGCACGTGACGCCGCAGCGCGCCGCCCGCGTCGACGCGCCCCTCGCGCGCCAGCTGCCGGTACTGCTTGTTGAGGTTCTCCAGCTGCGGGTGCGTGTTGTGCAGTTTCTTCTGCAAAGCCTACAAGCAGAAAAGGAAACCTTGACATTCGATGAAATTACTGATCCTTTGTTTTGTAACAGTGAGAAGAGCGCTTTGGTGGAAGTGAATCAATGTATCGCTCGTACGAACCTCGAACTTCTTGAGCTCCACTCGCGCCTGCTGGACTGTGACGTGCTGTGTGTTAGGGTCCTTGCATTGCTTTTCAATATCCTTGAGCCAGTCATCCAGCAGGAGATGACCGTCGTGGAATTGTTGCCACAAGTCCCAGGTGGCGTCGATGCTTTGTTTCCGGTTGGACACCTGCTGACAGATGTTGCTCCACCTCTTGTCCAGGCTGCCCATCGCCTGCTCTATCGCTCGTTTTTCCGTCTCCGTGGGACAAGCATCAGGGTCCCTCAGCAACACCTCGCACAGGTTCAGAACAGAACCGACTCCGGCCGAGTGTTTCTCGATGTCTTTTTGCAGCTCCTTCTGGCCCTCCAATTTGCTCTGGATTTCGGGCAGGTCCGGGTTCTGGTACTTGATCGGCACGGCGAGTTTGTGCTCCATGCGCGCCAGCCACCTGCGCAGCTTGCTCAGGTTCGCCTCCAGCTGCTGCACCGTGTTGAGTGTTTCCTGCAGCTTCGCTTCGCGCGCGTTGAGCGTGTCCTCCATGCGCTGCCACCTGGCGTCGAGCGTCTTCAGCTTTTCCTGCAGCTGCGTCGCCTGAGGCTCTCCCGACCCGTGCGTCAGGCGCTCGCCCTGAGCCATCAACTGTTCCTTGTCGGGTCGAGTCTGATCGATCTCATTTCGATATTCCTGCAAACGTGGAGACAGTAAATCACGAGACAATGAAACAAATAGAAGCTGACTCTGTTTGGCCACCCAGATTTATCCACCCCTCTTACCGTCTGAATTTTGTGCAGCAGATCTTCGATGTTGAAATCTTTGGTGGACGCTGCTTTTTCCTCCATCCCATCGATCCACTTGAGCATATCTTCGTGTCTCTCATCAAACGATCCCCAGTGGCCGAGCTGCTCCTCTGTGCGCGCCCTGCGCAGCGCCAGCTGGTGGCGGATCTCGTCCCAGTCGCGGCGCAGCAGCCCGAGTCGCTGCCGCAGCAGCGCCGCGTCGTCCGGGCTGATGGCGGCCGCCAGCTCCGCCTCCCGCCGCTCCAGCTCCTCCTTCCGCGGCGTCCACTCGTCAAACTGCTTCTCGTAGTCCTGCAGTTTTGTGTCAGAAGCTTCAACATTAGTGCGTTGTTTGTGATGCACAGGGACCAACAGCTGACAAAATGGAGGGAATGAAGACCAAAGTCGCTTGGATGCGCGACTGCCCTCACCTCGCACTGCTTCAGAGCAGCCGCCAGCTGTTTGTAGGACTCGGGCAGGTCCTGTGAGAGGTAGAGCCGAACCTCCCTCAACCAGCCGAGGATCGCCTCGATGCCTTCCTCTTCCCGGTTCCACTTCTGCAGCAGATCGTCCAGTTGCTCGCCCCGGGTCCGCAGCCTCGAGCCCAGCTTCTGCCACTTGTCCTGGTGAAATGGAGACGCCAAAGGTACAAAACCATTCTGTTTTCACTGCAAGACAAAATATCGCAACTCCGCACCTTAGTTACCTGTATCTCTGCAAGTTCTTTCTTGACTTGCTTGGCAGTGTTGGAGTCGGCGCTTTGCTGCAGGGCGGTCCCTACAGTTTGCACCTGTTGGTAGAGCGGCTCCGTGGCGGATACTTCCCGTCGGAGCGTCTGCGAGCGACAAAAATCGATGGTCAGAAGGTTCATGATGACAGAGGCTTTGGGAGAGAAAGTTCAAGGCTGTTCTTTTCCGACGTGTTCATCTCACCTTGACTTTTTCCAGCAAAGTCTTTATCTTTTGCACCGGTGCTGTTTGGAATTCCAATGTTTTCAGCTCAGCTTCCAGCTCCTTCATTTTGTCCTGAAACGGAACAAATCTCCAGTTTTAGCAAAGCACAGTTCCTAAACACCCTGCACCCTCACCCAGGGGACGACGTTCATATTGGAAACAACCACCACACTGTTGCGCTCACCTGGAGGCGTTCCTTCTGGCTCCGGTAGATGAGCCACTGCGCGACGAGGCGGTCGATCTCCGCCCTGCGCTGTTGCGCCCTCTGCACCAGACTCGCCCACTGCTCCTGGATGAGCCGCAGCTTCTTCTCCAACTCGCCCTTCTTCTTGACGCCGCCCTCCGCCAGCATCTGCTGACCTTGGCGCACGATGGAATGCAACATCTGCTGTCTGCTCACCATTTCTGACTGGAATGTCTGAAAACGCAAATTGTTCTGTGTGTTGGTAAGAAATTCGTAGATGGCACGCTGTAGTTATGTCTCGACACCAGAGCAACATGCCAAGGATGCTTCACCTCGACCGCCGCCTGCTGCCGCGTCAGCTGCGCGTAGTCCCCGGCGAGCGGCGCCGCCAGGTCCTTCTCCACCTGCGCCACGTACAACATCCACTCGGCCAACTTGTCGTTGAAGCTCTGCTGCTGCAGCAACTCGTTCTGAAGAGGTCGCTGCCTTTCCGCAGCCTGCGAGCTCAATTCCAACCACCTGCAAACAGCATCCAGTGAGTTTCTATTCCACGTCACATTTTCACTAGGTTGTTACGTTTTACTTTTCAACGTACTTGGTGAATCATATAAACTTGTGCTGCGGATTGGGAACAATGGCTTTTGCAGTCAATCGCAAACGAATCTCACCTGTTGTTGATGGTGTGTAGCCGATCGGCGTCGCTCGGACTCAGTGGCAGTTTGTATCCCAGATCGTTCAGCGAATCCAGGTCCTGCTGCTCGAGTCTGAACTGCCGACACACGTCTCTCAGCTCGTCCAGCCTCCTCCTGATCGCCGCCTCGTCTGCGGAGGCGAGCGGATCCTCTGTACGCAGCGTCTCCTGCACCGCGTCCAGGAACGTCTCCAGGGCCGCGCAGCTCTCGTCAAACTTGGACTGTTTCGACAGACCCGAGGACGTGTTCTGCAGATGCCTGTTCAGAAGCTGCAAGACAAGAAGATGCAAATGTCTTTCAATGCCGACAAAGGCTTTTGAAACTGAACAGATGCACAAAGAATGATACTGAGTCAAGCAAAACAGTGTCCACCTCACCTGTTGTAGCACTGAGAGTTTTTGCATGAGCATCGCCTCCTGCGCGGCCAGGTGCGCAACGGTCGCACTGTCCATTTGTTTTGCGATGCCTTTGCTCAGCTGACCCAGCTCCGACAGCTGCACATTGATCGTTTTCAGGTCACTCTCCAATTCCTGTGGACGAGAAATCATGCTCAGAAACTTCGCCATTCTGCCTCGATGTTCACTCAAGTCAGGCTGTTCCAACCCACATCTCTGGAGTCAGCAAGACCACGTGACGAACCTTGGCCCTGTCGACGTGTTGTTGGGTGGACTCGGCGGCGTCGCGCTGCAGCACGAACGCGTTCACGTCGCGCTCCTTGTCGTGCAGCGCGGACCGGGTCGACACCAGCTGATCGTCGTAAATCTGCCACGCGGCGAGCAGCTCTTCGAACGACGCGATTCTTTTGCTCAGATCCCCGCCTGTTGCGTTCCATCTGAACACAGAAGACACAGACCAAGTAAGACACAGAGATTTCTGCACAATTTCTTACAAAACTAAATTTTCGAGGAGTGTTGACATGAGGTTGTCGCACCTCTCCCTGACGTCTTTCAGGGTTCGCTCCACGGCCTGACTGGCGACCGGCTCGCAAACTCCCATCAGATGAGTTCCGCACTTGACCAACTCATCCATGTCTTTCTCTCCAGATTTCAATCGGTCTTCTGCAGCCTGATGAAAGACAAGACAAGACGCAAGGTCGTTTTCAAAGCTCTCAAGACTGCATCCAATGAGCGAAAAGCCACATTTGTTGCTTGGTTTCGCTGAAGGATTCGCACCTTCAGGTGTTTGATCTGGTCTCCGAATCCCTGGATGTCTCCAGTTGCTGCGCTGTATCTGTGCAGAGTGTATTCCGTCTCCGTCAGGAGGTCTGTGAGTTTCTGCAGCGCGTTCTGATACGACACCCAATGCTTCAGAGCATCCTCAAGATTTCCTTCCAGCTGGTACACCTGGGATCAAACAGAAACCTCACACTGCAATAATTGCAAAAGTACCCGTCCATCGTGGCATGTACCGCCAATTAGCCAGCCGTTTTCACAATCAAGTCATTTTCTCATCATCAATGGCCAAAGACTAATGCGAGAAGTGGGCACCGCACCCCGTGATCGAGCTGCGCCCAGCGCTGGTTGAGCGCGTCGCACGTGTCAGCGACGGAGGCGCCGCCGGTCGGCGCCGTCTCGTCCTCGTCCAGGTCCTGCAGCGAGTCGCCTAACTCCTGCACTGACTCGATCTCCGCTTCCTTTGCCTCCAGCTGCTCGCGCAGAAGCTGCGAAACACAATGAATTACGTTCTTCAACAGTGGCAGAGCAAAGGAGACGCAGTCGCAGTCAGGATGGTAAACTCTGGAAAAGCAGGGGACACATTACACGCACCTTGCACTCGTCGAGCGCGTGCTGGACGGAGACCTCGTGTCCGATGCGGTGGAACTTGTCGAGACGTGCCGTCTGGTCGCTGAACCAGTGGTTGAGCGCGTTCACGTCCTTCTCGAACTCCTCCCACCGCAGCTGCTGCATCTCCAGCTGCTTCAGTCGCTCCGCCACTTCGCTGCAATCAGACGCGCACACTCCCAAATGCAGCCAAGTGCGTTAGAAGTCAAATTTGTCTGCGTTCATGTGAGCCAATGTTTTGGAATGCGATTTCAGATGTCTTTTGTCACGCACGTCAGCACCGGCCGTAAGAACGAACCTGGACAGGGCGACGTATCTCTGGTTCATGACGCCCTGCTTCTCAGCGAACTCCATCTTCTCCACCTGCTGCCACTGCGGCTCCGTCTGACTCGCCTGCGCCGCAGACTGGTTCACAAAATCCACCGTCAGCTGCTTGTTGGCGAAGTCCACCTTCAGTCCCTGGAACAATCCAATCACAACTCTCTCGTCAGTCAGACAAAAGATCTTTGTGTTACAGCTGCAATACTCAATCATTGACGCAATCCCAATTCTCACCCTGTACTTCTGCAGGAGCTGCTGCACGTCGATGAGCGACGCGCTCGGCTCTCTCTCACGCAGCGCCGTCTCGACGCCGTCCATCCACAGCATGAGCTCGTTGAGCGCGGCGCGCGACGGCAGCAGCTGCATCTGCGCCGTGTGCAGCGCCTCCTCGTTGTTGGGCAAATCGCACATCAACCTGAGACGTCAAACCCGACATCAACCACAAGAACAACAAAAGGGAAAGAACAATTTCACTCTCTCGTCACCATGGGCACGACGGTCTTACCGGAGCCATTGCTGCTCAATGCGCTCCAGTCGGTCCCGCACGGCGGCGTCTCCAGGTCTCGAGCGCAGAATCTGCTGCCCAATAGTTGAAACTCGCGTCTTCAGTGGCTGTTGATTCTCAACTTCTTTGTTCAATTCCTGAGAATACACCAATTACCAATCACGAACAAAAGGCTTGAAAACTTCGCGTCAACAAAGTCACACACCTCAGATCAGACAACAGGTCTGTCTTTTCCGGAAGTGAACTGCATACAACAGGCAGGTGCCAAACAGGAATGAGCCAAACTTGACGTGAGTGGATAGTTGCTCACAAGGAACAGGCTGATCTTGTGCTGCAGCGCGCCGACGTTCATGAGCTCCGTGTTGTCGAGGCTGCTCAGCTCGTGCAGTCTCCCGAGCGCGCCGCGCAGCCACGTCTCGAGCCGCGTCGCGTCGCGCTCCCACTTCTTCCACTGCTCCACCAGCGTCTCCAACCTGCGCGCACAATCCCTCCGTCACTCTCAACTCCACACGGAGAATTAACCGCCTGTTTATTCAGGATCCACGACGTCAACTGAGGCATCGATCCAACAGCAATCAAGATTTGTCCTTATCAGTGCAAACAAATATGTAAATTGTCCACAACTCATTGGATTAGCAATCAATACAATTGCTTCCTGGCTTCACCTAATGGCAAATAAGCTGTCAAAACTGTCGTTTATCTGCACTGCAGTTGTTTCACCAAAACCCTTTGTGCACCAGGATCTAATTAATTTCGTGTTTGCAACTTTGGAGAAAAGCCAGAGAACGGCTGGAAACTGGTGATCCTGTCTCCTACAGGTGCGGTGACCGTGCTCCGTGCCATAACCATAAACACCCAGCGGTACAAACACAGATCACCTCTGCCCTGTTTACAGGATTATCCCAAATGATGAGAACACGACGAATCTGGTTCTCAGTGGCCTATTCGTTCACGGTTTTCTTTTGCCAGGAGTTCCTTGCAAACCAAAGTTTGTCTGAATGCGTTGTGACCAGTCTGCGCTGTCCCAGCGATGGACACGCACAAACTGTCACAACAAGCAACATCCGAGGGCACATTATGTCCACAAAAAAGTCCTGACCTCTTCAGCTCGGAGGCGTTGTCGTTGTTGATCCGGACGAGTTGTTCGCTGAAGTCGGTCACGTCGGCGTCGAGCGCGGCGCACGTGACGCCGCTCAGCAGCTGGCGCCCGCGCTCCGCCGCCTGCTGCAGCGCCGGCCGCTGCTCGCTCAGCGCCGCCTGTACGCGCCGGTGCTCAGCGATCTTGCGTCGCACGGTGTCCAAACTCTCGTCATCACCAGCCTGAACCATTGGTGAAAGAATCATGAGAATTCATCATTTTTTCATTGGTCTTTTTTTCGTGTGGAAAGTTGCAACAATCTGGACTCTGAAACTGACCTTGGTCGGACACTGCTGCTGCAACTCGTGCAGCTGTTTCTTGGTCTCGTCGAAGTCGGGGTCGAAGTTCTCCCACTGTGTGACGAGTCTCTGCAGCTTCTGCCCCTGCACGGCGGCCGTGTCGAGCAGCGCGTTGGCGCGCGCCGTCAGCTGCGCGTGCTGGTCCTCGTGGCGCCGCCGCGTGCCTGGATCCAGGCTCGAGGCCAGGGCGTCCAGGCGAGCCTGCTCTCCCTCCAGCCCGTTGAAGAAGTCCTACACATCAACACTTCACGAATTGGAAGACTGCGAGGAAGGTAACGGCCACAAATAACAAACACTGGAAAAGTTTTGCAAGGAAGGCACAACTTGCCATTGGCAGACCTGTGATAAGTACATGTTAATTTCGCACCTTGTGCTCCTCGGCCTGTTGCTGGAGCGCGGGCAGGTTGATAGCGCTGATTTCTTCGGGTTTGAGGCGATTTGCTGCAGTCACCAGAAACTCCTCAAACTGCTTCAACAGCTTCTCATACTGGTGCTGAACTTCGACTTGACGCAACAACTCCCCTTTTCTGTTGGTGATCTGCATTGCACAAACGAGTACAAGGTCACGCTGGGACCACCCACACGCCCCTTGGAATACTGTGTGCAAACACACACTGTGTGCAACAAATTGAACGTAACGAATCAAATCATTCTGCATCGCATTAGTTTTGCACCGTGCCTTTCCTCATTTCACACAGCGCACGTCTCTGACCTGTGTGTAGAGCTCGAGCCAGTAGGCGCGCAGAGTGCTCAGCTCGACGGGCGGCACGGCCCGCGGGTCCGTGGACGAGATGTGCTGCAGCCTCTGGTGCAGTGTGTTCAGCTCGACGTCGCACTCCAACAACAGGTCCTCCACGCCCTGCAAAGTTCAAAGTTTTGCGTTAAATGTAATCCCACTGAAAAACCACATCTGCGTTCTTCACACACTTTGACGAGCACTGCTGGATCAAAGTGAAAGACAGCGCAACAATGCCCAACCTGCACGTCTGTCAGCTGCTGCTCGAGCGGCGCAGTGCTGCTACTGGCGGCGGCCGTCTGCCTCCGCGCATCGTTCAGTTTGTCGGTGAGTCGCGTCACGTCGGCCTGCAGCGTGGACACGAGCGCGCTGCGCGCCTGCAGCTCCGCCTCCCGCTCCCGCGCCTGCGCCTCGAGCGCCTCCAGCCGACCCGCCAAGTCCTGCAGAGCGCAATCATGGAGATTTACGGGAAGCGGCACCGTGAAACTGATTACATGTACACTGATCTGATTTCATCTCATTGGCAATGGAGATGTTGAGTGACCAAGAATAGATCTACGCTTGGCAAACCAAAGCTGAAGACCCGAACCAAACAGCAAAGAAGTTGAACACAGCTCGTGCAATGCAGCACCAAAAAAGAAACGCGGGTGGCAACGCAGGCTCAAACGGACACAACAGTGTTGGGAACATGCACCGGACCAGGTTATTTTGCAGGGACATATCATTACCTTCAAGGTCAGTTCGATGAGCGCCCGGTTTTCCGCGCTGACATTCGACATGACCTGCTGCGAGGCTCTCATCATGACGGAAATCTCCGCGTGCAGGGTCCGAATCTCACTCAGCAACGCTTCGTTCTCTCGCAAGCGCTCTTCAGTGCTCTTGTCGAATCCTGACCCGAACAGTTTGAGCTCCACGTCATCGAGCCAGTCGGAGACGTTCTGCATGGCTTGCTGGTAGAGGTACTGGAACTCCAGGGTTCGCTCCAGTCTCGTCTGTTTGTCGTCCACCTGCTGGTTGAGCCGGTCCCAGCACGCCCGCAGCTCCTCGACGCTCCTGCCCGCCGCCGCGGCCCTCTCTCCGGCGTCGCTGTCCGACACGAGGCCGTGTACGAACCGGTAGTAGCTGAGCGGCGGCTGCTCAAACGTCCCCAGCTCGTGCGACGCGAGTCGCTCCTGCAGATCCTCAGTTTTTTTCTTGACGAGCCTGGACAACTGCACGAGACGCTCGCTGAGCTTCTCTTCGCTGGTGGTGCCCGGCTCGTCCTCGTCCGAGCTGTCCCGGCTGCGCCCCTCCACGACCCGACCCGCCTCCTCACTCACGTCCCGCACCCGCCTCTCGTATTCCGACGCTTCGTCAAACAGTCGCTCCTGAACGTCTCGGAATTTTTCTGTTGTGACGTCTGTTTCTTCCACGCCTGTCTCAACCTGAGCTGTGGCAGACCTCATGTCTTCAAACCACTTCTGGAAACTGTCCACGCTTCCCTTGTATTCCTCCAACTCCCGTCGTCGTCTCTGACTTTCAGCGAGTGAGTCCTGCGCGGGGGATGATTCAAGCCATACAACCATGCGCGACACGCGTTGCAACAAAAAATCTCCTTGTTAGTTTGCAAGCAATGAGGCACACGGAGAAACTCAAAAAGCAAAAGTGAGCAAAACCAAAACAACCCAAAACTACGCAACATAGGTACGACTCCTTTTCACCAAATTGATCCAACGGAGCAGAAAAGGCACAACACAAGAACCAAAGATCACCAACGTTTCAAACTCAAAACAGGTTTGTCATGCAAGCAGATAAACCGCATTTCCGTGGTTATTCTCAGGTGAATCTTACCAGGAGCTGCTGGTGCTGTTGCTCGGCGTTGTTTTTGAGCTGCTCGGCGTCGTCCTGTACGGTCTTGAACTGCAGCTTGAGTGCCTTCGCTCGCTCCTTTGGTTCATCCTGAGACAGTTTCTTGCAGTCCTGTTCAGCATAGCTCAGCTCTTTCTGCTTCTCCGCAATCTCTTTTTGCTGCTCCTGAAAACGCAGGAACGTGGGGCGTTTAACAAAAATATCTGCCAGACACAAAAATTACAACTTTTTCCGTCGTGACTTTTCCTTGATTTCCTCCTGATCTTTCAGGAATCTTTTCCCTCACAACTTGCCCCCCAGACTAAAAAGTGTCTTCACGGGTTTGTCTTTCGATGGGCCAAAGAAGACAGAAAACCATAAAGAAGAACACGCCGCAAATGCGGTTTGCGTTTGGAACTGACCTCGTTGAGTTTGATGAGGTGTCGGATGTACGTGATGTCGTACGTGAGCGTGAGCTCTGCAGCCTGCGCGAGCTTGGTCGTCGCGACCCAGTCCTCGAGCCCCTTGATCTTGCTGAGGAACGCCTGCAGTGCTTCATCTCTACTGCGCTGCGAGTCTAACAAGTTCTGAAACAAGACAGGACGGGGTGCCTGGTGAGCGAGTGTCAAGTCGGAGCATTTCGTGGTTTGAGGGGTGAATTTAACACACTGGTGCGGACGGCCATTTCAGTTAGAAAGGTCGATCTCTCACAATGAACAGGAGAAGCCGTCACTCACTACACCATCTGATCTATTTTCAAACTGATACGTGTTTTGCCCATCAACGTGCAGACCACACGTGAAGTCCGTTTCATGCACCCATAGCCGTGGGGAAAATATGAATTGTAATCGCAACGTTCAACCGCTCTCTGCAAGCCCTTTGCACTTGCTGGTATTTTTGGTCAGCAAGAACATCGAGAATACAGCTTGCAAAGAAAAACCAAAGATTTTAAGTTTTCAAACCAAGACCTTCACAGACTCACGTGAAACTCACCTGAACTACAATGTCCAAAGTTACTCCTACTAGCCAGCCAAGTGCGAGAATCATCTGCGAAGGTATTCCAGACAGTTCTGACTGCAGTTCAGATTCTTCATTCTTTCCTTTGGCTGTGAATCACATGGTTTCCTTTTGCCTGGTTGCAGTCGTGAACTTCGGACTTGCAACAAATAAATGGACTTGCGAAGTTTTTGTTGCTATCCTGCTATCAGAGAACCGGCTGCGTGCACGTTTGAAACACACGTGGACAGGTGCTTTTCTGTTCTCACTCCAGACAAACACTTCCAACAACAACTGCTCTTTCTCACAAAATCTTTCCCAACAAAGCAGATACATGTAATCTTTCGACACCTCACATCTCAGTTCTTCCCTCAACTCTGCACTTCTTCTGATGCACATGTAATGAATGAATGACAAGCCTTGGACTGATCATATCTCTTTCTTGCTGGCGGAAATCTATTTCCCCAGCAGCTTTTCAAATTCAGCACCTGGCCTGTTGCAGTCCGCACATATTCTGGCACCGTTTCAAGTGGAACGTTTTTCAAGGTTAATCGCAATGATGTAAAGGCAGCAAAAAGTTGCAGACGCTTCAGAAGCTGCTGCACAAAATAGGTCGCTTCCAGATGGTTACATGCCAGACGCAATCTGTCACGAGATTGATTTAAACAGCAAAACCTGTTTGTTTACGTCCTGCTACGTTTCTGCAGTGTTTGCGTTCTCGTTTTGCAGATAACACGCGCTCAGCTGATTGCTAATCACCGCGTAAAGAGCAGCGAACCATCAACAGCCGTCAGCGTGTTTTCAATCCACTGACTGCGAGCACCATAAAACCTCCGCTGACGCGACCTTTCAGACATCACCCCGCTAAACACACTTGTCCAATGATCGCAAACAAACAACACGGAAGCTTTCCGGAAATGACTTCGCCATCATTTTGTCGCGAGCATGACCTTTTCCCTGTTCCACAAAGCATCTCCTTCCGGAACAAAACCACACCGAGCTTGGCTGGACTGTTGGCTAGATAGATCTACACCATCAGAGGAGAGCGTGTGTGAATTGTAAACTTTGGCAGTCCGTGTCTCGCACTTTCGGTTCATGAGCAGTCCCACAAAGAATTGAGACAATTTCCTTGAAGACGATGTGTGTTTCACTCAAATTCGACACAGCTGTTTTCAGCAACTGTCACCATGCCCATCAGGCACGAAACAATACCTCGCAGATTCTGGCTTTCAAAATTCCTTCGAAACACGCCACACCCAGAAGGAAGAGAACTCGACTGACCTGCACTTGTCGCGCCTTGTCTCTGGTCTGCGCATCCAGATCGTCGACGCGGCTCTGCAGCACGTTGAGCTGCTCGTCTAGCGCCTTGTTGGCGGCGGGGTCGTCCGAGTTGCTCTTGACGTCGTCCGCCTTGCGGCGCAGCGTCTCGAGCAGCGTCCGCAGCGTCACCAGCTCCACCTCGAGCAGCTGCGCAGAGACGTGCACGTCTTGAAATTTTGATGCCATTCACAGAATGAGGAACCCCGACATCATGATGGTCTTGTACGTGTGAAGAAATGGCCACATGACCGTGTCTCGGTATATTCAAAACAAGTCAATGACGGCCGCACCTGGAGCTGGTTGAGCTGCGCCTCGAGGTCGGGGACGCCACCGCCGGGCCGCACGCTCTGCAGCTGCGCCGCCGCGTCGTCGAGACGGCGCTGCGCGTCCTGGTGCGACGCGTCGTACTGACCGCGCAGCTCCAACAGCAGCTGCAGTCGCAGCTCCCGCTCCGACAACTGCGGAAGGGTTCACACAATAAAGCGCGTTCACAGAAAATGCTTCAGTTTGTGAAAGACAAGAGGCTTTAGGTGCTTTGATAAACATCAAAGTTGTGCAGAGAAACGATCATGCACAACGACAGTAAACCCGACACCAACGAGGTCACACAATACACCACGGCAGAGTCCAGGACAAAAAGCAACGTCGAATGAACAAGGACGACAGAGCGCTGTGCGGTGCTGTCCCACTACCTGTGCAATCAGCTGTCTCCAGGAAGCATTCAGTCGGTGCATCGCTGGTGTCGGTGCGTGCGCAATGTGAGCAAGAGAGTCCTCGCTACTTGTGGCAACACTGGAAGCTCCGAATGAAGCATCGTGGTCGCCGCCCGCAATACTCTCGCTTCCCGGCTACAACACCGACCGATAAAGTGTGCTACTCAAGACTGCATGTACAGTGCGTGCTTGCCGTGCAAAGAAAGAAACAAATACAGATACCCGTCTTTCTCAAAAATGCCACAACACCAAAAGCTAGTCACCATGCATACTGTTCAGTGCGACAGTAGAAAACACGTATCGGAAGGCAAGGACTGCTTACTACAGGCTTGGTCTCTGTGGAGGGTACAGACGAGTCTGACGCTTTGTCCCAGGCACTCGGCGTGTCTCCCAGGGCAGCCGGCGCGGGGCTCTCCGGGGACGTGATGACACCGCTGTCCTTCCTGTCTTCCCGGCGGAACAGCACCTCGCCCGGCGTCCCGGGCGTCGTGAGCAGCGACGACGGCGTCGGAAACACCCCCGTGTCCGACTGATCAGACAAGTCACCCAGGTCCAGGCTCATGCCTTGCCGTGGGTCCTCTCTGGTCGGCTTATCTTCCAAGATTCCATTCTCTTCGAGCTCCTTGCTCTTGGCGTTAATTTCGTCCAACCTGACCTGCCACTGTCGGATTTGAGTTGACAGGGTCTGAAAGAAGCGCAGTTTGTTGGAGGCTCACGCTGGATACAGTGCGCCTGAAGGTCAGGCCCTTCAGGGCAGGGACAGCAACTTCACTGTTGTCTTGGTGACGAAACAATGAAGTCTGAACAAATCTAGCCCGTATTCCAGAGTGATTGTAAAGAATAGACAAACGAACACATTCACAAATGAGCAAAAATTTAACGCAAAGTGAAAATTGCGGCAAGAAGGAAAAGTTTCTGGACAAACATAACACAGAAACTCCAAAGGTACAAAAACCTAGCCCCAACAAGTGAGAAGTGCAACACTAATCTCTTTGCACGAATCGAAATGAAAAACGAAGCGATTGTCTGGAAAGATTGGCACGTTTGCCTGTACAAACGAAAGCAAGAAGTTGATGTGTGGTGTGGAATGCGTCGCGCACCTGGTGTTCGCCGAGTTGTCGCTGCAGGTCGGCGAGCGAGGTGGTCGCGTCCGGCTGCGGCGCCGAGTCGAGCTTCTCCTGCGCGTCCGCCATCTTCGCCGTCAGGTCCGCCACTTCGTCGCCGAACTCGGCCTGCTGCGCCAGCGCCGTCTGGAGGACAAAGTGCTCGTCAAGAATCAGGTGGTTTCAGTTCGGGTCACTGTGTACCAATGCCTTCTTGTTCTTGTGGATACAAAATGACTTTATGCAATGATAAGACACGTTGACTCTTGGATCTACCTGCAGCTGCTTGACCTTGTCGGCGGACTGGTCCCTGAGCTGATCGAGTTGGTCGGCGAGCTGCTGCTCCCGGCCCCGCGGCTCGGTGGGACCCAACTCCTCGACCTCGCTGATCACCTCGTCGACGCGGCCCTGCTGCTGCTCCACGTCCCGCAACACGGCCTGCAAACGTCAACAGCACAGTGACTTCGATGTGCGTTATGTGTACAGACGCCGGCATGCGTTCACGACAACCACACAAAGTCCTTGTTCTTCATCTGTCGTTTGCAACATTTTACGCCTGGTTCGATTTCTTACAACATTGCAATTATTGTACCGGAACCACTCAAAACTACGGTCTCACACCACTCCTTGTACTGCACTACTTTGCTGTGCACGGAGAAATGAGTGTTTGGTGTTTTCTCTGAAAAATTTTGTTGAACATGCAATGTTTCCTACGGACACTGACGCGTGTGGATCAGTGACCCGAAGATAGTGAACCTGGACTGTCCAAGTTCACTTGTGGCCTCTTACAAAAGTACATGATTCCACCGGACGTGGTGTCCACGAACTTTGCTTTGACGTGTTGACGTGTGCGTGGAGCTACATCTTACAAAAGATCAAAGCGAATGCTTCGCGTGTTCTCAGCATGTTTGGACATGCACAGACTTTCTTCATGTACCTTTGTACGAGTTTTCAAACTGGGGACTAAACGGTTTCTGGGGCAACCATGTTCCTGTACAGGTGTATTAGCGTGTTTGACAGGTGAAGTATTTCACACAGAAACCTGAAACAAACTTCCATGCAACACAGATTTACCCCTGACACCTGAAAAAGAATACTGCTTCTCCTGCGCACCCTGAAAGTCTGCAGTTCAAACATGCCACACCCACCGTTTCCCTCAAAACGTTCCAGTTCAATTAGTGGCCAGTAACACCCTTATCCTGGATCCAAATTCATGCATATTGAGAAGTGTGACACCTGTGCTGCTCGGAGGCAGCACCACCTCAAGCTGTCAAGTTTCTCCAAAAATAGAGACAGAGACCAGTCAAGCATGAGACGAAAAGACGAGTCAGTAGAGAAGGAAACCACTAGCAACTCGTTTAGCCGCAGTTTCTGCGCAAAGAACAAAGACCACCAAACAGGCATCTACCAGCCAGCAGCAGTCTTACAATCACACGATTAGACTGTCAGTGTGGGACACTGGTCGGGCCACTATCAAGCACTCGGGGTCTGGATTTCAACAGTACCAGCCAGCCTCAAGCTGATGTAAATGAGACTCAAACCTCTTCAATGTCTGAGCGCATGTCTTCTGCTGTTGTTCTCATGACATGGAGAGTCGGAGGCTCCTGGGGCGGAGTCCACGCTCCTCCGGGCTCATCCGATGCGTCGTCTGAATCTGTGTCCTTCTCAGGGCTCGTTGGCTCAGTTACAATCTCAGTGTCTGTGACAACAACCACTTCAGTTCCACCAACCACAACGTCTGTTCCAGTCTCTGCTGTATCAATTGTGGCATCATCCGCAACTTTTCTCGGTGCATCATCATCAAACTCACTTGTTGCAGATTCATCTGTTCCTTCCTCTGTTTGAATCAGCAGTCCTTTGGCGCCTGGTTCACCAGGCACACCAACATCTCCAAGTTCATCTTTCGCAGTGACAACCTTTGTACCAACAGCGGTCATATCGTCTGTTGATGTCGGAGTTGCAAGTTCCACCCTGTCGCTGTCGTCAGCCCCAGACACCGTCTGTGTGTCAACGGCCAATTTCACTCGATCATCTGTTGGGGTCTCCTCGCGAACCGTGACTCTCACATCATCCTCCAAGTCAGTGACGGAGACGTCAATCATTCCCTGAGGAGAAGTCTCATCTGCTTCGTCTGTTGTTTCTGGTTTCAGCTGTTCAGATCCATCAGCGATCTCTCGAACATCTGCAGTTTCAAATGTTCCTCCGGAGACCGCATCCACGAACGTTTCTGCATGGCCTGGTTTTGCATCCTTGAAGTCATCATCAGAACTTTCTGAATGTTCGTGAGCATCTTTGAGGTCATCCTCTGTGGGTTTCGTATCTTCCCTCGCTGTGTGAAATTCGAGGTCCTCAACATTCGAAGTGACATGCATTCGAACGACTTGTGCAGGGTCAAGCGAGACGTCTGTCGTCCACGTCTCCACGGAGAGCGAACCCGTTTCATCTGTGACATGCGCAGTTCGAGCGGTGTCCACACTCGAGCCTTCCTCTTCAGAAATGGACAGACTGATGTTCAGTGGAGTTTCCTCCACGCGATAACCGCCTCTATGAATGAGCCTCAAGGAAATGTCTGCGTCTTCTGTCACAACGTCGACAAAACCTGGTTTGGTTATGAGTCGCTTGTCGTCTTGATCTGATGTCACCACGATGCCTTCGTATCGTTCGGGCTTCGTTTTGTCTTCCGTCAGGGTCACATCCGCGTCGGTCACTTCTCGGTACCTCACTGCAGTGTCAACACTTGTTCCTTCGTCGTCATCTGATGGAATGTCTTTCAACTCACGCGCTTCTGGCTTTGGTATCAGTTCCTCGTCATCTACAGACTTCTCTTCCAACCCGGAAAGCCTGATGTCTCCTCCGACCAAAGTCTCCACGAATACATCACCCGTATCCGTTGCAGCACCCCGAGGCTCAGTGACGTCCTCCGCTGCCGCATCTTGAAACTGATCCTCATCCTTCTCCAGTGTGTCGTCATCAGCCTTTGCATTGCCTTCAACAGGCTCACTTTCTCCTCCACGATCTTCGCTTGGGCGCTCTTGTTTGTCGTCGTCTGAAATCTCCCTGGTGTCTTCGAACCATTCTTCGTCGGCACTCGAGTGTTTGCGAGGCTCTGTGGTTTTCTGTTGCGTCTCCAGTGGTTGTTCTCCAGGCCGTTTGTCAACAGATGTGCCATCAGATGCATCAGATTCTGCTTCTGGTTTGTCTTTCTCACTTGTATCTGACTCGGCAAGTTCGTCCTCCACGTCCTCCAATGTGTAGGCTGTGTCGTCATAGTCATCTTTCAACACATCTGGTGGCTTCAGCTCCAGTTCATTTCCTTCAAACTCACTTTCAGAGGACTCGAGATCAAAGACTTCATCATCTTGCGCAGTTCGTGGCGACAATTCCTCCCTTGCATCCTTTTGTTCACTCGCTTTCGCGATGTTCGAAGCTTCCTGTTGGTCTTTCTCTCGATCTACAGCACCTTCCTCTTTCTCGTCATGTTCTTCAGCTTCCTTGAAATCTTCGTCATCAGACGATTTTCTCAACTCCAACGTGTCCTCCAAACTCACAGCGCCTGGTTCGTGGACGGACGTGATTTCCTCCACAGCCGTTCCCACCGTCACTGTCACCGCACCGGGATCCGTGTCCACGAACGCTTCTTCCTCCTCGGATGATTCCTCCACAGCTTTCTCATCATCATCCTGAGCGATGGCCTCTGCAGCCTTCAACTCCACATCTGCAACATTGGAATCCACCCTGACAGCAATGACTTGACTTCCTTCGTCTGTGACAGTGAAGTCAGCGTCGTGCTTCAGTGCTTCCACATCCACACGACCACCTTCGCTGACTGACAGATGGACGCTGGTGGGTTCCGCGTCGATGTAATACCGACCCACAGGAACATCGTCAGAGATTGCAACGATCTCTTCAGTGTCAGCTGTTTGCTTGTGTCCTTCCTGATCATCCCCTTGTTCATCGGGTGTTCGGTGCAGAGTGTCTTCTTCGGCTGTTTTCGTGACATCCACAAATCGGTCTTCTTGCTCCTTCAGAGAAACCTCATCCTCGTCGTCTTCCTGGGGGTTTTCTTCCTCATCTCCCACTTCCGCAGATGGCTCTTCTTCCTCTTTGACAATTTGTGACTGACCATCGCGTGGTTCTTCCACCTCCCCCTTTGTCTCAGATGCAACTGGTTCTTCAGGCTCGCCACGTTCATGATCCTCCATCCTGTCACCAGACAACTGTTCTTTCTTTTTGTCAGGTTCTTCTCGCTCTGCATCGTGGAACTGGTCGTCGTCGGATTTCTCCGATTCAGCGGCTTCGGTTTGCCCCTCGATAACCTGGTCTCTCTCAGCAACCGCGAACTTGGAGTCGCCTTCTTCCGTGACCTCCACGAACTCCTCGCGTCTGCCCTCCACCACGATCGTCGTGTCGTCCGACAGGAACCTCACTTCCTGCGCGTACGTGTCACTTGCTTCGTGTTTGGCAGGTTCTGTTTCTGCCTCTTTTGCTGGAACTTGATCACTGTCCTCATCACTTGGTTCTTCTTTTGAGGCGTCAGGTTCAGCTGTTTTGCCGATCAAGCGAACGTCTTCGGTTGTCGACGACACAGAAACCGTCACCCCTGGAAGTTCAGGTTTCTCAACAGTTTCAGCTGAAGTGCCCACGGCCACAGTGAACTCCCCACGGTCCGTGTCTCCCTTCGTCAACGTGACGTCGGTCGTAACGTCATCAATTTCAGGTGTTTCCAAAACCGTCTCATCCTCGCTTGGTTTCTCAGTGACAGCCAAGACGAAGTCCTCTGTTCGTTGTTCGACAGATACCGTCGGCCTCGATGAGTCGATCGGGTCCACAGAACTCCCAGCCTCATCCTCCTCCAACGAATCCAGGTCTCTCAACCTCACACCGAAGCGAACCTTCTCCACGACAATGTCCGTTTGCAGCTGACCACTCGGCTTTGTGTCTTCTTCCCTTGCAAGGGTTTCGTCCTCGGTGGTCAGGTGTTCTGTAACTTCTGTACTGTCCACTACTTCCTGCTCGCTAACTGTACTGTCCTGCAGTTGAACTGTGACGTCTAATCTGTCACTCTGAGGCTTCTTCTCTTCCTCTATCTTTGCCTCCTCATCCTCAGTCGGGAGCAAAAGTGTGACCTCCTCAGCCGGTGTGTCCTCCGTCCTTTCTGCTGCAGTTCGATCGTCTCTTTCCGTTTTCTGATCGTCCTCCTCTTCGTCAGCGCTCCCTTCGAGAGATGCCGACTCAGGCTCAACTTTGGTGTCCACAGGTTCACGCTCTCCTCTGATGTCTTCTGCTTCTTTCGTGTCCGTGTCAAAGTGAAGAACGAGTTTGTCCGGCTCGGGAGAAGGTACAAATACCTGCACATTGTCCACAGACGGATCAGTTTTCAGGTCAACTTGTTTTCCCTCTTCGGTGTCAACATCTGGCTTCTTTGTTTCTGGTTCAAGCTCAGATGCCTCGTCAGGCGCATCCGTAAAGCTGTCTTCCTTGTCCGATTCTCCGTCAGATTCTTTGATGTCCTCTTTCATCGTGTCCTCTGCGGATTTTAGTGCCGAATCTTCTTCTTCGGATGGTCGTCTCATGTCGTCTGCATCTGGAGTCTCTTCTTCGGATTGTTCCCTGTTCTCATCTGTGGTGTCTTCCGCAGCCACCATGACGCGTGTTTCCTCCTCACTGCGGAAAACCTTCGAGATCCCTTCACAAGTTTCTACAATGGTGAACGTTTCACCTCTGTCATCGGCAGTGTACGTGACATCCAAATGTTCCGTCTCACGTCCAGACATGTCTTCTGTTGATTCCACTGTGACATCTTCATCCAACCCCTCAGTGAAGATTAGTTTCCGCGATTCATCAGGTTCTTCAGGATCTGGTTCTGTTTTGGAAATGTCAGGCTTTTCCACAAGGGTTTCCGGACGATGCGAGTCTTCTGTCGCCTTGATTTGGTTGGAATCTTCGCCCTCGGACAACTCTGTCGGCGCATCTTTTGCCTCTGATTCTTCTGAACTCCGTTTGCTTTCACTCTGTTCTTGTTCTGTTGATTCTTTCTCATCTGAACTCACATCTGTTTGTTTTTTTTCCTCTTTCTCTGTCAACTCCTTTTGCTCTGTCTCCATCTTTGATTCCTTCCGTTCCATGTGGACGACCAACTTTTCCGGCTTCGGGGATGTAGTGAAGACCTGGACGTTGTCCACTGAAGGCAAGACGCCAGCGAATCTGTCGTCAGGAGCGACAATCAAATCCGAATCTGCTGCCAACACAGCTTTTGGTTCTTCTTCTGCGTCCCCAGACTCGACGTCCTGGAATTTATCTTCGTCAGAACTTTCCACTGATTCTTCAGTGGTTTCTTTCAACATGACTTCTTCGTCAGTTGCAGGAGCCTGATCTTTCTCGTGAGGCTGATCGTCCAGCTTGGGTTCCTCTTCTGTTGCCGGTGCCGTGGGTATTTGCCTGGCATCTGTTGGTTCCTCTGATGGCGCTGCATCCTCAAACGCTTCGCCGTCACTGCTTGATGCTGACTTTTCTGCATCATCGTCCACAAGCTTTGAAACATCTTGTGCCACATCAGCCTCTCCAGTCTGCAGAAGTTCCTCTGAACTGGTTTCAACTCGCTGTTCAAGTTCATCAGTTTCGATTTGCTCTGACGTTTCGTGCCTGATTTCCGTCACTGTGACGTCCGTTTCTCTGGTTGAGACAACAGTCACTTCTGCCTCGGAGACTCTGAGCGAGTCTTCACCCGATGCTCGCTTCTCCTCGAGTCTTGTGATGACATCCTTTGAATCGCTCTGAACATCGTCCGCTTTTTCACTGGAGCCCTCTGGCATCTCTTCCGGTTTTTGCTCGTCGCTCTCTTCAGGTTTCTCAACCACATCCACTGTTCCCTCAGGTTCTTCGTATTCCTCCTCGCTGGATGAGGTGTGCTCGTCTGTCTGCACCTCCACGTCTTCGTCGATCACTTCGTCTGACGACAACTGCAGGATGTAGGTGCGCTCGCTGCCTCGAGGTTCGTCCGAGTCTCTCCGTTCTCCAGTGACTCTCGGCTCATCGTCCTCTGCAAAGTATTCTTCAGACCCTTCTTCGGATGAAGGTTCGCGTTCGGCTGCATCTTTTGAAGTTTCAGGTTCAGCCACATCTTTTGAAGGTTCAGGTTCAGCCTCATCTTTTGAAGGTTCAGCCTCATCTTTCAAAGGTTCAGGTTCAGCCGCATCCTTTTGAGGCTCCGGTTTGTCTGCATCTTTATCGGAAACTTCCTTGTCTGATTCACGCTGTTCTAGTGTCTGCTCTTCGGTGGGTTCTTCAGCTCTTGCAGCAGCTGTACTTCCTCCACGCTGTCTCTTCGGCTCTTCCGTTTCTGTTTCACCTGCGGAAGGCTTCGTTTCTTCACTTGGGGCCTCATCAGGAGTTTGCTTGCCAGGTTTTACTGTTTCACCAGCACTTGTTTCCTGTCGTGGTTCCAAGACACCGTCCTGCGTTCTGTCTGCAGGGATTACATCCGTTGACCATTCTTCGAGTTGATAACCACCAAACGACTCATCTGTAAGAACGCGCTCACCCGCTAAAGTCTCTTTCAAACTGTCCATCCGGTTGTCCGCATCAGAGTCCGAGCTTTCTTGTCCCTCTGGTTCTGGTCGAGGTCTGTCTGAGAGATCTCGATCTTCTTCCTCCTCATCGAACTCGTCAGTGAAACCTGCGTCGTGCTTTTCTGGTGTCAAACTTTGGAGATCGTCCACTTCTGGTTCTGATTTCTCCGTTGGCGGAATCGGCTCCTCAGCCCAATCCTCCCGCCAATAGTTCTTGTTCACGTCATCTGCTGGTGTGGGAGCGGATGCATCTCTTTCCTCTTCTTTGTCTCTTGCCTCTTCAGGTGGTCCTGTTGGAAGAACAACTTTCTCGTCTGTCGATTGAATCTCCCTCTCTTTTAGACGCACAGCTTCAGTGCTAATCGTGAGAGTGTCTGCTCCTGTCCCAAGATCACTTCTCTTTTCTTCTCCAACGGTCATGTGTTCCACGACTTCTGGCTCCATGTGAATAACGGAACCAGTGGTGTCCACAAATTCATCAGTTCCCGGCTCAACAGTGAAAACGTCTGGTTCGTCTCGAGTTGTTTGATCGCTGCTGACAGTTACTTGGTCGTCTGTCACCGCACCAGTTGTCGCCTCTTCAAACGAGACTTCACTGTCTGACGAAGTCGATTCTTTCTTCTCACTATCACCTGTATTTGCACTCGCCTCATCAGGTTCCTCTTCTTCAGTCTTCTCAGGTGTTTCGTGCTCTTCAAGAACAATTTCGTCCGATGTTGTTTTCTTGCTTGCAATCACGACAGAGATCGTCTCTTGACTTCCCAGATCCACAAACTCTTCTGTGTGCTCAGTTTGCTTTGTGACCTGATCCTCTGAGCCAGGTTCACTTGCTTCATCCTCAGGCTCAGCAGTGAAAACCTCTGGCTCTTCCAGGCTTTTTGCGTCGGTCCTGACGGTGTCTTCTTTCATTTCATCAGCTGTTGCATCTTCAAATGAGCCTTCACTGTCTGACGATTCTTTCTTCTCCCTGTCACCTTCTTCTGCGCTAATTTCTTGAGGTTCTTCCACCTCCTCAGGCATTTTGTGTTCTTCCACTGTTTCTGCTGCTGTTGTTTTCTTGCTTGAAACCACGACACAGATGGTCTCTTGACGGCCGAGATTCAGGAACTCTTCTGTGTGCTCAGTTTGCTTTGTGACCTGACCCTCTGAACCAGGTTCACTTGCTTCACGTTCAGGCTCAACAGTGGAAACCTCTGGCTCGTCAAGGCCTTCCTTTTCCTTGACAGTATCATCCTTCACGTCGTCCGTTGTCGCATCTTCAAATGAGGCTTCACTTTCTGATGTTGATCCCTTTTGCCCACCACCATCGATCGGTTGACTCACGTCGTCTTCAGGCTCCACCATTTCAAACGAACTTTCGTCACTTTCTGTTGGCACGTCTGGTTTTCGCACGGAATCCTCTTCGTGCTGCACCTCTTCTCTGGCTGGTTCCTCTAAAACAGTCGCAGCGTCATCTGTGACTGTTCCTCCTTTAATCAGTTCCACTGTTCGCTCCTTTTCAATTGTAAGTTGGTACTCTTCATCGTGCTGGGTGTGTTCAACCACCTCTGTTGTATCTACATACTCCACAGTTCCTGGCTCAACAGAGAAAGCGTCTGGCCTGGACAACTCTTCCCTCGCGGTGTCCGTTCCGGTCATATCACCTTCTGTAGATTCGGCATCCCCTTTCCTTTGGATGTCTTCCCCTGGAACCATTTCTTTTTCCTCCTCATTTGGAGACTCTTCTGCTGGTACCTCCGGAACAAATTCTTCACGTTTCTCCCTGGGAGTGTCTTTCACTTGTTCTTGTGGTGTCACATCTTCCTCTTCCTCCTTTGAAGAGTCTTTCACTTGTTCTTCTGGTACAATTCCTTTGTCTTCTGCTTTTGCCGACTCTTCTGCTTCCTTTTCTCGTACCATCTGTTCATCCTCATGCTTTGGAGAATCCTTCTCTTGTTCTTCAAGTTTGATCTCTTCACTCTCTTCTTTTGGCAAAAGTTTCACTTGTTCTTGGGGTTCCAGGCCTTCCACTTCTTTCTTTTCAGTGTCTTCTGCTTTTGGAACCAAATCTCCACCTTCCTTCTGAGAGTCTTCCTTTTCTGTGAGTGTCTCCCTGTCATCTTTGATCTGCTGACCAGTAGTTTCCACGATGTCCTCTCCTTTTTGCTCGTCCTCTGCAGTTTCTGTTGAGTCCACTTTTGTTGGAACCACTACAGATAGAGTTTCTGGAGTGCCCACGTGCAAAAACTCTTCCTTGTGTTCAGTTTGCCTGGTTATCTGGGTCTCCTCTACCTCAGACTGACTTGGTCCCTTCACAGCCTTGACCGAGTCCGCGTCGCTCTCTGAAGAAACGTCCTGTTTGTCAGCTGATTCAGCTTCACTGTCTGGAGACAGATCACTGAAACCATCCACTTCCTCAAACTCGGAGCTACTTCCACTGCTGCCTGCAGCACTGTCCTCATCGTCACCTGGAATGTCGCCTTTGTCGTCAGGAATGATTGCACCGTCACTCGTCGCTTCACGTTCACCGGGAGTTTCCTGCTCATCGTCCGCGACTCTCTCTTCAACTGAACTTGCACCGATTGTCACTTTCTCTGGTTCCTGAATTTCCACAAATTCTGTGTGCTCGGTGATTTCCACAGATGTCGTTTCAACAGTGTCACTGCCACTTGTCAATTCGTGTTCACCCGAACTGACGAGTGCTTCAGAAGCCACTGCTGCAGGTGTAGCTGGTTCAGAGTCCTTCTCCGCATCAGGCTCGGTGGGCTCAAGGCCTGTGTGAATCTCCGAAACCGATTCTGTTGCTATTCGAACCGTTTCATCGCCTTTTGGTGAAGCGTCTCTTGGCGACTCCCCTTCCTTGTCCTCACCCACCAACTCCCAATCCTCCAATGAATCTGACTCGCTTTTCGGAACTTCCTCAGAAACCTCGGCAACATCTTCAGACTTGTCCTCAGATTTCGTGGACACAATCACGACGTCTGTCTCCACGACGGACATTGGACCAACTTCAAGTGACCCCGTCTCCCCCTCTGCAGTGAACTTTCCCACCTGAGCTTCAAGGACCTCCGCCTCCTGAAACTGACCAGCGTCAGCTTCTTGTTCAGAAATGAGCCCAGTGTCCTTGTCACTCTCCGTCGCTTCGCCACGGCTTTGTGCCTGATTAGTGTCTTTATCGATATCGGAATGAGAGTCTGGCTGCGGTTCCACCAGCTCAAAGTCCTGGGACTTGGCCCCAGTGGATTCTCCAGACCGCTGGAGATCACTTTCCTCCCGCACTGTAGCGACAGTTGTGGTTGTCTAGCAAGAAAAAACGTGTAAAAGAACATCTAAACAGCGAGAACAGAAACAAAGGGATGATCCGTGGACAGCGACCATCCTTGACAAGACCAAAACAACAAGAAACAAAAGTAACATGTGAAAATTATGAAACTGCAGGTGCACTGTTGACTATTGTTCGAAATGTTCATTTTCAGAACTTAAATTGATAAAACCAGAACTGAGAGAAACAACAACACCGTTCTTCAAGTTTAACTATTGAAATCAATTGTGTTATGAAAGAAAGGCCATCAGACATTTCTGCTTGTGTTGTTAAACTTAAAGTTGAAAGAAGCTGACTGTTTTCGTCACCGACAACAAGTGCCTCAATATTCTGCAACCGTCCGAACAAACGAGTCCCCCAAGGTCTACTCGACCACAAAAATTTCAAAGGAGCGTGCTTCATCTTGAGCAAATCCTCAGCATCTGATTTCATTTTCCAAAATGACAGCAACCAAAATGCTCGACAAAGCTACGCTGTCAAAAAGTTCCAAAACAAACACAAAACGTAAAATTGAATTCAACAAAATTCTTAACAAAATTGGGAAATTTGGTCCTGTCATGCAGCATGTGGAATCTCCGGACTCAAAACGACAACAATTTCCTCTGCCCTGAACCTTGGGAGAAAAAGTGATCATCATGAACTTTCCCGCGAACGTTTTAACACGTACCTCGTGCATGTGGAGCTGTTGCTGCAGCGACATCTTGCCGGGTCCAGTCTCCACGGTCTCCTGGGTGCGCTCCACCCACACCGACAGGTCGTCCACTTTGTCGTCGTGCTGCGCCCACTTTGCGGCGGCCGACTCGAGGGTGTGCAGTCTGTCCGTGCCTTCCGTTTCCGTTGCTGTATGAAGATGAGCAACGATGATGGGTAAGGCAGACTATCTGTGCCCACGAAAACTTGCACAAGTCTCACAAAACGACAATTCACAGAACATCAACCTCTTCCTTCTTACCTTCATGCAGCTCCACGATATCAGCTGCCTTGGCTTCCACTGACGTCGGGTCGCACATCTCCTTGAGTTGTTCCACCATCTCACTCATTTCCTTCACTTTGTCTTCCCGAGCTTTCGCCTCAGCAACCAACACCTGCAGGAGGCAAATCACTCAGTTATCCAACCTCAAAGAACGGATTTCAAAATGCCAATGCACAAATCGACTTTGCTTCGACAACAAGTCGCACCTTGTGATCGTCGAGCTGCTTGGCGATCTGCTCCGGGTCGGTGAGGTCGAGTTCCGTCTTGACGACGGGCGCCGCGCCGTCCATCCAGTCGCCCAGCTCCGTCGCCGCCGCCTCGACCGCCTCCCACAGGTTCGACGCCTCCTCGAGTTGCGCAGCTGCAACACACAACGACACGTGAAATTGCACCTTTGTTTTCAGGAAAGATCAGTCACGAGCGCACCACACACGTCAGAGAACAGAACTCACTTTTCTCATCGGCCATTTCCTGGACAGCCTCCCACTGAGACGTGACATCAGCCAGCGAGTCCAGGATTTCGTTCTTTTCTTCAGAACTGCTTGGCTGTTGCACCAGGTCTTTGGCTTCAGCTTTCAGTTTCTCAACGTCAGGTTTGTGTTCCTTGATTTCTGCCACCAGAGCCTTGTGCCTGTCTTTTCCTTCTTGCAGGTCTGTTACGCCCTCTTCAAGTTGGTCTTCTGCTTTCTTGAGCCACGTCTGGATCTCGAGTATCTCGGTGAGGAACGTGACCCTCGCCTCCTTGGCTCTTCCCAGACCAGCGGACGTTTCTTCCAGCTCTTTGGCCACAGCGTCTTGCATCGACTTCAGCACTTCCAGCTGATCAGTCAAATCTGAACGAAAAGAAAGACAAGTTTGCTCGCTATGATGCATCCACAGCCAAAGTAATGTCGTTTTGCTTCCCCTTCTTCGTCACAATCATGACAACGTCACATTCCACGCACCTGTCGGCATTTCGCTGACGTCAGCGTATTTCTCCTGCTGCGCCTGGATGCGTTTCAGCACGAGCTCCATGCGCACCTCGATGTCGTGCTTGGTGACCTGGAGCCTCGACTCGAGCTGCGCCGGCTCGAGCTGCGTCGCGTCCGCCTGCAGCGCGTCCTGCGCGCCGTGCAGAAACTTGACGGCGTCCACCACCTCGGAGCCGAGCTGCTCCCGGTCGCTGAGCTCCGTCTCCACAGCCTCCTGCGCGTCGTGCGCCTGAGCACATGAAACGAGTGCATTCAGCCACTTCATGCCCAGCACACGCAACGCATCCATCGCAGACAGGTTATGGTCGAAAATCGAACTCCAAAAACAACAGTTCGGCCGGCTCGATTCAAACAAAACGTGACCAAACGGAGACAACAAGCTCAATTTGCACCATACCTTCCACTTGAGTTCCTCGAACTTCCCTTGGATCTCCAGCAGCTCCTTCTTGATGGCCTCCTTGGCCTCCCCGGGAGGGAGTCGGACGAGCACGTCCTGCGCCGTGGTCTGAAGAGTCGCGAGCGTCGGCGCATTCTCGTCCACTTGGTGCACGAGACCCTGCATAAACCGACACATTCCTGACGACGTGTTGTCGGCAACGAGAAATCAACGACACTTGCGACTGAATGTCTCTTCGGTTTCTTTCTCACCTTGGCCTGTTGCAGCATCGGATCCAGGTCTGTGGTCGGGATCCTCACGACGTCCTCGATGATCAGCGTCTGCTCGGCCACCAGCAGGATCTGATACAGTCTGTTCGCCTGTTCGCGGTATTCCTCCCAACTCTCCACCGTTTCTTCTGTCGCTTTCTGCTTGTCTTGAATCTGAAAATAGAATCCTCGTTTTAAACACTGCGTCGCATCCCAAACAAGTCAAGAGAAAGTCAGAATTTTGACTTGCAGTTCACCTTTGTTGTGAGCAAGGCCCATCTTTCGTTGATATTTCTCGTGGTCTGTTCAATGGTGGTTTGCGACGGCAGCGCCGCCTTCTTGTCCAGTTCTCTCGCTCTCTGGTTCATTTCATCCAGCATCGGCTGATGTTTCAACACTGCATCGATGCGATCCTGCAAAGTGACCCGAACCGTGACGCTTCCAATCGACACGCTGTGAAATGTGGACCTCCACTTGCTACAACAGTGAGAACACTTCACAACCTGAAGTTCGCTGATCTGCCCTTTGGCGTCCTCAACAATGGCAGGTGCGGAGTCCGGCAGCTTCTCCCACTGTTCCTCCGTCTTCTTCAGGATTTTGTCCAGCTGGGTAACCGTGTCCTGCAAAGTGAGGCAAAAGACTTTTTTGCAGTGACTGACATACTCGTCAGTTACAGCTGGTCTTCCCTCTCTAAAGAAGCCACAGCAGGGAGCAGGGAGGTTTGTGTACCTGATAGTCTCTCCATCGCTGAGCTCCGTCCTTCAGATCCTGCTCCTTCTGCTTCTCGGCGTCCGACACCTGCTTGAAGCGAAGCTGCAGATTCTCCAGCATTTCCATCAGCGTCTGCTGATCATTACTGTCCAAACTGGGGTGGATGTCCTTCGCAAGTGAGGCCAGCTCGTTCAACTTCTCTTCACACATCTTTTCGTCAGCGAACGCTTCCTGCAAAGTGCGAACAGCAAGTGAACTTTTTGAGCAAACAGAGAAAACTCGTTTGAATACCTTCACAGTGAAACGAGATTGAACACGAACCCTGTGTTCCTGTAACAAGTCATCGATTTTCTCGTAGTCGATTCCGTCGTAGTCGCGGCTCGTGTGTTCCTCCGCACTCTTCAACCAGTCCGCGACGACTCGTAACGTGGCGTGGAATTGCACTCGGTGCTCTTTGGCTTTGTTCAAATATTCTCCCTGTACAAGAGGAAGCAACGAAAAGATGCAAACAACCATGTCCGGTTTGACCTCTGAAATATTTCTGAATTCTGTACTGCACGATAGAGGGCAACAAGTGACACGGATTTCGTACCTGCTCATTCAGTTTGGTCGTGACCTTCTCCCTGAGATTTTCAAACTCCTCGATTTGTTCTGCGAGTTCGAGCGGCATCGCTTCGTCCAGCTCCGTGAACCGAGCCTTCTGCTCTTCACACTGTTCGTGCATCGTCGCCACTTTGGCGACCAGCTGATCCTTGTGATCGTAATACTTGTTCAGCTCAGTGTCGACGCCCTCGGTGTCGAGAGGCAAACACGTCTGAGGCTGAATGCTGAGATCCGCAGTTTTCAGCGCCTCTGTGCAGCCGCTCAGTCCCGAGCTGAAGTCCTGCCTGTCACTGAGAACCTTCTCGAACTGCTCCGCTTCTCGCTGCGCGCGCCTCTTGAGGCTCTCCGCCTTGTCCCTGAGTGCAGTCACGTGACCCTGTACCGCCTGCTTATCCCCTGCCGTGCCTTGAGAACCGATCTGTTCAGCCTGTTTCTCAAGCTGGACGAACTGTGATTCTTTCTGTTCAATCTCATCCACAACAGCCTTGTATCTCTCCAGCTTTGTGGATATGGAGACACCAACTGCGTTGACAGCGTCCAACTGGTCGCTACAATCCTTGAGACACGTTTCCATGTCTGCTTTGGCTCTGTAATACTGTTCTCGCAGAGCGAGAGCGGCCTGGAGGGTCTCTCTGAGCTGCTTCGCCTGTGTCTGCAGGTCCTGGTGGAGAGACTCGAGTTTCTGAGCTTCCTCCTCGGCGCCGGTCTGACCGATGGCCTTGAGCTGCTCCAGCTTCTCTCGCAGCTCGTCCATGGTTGGCTGGCAAAGGAATAATCTCAGTCAAATTGGAGAAGAAACGAGCACCAAACACTTCCACTGAGAAGCAAATTTTAAGGGTCTGACGTTCAGCTGTCTGTGTGGAACTTCCGAGAGGAACATCACAAGAATGGTCACGTCACACGTGAATGTGGTCGTTGTTCACCTGAAATGCGTCGAGCCCGGCGATGAGCGTCTCTGTGTCGCGCAGCAGGTCGGCGGCGTCCTCGGTGCGGTGGCCGATGGGCGTGGTGAGGCGCTTCAGCTCGTCCTGCGCGCCGTGTAGCGAGCGAGTCGCGTCGAGCAGCTCGCCCTCCATGCGGCCCCTGGACGCGAGCGCCTCCTCCACGGCCTTCAGCCGCTTCCGCACCACCACCGCCACTCTGCAGGTACCAGAACCGTCTGTTAGGAAAGCCCGAGCTTGACAGACATTCAAATCCTTTCACGACAACATCTACCATGCGTGGATGAACCAAAACAGCAACTGCGCGAGAATGACTCACTTGTAGAAGTCGTCCCTGAGCGTGCGCTGCTCGTTGATGAGCAGCGCCTGGTCTGCCTCCGTCAGCTGAGATGCGAGAGAGTCCGCTGTGCGAGACATGTCCCGCATAGTGTTCTCCTGATCTCGAGCCGTCTCGTCCAGACCTGCGCACAAACATTGCGAGTAATGATCACGTGCGCACTGTGATGCCACAATATGCGAGAGATTCCCGTGAGACTGACGGTGTTTGTACCTTGGTAGAAGATGTAGATCTCGTTGAGTTTTGGCAGAGGGCATTCCAGATCCAGGGGATCGTAGATTTCCTTCTCCGTCTCGTCTGTCCACTTGTTCACTTTCGCCTGTCCAGCTTCGAAGTCCCGCCGCGCTGCGAGGGCCGCTTCGATCTGGCCGGCTCGGTCTGCTGCAGGCTGGGACAGCGCGTTGTACCTCTGTTGCATGTCTGCAGAACCGTCAACAAGACATGACACAATGAAACACTACAATGGAATCATCCGAGTGAAGAAAACATCAATACACACGCACACACACACGTACACACACACAGATTCAACGCGTACTTACTCGTACCTTTAATTTTCTTCTTGAGCTCGTCTTTGACTGGACTTTGGCTCTCTTTCATGATCGCCTCTGTGTCGTTTACAACTTTTTCCAGTGGTTCTTTGTGCTCCGCAATGTCCGTCTGCAGTTCGTGCATTTTGCCCAGTTGATGCGCCAGATCTTCTGATTTCAGGCGCAGTTTCAGTGGAGACTTGAGCTGTTTCTCAGTTTCTCGTAGCCACACCAACAACCGGTCTGTGTCTTGCTGCAAAGCTTCTCGTTCAGCGAGGATCTACAAAAGAGCAAAAGGAATCGATGATAACGCTGCAACGTTGCTAGACTCGTCGTCGACCCGCTCTAAACACCAACCAACTTCTTGTCGTACCTGAGCGAGACGGAGCTGTTTCTTCTCCGCCTCTTCTTTCAGCTGTGTGTATTTCTTTGCAAGATCATCGACTTCCGTCTTGAGGGCTTCGCTCTCCTCGGGTGCGAGGTCCTTCGAGAGAGACTCCGCCTCCTTCTGGACGGCGTCCAGCACCGTCGCTTTGCTGTCGATGTCCCTCGCGATCGCCTGAATGAGCATAAACTGTCATGAGGAGCAAAGCAACAGCAAGCGCAACTCAGACAGAATCACTTGAAAGTTTACGATCCTCATCGTGCTTCTGCAATGCCTCATTTTTATTCTGAACAGTGATTTCAGAAAATCTATGTAGCCAAAGATTCAGAAAACCAATTGTAAAGGTCAGACCAATTTCAAGAAGGCAAAAGAACTTGTGAACAAATGTGTTGAATGAATGACGATAGCCAGAAAAACAAATGTTTTCCTTTGTCCGAAACTTAATCCGACAGTTGTGAGACACTCAAAATTGAAAAGGGCACGAAATGTTCCTCAGAACCTTAACAATGAATGAACAGCAACACACAAATTAAATTGGAAAATGACATACCAGCTGAAACGGCAAAATCAAACAGAGCAAATTATTTGATGCTCGAGAGTCCGTCCTTTTTCACTGCTCCAACTTTCACAAGACAATTTTCTCGCTCACTGAAATGAACCAAAACTTACGAAGTGTTTTTGGAGATCATCCTCTGCTTCCTTGCTCGTGCAGACCACCGGCACTTCTTGTCGCACGAGTATCTGTGTCTCTTGCAGCCAATCGGCGAAGTCCTTCATCTCTTTGGAAAGCGTGTCCCGAGTGGCGGAAATCTGCTGGCCGGAAGCCAGTTCGTGTGTGACCGACTTGAGCAACTCAGCATGAGTGCGCTCCAGGGAGCTGCAATCAGAGACACCAGATTGGAGGCAGAATCTACAAACGAACGAGGTAGACCGGAATGTTTAGAAAATTGAAGCGGAGGGGATCCTCAGCCTCCGCCCCAAAACATACGCAACAACAACACGAATGACATTTTCGGCTCAGCTGTCTGGATATCAGTTTTGCTGATCTCAGCGTTTGACGACAGCTTCTAATTAACAAACAAAACGTTTGTTTCTGGTTTTTCGCTGATTTGTAGCTTGCGCAGTCTCCATTTTCGCACTTCCAGGAATGTTGTGTGTTTGTTCTCAGGACGGTAACGAGCTTTTTGTCAAAGGGAGCTGAATTGTTTTTTACCTGATGTGCTCTTTAACCAGATCGCCGTCATGTTGGCTGATGTTATCTGCGAGTTTCTCCGCCGTCTCCTTCAGAGAGATGAGATCCTTCTCCCTCTGGCACAACTCGTCTTCCAATTTCTGCAAGACAATCCAACGAAACTTTGTGATGAAATATTGACACAAATGTGTGAGACTTGTCATGCAAAACACAAAACCAATCACAGCCAACGAACATCTCCCACAGTTGAAGTTGATCAACCAAACGCTTTCTCACGCAAATCTGGTCACTGCAACACCACCGCTTCCCTCGCATATGCAACACCAAAACATCGAATGGGTACCTTCTTTCTCGAACGAAAAGCCAGCAATTTCCGTAAACGTTTCCATTTGCCTCGCTTGGTCCTGCGCCGCTTCGAAACCTTCACTTCTTCATGAGTCCGAAATGTCGCATTCTTTGACAAGTCTCCATTAGCACAAGACTGTTCCACTAAATTGATTTTCTGTGATTTTCCAACACACGCAGTTACGTTTCCCATCGTTCACACACTCAAAATACACCCGTTCTTCGCCTGTAGCCGTAATATGTATGAAGCATTGCTTGTTGTACAAGTTGATATTCCCCTTCCAGTGCCAAAACAACTGTTGACGAAATATTTTTCGTATTGTATTTAGATTATGAGTTACGAGAGATGGATAACTTGACGTCGTTCTGCGAAAGGAACCTTGCTCATGTAATTCTGATTCTTCCTTTTCTGTTGCGTGTCTTCTTGATTTGGGCAAACACTGCCTTTTCATTGCGTGCTTTCTCATTCAATGGAAATCCAACTTTTTAACAAGATGGTAGTTTGGTTTGGAGGAATGATGTTCAGGTGTTGGTATTTGGGAATCAATGTGCCTTCTTCTATTTTCATAAAAGCAGACGAAAGGACTCACAGGCTCCAAAAAAGACCCTTTCATAAACACCTTGATGCTGATACAACGAACTGCAAACTGTGCGACAAAACACTGAAGCATGTTTCAAATAATTGACTGTTTGAACGAAACACGCAGCAGAGATTTCCAACTTGCGAGTTGCACAAAACATTTCGGTCTCAAGCTGAATCCACGATCCTTGATAAATAAGTCTGCAGGAAGTTTTCAGAACCGCCACAAAATGCCAGAAAGTCGTCTCACCGGACAAAAATGCGGAAAATATTCCAGCAAACACTACTCGATTTAGGGACAATCGAGAACTCGGATGCCGATTGAAAATCATTGCCAACACTTTTTCTGCCGAGCCAGCCAAGCCCCATGTTCAACAGGAAGTAACTGAGCTCAAGCTGAAACCGCTCTGCCTCGGTTTTTACAGGTCTGCCTCAGCTTCCTGCTCCACGTTCAGTGATCCAAATCTGAAAACTTCTTCGAGCCCTTTTAACCACCTTGGCGTGTGTGGTTGGTTACCTTTGTCTGCCCTTGACACGCGTTACCAGCAGCACGACCGTCGCCGCTGAGGCACCTGATGCAGCAGGCGCGCCTCTGCTCCGGCTGCCCCTTCCACAGCAGGCGGATCTCGACGGCATCGTCGTCGCCCGACACCTCCCAGCTGACCAGCTCCCACTTGTCCTGCCGACTCAGGTCGGCGATGAGCGTCTCGACGGGGCCCGGCAGCCCGACCCGCGACCGCGCGTCCCCGGGCGGCACCAGGCGGTCGTAGTTCTCATCGTAAAACTTCTCCATGCCAACAGACGTGACGATGATGATGAGTTTGACCTTATTTGTTCATCTGCGTCAATGAGTCTGTCTGGCCTCGTGCTCGATGTGCTGCTTGCCTTGACGATAAACAGTCGCTGTTTTCACCACCTCCGTCTCATCGATTCTCACAGCTGATCAGTGATCACAGTTATTCTCAAAAAACAAGTGTGAGGTCGTTTCTTTGCACTGGATTCTTGAAAGTGATTTCATCGTGAAACTCGTACAATCACAACAAAGCGTAATTTTTATGTAACGTCGAGATCCTCCAGGTTGTAGTGGTAAAATGTCAGCAGGTCCGATCCGAGATCATCAGAGTGCTTCACCTCGACTTATTGCTTCTTCAACCTGCCGCTCTGAGATCGCGCGGTTCACACCTCAAGGACTTGGCTTCAGCTTTACAACACCGCAAAAACAAAGTCGCCCCAACCACAAAGTGGTCATTGTTGAAAGTTCCACAAAAGTCATGCTTTACGACAATGGTCCTCAAAAGGCATAATTTCTGTGTCAATATCACTCGACAATTGCTCGAATCCTCATAACGTCCGATTTCCTGTGGGCGAATGACACATGACGTCGAGTTTGCCCAGTTCCACGTTTCGATTGAGATCTTGTTTGCACCCCACCAATTAACATCCAATAAACCTCCAATATACTGTTTATCTTTTTTCAGCCAGCCCAGATTTCTGTTCTACAACATCTTGAGTTACTTTGTAACCAACAATGGCCAGCAATAGTACAATTTATGTACGCAACTTGTCTGGGATGGGGTAGTTAGCAGCCGCGAGCGACCGCTGTTGGCTCAACCGGTTCTTCGAGGCGGGGGATTCGCTTCGCTTTCCACTTCTCGCCGCCCAAGAGCTGCTGTAAAAAGATAATTGAATCGCTGGGCAGATCTACCCTCAGCCTCTCCTTCAGAACAACAACACCTTCAAGGGAATATATCCGAAAAATATTTTCAAAGCCGCTCTTTTCATAGGTCACGTCGGTCGTGAAGACCAGATGAACGGAGCCACAAATAATTGTACGTGGGAGGAGCGACAGACAGGTACCAGCTATTGCAGAAGGAGATTCCGACACCAGGCTTACACAGCAGTTTCCTAGACAACGCACAAGGCCAATAAACAGCCATATGGCTTCCAGCTTTTCATTGTGCTGGACATTCGTCATTCGCCGATTTATTCAACAAGATCTTCCACTTGTAGGAGACTTTTCTTCTGACACGTGCGACCCACGTGAGGTCCAACGAATTATTTTAGTCCAACAGCAGCGTCATCCGTCAAGAAATTTCGCGAATTGTCTTGAGTTTTCAAGTGAAAATTTCGCCTGCGCAAACACCAATTGGAACTGCTCACCCGCAAACGACAAACAAACTCAACATCGTCCTCTTCTACATCCGTCCAACAACTTTCTCAGCAACCGCAGTCATTACCTTGCAGCACCCGACCAGAAATTATTCATGTCAACAGGTGAACTCAACTACCAACACCACATCCACTTCTTCATGAGAAACAGCAATGCAGCTTCTAAACGTGCACTTTATTCAATTTAACACAACCTTGCTTGATCCACACAATTTGACTTTCTCAGCTCTCAAGATCGGAAACAACGGTGTCCCGATCACAGTTGTGTCAAAATCTTTGCATTTCTGCCATTCGGATGAAAATTGATCTTGATGACTTTTCTTCTGGAGAAAGGCTACAAAAACAAGCAAGTCTACACAAGCCAGGTAAGACTATTAGCATCCGCGGTAGCTGTCAATCACAAGAAGGTTTCACTCTGGTCAACAAAGAAATTGATCCCAATGTATGCGCAACAATGTTCACAATACTTTCCTCGTTACGTGGCGCATTCAACGTGTACCAGCAGAGTTTTGCACCTGAAGTAGATCTGAAGAACGACAAATGTAAATATTTTTTCAGCGCTGCTACTCGTATGTTGACTGAAATCAATATCTGCATCGTGGACGGACGTTCACCACACGACTGCGAGAGCAATCAGGACTGAGCTTCGAAAGCTGTGAGGAACAAATGTCTATGTGTACTTGTAAACCGCTGATTTTCACAGCTTTCAGTCATTGCTTCTCCTGAATCCTGTTTGTGATTCTCTTCATGCTTCTGTTCGCTTCATCAGCCTCCACCAAGCTGTCCTCAAGAGTCGAAGGAATCGTCGGTTTCTTTCTCCTGCGAGAATTTTTTTTCTCTGCATGACCCCTGCGACGTGACGACCTGCTCGTGCTGTGCTTTTCAATCGGACGATCGACAGGAAACGCGAACGGTGTCGGCTCCATCTCATCAAATCTGTCAATTTGTTCACCTGCAGGAGTGTGAATCTCCGAATACTGCGTCATGACCGGTATTGGAGCGGATGGCACGGGAAGCACCTCCCGAGGTGGCACTGGAAAGAAAGCCCCGCTTTCCACAAGCGGTGGAGGGCCAAACTGCACTGGGAACACTTCACCCGACATGTCATGCCTTTCTTGGAAGTTTCCAGGTGGCGGTGGGCCCCAGTAACCTGCCGGTACGAAGCCAGGCGGCGGCGGTCCGGGAATGAACACTGGCTCCTGAGGCAGAAACACAGGTGGCGGAGTCCTTCGATGGGGCTGTGCTGTGCGCGGCGGCGCTTCCCTCGAAAGACTCCGCCACGACGGCCGAGACAATCTTCTCCCGTCCCGACTCTGGAAGATGTCTGGCTCCTCGCGCTGCAAGGAATCGTCACGTCGCCGCCTTTCGCTTTCTCTCGGAAACCTTTTCACTTGTCTGTCGGTGTTCAGACATTTTTCTGAGTCTCTACTTTGTCTCGTGCTTCTCTTTCGCGATGTTCTCTGCGCTCGCCCAGGATCATTCCGAGGTGTGATGCTGCTCTCTTCAGTATCCCTCGCTTCAGGGTTGATCTGCTGCTTCAGTTCCTTCACTTGGTTCAACATGTAGCGCAACAGGTACTTTCTTCCCGCGCCACGCTTGCCTGACCTTGGCTCCCTCCCGAGATCCAGCGGTGTGTCCTTCAGGGAGCTGGAGCCTCGCTTCTTCCGCAGTGAATCTACAAGCTTCATGCTGCTGTACGAAGCATCATCACTTGACGCTTCAAGTTCTGCGCTGTTCAATTTCTCGGGCACGATGTCCGTCTGAGTAGAACTGTGACTCAGCGAGTCCAACATCTGTCCAGCTGTCTGCGTTGAGGTGTCTCTGGACGACGCGAAGCTGTGTTCGCGTGAGATTACCTCTTCCTCTGGGGAATCGAGTTTTTTCCTCAGGACCAAAATGTCTGATGCAGATGATTCCATCACGAAGCGATCGTCGCCCATGGTCAAAGCTCTGTGACGTCCGCCCTCGACGCTGCCTTCAGAAGAGGACAATTCGATTCTCATCGGCGTCTGTGTCGTTTTGTGAGACAAAGTCTGCACAGCAGCTTCCTTGGTTTCTGCTGCCGTCTGGACGTCGGCGTCACTGGACGAACCAATCTGGTTTCCTTTGTCGTGCTTCAGATGATCTTTCAGCGACGGGTCAACACCATTTTCTGGCCACCCCCATCGTTTCCTTCCTACCCTGGCCGAGTGTTCTCCATCGCCATCAGATAAACTGGTGCTCAACAAATTCCCAGCGACTGGACGGTATTTTAAACAGCTGGGGGCAACTGGTCTGAACGCAGACTGGTGATTTGATCTGGATGACAAACTGCTGGACGAACTTCTCTCTCTTCCTTCCGGACTCGTTTCACCGCAAAACCCTGGTGGAGAAAGCGTCGAGAGTTCACTCGAGTTCTGCGAAGGAGGTACGAGTTGGAGTTCTACGTTGTCAGGAATTGGAAGGTCCAGAATGTTTGCTCCGCTGTGAGAAGAAGCGTCAGAATCCACAAGCTTTGAAATTGAAGAAGTACCCAAACGGAGGGCATCGGCAGCTCTCTCCGTTGCTTGTTGAGATTCGTGGTTCTCGTTTTGGAACGTGGACTCAGGGCTTGATTGCTGTGAGGAACGTTCAAACGATCTTCTTCCAGGAGGCTCTTTGAATGTCTGCCGAAGGGCAACGCTGTTGTTCTCAGAGATTTCGCCAGCTGTGCCAACTGGCGGACAAGCTTTACGGAGTTGGTCTGTTGGTCCGTTTGCACATTGCAACTGACGACAACTGGGCACATCCTGAAGAGATGAAGACTTCTCCGTGACAAAGCAGCCCCAGTCTTTGCTTGGAGAAGTCTGCGATTCCGAATCGCGTGTTTCTGCTGCCCGGGTCGAGCGCGCTGTTTCTGAGCTTGTCACGATCAGCTCACAGTGCTCGTCTCGTTGAGCAGTCCCTGCGGACACGCCCTCACAAACATCTCTGCGCTGAAAATCACGGGGCGCGGTCTCGCTCTGATCGATGAGCGGCGCGGCCCTGTCCTCACCACCTGAACCCGACTCTGGTGACACTGGTTCCAACAGAACCGACCGCGGCCTTGGTGGGTTGAACTCGGGATTTTGGGGGACGTCCGTGAGCAAGTCGAGCGATTCTCGGTCAAAATGCACAGGTGGAAAGTTCCTCTGATTGTGCAGCGCCTGCTTAGCGTTGTCAGTCATCAGGAGGATCTCTGGAATCACCAAGTTGGTGTTCTTGTCCAACACGAGCGCTCCACCGTCGAGCTCGAAGTCCGTGTCTTTGTTCTCCGTCTGAACGGTTTCAAAAGGCATCGATGAAAACCAATCAATCAAATCGGAATGCACTGAAAGACTGGTTTTCGGTTGGGTGGCAAGTATTGGTGAAAAGCAGTTCGTGTTATGAGTAGATCTGATGTCTTCCATTGCGTCTCCAACTGCATCCGCTCCGAACCGATGTTCTGGTTCTTGGAATTTTGTCCTGAATTTGTGCGCGTCACGCCATGAAGAACGCCGTTCCCGTTGACTTGCCTTTGGAATGCTTCTGTCCTGGTCGGAAGCTCGCAGATTTCCTGACACCACAGTCTCCTGCGAGCCGAAGCATGACAGTCGTCTCTTGCGTCTCTGGAGTGCGCTCAGCGTTGTGATGATGTTCCAACTCCCGAAGTTCACGGTGGCTTCTGACGGGCTGAATCTTCCACTGCGGAATTTCTTCGCTGAAATAATTGCCCTTTTCAGTGGCGTTGCAGTGTATTGAGACGAACTGTTGTTGGCAAAGGAACCTGATCCTCCGTTCCGGCACTGATGTAAGTGCAGCAGGCAGTCTGGTCAATTGTGTCACAAGATTGCGGTCTTGCGGGTCTTCCAAGTTCCTAAAACAGTCACAACATTACTCTGTAATTTGTGCTGAAAAATTCACAGTTGACATCCTTCTAGACAGCTTTTGAAAGGTGCACGCACGCTGTTCCTAGGTAACACCGCATGTTTTGTTCGCTATTGAATATTGATATTCGACAGAATTTCCAAGCAACGCACGAGCCTGCATTCAATGCGTGCGAGATAGGAAAATACGGCTGATTCTCATCATTAGCTTTTCTCAATGGATGTTAATCATTCACATTACTGTTTCATTGACTGTGCCAATATCTCTGCGTTGTTCTGTGCGAGTCACAGACCAATAAACATGCGGATACAAACGTTCAATTGTAATTATCATTGTTCAAATATTGACGTGCACACCTCAAGAGCCCTACTGCATGCATGCTTTAGCTCCTTGACGCGTGTGCCCGAAAAATACTTCGTTTACCTTTGCAGAATTCCCAAATTTGAAAATTTTTCCACCTGCCTTGTAGAAGTTTATTTCGAGTCCATTTTTTCTGAAACCGTGAGATTCGAACGATTTTTGCTCACCAAGAAAATTAAACGTTCAGAAGCGTTTCACACGTACCTTCTCTCGACGACTGAACTGTTCCTCCTTCCACTTGCACTGTTTCCGTGGCGTCAGCTCTCAAAACACGAAAACTGTTTCGCGCTCCTCAGCTTCTTGCATTCTCGACAAAATTGGAACATTTCAATCGCGTGCGCGCTCCACTCATTCAAATCACTTCGCTTCGACACGAAGCCCGAGCACTTTTTGTCGGCATACTCGCTCGGATCGATATGTTTTGAATTATGATACACGCCTGTTCCACTTGATAAAGTTTGGGCCGGACGTGAGTGGCCATTTCTGAGCGCCCCCGGCCGCGATTTATTGACTGCAGTTGTGGTTGCGCAAGGATCAGCGAACGAAAAACACAGATCCTCAAAATTTCAACCCCCAGTGCAAGACATTGACTGGTGAACTGTTAATGTGTCAACCGCGCGCAAATCAGTCGAGGCCTGTTCGTTTGCACAGTAAACTCGGCGGCATGCCTCCCCTGTCGCAAGACCAACGAAACTCTTGACTTCATTACACCGCATTTTGAACTTTCCTTTTTGTTTGGTGTTGATCTCTGTCAAGTGTCTCGATACTCACACTCGATAAAGAGCAGAGCATGAGCTCTGCGTCACGTGCATTTGCACAACCACACGGATGCGAATATCTTTACGAGAAAAATGAGAGTCTGTCACAAAACTACGGGAGAGTGCAAACCTGGATCATAAATTGCCCAAAAGGCCAAGCAACCCAACCATCGGTCAAAGCAAACGACAACCGCCACAATCGTTTTGGCTCGATCATGTCAACGTGTGAATTCACTTCTTGAGCGACTGGCTTCACAGAAGTAAAGAACAAGAAGAACCTTTGGACCTTCACACAGAACAACCGCAAACTTTCCTTTACCCAATCCACAACAACACAGAAGTGCAGAAATAACAGTTTCATAAGACAGGCACCGGCCGATGTCAACAGAAAATTTTCTTTGGAGGTGCGTTCGTGATGTTGCAGTGACCAGTGCTCGTGTCAATGTGGAAAACGTCACATTGTTATTGCTCTTGCGGAACAAGAAGTTTCTTTGGCGGTTCGATTTTGTTTGAAGCAAAGAAAAGTGTGAATGTTGGTGAATGAGATGAAACCTAAGGTCTATTTCCAGTGTTCCGAACAAATTCTTCAACAGGTAAACCTTTTGCGAAACACAAGAAACAGCCTCAAGTTCACTTACCTTGAGAGCTGCGACCTTCTGTCCCAACGGTTGGTGAGGATCGCCCTTGATTTCCGTGAGGCGTTTCCCGATGTCGTCCAGCTGCGCTTCCAGTTCGGAGCGCTTCTTGTGGTAGGTGCTGCAGTGCTCCAGCGCCTTCTGTCTCGACTCCAACAATTTGTCCACATCGTCTTTCAGCGTATTCATGCTTTTCTGAAATGTGAATAATTTTCACGACATGATTTCAGAGTTGCGATGCGAGGGAATGTTCTGTGTGAAAACCCTTTCAACATCAGGATTTGCTGCGGTACCTTGATGGGGTCCACGTGTTCCTGCACAGTGTCCGGACTCGTCTCGAGGAGGCGCGCGTACCTCGAGAACAACTTGTCTCCCTCAGACTGTTTCTTCACAATTTCGTCGCGCAAATCTTTCAGATTCTGAAAATCAACGAATACACTTCAGTTTTTAGTCGCGAAAAGCGCGACTTATATTGTCAGTATGTGTCTGTCTATGACGTGTGATGCTGAGTGA
>JAAUXT010063103.1_pt1 | contig 45180 bp, 44 predicted proteins | sample 7278171 | NCBI WGS metagenome assembly JAAUXT01 (sample SAMN14350112, study PRJNA611818) | marine sediment metagenome | isolation source: surface marine sediment (1.8m) | place: French Polynesia: Moorea | collected 2018-08
CAGAAACCTAAAAATTCAAATTTGACAAATTCCTTCCTCGCACATTATCCCCAACCCAAAATGAACCAAAAGAGCCCAAAAGGTCCTAAATCAATTCTCATCTTGACCATAAAACTGCTGCTGACATACTTTTGGAAGACACTGCCTATAGGTGCTTCGATTTGGCTGGCACCGATTTGGCTCAAATCGTGCAACCCATCTCAAATCACCTAAAAAGCAACAGAAGCCGAACTGCATTCAGCGCTGCTGGCGGCAGAAGAACTTTTTGGTATTTCCAACAAGTTTTCTGCCTTCGGAAAATTACAAAATGACAGGCAAATATAGATACACGAGGGAAATGGAACCAAAGCTAATATCGCATTTCACAAAATGTGGGAATGAAAGCGACATCTGATATGACAAAAGGACTGTTAAAAGTTTGTTGCGTCAATACAATGGTTATTGTTTGTCAACGAGAAACCTAATCTGTTCACCACCCATGAACATAATGACGCATTTAAACACAAATCGTTTGTATCCTTTTATTTGCTGCACATTTGATTAAATTTTCATATCTTCTTATTGAAGCTTTCTGAGGTGTAGGCTGAAATGGGTGTATGTAACAGACCCTCAGGATATCGATCTCTACACCCTGTAAAGTATATTGTTTACATCTGTGCGATCCATTTATGAATAAATGATTGGAAATGTGAAAGATGGCATAGTATTGAAGTACTGGTGCACGATAGCTGTTTGTACACCTGATGAAACTTCAAATGAGACAGATCCATTCCTTTGTGCGGCGGCTTGCCGTGTATTCCTCACAGGTGTCGAGTTCTGAAGGAATCGAAAAACATATACAATTTTCAATAAGCAATATGTGAGATTCCAGCAAAATAACCTTGGAACTACCAGATACAGAGATTTCAATTTGAAACCACACTCCCGAAAAGACGTCTGTAGAGAAGACAATGAAAGCCATTGTGATACTTTCAGGTCTTTGAGCCATCCAACACCTGCAACACTCACAAAAATTTCATACAGCACATCATTGACTTGAATTCAACTTTTGATGCATCACAAGACACCTGACGGGTATTCAAACGACGAAGTTGTCCTGGCCTCACTCTCTCACTGGCATAAGAAGCCAGAATAAAAGGACAACGTTGTCTGTTTGAGCACAAGCTATTTTTGCAAAACTTTTCAAACGTAACCCTGAGACCGAAAACTGTTGCACATGCATGCGCTTCGGTCTCTTTGCAGTTTCTGTGGTGCTTGAACCAATTTTTCTGGCAGAAATGTAGAAATGCTTGTTTTCTTCAAAACTTTCATTCCAAATATTTCTGTGAGCGGTGTTCCACTTTTGCCCACGTTGGTTTCTTCCTCTGGCTCGAGATACGTCTTCACACTGGTGACAAATAGCAATTTTGATTCCACGGTCACAAAGGCCAGAAAGAAGCGGTTCGCGCACAGACAGGGGTGCGAGGACCATTTCAAATGGGAACAAAAATTGGTTGTTGGGGTGCCGGACTTTCCCTCCGTCAGAATCCGACATCTGTGTGAAATTCTGTTTGAAAGTAACCTTTGGAAATTTTAATTTAAATGTTTGCAAACAAAGACGAAGATTTGGGCGCCAGTTTATTGGTAGCGCTGTTTCTTTTGAGAGCGGCGTTGGGTGAGAGGGCAAAGCGTTGTTGGTGAAACGAGAATTTGGGAGAGCCTGAGAAGGAAGTTGCATTAGGGGGTCGGTCAATACATCCATATTTGCCGCTTGCAGTTCATACAGGACATAATACTCACAAGCCTTGTTCATTTCCAGCGCACAAACTTTGTTCCATTGGTACGTCTTAAAGCGTAATAATTTTCATTTGAGAAACTGGATTATGAGCAAGTACTTCAACCTGTGTTTAAACAGAGTTGGGCCAAATTAAATCACTGGGATCCAGCAAAGAAAGCACTTTGAAGTAAGTCGGTTCCTTTCCCAACCAATCTAAGTTGTTCATTTCGGTGGAAATGTTCAATTCTTTTACCGCTATTGTCCAACGTGTTATCAAGGCTTTATCGCATCAATTTGCCGGCAACTTGAGCAGAAAGCCTTTTACACAGGCCTTGCAAATGAACCTCCAATTCAGCTGCTCGAAACATACAAAATTGAGCAAAGAGGATTTTCTGTCTCAAAGCACTTTGTTCTTGAATTCATAAAGGGACTGAAGCAGTGAGAACACACTTCCCAATTTCACTTCTGGAGTATTTATAATGATCACAAACGTTTTCAGATTAGGTGGTTAATTGAGATGGCGGGTGATCCTCTCATGGGCAGCACCTTGTGCACGAGCACAAATAGTTTCTCCCTGTAATTCTGCAGATTGCGGTGAAGAAACGGGCGACTCCCTCACAGAGCTGCAGGCAGCCGGACCGCAGATTCAATCAGTTTGAAGCGGTGCATTACGTTTTGGAACTCGTGCGCACCTTCTGGTGCCTGCGTCTCTCTCTCTCCGTGATGCATCCAAACGTGACGTCATACAATTGAGATGTCACGTCCACAACAGGAATACACGTGCCTTACCTTCCACATACCTGCCCAGTTCCTCCAATGTTATCTGACAGTTCTGACAAGTTTACCAGACTTTTATGCAAGAAGCTGTACAAGAACCTCCCTCCCTGCCTTCCCTGATAATAAAACCAAGACTTGTTGGCAGGAGGCAGCTTCTTGGTCCGTGTTTGCCTGTTAAACAGATCATAGCCAATTGCGAAGCCCTGGGCTTGTTCGCTGCCAATGCAAGTTGACAGAGTAAAAGGTGAAGATGTTTTGACACCGCAGGAGAGAGGAGAGGTGAGACAGCTCAGTTGCAGGGAAAGGGTCCCGGGATGACAAGGTGTGACACTGCGGATTCTCGTCGCACTCCCCACCCTGAGACAAGCTCGCCTTTTGTGGGGCTTCATCTCATATCATGTGTACAACCCGTCACGAAGCTCATCAAAACTCTCCATCTGCATCTCTTCCCACCATCTCCCCCAATTCCGAGGAAGCGCCATTAACAGATGGCCATTTTCTATGCGCAGTTTGTTGTTATGTCTATTTAGCGATGCCGTATCAGTGCTACAATCTGATGCTAAGTTTGATGCACTATTTGTCAACCCACGAACGCGTACAAGTGAGGACGTGGAAATTGTCCTCCTCGTTTACGTCCAGAATTTCAAGCTTCACTCTCAGACCGGTCAATGTCCCCCCATGAGCACTGTTCAGGCCTCAACCCGAGCTGTACGAGGGCTGTCCATGCATTTTGCCACTGCTCATCGGCACTCAACCCGCCACGAAATTGTCGCGATGCAGAGGAAAAATCGTGCACGGCAGCCCTGAAACGCGGAAACTTGCTCGGCGGTCCGTGCGCGAACAAGTGGAAGCGGAAACGCCGCGTGAGCCATGAGCGTTCACCAAGGAAGTCTGCTTCAAGAAAGGTGGCGACTTCTTTGAAACCACACTCTTGGGTTCAAACCTTCCCTTGTGTGTCCTTGTACTGCCCAGGAACTCAGACGAGGGCCGCAACTGAGCACAGTTTGTTTTAGTGCCTGGAGGAAATGTGGGGAAATCTTCCCTTCTGGGAGGATGAAAAGCAAAACTACATAGTGTGACAACAAAATTGTTTGTGTCTGTGAAACTGCAGAAATGCAAGTGTCAAAACGCAACTGTCACCTTCCAGATCAGCACCTGACGCGCGCGCGCGTCTATGAGTGTGTGTGTGTGTGTGTGTGTGTGTGTGTGTGTGTGTGTGTGTGTGTGTCCAAAGGCTGAAACAAGGAAGGATGGCAGGTCTGACATCAAGGGAGAGGAAGGGAAGTTTCTGGTTGAACATCCACAACAGTGGAGTGAGTCCGTTGTCGTCAGAAAATATTTCATCATTTTTTCAACACCGCTGCTCGCAATTCTGACACAACAGAATTGTTCAATTCAGATATCTTTTTTCACTTGCAAGAAAGGTCCCACCCGTGTGGATTCTACAAATACACTGATTGCGATGCAAACCGCGAAAATGACAAACTTTCGCTGCAGACAAGGGTCAGAGCTGATCAGCGCACTCTTCTTGAGCCTTTATCCCATCTCGTCTCACAATTCCAAAGGAAATGTTTGGGCCACATATTTCCTGCGTGTTCTCCCTCTCCACAGCTGACAAACAAGTGGTAGAGCTTCCTCGAGTCACACAAAAGGAATTCCAACCCACTGCGGACCGTAAACAAATTGACTGTCAAAGCAACGAGAAGGCATTGAGGTGCTCAGCACTCATGGATCCAGAAACACATATGAAAATTATTTTCGTTTCAATGTGCACCGGATGTCTCCGGCTCAATGAAAGGCACACAAATATTTTGCCCGTTTCTCAAAACGGATGCACTTTGTAACCATAACCGTCATCGCAAGTAAATGCCTCATAAAAAAATATTCATATTGTCAGCAGGGGAAGGCGGCCCACAAAAGGCGGTATTATCCTTCATTCAGTGTGAACCGTTCAACTGGAATCAACGACTCCATCTATTTCGAATCTTTGCCTGAAAACTACCACAATATTTGCATGTGGTAGGTCTTTGAACTGTCTCCATAATGGCACTACAAATGTCTTATTTAGACATACGCTTGTATGTGGAGGGGATATGACACCAATTGTGAGCTTTTCATTGAAGCTTCAGACAATCCCTACCGAACCCCAACAGGCAGAGTAACCTTTCCGGCAATTGCATCCAAAATATGCACTTGAGTATTTCTAAGGAACCGACACCGAGTCAGGGACCACCGTAGTAGTCGCCAACGCAGACATATCAGTGGGCTATGTGTTCCAAATGGCTTCTTTTTTCTGCCAGCCGCCCCCCCCCCCCGCCGCCAACCCTACCGAAACAAGATAAAACCGCGCTAGCAAGATTTACAAACGAACATTCGAATTGCGCAGACTAATTCAGTGCGCGACGTATTTTTCCACCTCCCAGTTTTGCCGTTGACTGAAAATTTCTGAAGAGGAAGACACAGATTAAGACGTGTGTCTAGGAAGAGCTCTTTTCCGTGCGTTTTGTGCACTTGCTGCAGTGAGTGCACGTGGTGCGGTGCAGGGGAGAGCGGTCGAAGCTCACGAACCGACCTCGTGCTGCCTGACATCAAGACTGTCCAACATTCTAGTTTTTTTCAGTGGTTTTTCAGAAAGTTGAATTTTTCGGTGTGGTCTCGTGTCCGATGATCGTGCAAAGGCGAAACAAAGTGAGTTGCAAACTCCGTCAGTTCTTTGTCAACTGCAAAGTAAAAACGATTGCAAAGAATGTCTTCTGAAAGAAAGCATCATCTTTCCTTTCACAAAAATAAAACAGAAAAGGAACGCCAATTCTTGCAGCAAGAAAAACTGTGAGAAAGTAAGCAGTGCCCTCCTGCTTGGAGTGTATGCTTCAGAAGTCTGTCAAGTACAGGAAACATCCACAAAAGGTAGGCCTCTTCTGCACTCTTGAAGAATTAACAAGGCTTTCTGGGGTCTTCCCTGCCTCAGCAAGTGCCTAAGCCCCTCAGCGGCGGCCAGATGCCAGAAAAACACTACTGCAGGTGTCATGGCCTAACTACCCAAATATTCGATACACCTCACAAATGTTCTCTTTCCATATTTTCCAAAGGCTACAATAGCAGTTGCGCTTTAACATTGTGAGATAGTATGGATCGCATCCTGCCGACTGCACATTGATTCCTTCAGGCTCACTAACTTCTTGTAATTGATACGAAGGCTTTGATGCAGGCGGCTTTTCTAAAGGGACTTGTCATCAAGACAAGTTAAGAACCTTGTTCATGTCTGAGATAGTTGTCATATTGCACGTCTAATCGCCTTTGTGCAGATAGTGACAGGCTTCATGATGCCACATTTAAGCGTTTATGGCAATATCAGTCTGAATTAAGAAACAATGTTTTAGTGTGACCGAGACGGAGAGGAAGATATTGAGTTTTTTGCCGCTTTCAAAGGCGCAGGCTTGAAGTTGTTCCTGATGCGAACCAACAGATGAATCCTCGGCTCAAGAATGACGCTTGAAAAACATTTGTCTCGCAGAAAAAAGAGGGGGAATCTTTCTACTGATATCTCCGGATTTGTCACTGCGGTTGTGTGACGTCCCATTACTTTTCACATCGTTTTTGTGCAGCCATCAGACAACTCAAGAGGCTTTTGCAGCAGAGTTTTGTTGCTTCTGTTCTGAAGTGGAAACAAAAGGAAAGTGACATGGTGACTGTTGCGAAAAAAAATCTTTGAAATGCATGCAAGCTCTTTAGTTCTTCTGCAAAAATAAACCAAATGTACTGTGTCCTTGCTGAAAACTTTTCGCGCCGTTTCACGCGTCGATAGTTTGCTGATGCTGTGGCTGAACAGCGTACAGTTCGAGCAGAGCGTGGAGAGTCGGGTACGCGCCCGTTTTGTTGTGCGCGAGCAGAGAAGGAGTGGCGGCGGCTGGAGCTTCGACGGCGGCGGCAGCGGTGGTGGCGGGGCGGCTTGCGGCGGCGGCGCGCCCGGCTTCCCCCGGCCCCGGCGGCCCGGACCGGCCCGCGGCGGGCCCCCCGCCCGATCTCTCCCCGATCTCCCGCAGCAGAAGCGCCCGGAAGTTCTCCCCCGACGGCCCGGAGACGGGTGGATGCTCAGCGGCGCCGCGGCCGATCGTGTCTGCGCCAGATCCCTCTTTGAGTGTTCGTGGCTTTGAACGTTTGTCAACAGCGACACAAGGAAGGAAATCAGAAGTGGTGTGCACCCAGTCTCGTGCGTTCAGAAAATATTCATTGTCGCGGAGAGAAGGAGAGGCTCTTCCTTCAGTCAGCAGCACGTAGGCCGTGGCGTAGTGACCGCGTTTACACGCCAGGTGCAGAGGGGTGTAACCCAGGTGATTCCTAGTGTCTATTGTCATGTGGTACCGACGCATGGCGTGCACCAAATGTTTCACAAGATCCAGATGACCATTGATGGCGGCGTGAGCCAGTGGCGTGTTGCCATTCTGATCAGGAAAATTCACTTCCAAAATGTCTTCCGACTCCTGCAGCAAAAACGTCGCGATGTTGACCTTGCCTTCCTGACAGGCCAAGGTCAGCGCTGTTTTCCCGGAAGCGTCCTTCCGACCCGTGTCTGCCCCTGCTCGGACGAGCATGGTAGCGAACTTGAGACCATACTCCTCGTTCTCCAGAAGTGGCGTCAACATGAGAGGCGTCCTGCCCTGCAGATCTCTGCAGTTGACGTCAACGCGTTGTTTCTGAACGAGCAGCCGAACCTGGTGGAGCCTCGCGCTCAGGACGGCGTCGTGCAGCGCTTTTCGATGCAGCATCGTCCGCGCGCAGCGCGGTCGCGTCTTCATACGCAAGAGTCACTGCAAACATTACCCAGTCTCATCGTGGAGACAAGAACATGGAGAGTATTGATGCTTGGAAAAAATCTCAGGAAAACTTGATATTCTGCTTGTCCTTGGTGGTGCCATTTTTATCAGCTTAGTTGCTGGAGCTGAATTTTTTGATTGCTTGCCCAAAAATGAGATTTGGTCGCAAAGGAAGATTTGCCGAAGCTGGTTCAAATTTGAGTGCACAGAAGTTTCGCAAGGGGTGATGGTCCTATTTGCCACCAAAACGCATCAACTGACCGCAAATTTAGAAGCCTCCAGACCAGCGTGAGGCAGACGGTGCAGGATCTGAAAACGAACAACACAGTCGAATGAATTTTTGGTGAAGTACTGCCTGTTGAAGTTTTGGGAAAGCGGATCCACAGTTTGCGAACCATGTTAGCAGAAGATTCTTTGGCCAAACAGATTTTCTGGCTTTCACCTAAGAACAGAAAACTTTCTGGAGGTCCTGTGTATTTTAGCGCATTTGCTCGTCACAGATACTTCATCCGAATCCAATGCTTTGGCAACCTCGCCGGAATCTCCAGGTGAGCATCCAAGTCTCCAGGCTCGGGTCAAGTCAGAACGTTTTTGTTTGTCAAAAGTCGTTTCTTCTGTCAATCTGGGAAAGGGGACGAGAGACCAGCTGAGGCCATGCACACGGAATTTTGTTCTGTGTCCCTATTTGTAAGTCTTCCAGCAAGAATTGGCAGATGCGTTGCCTCTTCAGCTTGGGGAAACTTGACGGTCAATTCCAAAATTTGCACCAATCTTACAGCTCGCACGAAGTTTCAGGAAACACAGTCAAGCTGAAGAAAACAACTTCAATGGAGCAGCGCTGCCTGCCTGAGCTGCCTGACATTTCTGTTCAGAGGAAGCTTCTTGTTCGTGGCTGATTCAGGTGACCTCTGCGGAGGTCTGTGACCAGCGGCTTCCTGTCCAGGTCTCTCTTGGCACTGCATCTCGGTTTGGGTCAGTGCCCACAGGATAAGGCCACAACATCACAATCCTCTCAGGTTAACGACCAGGGAGTTGAATAACTTTTGACCAAATCGTGTGTTCAGCTGCATCCTTGTGTCCGGTGTTTGTGTCGTGTGGAGCAAAATTTTCAAGTTTTTGGCAGAAACTCACCTGGCGAAAGGAACAAAGGAAGACAATTCACTGTGCTACGGACTTGCCGTCTTCACTGTTGTTGCAAAGGTCAATGGAATAACGCAGCCTGTCGATTCCCATTCCGCCAAACTCCATTGGATCCCCAATCAAAGACTCCAGGCCTGTAATCTATATCCTTAGCCGTCCTCTACTCACAAAGCAAACCAGTCAAGCTCGAAACTTGACGATGTATCGCTTTGAGGTGGACCGGATAGACATATCGACCATTTCCACACACTCAGCGCGCATGGAAAATAATTGTGTCCGACAAGGATCAACAAGCAAAGATTTGTCACGTCAAGATCAAAATCAACCGCACGAGTGACAAGAAAAGCGTTTTGGTTTTCTTGCAAGCACGACAAAACAGCGTGTAGTTGTCTTTCTCTTGAACCACTGTGGTGGTCCTTGCAGGATGCCGCGTGTACGCGTGACTTTTAGAATCCGGACTGAGAAGGATCAACAAGCCAAGTCAAGTCTCGTCAAAATCAACCCAATGACAAAAAAAGTTGGGTTTTTTTTCGCTTTTGTTGCAAGGACGACAAATGAGCAGTGCACCATGGTCATTTGGTACAAACCGGACGCTGCACATGGCAAAATTTCAATCCGGACTGTGTGTTGCCCACCCCTGCGATGTTTTCGCTCTTCGAGCTGCAAAGTCGCCTGAGTCACTCTCGTCATGAAGCAAAGGAACAGCGGGAGTTGACTTCAAAGTGAGGAGGATAATCGTTCTGCTCTGGGAACATGAACTGGCGTTGTTCGCGCCGCGTGTCCTGAATGTTTCTGTCGTGAAAAGAAAAGAAAAAGTATTTTTCCGAACACCAGATGAATGTTTTAAATCACGCTGACGTTTGATGGAGAATTTTATTGTCCTTGTTTTACAAATTGTACGATAAGAGAGATGTGTTCTCGAATTAATAAAAACATCCTTGATTAAATGAACTGAATAATGACTTCGTAGGAGGTGCCAGGCAACGCTGAAATGCTGATTAGGTGTCTTTAAGAGGTATTTGGAGAGAGAATGATTTATAACAAAAATTGAATCACTGTTCTCCGGTAATAAGGCGGGGAAGTTGGGTGTGTGTTGTCGGGACAGACAAGAGAGGCACTCGGCAGTCGAGTACATCAACCTTTTCATTGCTTTTCATGATAATGCGACTTTTCATGTGACGACCCCTTCCTCTCGCTCCCCACATTATTATGTTGACGTATTACACGCCACGAGAGGTGCGAGGCCCATATTCCTTCCGTTTCTAGGACCCACCAATGTCGTCAAAATATTGACATAAAAAGATTTACATGCGGCTCACAATGCGGCGAGGATTTATTGAAATCCCATTCAATGGCGCTCTTGTCAAAGCTGCTCGAGTGATTGGCAGCGCCGTTAGATGTTGGCGCTGGGGACGGCGCAAGAATTTAATTAACATCCCACATGTTTCAAGCCAGCTAAATATTTTGAGACAGCAGCAAAGGGGAAAAGTAATTGTTGGCCCAGAGCCCGCTGAGTTCCTTGGCCTTGTTGCCTGGACTCGCTTCCAAAAATGTCCAATACTTTTCGTCCTTGTATCGCCTTTCGTGGACAGCAATATGACATATTCCAGCAGCTTATTGCTGATTCCTGGAGGAAGCTGACTGTTGCCAAGAGGCAAGTAAAGTTTTACTTTCCAACCAAAGTTTTTGCTTGTGCGGTACCCGAAGCTTTGCAGCGTGGCGACACCTTCAGGGGAACTCAGGTGATACGATACCAACGTCCAGGATGGTAATCCCAGGTACACAGTTGGTATTCCGATACCAGACGTGATTGCCTCTCCGAGATTGAAAATGATTCAAACAAGTGATGACTCTCTCTGTCTGGGCTTGGGAAAACTATTTAGACAAATCCATCATGGCACACCCAAGGTGAGATCAAGGTCAAAATAAGTTAGCATTTGGTGGCTAAAATGAGCAAATAATTATCTTTGCCTCTTCGCCGGGCTCGCTGGGGCCTGGACGGCTCGTCTGGTTTTGTACTCTTCTCGAAAAGTCATATCTCCCTCCATCAGTGCATAAAATGAGGAGGGTCCGGTCGTGAACATCGTTTGTCGGATGGATGAGAAGAAAACCAGCGTGCAAGTTCTCTGTGCCAACAACATTTGATTGTGCGTGTGTGTGAGCGGGGTATGCGTGAAGACAAGCCGTGTTGTAGTCGCTGTCATGTGTGCACCACACAACGAACCAAACCAATCAAGTGTTGTTTCTTCCAACTGTTTCGGGTTGCAAGTTTGAAATAAATTGGTCAGGCAGTCAAACGAGTGTCATTGTATTTTGGTCAGTTCATGCACGCTGACGTTTAGTTTGCAGACTGAGCTGGAAAAGCGCAGTATTTTTCCGCGCCATCAAAGTTGAAGACAATTTCAAAATTGGAAATGCACAAACTGAGTACACATGAAATCCAAAACTCGAAAGAGAGGATTTGTCTGATGTACTTTCGTCACTTGTTTACACTTTTTTAGGCATTATTATTTTCCACTGCAAAAGACCACCCAAACCTGCCTCAGGGTGCGTTATTACTGCTTATTTCGAGGTACCATTTGGAAAATTTCACAGGCAATTTTCTAGAGAGCGTTTTTCAATGAGAAGCGCCTGGTGTTATTAGATGTTTGCGCAGTGGGACCACCAATGATACCTGCGCCCATAATGATCCCGCCATTTAGATTACAGTAGCAGAAGCATTGACCTGATACCCATATTTCCATAACGAAGAGCAATATTTACAAAACCTCAATTTAACTAGACGGAGGCAGTCTTCAAAACCTTTTACATCAATGTTCCTTGTTTGTTTTGAGAATTTCACGCCGTCTTTGCTCGCAGGCAATAATGGCCCGAGCGAACTCGAGGAGTACAAAAACTCGAATCTTTACCTCCCCAAACTATTTCATTGCTGTTTTATTAAAACTTTTTCTTACCTACATTTTGTATTTTTAAGATCACTAAATTGAATCTTAAATACTTTGTGTACACAAAAAAGCAAAGCTGAAAATGCTCTTAAGGTCTGTATCCTACGGGCAAAAGCATTAGGCAAATAATTTTTGGACAAATAGCATTTCTGTTTCTTTTTGTACTGCACCGTTTTGAATGGAAATCCCGCAGGCATGTCAAGCTTATTGCAATCCATTTATTTACAAACTGAACAGACAACTCAATGGATCCTCTCAGCTTTGCCCATGTAGCCAAGAGCACCTCCTCCACAATAAACTATTTCGTCATTTCATCAGCCATTCAGAGGTACAAATCCCTATTTTGGAATAAATCCTTGTGGTGAGATAATCCATCCGCATGATGCCTGCACAATAGAGGCGCACAAAGTAAAGCAAATATTAATTTTGTGAAGTATGAATCAGGGGAGGGATTTTGCTGCGGAGAAAATTCTCCTCGACCTGCGGAGGACGTCGTCTTGTAAAGAGCGGATGAGTGGACTGCCTACGAGCGATGGATACTTGTGCGTTTGATAGAGAGAGATTTACTCACACAATTCTGTGAAAGGAATTCAGATCACAAAAGCTGCTCATGTCTGTGTGGCTTTTTCCTTCAGCTTTGACAGACATTTTAAGTGCCAACATGTTAGCAAACTGCGAAATTTCTGTGGCAAAACAAAGTCACAAAATCTTTGTGTGTGATTTGGAAAAATGTCTCCATTTTTGGTTCGGTCTGCTCTTGTGGAGTATTCTGGTAATTCCAAAGAGGAAAATGCTCTTTTACCCACTCTGAAGGAGCTGTGTGTCTTTCTGCGAGAAAGTGCAGAACTTCCCTCATTTTACCCAAATTAACTCCCATCACTTTCCTCAAATACCCAGCAAATGGCTGATAAATAGCACTTTGCATTGCAGACTAGTGGGCAATAACATTTGCCGAACTTGGTAAAATGTTTAAGTAGTCTCTACAAGTAGCTTATTCCATGGTTGTGTGTGTAAAATAACTGTTTTGCTGCCATTTGGGGGTAATTTGTCTGAGATGTATTCCACTAATTCCTTCCGAGAGAGCACTGAGGCAATTTAGCTCATCCCAGCAAACAGACTTTGGGGAGAGGAAACGTGGTGCATTTAGGGACACGAGTTGGCCATTTATTGCCGACACCAAATGGAATCAAATTTGAAATTATCTTCGGTTTTGATGGATCAATTTCCCCCCGAAGTTTTGTTCTGTGGCCGAATGTGCCGCTTTTACGAGTGACTAGAAGCAGACGCAATTCAGCTCAAGAATAATGATGCTACAAAAGAGGATCTCTTGCGAAACAGAGTGTTCTGACGCGGACGGATTGTCTTCAGCTTCGACGAGCTTGAAACAAAGACGGCAAGTTGCGCGTTTGTCCCCGCGTCACCTTCCAACACGAATTTCCAAAAAAGGAGCAAATTTCAGAACACCGTTCTCAAGTTTTGAAACACGTTGGTTGATATGCATCTTGGAATCTGCTCGAGACAAAACTTATTTCATCACTGCATGGATCCCGAGGCTCTGTGAATCACTCAAAGGTGGCATCTCTGTTCCCAGACTCCGGCGCCATGATCTCACAGAAGGATTACGGGACAGCGTCACACTGGACTTGGCAATTTTACCGCAGGCACCAAGTAATGAAATTCTTTGTTATGAGGTCCGTTACTTCCTGAAGGATATCAATGGTAACTTGATAAAACATCTCAGACTTGTCCATGAGAGCTGCATTGTGGCAACAAATTTATTGCATTTTGTCTTTAGCGCTGCCAATTTCCGAACAATGATTAAATAATGAGCTTGTTTCAGATTGTCGTTGTTCTCGTAAAGGTGAACTTCTTTTGTCAATGGCTTCCTCCCTAATCAAATCAGCTTCCGAAATACCAGTGTTATGAGATAATAGAATTGAGAAATATTTGCGAAGATTTGATTTCGCCTCTTGCAAAGGACGGAACAATGCCCCGGCGCACAGTGACTCTCCGGCAGCGTTCGAGTAATCACTGCGAAACTAACTCAATCAGCAGCCAAATATTTGTCGGTTGAATACAAACGATTCTGGAGGGAACGCAATCTGTGAGGAGAGATGTTATTTGACGCGAGGATGGCTCGAACCTGGGACCAAAATATTTCTGTCAAGAGATGGACAATTTTGTCTGTGCTTGTCGTTCGATGTCATGCTCAAAGCATTGTCCAGGTGTCTGACGGACTTTGCTCTGAACAGTCTCTCTGGTCAGTGTGTTCGAGTGAAAACGAGAGAATTTTGCCTCGAATCAGGTTTATCACACGCAACATGGAGCCCGGTCGGTGCCAGTCAGTTGTCGTTGCTTTGTTTTGTTTGTTTGTTTGTTTTGCAGAATGGAACTGGCAAATGAGGCCCAAAAACCCAAAGAAAAATATGGGAGTCTCTGCAAAACAGTTTTCCAAAATTGTCTGGTACTCAGAATGATTGGGAGCTCTACATCAAGGTGTTCTTTTGCATGGTGTTCCTGCAGGATCAAAATTTTGTTGTGAACTTGGTCCCATACATGAGATCTCCACAACAAATGCTCACTTGTCACCAGTTGGTAGCAAGCTTGCAATTGGGTTTCAGCTGCGGAGCAAAAACCTCCAGGAAACCAGCAGCAAAAGGAGATCATAACCAATTGAAAGCCCAGGATAGCATTTCACTGGGAAAAAACAAGCTCAGGACCTGAGTGGAAGACTTCAGATGCCTTCACTGCAACACAGCCATGAGCACCCAAAATCATTCAAAGCAGATCCATGAACACTGCTCCAGGCACACCACACCACAGTGCTCAGGTGCAGTGCCCACAGAGGATCAAGATTGCTTTTTGCCCCTTTTTGAGTCTGAACTGCAGACAATACACTTTCAGTGGGAAAAAAACTGCATAAGACTGTTGACAAACTCTGTGAGCCAAATGCTTCAAGGAACAAGTTTTTTCAAGAAAAAATTTAGTTTTGGAAGTGGTGGGGAAAGCAAAGTTTGTGTGGAGTTGGGCCAGCTTGTTTGTGGTCATCTTCTCATGTCACAAAAGAAGTCTGTCACTCTTGAATACATTTCGGATTCTGAGAAAACAGTGAACCCGGATTTCTTCCATTTTTTAATTGTGAACATCAGACATGTGCAAAAAGCGCGGAAGACGAGGGAGGAAGACGCTCGATCTTCTTTCACGACAAAGCGAGCGACGCACGGATTTTTCAACTCTTGAGTTGATCACCTTTCCTGCCTTGTTCTCGATGTACGCGAAGTTGTATTTGTGCACGAATAATCAAATGTCAGTCGACAAATGCAGGCCGTACTAAGTCATATAATTATTCAGGTTCAAAGCACAATGCAAACATACTTTCAATGTACCCACCAACAGTGCGGCGTGTTACTCACAGATCGTTCATTCCAATCGATCGGGATCAGAAGCCTCGTGCCCCGAACGGTGCAGCAAAGCCAATGGAAATCTCGCCAATAATGAAAGAGCGGGGCGGTGACCACAAGGGTGAACTTTACAGATGGCTAGATCCTTATGGAGAAGAGGTGAGGCCCTCGGGCATCTTACAGCAGCAGGTACCCCCTGAATGTGCAACCAATAAGAGGCTGGATGATTTTCACCTGGCTTAACTTGTATTACAACATTGAGTTACTTGTACATGTGTTTTGCATGTAAGGTAAACAACTGCGTCCAGGTAAGCTTTGATCCTACCGGGAACAGATGAATAGAGGTGGAGATGAAGTTTCTTGGAGCTCAAATAGAGGCCAGCAAAGCGAGAAAGTTAATGTGGAGAAGATACAAGGGAAACCAGGAGTTGGTTGAATAAAAGAATTCCTGTGATGTGTTAACATGCCCCTGGCCCTTTCCAATCTCACCAGCAAACTGATTACAGCATTTCGTTTTCATCTTTTCCAGATTCGATTTCTTGGCGCAGTAAAGAGAAGCCGATGGGGAAGATGGAGGTCACAACACCCTCCTGAGATCTTTATCACTTCTGGAAAGATGATAAATTGAACAGGTAGCTCACTTACTGTGTGAATTTCACCGCAGCTGACTTTTGGCAAAGAGCAACAAATGTGTTCCTTGTGCATATTATTTGTGCAAAAGGAACCATCTAACACAAACAGATAAAACCAAGCTGTGGAGACATTTCGCGAATGCTTTGACTGCTGTTTGTTTCGAACAGAAAAGCTTGGCTGGCATGTTCCATTATCGCCACCAAACGTGTATGTATGTATGTATGTGTGTGTGTGTGTGTGTGTGTGTGTGTGTGTGTGTGTGTGTATGTGTGTGTGTGTGAAAAGTTGTTGTACAAATGTCAGAGAGTGAATGAAGCATGGAGACGCGACTTTCAATCACTTTGCTGCACGTTCTGCTGCGAACCAGAGATTAAAGATAAAAGGATTCGTCGGCGCTCGGCGTTGCCGTAATGCACGACTCTATCGCTCCTCGAGAGCGAAGGCAAACCGTCCTCAGCGCAAAATACCTCGCTCAAAGGAAATATTTGTCCTGTTACCATGCAGAAAGGTTTTAATTTAGCTATGAATAGAGGATTTATGAATATGCAAACAGATAAGTAGGAAGGTGCACTTACGCAGAGTAAAGTTTGCATCTCTCTGTTATTGATTGAGACAATTGATACAGGCTCCCTTATCAAAGCAGCGAGAAAATTACTTCTCATGTATTATCTTACAAGACCAAGACAAACAGACATTCCGATTGCTCGAGACTGCAATAAACTTTTATATGCGTTATTAATGCTGCGCGACGGACATAAAATATACGCTGGAAAGGTTCCGGTAAAAGATAAAGGCGTCAACTCAAAGGCTCCCGGAATCCCCGATCTGCTCGAGTCTGTTCTTGTGGTCCGCGGTCCCTGCGCAAGAAAACATTCATTATTGCAAACAGTAATTTCACATTGCCATATGCTGCTTTGTTTGGAGAGAAACCGCAGATTCCTGGTTCGCCTGGGTGTGAGTGGGATGTGCACGGTGCGCGAGCGAACCACGTTGCACGACGCTGCACAGAATTCTCACCTCCTTGTGTATGTCGTAAACTCGCAACATGTCGTGTCCAGGGTTGTTGTGTTTTTCCAGACCAATGTCAATGTTGGTTTGGAACGGAAGTTATTTTCAATTCATCTCACAGAAGTGACTGCACGTGTGTGCATGCGTGGCTGCATCTCGCAATCGCCATTTGCGCAAAATCTTCTCACACAAGCACAGCTTTGTACACCAATACGCACAACCCATCGGCCCACGCTCGGCTCGCCGCATCACAAAATGTTTTCAGATTCGAAAACAGATTGATGATCATCTGGTCCTCATCACATTTGCCGCATTACTGATGAGAAGTGGTTTTTCGGGGGAGCTGGTTTGTGGAAAAGAATAACATGGGCGCTGCTGACATTCATTTCACACCCTCTTCCGTCAGCTGTGAATAAACACTTTGTGTTGGCGAGAGGCTTTATTGATAACAACAGTATGTTCTCGTCTGTTTTACTACAAAGTTTTTCAGGAAAATAATTTTCAGCGAACCCAGCAGCATCTGCAAAGCCTCAAACGAGTGCAGTCATGGTGTGGATGTAGGCAGTGCGCTCGCTTGAAAGTGGTGCGTCGTTGTTGTTTAGTTTTCTGCAAAGAATCTATCAAAGCATTTATTTTTGGAAGGAAAGCATCGTCTTTTTGTGAAGTTCAACCTGCGGAAACACGGGCCTTGCTTCACACACTAGATTAAACATTCTGAAGTTGTGTGACAGGTTTCTTCTGGCTTTTGGTGCGGTGAAGAGGGAGGCAGATAAGCGCACCATCTGTGGGGTAAAGACGCGCAGCTCACATCAAAGCAATCGCCTTCTCATCACCTATTATTTTCGAACCCTGCACCTTCTTCCCTGCAGCTTCACAAAAGCTCACCCTTGTCGGCACTAGCTTCCACTTGTCTCCTGAGTGCAAATCAATACGACAGTAAAATATCGTTTCAGGTCCCTTTTCCAAGCCCAACTAACTTTGTTATCAAATTTGCTATGAGAAGCTAATAGAACACAAATGCTGAAGGAGGCTTTTGTCTGCAGTCGAGCAACATTTGAAGATAATATGGAGAGGAACAGACGTCGACCAGAGAGCAAGGAAAATAAAGCAGATTTATCTGAAGGGTTTCCTTGCAATAATATTGCACTCGACTGAAAGCTTTTTGCTGCTAATGATGAGTGGACCTTCTGAGGTATCACTAACGGGGAGAGTTAAAAGTTGCAGGTGAGAATCCTCATTGCAACGCGCGGGCTGTAGGACATGATTTATGACAACCAATCTATTTGCGGGACACGCAGATCCTTTCACCTGCACATGTAGGTGTGCAGCTCATTCATAGACGCCTCAACTCGGTGACAACTGGCTTATGGGAGAAGGCATTCTCATTACGAAAAATCATCTCAAATGTTGAAACGGAGTGCTCATAAATTACCACCCGTATTTTCACTGAAGTCCTTCTGCTGTGGCTGTCACACAAAAAGAAACCATACAAAGCGCATCGCAGTGAAGCTTTCAACAAAAGCGAAGAGATGAGTTCAGGAGTGCTCGCGCGCGGAAAAAAAATCCCCAAGAATTTTTTTTTTTTTGAGTTTTGGATCCTAAAAAATTTATCACCTTCTTCTGGAGCAATTAAACATGCAAACAAAACGCCATAAAAAAGCAAACGCAAAATTTATGAATTTATTCCTTGGCGCATAAACAATTGTTTTGGACACACTTGAAACGCAAGATGTGCTGAAGTCAACAAGACGTAACTGAAACTTTAGAACACCCAAGTTTACACAGCCGTGTCAATGATATTTGGTAAATGAGGTTGAAACGATAATATATTCAATAAAAGAACTTTATGAGCGCAACCTATCATGCGCTGTTTGACCAGGAGTCAACGGGCTCTGCTATATTTGCGACCGACGCTTATTGACAAATAATTTAGACGATCGTGTAAATTTGTAATCTTAATGATATGCAATAAAGTTTACAACCCCATATCGCTGAGGTTGTACCTTGAACCGTGGTGTTCGGGTTTTTATTGCCGCGACAAAAGGACGATGATGATGACAGTCATTTGCAAGCACACGTTCCTTGCCACCACCACTCCGCCCTGTGCAAAACGTCCTCATCTCGCCACACAAGTTTTTTTTCCCTTCTCTTTTTGAGTCTTGGTGTGCACTACACTGACGCGTGGATAATATCAGTCCACCAAACAAGACTTCTAATATTTTGTGGTGATGTGTCGTGGACTTCGCACTTCTTCTGTGCCAAAGAACTGCAGTCCGGGCGAATGAATACGTGCGCCGTCTAATGTAAAGCTTGGACGGGGCCAATTGAAATGAAGTGCCGCGAATTTCGTGACTCTGGAGTGACAATTCACTTTGCCTCGGTTGCATGGCCCTCGCCCTGCATGCACACCAACTGATCAGTTCAACCCCTTCCGCTGACAGCTGATGGAGGAAATTACTTTCGGCCAATTTGTACGGCAACATGGCTAATTACGACTGCGGTGCGAGATAAGCCCTGTCCGTGAAATCCGTGCAGTGCTGCTGCTGGGAGCACATGCAGGGAGCAAGCTCCTGAAACAAACACCTTTTGTCGCAATGACCCTGACACAAAAATAAATTTATAGAGAAAACTTCTCTCTCTCTCTTTCTCTTTCTTTCTCTCTCTCTCTCTCTCTCTCTCTCTCTCTCTCTCTCTGCTGTATTTTTCACCCACTCTAGAAGAAAGGAACAACTTTTTTTCCAACACTTTTTAAGCAGTTTTTTTTTTCCACACAATGAATTTGTTACACGCGACTCTTCTTTTTGACTCCAGATTTTCCAGGGTCACCAGGTGTCCACTTGATGTGACCAAAACAGGCTCACACGCATTTCTTTCTCACCACGCGTGAAGCCAGAGAGTGTCGACTGACACGCAGACGGACTCCCCGGCCAGCAGAAGACCTGTCGCCCGCAGAAGTAGACGCGGACTGGCCTGGGATGGTGCGTTGCGAGCCGCTCACCCGATCCGGCCCGAACTGCGCTGAAAGCGCCTTCTTTTTCTGCGCACTTCCTTTCAAACACACACACACACACACACACACACACACACACACACAGAGTTTTGTCTTCCACAACTTTTGCCGTACTTGTGCCAACGTCATTTGCTCGAAAAGAAACTTACAGGAGCTTGAAACATAAACCTCAAGCAAAATCTTCATTCAGTTTCCTTTGCAGCTGGTGGCACGAAGGGCAGTAAGTTACGGCACTCAGGCAGATGGAAAAGAAACATTTGTCTGCGAACGCAAGCGTTACATAGATGGGATTAGTCGGATGGTGGAGAGGGTGGGCCTCGGTCGATGAGCCTTACATGTGCAGTGTTGCGGGGCGGGACGCACAGGCCCCGGGGCCCCATCCCCAGCACCCGCTCTCAACGCTGGTGGCCAAGCTTCTCACCGCGTTTTCATTCCCTCGCTTCCTTCCTTCTGCTGAGAATTCTCATTTCGATGTGTTTCAAAGCTTCTTAAGATTAAAGAATCATATTTTAATTGCCCACGTACCTCGTGTAAAGAACAGACATTGAACCCAAATGAGAACCTGCGTGGTGGAACAGCTGGAGTCAAATGTAGTCAAGTATCAAAATTTCATCAAAGGAGAAACCAAAACATCTTTATTTCAATGAGCAAATGTGCATCGCTATGGAAAATGGAAACAAATACATACACTTGCGCACGATACGCAATGAGCTTTATATTTTTATTTTTTCAATGGAGTTCAGATCAAAGGCGGGTTGCGGTTCATTCTCGGTTATCTGCGGGACGCCCCAAACATTTCCCTCTGATACGACCAATTCAAGGGCTTCTCAGCTTTTCCAACAATATTAATAATAATATACCTGTCCACATCAAAGGGGAAATTATCTGTCAACTTTTGGGATTATTAATTTCCAAATGGGAGCAAATTACACAGAAGCCCAGCTGAACTTTTAATTGGCCCAACTGTACACAACATCGGGAGAAATTTTTCAGAGCAAAAGTTTTGGAGGATCTGCAAATGCGATTTGATTCAAGGAGGATTCATTTCTTGCTTTTGTGGTTCAGCACAACAGGATTTTAAATCTGATTTCGGACTGAACTTGTCAACTTCTGCGCGAGAATCATTGGATCACAAACACTGCCGTGACAATTTCCACGCAAGTTTTGTTGCGAAAGGTCAAGCAACCACAAGTCTATTGACAGGAACCCAAGGGTTGATTGACCATCCGAAAGAGCTTCGGACAGAGTCCCACATTTTCGCACTGTCCCGGACATGACGAATGTTTCAAACTGGACCTCCGGACCAGGATCCTGTTTCTGAGTCCGTCCAAAAAGTTCAGTCGCGTGATTCAGGAATCTGGACAAAACTTGATTGTACGTGATGAACTTTCGCAATCAGACTGACGCTGGGACAATTATTTTTTTCTGTTCTCTCAAATAAATATTGTTGTGTTGTTGAAAGGAAATGTTGCCGCGAGAGATCGTTGACTGGGGATACGGCAGCCTCCAGATGGTGAAAATACATCAAAAGTTTGATGGATTCCGACAAATGGAACTGTTTAGCGCGAAGAAACTTCCCGCAACAGCTGCGGCGATGAATTGGGTGCTAATGCCCAGACCTGCTCCTAATTGTGCAAGAATAACATTGGTGCACAGTATCAGGCTCTGAGTCTGATCCAACACTCGCAAATTTTGCTACTGTCACCCGAGAATCTCGCGAGCAGAATTTTGGGCAGCTGACTGTGTCAAAATGCAAGTGAAATGCGTGTTGACCTGACATTTCGTGGATGAAGCGTTTTGAAGAATGTCCCGACTTTGGCTTTCTTTCCGCGAAAATGAAAAGCAAAAGGACCAAGGAGTTGACTTTGCTCTGAAAGTTTTAATGTGCACATCATAACTTTTTTTAACGCGGCGACAGGAACAATAAATATGCAAATGAACAGCAAAAAAAAAGAGCAACTTCTCCATTTTTTGTGAGAAACAATTCTACACATGCAGAAGCTACAATGAACTCTACAGCTTCGCGAACCAACTTTCTAGAAGCGTTTTCGTGGTGGATCCACGTTTTTGTACAAGTACACACGATGTCACAACACCGCACTGACTGTCATGACACTTCTGGCTACCGTTTCTGTCTGAGTGAACTGAGTTCAGCTGCAAAAGTCCAATGATCATTTTCACACCCTTCAATGTCCCCACAGAACAAAACGTCAGTTTCTCTCGCACTGTTCATGAACGTTCTGTCGGTGACGCCTTCCGTTTATTCTGTCGGAATCAAAGCGCGATTGTCATGGATCGTCTCGTCAGAGTTCGTTCTTCGTTCAGAATGAAGTTTCAGGCTTCTCACCTGGCCCAGGCCGGGGTTGCTGCCGCAGTGACGGCGTGTAGATACTGGCGGTATTTCTCCAGGTCCATGGAGCCGACGGCGGACAGCGGCAGCGGCGGCGCCCCGAACGCGCTGCTGCCCCCGGGCCCGGCGGTGGGCTGCGGCGCCGGCGGCGGCGGCGGGTGCCCTCGCGCCGCTGCCTCGAGCGTCGCCTCCCGCAGCTGCAGCGAGAGCTGCTCGGGCAGCGATGCGGCGCCAGCGGGACCGTGCCGCGCCATGGCGGCAGCCGCGAGCGGCAGCGAGACTTGTCTGTGATGCAGCGCGGACAGCGCGGAGGAGGCGAGGCCGGCGCTGAGGGCAGCTGCGGGGGGAGGCTCGGGCCGGTCCCTCGGCGGAGGGAGCTGCGGCGCTTCGCTGACCGGAGTCGGCGGGGAGTGGCTCGGCGACACGGACGATGCCGGGGACTTCGCAGCGGGTGATGTCGGCGCTGAAGACGTCGAGGCTTTACCGATGATACTGTCTATGGAGAACGCAGATTTGGTGGTTTTGGTCTCCTCACCGTTTCGGGAGTGTGCCCGCGGGGGCGCCGCCGCCACGTGAGGGATCGAGTGAGGTAGTTTCTGAAGAGGATGCAGCGGGTGGGGCGCCCCCGGCTGCTGAGGAACTGCATAAGACGGGATGGATCCCTGCTGAAGTCGCGCTAGCGTCGTCAGCTGGTTGCTAAGCGCCGCCGCCGCTCCCATGGAGACGGACGGGGGGCCTCCGGCCCCGACCGAGGCGAGTCCGAGGTTCAGAGCGTTGAGCGGCGCTCTCGTGAGTTCTGACGGAGGCAGGAGCGGGACCGGGGGAGGCAGGGCGCCCATGAAGGCTGAATACGGCAGTCCGGACGCGGGGTGCCCGGGCAGGAGAGACGGGTGTGGCGGCGGACCCCCCGGGTGGCAGTACGGACCATCGATGAAGTGGTGCCCTCCCATCATCATCAAGTCTTGTTTCTGCGATCGCTTGTAGCGTTTCCGTCTTCTCAAGAAGCTGCCGTTATCAAACATGTCCTCCGCAGCCGGGTCCAATGTCCAGTAGTTGCCTTTGCCTGGGTTACCGGGCTCTCTGGGGATCTTCACGAAACAGTCGTTCAGGGACAGGTTGTGGCGAATGCTGTTTTGCCAGGCGGGGAACCTCTCTCGATAGTATGGAAACCGACTCATAATGAACTCACAGATACCACTGAGGGTCAGTCTTTTCTGAGGGGACTGCAACACTGACATGGTGATCAGGGCGATGTAGGAGTACGGTGGTTTGACTAGGTTACTCTTCTTCTTGGCTGTTTTGTTGCCGTCGTCTTTGTCCTCTGCGCTGTCGTTGAGGGGGTCGCCTTCGAGATCAGAACTCGTGCCGCTGTTGTTCAGAGAGTCAGCCATTTGCCTGGGGAAATGTTCGTCGTCCTCTGACATACCTGCGCTGAGGGGTGAGGAGCATCGCATCATCGGCTCCTCATCCGCGTCGCAAACTGAGATATTGTCATTTACCTCGATGTCCTCTCGGCCGGGGTCCACCTCGGGGCTCAGTGGGCACTGGTCGGCTGGGTCGCTGCGCCGCGGCGGCGGCGGCGGCGGCTCCGGGGTGGTGCTGCTGCTGCCCCGCGGGGTCAGGTCGCCTTCTCGCGGCGGGCAGCTGCCGCTACTCGTCGCTGTCTCGGGACCGCCGCGCACTGCAGCTTCTCTCGCTCGGTTGCTTTCCAGTGTCACTGCAGCTGGGATGAAGGTGCCTACAACGGCTGTGTGAGGAACGCCGACGCCGACCACAAGGCCGACGCCGCCAGACGGCGTCGTGGTGACCGGAAGTGACGCCGTCGCCATCGTCGTCGTGACGGCCGCCGGGGTGACGACTGTCGGCTGCTGACCGGGCGGCGTCGTCGGGTTGAAGTGCACGGGACCGTTGACAGCTCTGCTCCACATGTTGCCTGACGGCGGCGTCTCGAAACGCATCGCAGTCTGCACGTTGCGTCGGGTTGGTGTCGTCGAAACGTGCGAGCGTCTTCACAACGACTGTCACGCCATCAATGAACACTCGCAAAGCGACGTGCTTCTTTAGCAGTCACCTTCAATACGTGAAAGTCTACCGAGGTTCAAAGTCCGTTGAATTTGAAAAAAAAGTAATCCTCGTCCGATACAGAGTTGGCAATCTGAAGAACAAAGTTCAGCACCGACCAGAAGACATTGATGTGATCTCAGATTCGATTGAGCGAGGACTGATCCACGAGTCGAGGCAGTCTCGTGTTTTTCTATCAGCAGGGTTCCAGCCTCCACGAGACGACCTCTCGCGGCCACGTGACTAACTTCACAGCCAATACCAGGAGGGAAATCATAAAAAGTATCACTGCGCACGCCCCTTTTCTGTACACGCCTACTCAGTACTGATGCAGATATCTCAATCACTCGAACATAAATGGGTGTGGACACCTGTCAAAAACGCAAGATTTTTGAGACGTGACATGCGACCCATACTGGCAAAATTTGCGACTGAAAAAAGTTAATCCCGAAACTGGCTACCAGATAGCATGCGAGACATTTATGTTATTTGTCCTGTCTTATCTTATGGCTTCTTCTGTCAATTTATTAGGTTCAAATATTGGCTCACTCATGACATTGTTATCACAAATGTCTGTAGGAAAAGACTGCAACAACAAATGCAGTTATCTGTCCAAATGTGTTGTTGTTGTGACCAAAGAATCGACACACAAACGGTTCTGTGAACTGATGGTTGCAACTTCCAGAGATTCGGATCCCGAGCAGAAAGTTTCACACGAACAGCTGATTTGGAGACATTTTCTTTTCTCTGAACTCTTGGCAAGTTTGTTTTGTCCGAATTTGGACAAGAGGCCTCTTGAACGAAGCTCAACCAGGATGAAGCCAAACTCCACAATGGCCCATGCACAGCAACAAAAAAAGAAAACGTTATCACAAGAAACCTGTGAACATGAGATCTCCGACTACAGTTCTTTTCATTGACACATTAACGCAAGCTTTCATTTTGATAACAATAACCGATATCGGTCATTTCCAAGAACAAGACGATTGCCATCAAACGTTCCCGCAACAGGAACTTGCGTCGAGTTTCGAGCAACGAGAGCACGCCAAGGTACATATCACTCAGCCGAGTTTTTAAAACAACTCTCCTCATCTGGTGCCCATCAGCTTGTGTACAAAAAAGCATTGCTGTGCAAAAAAAGCAATCGGTAAGGTACATTAACATGGAATTATCAAAATATATCATTGGCCACCGTTTACATTTCTGACTCCCAAAGATTCAGTGGCATTTTCACCCTCGGTGCTTTTAAGCCCACAGATGCCTGGCTGTTGTTTAGGTGTTCTTGTTTACGTAACCACATTGTTTTGTGGCCGGGTATATTGTTGTTTAGAATGAAGATGTAATGGCCCGAGGATCGACGTGGCTTTTTTCGCCCGGGTCTCTGCTATGCAGCACTGCGTAAATTATTTGTGCAGCGGCAGACCGACCAAAGACAACACAGATGGGTTGGGCTGCTTTGAAATCCTGCTACCAGCCCGGACTCCGCGTGCCTTCCACATTCCAGCTACAGGCCGGGCTATGACAACTACTCAGCCCAGGTGAGCTGAGGGCTTCAGGAACCGCTGTAGATAACACGTGGCCGCAACAAAGCTTCAACACGGCTTTGAAGGAATCGTAAAGGTGTTACAGGTATTCCAAGTCAAGAGCTGTGTCGACAAAGCAGATAAGATGAGAGAAAATACTTTGGCTGCAAATATCGTGGAGTCTGTAATTAAGGATATGCTCATGGGAGCGTTTTTAACCGTCTGCCGCCCATATCAGCTCGTTGTGTACAAATCCGACTTGGCTCTGCTTTGTAGTGGACCCGGTACACATACTTATGTCGTTCAAATTTACCCACACAAAAAGATTAGAATATGAACTGATACTCTCCGATAACCTCCGCCCAGATATTAAGCTAATATTTTATTTTGATACAACGTATTACATTAATGATTTGATTGAGAGTTGTGTCGGTGGTGTTTGCAAAATACAGAGGAAATGGGGCACATGTTTTATTGACTTTTACAACTCAACATTCACAATTTATGTTTCTTGATCAAAGCTGGACGAAGACTCTGTCCGTGTTTCAATGGATTTCAATTGTTTGCATCAGGGGCTTGGAGTCTAGGTAACCTGCAGATTCCATTTCTTTGCAAATCAATACCATCGATTTTTGACAGACTTGAAACTGAATTCCAAAGGCCTTTTGCCTTTTAAAAATCAATTCTGTCAGATCCACTTTCAACTTGTTTTTGAAGAAACAGGGCCGGGCTGAAGGTTTCGGGCCGCGCTGACACAACAAAGCCATCTGCAGTTTACAGAAAGCTAGGCAGATCGAAAAAGATGTGATTTTGTGTCAACTGTCAGTCACACCCAGAAGTGGGCAAGTTAATATGGTCACAAACGAGAGCACCACTTTGTCCTCCACGGGGTTGGGAAGATATTTCCAACCCCCTCCTTGATGCAATCTGATCGGCTGAGGTCCTAATGTCAAACATGTTGATGAGAACAGACGGGCTTTTCTTTCACTGCCTTGTTGCAACAACCAATTTGATGACAGAATGCTCAGACCTCAAGAGATGGGGCGGGACAGACCCTCGTATCTGGGGGTGACGCGACAAGGGCCTGAACGCTATTTTCATTTCCTTTCAGGGGTTCTCTGTTCTCGGTTGGTTCTCCGTTCTGTCACAATTTTGAGGAGAGCACGAGCGCTTGAAAGCATTCACTATGCATCAAGAACACGCGCACGCACACACACACACACACACACACACACACACACACACACACACAACTTCGTGAGGACAATTGTTCAAGATTCGACTCGAAAATTTTCCAAGATGTTCAGCTGGGGAAAAGGTTGCTGTGAAACGACGACCAAAGCAACCAACTTCCTATTTCACTTTTGTGTTTGTCTCGGTCGCTTCGAAGACGCTTTCAGATTTCAGAAAAACGAAACCCAGTTTTGGAGCAGCAACCTTTGGAACCGAAATCACCACTGACAACATTTCGACTGATTGTCAAACAGTGTAAACCAGGCGACAACACAGATATCCCCGTGTAACAATTTGTGGTTATCTGATAAGTTGTTCTTTCATCTTTCCTTCTGCATTGAGCCACAGAGGCAAAAAGTGTGAGAAAATCAGATCGTATCTCTTTGGTGGAACATGTCAGTGGACATTGAATAACCGAGAAAAGATGATAAATCATTATTTTCTCAAGAGAGTTGTGCAACACACACCGCAGTGGAATTTGTTGAAAGTTTCTGAGATGAAAAACAATCGAGCGTTTCTCACAAAAGCCAGAAATTCTGTACAACCAGCATTTTGGTGTTTTTGCCGGTATTATCGGCGGTTGACTTGTCATAAGTTTACGTACAAATTGGTTAATTCAAGCAAAATATTTAAGTATGTTTGCTAATGAAACATACAATAAGAAGGCTTTAAGCCTCCAATAATGGCGTGCAGCATGCTATTTTGACTGCATCCACGTTTGTCATTTTGTGTTACAACAAAAGGTTACAACACCCGTGAAATGTGCTAATAATGGCAATTTTTACATTACACTGCCAACTAGACACCAGGGGCTTCTTCTTACATGATACACTTGTGAAAGCCAAGGGTGTTTTATTTCCCATCTGTAGGAAGTCCGTGGGACAAAAAATGCCAAATATTTTTTTCAGGTTCAGCCGAGCAGAAGCTAATCCGGCGAGAGAAGGAGGTAAGGATGTCGAGAGGGTGGGTATTGACACCACCGTCCCTGAAGAGCCCCAATATCCAGGTTCCTAGTTTCAAACAAAAGTGAATTGCTGGCTCAGCTGGCTGCTAAAACCCGAGTAATTAGCAGTGGAACAATCAGCCGGGCTCCACACTGCAATCCGCGCACGGCGCACGCACAGGGAGCGCATCATGTCGGGGGCGGGTGGGTGGGAGGGTCCAGCCTCTGTGCACCTTGGGTCAACCCACCATCAAGGGTTTGGTCACTGACACGTTTGATCTGGTGAAGGTCGCAATTTCCTCAACGGACCACACGATTCAATTGTCATAATTGACACTCGGTGCTCCGTCATTTTCAAAATGTTCTTCACTGACAGCAACTGCTTCCGTTGGTCAGACGTTCGCAAGACGCGCCTGATTGGGTTTGTTCCTCAGTTGCAAAACTGAAAGGCCAAAAACAACGCACACAACGTCATTGTCTTTGTCCAGCAAAACACAACAAAACGCACGTCGCGCGAACCAAACGTCAACAAACAGCCCTTCCTCCGCTTGGACAGAACCAATATTGGTCTTGACAACCTCAATTCCCCATACATCTTGGTCAGCTTTTCAAAGCGACATGTATGATATGGCTGTCACGGGTCCAACCCTCGCAGCTGCTCAGATTAATCTCGCTGCCCGAGTCAGCGGCGATGACAAGCCATTTGCCTCCTAATTGAGCAAATTGCTCGTCGTTAGGGTTCAATTGGCCATACTGAGGCATCTATCAAACGGAGCCATCTTCAAACAGCTTCCCGACCAGTGTCCCCCGGTGTGACATTTAATTAATATTTATAAAATAATATGAGATATCATTGATAGGGAGGAGATTTATGTTGCCAACGGGAATATCGGTGATATGAAAGGCCTTGCACAAATAGATTGCCTTCACTTGAGAGACAATGTTCTCGTATGAGCAGTAATGAGACTCCAGATGATGTTAAGAAGCTGAGTTATTGAGTTCATGTGCTACAGCCCCATTGTTCCCCCTATTGCACCCACAAGACTGGAGCTGGTTTGGCCCTGGAGTCATGAACAAATGCTGGAATCCAAATACTTTTGTACGTCCACCAGAACATGACAAATAGATTCTCATTCGTCTGGAATAGATCTACTGACATTTTGCTCACTGTGTGTGTGTGTGTGTGTGTGTGTGTGCGTGCGTGTGTGTGTCTGTGTGTGTGTGTGCGTGCGTGCGTGTGTGTGCGTGTGTGTGTGCGAAATAGGAAAATGCGCACAGCAGAGAACGCCAAACTTCAACGAGCCCATTTGCTGACATCATCTTTATTCAAACAACGAAAACAATTGTTGGAATATATTTGGGCCGCAATGATACATCAAGTCCAAAAAACAACACACTGATGTTGCGTGTGGACATGAATAATTCACAAAGAAAAGTGCGACGGTCTGTATTCCCTGTGGCGCAGCCAGGCTGCAGTCATCGCCTCGATCACAATCCAACCCATTCAAACCTCAAACGCAGGCGGTGGTGTACCAGTCTTTGCCGTCTTCTCTCGTGTCAAAAGTCGTATCAAATTGACTTGAACTCGACGGACAAGAAGTGAGTCTGTTGTCTGGTGCTTCAGATCCCCATACACGTGCCAGGAAATCGAACTCCAAGTACAACACGCTCGACCCAAACACTGCTGACCTTCCCGTGGAAACAAAAGCAGAGATCAAGACAGCTCATCTGCCACCGATTCCTCTGACAAGTACACGGAGATGACAGCGTCAACAAACACTTCTCACACCCTTACTACAATATTTATTTTGTAAAGATACACCGAGGAATGTAACCAGTTTAGGACCTCGGTAGCGCCCGGCAGCCGTCAGCAATGTTTCCGATTCGTTGTTATCCCGCGTTTACCGGTGGCGTGCCGCGGCGTGGTTTGTTAGATAGTCCGCGCAGTATCAGCTGGGTATCTCCCCCGGGTTTGTAGCATAAACTCATGCAGTTATGCGCTGGTATGTTTGGGTAACGCTGCACCGTAACGTAAAATTGCCTTGTGTCATCATGATTCATCCCCAACAAGTTTACCTCAAAAACCTTTCAAGTCAAATTGCATTCTGATGACGAGAAGGGGAATCACATCGTTCTGGACAGATGTTGTTCTCGTGCTTAGACTCTGTGACCCTCACAGCACAATTTTGCGGAGAGAAGTTCTGAACGGAAGGAAACCTATTCATTCACATTCTTGGGTTCGATTCACCTTGGCTGCGCCTCCGACATCTTGTGTGGCCGTATATTACAGCATTGAGACGGGAAAAAAAGTCTTCAAAGCGCGCACTGAGTTGTGAAAAGATAGCCAAACTGTTTGCGTGACTCTCTAACCCAGCAGCTTGCGAACAAGCGTTTCTGTGTCAAAAAGCATTACCAACTGAATGTGAATGATTTGCAAAGAGTCAGGCTTATCTGACACTGAGCAGATACATCAAAGAGAATGCCAGATGGGCGAGGAAGACCAAGTGTACAACGGTCAGAACATTTTCACCTGGCTTCTTTCTTTGGTTCGTTCTTTCACAGCGGTCGTCTTCACGAAAATGGACAAGGAGGATTCAAACTCAGCGCCAAAGAATTCCGGATTCAACAACGTTGAGGCGTCAGCAATCACAGCCTGCAGTGGATGGAGTTCACCAACAAAAGCTGCATTTGGGTTTCATTCTGTCCTCTGGTACTGTACACAATCCACATGTTTGAGTTCTGCCGTTTTCAATCATGTCGAATCCTACGTAGCTGTTTTCACAAGTATTGATTCCTTGACCGTGAAACTGATGCAAATGACTACAAACTGATAGAAACATTTTCAATGCTTCACCAAATATACAAGGAAGTTTTCCAATGGCAAAACAGAAAGAAGTGATAGTTCTCTAGTAACTCAATATAATCACTAAGATTTGAATACCATATTTAAACAGGATGTTTCTGCTTCCAAAGTGTTCTAAAAATGATTTTTTACATAGCAATTATCAGGAAAATTTAAACAAAAAGAATTGGAGAAAAATTTTGACAAAATACCTCAAATTTTGTTTGATTTTTAGCAACAGATAATGATTAACAATTTTTTAGACCTCACTTACACCCTCAGCAATAATTTTGTAATTGTTTTCTTATTGTATATATGAAGATCATATCTATGGCTGTGAGAAACTCTTGTTAGAATGTTCTCAAAAGTATCACCATGAGTACACGAGCTGAGGAATCAATACTTCTGAAAACCGCCTCGTAACTTTTGCCTCAAGTGATCTTCTGGTATCCTTCACGGTTCCACAGTAACAAGGCGCACCCCTTCCTTGGTTGCAAAATTTGGAGGTGTGAGAGTATCCCCGGGGTTTGACTTTCACCAGCGATTTTGAGGATTTGCTCTGTGTGTGTGTGTGTGTGTGTGTGTGTGTGTGTGCATGTGTGTGTGCATGTGTGTGTGTGCATACATGTGTGTGTGCATGTGTGTGTGTAAGTGTGTGTATGTGTGTGCCCAGAAACGAAGGTCGCCCAGGTTTCCGCACAAACTCAATCGAAAACGTTGCCCACTCGAGTCCCATCCAACATGCGAAGTGTAACAAGTTTGCGCAACGGCCTCACACGACAAAGTAACGAACATGGGGACCGTTGTTCCACATCAAAGAAGCTGTGGATTGTTTTCTACAATCGACGTGTCGCGTGCGTGCTTGTCGTGGTTGTTGCGAGTGCGATAGGATTGCCTCTTCAGACGAACGTTTGCGGCTTTGGACACCTTGATCACCGACGATTGCTGCACCCCGTAAAAAGCTGCAAGATTCAACCCCCGCACGCACACGCAAATACCTCCTTGCCAAGCCGATACTCTCGTACTTTCACACCCAACAATTATCTGCCAACAAAACCCATGCTGAACATCGGCTTTAATGATACACTCGCCATTGTCGCTCAAAGCTAATTGTTATCTCTCCTGTAAAGCCAGTGGCAGGGGTCTATGCCTGGGACCCAATGACGCGTGGTGATGGGTGAATACACCTTTCTACTGGTTTTTTGGTGCTTTTGTCCAGCATGCCTGTTGCCCTTTCAGCTGAGTGGATTCCAAGGAGAGATTAGTACGACAAAGCTCGGACAATGCCAGATGCAGGGATGACCACACATATGACACATCTCCACACGACGTCGGCCGGTGAGCACGAAACACATCAAAGTTGGCTTCTAATTAGAGGGGCCCCCTCGCCGAGCGAGCTTGTAAACTGTGACATTGATCTGCTCAGCTCATAATCCAGCTCCGTCAGGCGTGAAAACGATTTGAACTGCTCAACAGAGACAATTTTGCGGCAAAGCTTTTCTTCAATGTTCTTCAAATAAAAAAGCCGAAAAGTTTTTCAACGGAAACGCACAGTGATTGTTGCAAAAATCTATTCTCGAAATCGGTGAAATACAAATCATCCTCTGATTTTTTCAACGCGACAATACAGGTGAGAACCAACATGGCCGCTTGTTGGGGCCGAGTGGTCCCTGGGGTGAAGTTTTTGTGCTGATACGTTTTCCTGTGTTGCTTGAAGTAATTACGAACAAGACCAGGCGAGTGATCAAAGTTTATCGTGCCCTTAGCGATGAGAAATCCTTGTGATTGGTGATAAGCGAGAGATTGGCTCGACTCAGTGGTTGCTTTCTCAGGTGCCCGGACTGTTTACATTTGAGACAATTGTAGTTAATCTGGAATGCTCGTCTTGGACAGGGGCCGTGCTCGGGGGAAATTCAGCGCAACGGCCGGCCCGCACCTCGGGGATATCGGGCTCGTTGAAGCTGGCACATCAAAGGCTGGTCAGGCGTGATTGGTGGCAAATGAAGGCGGATTGTTTTACACGACCAGCATGAGAAAACGTGGAAGAAAACTCTCCGAAGGAATGTGCAGCTGTCTCAACAGAGAGAACTCCCCGCTGCAGCCTTTGAGCGTTCGCAGCGCTGACAAGAAGCCCACACATTCCCACTTAATGAGTGTTAATTATTCGAACTGACATCTGCTACCCATCTCAATTTGCCCGTCAGGATAAACAAGCAACATAATCAGCGCAATGTTTTCCAAACAACAGTTGAAAGACTCGGATGCTTAACTCATGATCACCTCGAATTGTGTCTCTAAATTTTTTTCTTTGATCTGCGATTTCTGGTTTTCACACGGAACAAAAGCTATGTCAGCGCAGTGCTTACTCAGCTCTCAATTTATCAAGAAATTTTGATTGGGGCAACTTTCTCAAAGTCGCGCTCACCCATGTACGGGGTTGGAGAAGGTGGAACAGTTGCTGCATGTCAGCACACAAGATCAACACACACTGCTGCGATAACACTAATCAATTTGTTTGTACTACCCAATAAACAGAAGCCTGCTAATTCTATTAACAAAGAGCGAGGAAACAGCTTGGTCCGTCAATCATCATATGTTTTCGTACACAAGACACCTAATTGCTCCTGCCCTGCACAGGAAACGAGCGACGTTGATAGCCAAGTGTATCAACATGTGCACTGAGAACGTGTTTCCTTCCCTCTCCACCATCAACCTCTCAATTTCAGAAATTTCCCTGGAACTTCGGAACAAAGATTCCTCTTTCTGCTTGGTAAATGGTGAGAACTGTGTGGATTGTTTGTTCAAACTGTATTGATTCGCACGACGAGAATCTAACGCGACGGTGCATTAGATGAAATGGACGGGATCTGCAGATAATAGACGGATCAATGGGACTTAACACCCCGTGCACCAGCGCTCCTTAAAAAGGAGCTGGGGACATCCTCTTCCGCTGCTGCTGAGGCTCAGTGGTGAAGGACGACGTGTGAAGCCAGACTTCAAAATTGTCTTCAAAAAACATTTCTAAATTGACGTGCATGTGGTACACTTCCATAGGCGTGTCTGGAAGTACGAGTACACGAGTCTCCAAACTCGTGGTCACACAGCACAAACCGTCCACGTCTCCACCAGCACACCACGCTCGGTGTTGTCGGTTCCCAGGCCGGGGCCTTCAGCTGTCCCCAGTCAATACCAGCCCCATCCCTAATGGTCTTACATCCTTGTCGAGGTCCCTTCAAAACCAACACACATCCATCCCCTGCTCGTATCGACGATGGCATTTAACGGATTGTAACCAAAATATTTGTCGAGCACGTCATTTCGATTAGTTGGAGAACAGAGAGGAATATAGATTATGCTCGCAGGGATATGTCAGGGGGTCGGGTTCTCATGGTTTGTGACTAATTCACCATGATCCTGAATGTCTCCTGCGACAAGACACAACTCGAGGCGTCAGAGGGACAAAAACAAATGGATTGGACATAGAAGGGAACTTTTGTTTTCCAGCGTAAAAAGTATGTCGCAAACACACAGACCCCCTCACAAGCAGGTACACACACACGCACACACACACACCACACACACACACAAGAAGATTTCTCGGTGCTAACAACGAAAACACTGATAAACAGTCTGAGGACACTCGACAGGAAATACAGTGCAGGTTCAAACAAAAGCTTTTCACGTTTTTCTTCTTCAGAACCATTCCGTTCGCACGGTTCGCTGCTGAAGCTTCCGACAGTCCGGATACAGCAAAGGAAATCACAAGTAATCCCGCTAAAAATGATCCAAAGTGTTTCTTCTACACGATTAAACCCCTCAGCCGGCGTTGCCACAAACATTTTCACAGGACTCAATAGACCAGGGGATGAGCTTTAATTAATCAACGACAACTATCGAGAACAAAGAAACAGCACTCTGGTGGTTTGATTACACTGAATACAAATCTTTATCTATTACCTCGGTTGAAAGCAACCGCTGGGTGTGTCTGAATTTACTAGCTACCTGAGCAGAATAAATGAAATTCCAAAGACCAGGAAGCAAAACCTGCAGCAAATGCACTTGAAGGACACTGCAGTGAAAGAATGAAACATCTTTCCCATCCCTGGTGCGTGTCGTACACTTTTTTCCTTTTTGCGTCATCATTTACGCCGCAGTTTCAATCAAAGCAAACACATCTGCAAAGCACATTTCGTTTCCTCGACACGCAAAATTCGCCTTTTGCCTCAAAAACGTCAACCAACATCCGTGTGAACTTATCAGTTCGGAGCAAACCCAATTTCAAACACTGCCAACGCTGTGTAATTTTTTTTTTCTGCAGAATACATCATACCCTCCAGATTCTGTTTTGTTTGTTTTGCTTCAGGATCTGCCTTGTGAGACCCTACTCCTCCAAAAATAATATTATTGTGCTTGGAAAAATTCAGCAAACGATGACAACTGTCACTGGCGTGGGCCTCAAACCCGTAAGTCTGATTGCTATTGGCCTGTGAGACTGGGTGGGTATTGTAGCTTCCAGATGCGGGATCCGATTTAGAGAAAACAGTGGGCACCACTTGAACAAATCGTTTATGCTTGAAGAAGTTTTAATGAGAAATGCGGAGCCGTTTCCATCTGCGACATGTGCGAGCAATCTCGTGGGCGAATCGGAGCTTTGCTCGCGTATCCACTTTCTCGTACATGCCAATTTTCACGTGAGTGAACGGACGGTTTCCGCGGGGGGGGGGGGGGGGAGATCAGTTGTGAGAGCGATTACTGGCAGAGGCAAGTCAGGCGGTGCGATGGATATGCGCTACAAAGGCAACTCACACCGACAATGCCTCTCTCCCATGAAAACTTGACCACCTTGACCAGGGCACCGGCTGACCAACCTTTCAAGCAAAACTGATTGATTTGTATTGAGACTGAGAACAACTGTGGCGCACAAGTTTTCTGTCTCACGCCCAGACCAACAGCAGGCCTAAATTTATTTGAACAACCGAAGTGTTCGAAATCTGCAGACAACTTCTCTTCAATGTATTCAGAACCAAACAAGTGTTTCTTTGCTCTGCAATACAGTTTTGTTGTCGCAGTCTGGCCCACTGCGCAAAAGTTGTTGGGTAGCAAAACGTGCAGGTGCTGAAGACGGTCACAAACAAGAGAGAGGCTGTCCTTTCAGCTCCAACTAATTTATTCACAAGAAAGATCCACACACGACAACGCGTGGGGAACAGTGAACTTTGGCGTTTCTAGTTTCTCCCTCCACTGCCCAGAAACATTCGGAGACGGACCCGGTCCTTGGTCCAGGGGCCCCTGCTCAACTTTGAACAATTTGTCACGTTCCAGCACAAAGCAGCACATTGCGCCAAGAGACACCAAACCAAAAACAAACTTGGAAGTCCCCTGAATCTGCCTCTGATGCTGCAGTTTTTTCTACGCGCGCACCTGACAAAAATGGTCTCACACCAAAGATGGTTGCAAGAGGTATTGCGCAGAACTACAAACGAGAGCAAAAACAAGTTCGAGTTGCGACCATTGTGTTTGATTCACTTTTTTTTGCCTGGCAAAACAGGCCGACACTCCAACTTCATACGAAAAAGCGGAAACCAAAAGCATGGGCCCCTCGGTTTAATCTCTTCATTTCCTTGGTTGAGGCCCCAAGGCCCGGAAATCTTGACTACAGTCCAAAAACTCCCAAGAGACCTCATTTGGTCGTGGGGTACGGCAGCAAACAATGGGAAATGTTCGTTTCAGAGGGACATGCTCAAAGCACCAGAAATAGCTGTTCCTTCCAACGTTTGAAATGTAGCCTGCTAACTTCCTTGTTTCACGTATTTGGACAAGTGTGTTTCAAGAACCTCCCTGTCGATGTGACGTCCTGCAAGACAACAATTTTTTTTTCAAGTTGAAGCCACCTGCAAAAACTGAAAAAGTCATTTGGAGCCGAACTTCAGTGGAAAAATTCTGATTCTCTCCAAGTGTGTCGACATGCGACTCAACAAAGGAATCTGAACAACACTAGGATTCCCTGCTTGGAATTTGTCCCGTGCACGTGCGCGAGTAAAACAGTCGCATACACGACACCACTGCTCAGTTCTGACAAGGGATGCGGACGGAGCGTTTTTGAGTTCGATGTTCGACTTCGTACCTATGAACACGAGTCGACTGACGCGTTTTTCGTCCGGTTGCCATGGCGTTGTGGTCTGTTTGTCGAAGATCTCGTGTACGGCTTGCAGAAGCACTCTACGGTCTTCGTTCTCCACAGAGAAAACACCCTGAAGAGACACAAAATACCAAATATGAAAACGTGAACTGACAACCACAGCGAGAGATGCTCTCATCATAAGAAGTGATTTCAAGGTGAGGATACGCAGGGATTTATTCTGGTGCACAATTTACATTGCATACCTCACCACTTTACGCACAATACAAAGTTGGGAACACCCCCAGAATTGAGCTCTCTCACTACCTCCTCAACCGAGCTTGAGCAATTCACAGAAAGGTAATTTTGCGAGACTGGTGGCGTTTTCAGAAGCTTTGTCCGCGGGTTCGTTTCGAATTTCTGCCGCGGAGGCGAAACCCTCATTGAAATACTTCTCAATGTATCGTGTTCTGATGAGGAGCACTTGGAAATCTACAGGCAGACAGAGCCATCTCCATTTGCCCCACTCCATCTCTGCTAATTTGACATGATATGTTTAACTCTTCATAATGAGCAAATTGTTGCCTTTCTTCCGTCTCACTGGGTGGAAAAGTGATGTGTGTGGCCAACTTCACCGGGAGGCCTTTTGTGTCATTGTGTCGTACCCAGCGGGTACAGCTCCTGACACGTCACGGATACCCACAACACACCCAAATCGTTTCCATTTTCAAACTCAAAAGCCCATCGCCCCCAACCCGAGGATTTGGATAATTCAATCATTTCTGGAAATAAGTTTTTCTTACTTGTGCGTGCCAGTGGGGTGGCTTTTCAAAAGTTAAGCTGCTGTAACAAACTGTGTAATATGTGCGTCGACAGACAAATCTGAAAATGGTTCCGCGGGTAGGTAATTATGATGATAATGTCCGTTTCCTAGCAGCGGAGGGTCGGTTGGTTCCCGACGGGCAGGGCCTGGTGACAGCGGCCAACAGATGGGCACCAACCATTGTGCGACTTTTCTCGAGAGCTCACTGAAGTGTGCCTCTTCTCTACCTCCTCCGACGAAGAGCCTTTCAACATTACAAATCATAACAATTGGCTTTAACTGACAAAACTCCTGTCATCTCACTGCGATTCTGTTATTATATCCTGCTGGAAGGCAAGCTAATTGAGGCTTTGCAGTGGGTGTCCTTTTCAAAACGCGAATACCACCAGGCACAAATCTGTCCATATACGACGTGTGTTGAGTTCTTAAAATCATCAAAATGGGGTTGAAGTATGAAGTGTGAATTCAGTTGAGACAACTCTATTCTCTGCTCTCCTGGCACTTGAGCAGAATATGATTCCTGTTCTCACAGTCTCAATGCAAAACCTCAGCGTCGGTGGTCCCACAGATATATGTCAACCTGCCATGACAGCAATTTTCAAAAGATTTTGCCAAGGTGAATGAACTGAAAAACAGCCTTTTCTTCACAAAATCTTCACTCTGCATAACATTCGGGTCCTGTTGTGTTTGATTCCTCACAAAAATTGAACAAATGATTCTTCGCTGCAGAAGCACTCTCACGCATCAGAAATTCTGCCGCTGCCATTTTTCTTCAGAACACAATTTTGTGCACGTGTTGTGATACGAACGTACTTCGGCCCAACGCCTTGTTCAGTGATGATAAGACTTCACACAACACTCCTCAACCGACGGTTGCCTGAACGTTGATCAATCACACAAAGTCAGCAATATACCAAAATACCACGGAATCGCTGGTCCACTGCGGCCTCCAATAGAAACGCACACGCGTCACAGAACCGTATCTGTCTTCTGTCAGTTATTCATCCACATCAAGTGGAAATTGGACGTTTCTCATCAACAATTAAAATAAACTATTTTATCTAAAAGATACGTGGCTATCGCACGCGAAACATGCACTTGACTTTTGAAGCCACGACAAATATGCGCGTTCTGTATCCATTTTGATACACTGACGTCATCAAATGACTGACTTTTTCTCTTTGATATGAGAATGATTACCTTGAGTCGGAAGACGTCCACAGGTTGTCCGCTCCGACTCTTGACGTTTTTCTCCCACAGTAGACTCTGCAGAAAGCGCTCCAGCTCCGTGACGTCGAAGTGATGCGGCCACTCGAACGTGACGGTGCTGACCGTCTGCGAGAAGACAAAAGTCGAGAGATACTCAAGACATACTCACGGTGATGTCGGATTCCGTTTGAGCGGCACCTGGCATGTGGCGTTGCCCGGTGACAAGAATCAGGACGCTTTCTTAATCTATCTGCACGTGCACACGCTGGTGCGTGCAAGTGTCCGAATTGCTCAGGTGGTCAGCAGAAATCATCTATCCAAAAATGAAGGTACATCACACCTGGTCCAAATGAGAGTGTTCCTGAGATGAAAAGCTGCCTGGCACATTTTCTGGGTTTCTGCAAATAACAACAGGGTTCAGTCTGCTGTTCAGTCAACGTTGCCACAACACAAGTTGTCGGTGTGATCACGCCGTGCTCTGACGTACCTGAGATCCTGACTGGAGGCGTAGGCGTTCAGATCCAAAATCAAGTCAAGGTCAACCCTGAAACAGACGTGGAACACATTAAAACACAACAAGAAGTGACATTCCTTTGTTTCTGTGCAAAACGTCAATTCATCAGCAGCTGGAGCGGATTCTCGGGGCCCTGGGCGCCCAGGTTCACAAGAACTGATGTCGCACCTGGATTTTTCTGTTTCCAGCAATTTCGCCATTCCGTTGATGCTCCTGAAAACCAAAACAGTTTTTCAAAATTTTGTCCCTCACAAACTTTACTTCTTTGAGACAACGCAGGTCGACCATAGCAGTTTCAAGAATGCAAAGTCAAAAGCATCACAACGTCAACATGCAGGTACCTGATGTGTTTTCGCAGGATGGACAATTCATCGTCGGTGACCAGATCCAGTTTGTTGATGATCAGGACATCGGCCAGAGCCACCTGTCTGCAAAACAGCGGCAAAACTCACAATTTTACGACGTGTACAGGACAGACAGGACACGGGTATCAAGGGCGAAGTCAATTATTCGCGGAGAACGTGTTCTGGGGAAAACTGATGATTTACTGTATTTTCATTGGGCCAACAATATCAACCAGACATTGGATGTTTGTAAACATTGACTGTATGACCTTTCCATACCATAACCATAAGCGGAAGGTCCCCGAGGTTTCCCAGATAAATGTTAGCACTGCTACAACAACCCAGGACAATCTACCCGAGTGATGGTCCTTTCCCGCAGTATCAATCAACAGGGTGCAAATGTCTCTTGTTTTACAAATATTATCGCAAGTGGGCTGGCCTGAACAAAATATTGATACTGTATGAATTGATGTGATAACATGGCTGTTACCCAGCGGTGCTTTTATCTCTTAATACGGACATAAATCAGTCAGTCTGGGCAGGATCTGAGTCGGAGTTACTGTAACCTTTGGATCTTTCTTTTTTCATGCCTTTTTTTTCACTGACTTTTGATGCTGAGACGAAGAAAATAATTCGTCCAAAAAGTCCGCACCAACAGTTCGCAAACAACTTTTGTAGAGAAATTGTGGAAGATCTGCGTTGTCAATTTCAAAGCCCTCCAACAAGGACACGTCACAGTATTGAGACGTGGGACCGTCTACCGTGTCTCCATGCGAAGAAAGCAATTTTGGATGAACTCAGAATCAACCGACAACACTTGAGCAAAACGTTTGTCTGTGCAGCTGCCCTGAACAGTGGACTCACAACCTGAGAAACCACAACCCAGGTCCGGTTTTGTCTGAAGTGGAGTGGAGAGACCAAGCAGGAGGAGGAAGAGAACAGTGCTTCGACGTTTCGTCAGACGGTGGGTGCACTCCCAACAAAAGAGACTGAACCCCAGCTGCAAAGTGCAGATAGATGTCGGCGAACGCGTGGTGTCTGTCAATACACGAGCGACTTCCACGAGTGGTGTTTGTGAGCTTCACCACAATGGTTCAAAGAAAGCAGTCCCTGTCGCTGAGACTGAGCCAGATAATGGTGTTCCCCCCCTCCCCAACAAAAAATAAAATCTGCAGAATTGCTTATGATATTGGGACACACCAGCTTCACGGACAAACCCTGCACCCAGATCGCGCCGCAGAACCAGACCACCATGACAACACTCGTGTTGTTGTGTCGCACAACTTTGAGTTCCTGTCATTCCTCTCCGTATTTCAATGCAAAACTAAACTTTCAAAAGTATTCTTTGGAACAACAATGTTGTTGTGCCAGATGGGAGGTCTACTATGACAAAATTGCACGGGGTTGCAATAGAAGAGTGCGCTGCCGAAGGGCACTGCAACTGCATGGATTTGCGATGCGCGTTCTCGTCAGGGTCCAGGAAGAAGTTGAGATCAGACCCTCCAATCACGAGGGTTGGACGGACAGGAAGAAGACTCGTGGTTCTGGCTGCAGCAAACATCAATTCACTGGACAAACGCATTCACCCCATTGGTGTTCCATATCTATCTCGCTCGCTGCATGCGACAGAACTGTGATTCCCCAACACCGTTCCACAAGGACGTCGTCACGTTTTCACGTTTCACAAACGTCTTATTTTTACGTCCGTCCTGCATCCACTGTGCACAGATCTCCTTCACTTCACGTGTGAGGTCGTTCACATTCTTTTCATCTCAACAACCAAGCCCAAGGCAAAACAAACGCCAGTGATCCAGAACACCTTTAAAGCTTCTGCTGACAAACGTCTGCCGTCCGTGTATCCCTGACATCAACATCTCTGTTGGTATTTACCAATTAGGAGTGAATCATTAGGCTGCAGTCTGACACAACACCGGCTTTAGACAGTCAAATATTTGCGCATGTGCACCAGTCTAGTGCTCGCAGTGAGGTAACACTGTTTTGGATCCAAATAACCCTCCCAGAAGGCCGGGTGGTAGTCGAGTCTATGAATCAAACAAATTTGTTTGGATTTGTTGGCTGTAAACAACTGGAAACATTTTGAAAGGGGCTGCGACGGAAGGTTGAGTCGAAGCAGCTCCGCTGTATCAATACGTACAGCCCAGAAACACAAACATGTAACTTTCTCTTGACAGCCGTTATCGGTGCTGGTGACATCCCGAGTTTCGATTGGAATCAGGTTCAGAAGTTACACACCCAGCCAACCAAGCGGAGGCCAAAGTACAGCAAATCAAATGTTGTCACTGCCGTTTCACAAAAGCAAACACTCGAGGTCGAGCTATTCTGAAACCACAACCGTCTTGAGCATCCGCCACCCATTACCAACTTCACTCGGCGTCAGTTGCAATTTTTAAGTCGCAGTAAAAATCGTTGGTTGCAATGCAATCTGAAGCAGTGGAGCCCCAGCCAGGTGTGGGCAACTATTACCCACGTCCAATGGGTCCGCAAAGTCCAGAAGTCAATGGAGGAATCCCCAACAAAACTTGCTTGTCTTGTTCATTTGGGGCAAAAGTTGTTTGGTTGAAATTAGCAACACGAGTCAAAGTGGAAATTGACCCCATGTTCCAGTACACTGACGTCCAACGGACAAGGAATATTCCTAATGTTTCAGGAGAAAGTCTGCACGGTGCAGCTCAGCCTGGTGGCACACGCGATCATTTCTCGGCACATGAATTAGATCTCTCATCATTCACAAGACATGTGACACGAACACGTGGGGTGACCTGTGGCCGTCGCGACCCAACGCGAACCCGCCAGCAGAGTTTGGACACAGAGCAGCGAGTTCGCCTCACAGTGACATGACGCACTCACCGCACGCACTCGTTGACAACACCGTCCGGTTTCTCCTCCTGCAGGTGCTGCAAGCAGAAAACAAAACACTTCAGAAAAAAGAGGAAGATCTCACGTTCCTTCAAAATTCTCCTGGAGCATCGTGATGCCAAGTCAAAAACTTCGGCTGCGTGTGTCAACTTTGGGTCTGTTCAAACGCAATGCCACCCAGAAGCGACAAGTGGAACTCATCAGCCACAAAAGTGGTCAGACACCGCAGCACACTGCAACAATTCACCCCAGCTCAGTTTATTTAGCCGAGGGAGATTTAGGCTCAATATTTCAACAATTCTGCCAGAATTGTGCAGCTGTGTGTTGATGACGGCTTGCTCTGTTTATTTGTCCATGTACAAACAATGGCTCAGGCGTGAGGCGCAAGGCAACATACTTTAGCTTAAGCCTGGTCATCAATTTGGCTACAGCTGACAACCCACTGACGCAAAAAAAACTGCGAAAAAGGCTGTAAATGCCGAAAGTGTTGACACATCTGTGCAGTATGGTCCTTGCACAGGAAGCTGAAAAAGCACCAGCTTGTCAAAATATTTGGCGAAAAATAGCACAAAAGCATAAATATCTGAACAATGAAATCATTCAATCGACCTCAACTCAAAACAAAGAATGTTGCAAGAAGACAGAGACAACTTCATCGGACGTACCTGCAGGCAGTACTTTGCGTCGATGACGGTTACGATACCTGCGAAAAGAAACAGGAGCGAAATCTGATGAACTTGAACAACTGGAACAATCTGGGGTACACGTGCGGAACTGAACGGGCTTTGTCAAAAAATTTTGATGAGTTGGAAAGGATTCAGTTTGCCAAAAAATTTGCCCCATCTTGCTCTGCGACGCAGGCATACTTTTTGCCCCGCCCCTCCCCTGGCACTTTGTTTTGGGGTCAGACGTTTGCGCTCTTGAAAGTACAACACCACGTTATCATTCCTCATTTGTGTGTGTGCGTGTGTGTGTGTGTGGGGGGGGGGATTCGGTGCTTCAATGTTTCAAGGAAGACCCACCCTTTCCCCTGGATGGTTGGCAACTCTGACGACTGCTGTGTGCATAATTGCAGAGCGATTGTGGCTACTTTCTTGTTTTGTTTGGACAGAAAACATCTCGAAGCTTAATCAGCTTGTGAACTTTTTCACGTTGCACATAGAGCTTCGTTTTAACAACTCTTTCTCGTGTGCCTTACATTTCACCAACAAAAGAAACAGAGCCGCGATGTTTGTTTCTCCACCGATAATATTCCCATGGAGCTCGCCGGAGTGTGCGATACGGCTTCTTTTTCTTGTGCCGTAACTTGAAGAAGAGATATGTCTGAGGTTTTATCAGATAGCGGATCAACTTTAATTGGATGTTGACACGAACTCTCCCGACCAATTACTCTTCACACTTGTCACTGGTCTTCAACGGAGAAATTACTTGGCTGTCTTCGACTGAAACTGAGTACTGAGGGACTGGCTTCAACTTTTGGCCCTGATCAGCAGCACGTGCGCCGAGTAGAATTCTGCACAAACACGCGCACACACGTACACGCACGCACCAATTCAAAACAAGCAACAAGCACACACACGCGTGCACACGCAACACACACACACTCAAAACACACACACACACACACACAAATTCAAAACAAGCACACACACACAAACACAATCAAACCAAAAACACACGCACACTCTCAACTCTCATCACTGGACGGTGTCTCAAGATTGTAATTTGCACCGAAACTAAACTGCAACAAACCGCTTCTTATCTCACCCAACTGCTCAACACTCTGGAGTTTATCCAGTTTTCCAGGACCATAAAGAAAGCTGGGGTTATCAGGGTGTCGAAAGCAAAACGACTCCACTGCACAATACACGTTCCCAACATAAACATTGCAACAACTGCTGATCGTAATTTGTCCTCCAGTAAAAAAAGTGAAAACCATTTGTCATTGCAGAGTGGAACCGAAGGGGAAGCCGTGTCAAGAGAAGAGACGAACGAACCACCTCCATTACACAGGTCATTGCAAACGAAAATAAGAGTGTCATGCAACCTTCAGGGCAACACAAGTTCGGCCCAAGTAACTCTTTCCTTTTTGTGCGCTTGAAACCTCAAAAGCTGCAGCGCCCTTTCTGAAATCTTCGAGAAAAGATCTGAAAACGTATTTTGTTTTTCTTGTCACAACAGCAGAGAATTCTGTTTCTGGTGGTTTCTTCCTGGAGTCCGACAACTTGAGAAATCCAAAATCGTAACATTACGAAACAGTTTCAGCTCATTTCACCAATTCTTCGCGCTGTTGCAAGAGCGCAACAAAGCAACTTCGTTTGTACCGAGAGTCTTCTTTGATCTCTCAGAGCCGGCACACATGATGAGAAATCCAGATGAAGACAAGAAACCAATATTTTTAATGCACGTCAAAGTTAGAAAAGCATGAAAATTGCTTCGAAATCTGACACTGACACTTATTGGATACGAACGAAACCAGCGACAGGAAATGTAACACTCGTCTGGTTGCAGAAAGCTCAGTGCTGCCAACACGCGAGTATCTACAGCAACAACTGTGCGAAGAAGACACAGCTGCTGATTCCCAGCACTCAATGCTGCCATCTATCTCTTTGTCCTTACGCAACACCCTGTATTTGTCGTGAACACACACACACACACACACACACACACACACACACACACACACACACAGGCGCCCGCGCAGGGGTGGATCGAACATTCATTCGGAGGCGTCTTTTTGGGTAACAGACAGACAGACAGACAGACAGACAGACAGACAGACAGACAGACAGACAGACAGACAGACAGACAGACAGACAGACAGACAGACAGACAGAGACCCAATCTATCTATCACGAC
>JAAUXT010013489.1_pt1:0-35000 | contig 45075 bp, 28 predicted proteins | sample 7278171 | NCBI WGS metagenome assembly JAAUXT01 (sample SAMN14350112, study PRJNA611818) | marine sediment metagenome | isolation source: surface marine sediment (1.8m) | place: French Polynesia: Moorea | collected 2018-08
CATGACCAGTTCTATTGTTCAGGAACAAATTTCTTGTACACTTGGTTGTTCGAGAACAAGCAACAAAAATAGAATATCGCGAGCGTTCAAGAACCACCAAGCGTGCAAGAACTGCGTTTCTGGCCGCTGGCGAGACAACGTTGCATCCAAAGTGTTTGTCACAACCCCGTGACTGGCCATATTTACACCAGGGGCGAATCGCAGGTACCCCAGGGCCTGACACCCGACCTCAGACAAATTTGTTCTCTACGGCGTTGCAGGATACAAACATTGCATCAACCTTTTCAAAATTACAGTCGCCCCCTGGTGGGGTCGGAGTCCTTTTTGACCAACTCCTGGACTCACCCCTGCACACCCGGTATAACGAGCAGTTCATAGCTGGCCACACGTGGCCCAGTGACGCAGGAATCCCTTGGGGGCAGTACTTCACCAGAAACTCGTCATTGGGCTGGTTGTGAACAAGTGCTGCCGCTGTACCTCCTCCCCGGGGAGTGCTTCGTCGCCTCGGCGACTTGAGCCCGTGACTCGCGATCGAATTCACGCAAAAGCAAACGGATCTTTTCACCACCAGGATCACAGAGGTGCAGACCTCACCAGAAAACAATTCGAGGGTTGGGGGATAAAACTCTGGACCACTGGCTGCACCCGAAGTTCCATGATGAAATGTCTGACGGCCTTTCACAAAGTGGACGGGCATATAGAACTCGCTGTTGTGCCTCATGTGATGGAAGCCTCTATTCAGGCCCCTCACCCCTGTGTGTGGCCGTGCCGGAGGCTGTGGAGAAGAGACTCAAATTAACAGGACCTTGACGGATTCTTCGGTTAATCAGGCTAATTTGATTGGTCCCCGATGAGGCCAGGTCTGTCTGGCCTGGACGCGTAGTGCATGGCGTTTCTCCACTGACTCCACCGGCGCTGCGCTCCACAGATCCAGGACTGAGGTAGAGGGAAGCCCCGCCCGTATCAGGGGGGAGGAAGAGTGTACCCATGCAACTGTGTACTTGCGTGCACTTGGAGGGGACGAGACAAAATATTTCAAAGGTGAGAGCAGCAGGCACTGGAGCACGATGCTTGTAACCTTGTCTGCGAGAGCAATGTTGTCGGATTGTGTCATCAGGCTCAGTTTGAGAATTGGTTGTTGAGGGCTCACGTGCACGCTATGTTTCGTGCTTGACTGGTTTTATCTCTGAGGCTGCTTTTTCCTGCGGACCAGTGCTGTCTGGGCAGGGAACGCAGACTCTTCCGTCCCGCACATCTACGTTGGGAAGTCACCGTCAGACTCTGTCCGGGCACGGCAACGGGAGAGACGGATCCAGTGAGAGGCCCGCCCTTGGGTTTCCCACCCTCACCTTTGAAACATTTGCATGTACTGTGAGAATATGAGAATTAGAGGACGGTGAATATGGGAACCAAGATGCCACTGGCTTCTCCTCTGGGACCGAACACCCCTGAATGGGTGCGTGTGACGTGACGAGTCTCCAAACACGCAGGCTCTTCCTCCTGAACCATCTGTACCGGGACGTCACTGCGTGCATGTGGCGTGGTTCGGAGTCAGCCGGGTTCTCACCGAATGCGTCAGCGTGGGGACGGCCAACTTTTGCCGTCGGATGTTCGACAACGCGACGCCTTGTTGAGAACGAAGCAGCAGGAGTTTCGACTGTGAGGTGCAGTTGCACAAGTGGAGGGACGTATCCACGGAATGGCCGAGGGGCATCTCGTCCACGGAGGTTCGACGCACACTTGGAAAAGTTGACTTGGAACACGATGCTGACGGCAAGGTAAAAGTAGAGGAGAGGGTCCACATTTTTGGCGTTTGCATCCATGTGAGGGCGGTTGTGGTCCAGTTGCAGAGGGGAACACTTGCAAATAGAATTGGTGAGAGATCCGACACTGTGGGAAGCCCCGATCGCAACATAAATTTCTCATACCACGCTTCACAAACATATACATGCGGGCAAAACATTTTTCCGGCAGTCCGGCAATGGGCCCTCAGACTTCTGGATTGGTCACTGCACCGGTAGACCGAGCGACCAAATCAAGGCTGCGGCTGCAAGCCGGAATCAGTGGAAAGTGCATACAGAGAAAACCGGTGCCCGAGAAAACTGCACGGGCTCTAGGGACAACAAACGTAGTCTCCTCCCCTGCGAATCTCATGAGCAAAAATCATCTCTCCCATTGATAAACTGATTTTTTTTACATTCCGCAGTTGAGTTGTAAATCGGCGCCAGACAAGCCCACCGATCAAATCCTGGATCAGACCCCGGAACCAGAACTCGTGATGCACAAGCGTCTGCCTCTGTACCTTTCCCGTCTTTGCTTTTACTCTCTCAGTATCTGATGACACACAGTGTGTGCGTGGGTTCACATTTGCGCGTTCCCACAGAATGCGTCATGGACTTCGGCCTGAGTCTGCGGCAGCTCACCGAAAGTGAAGCAGTTCTCACTGCCTTGTGCAGAACACAATGCACGACGCATCCAGTGTGAAACAGGCCTTTTGAATCCTTGTTTCTTTTGCCTTGCGTCTAGAAAAGCAACTTGGTGTGGATGTTCCACTCAGCAAGCATGAAAAAACACACAAACATGCAAGCTTTCACTCGCTGGAACTGGTGACAGTTCCGTTAAAAATTCAGTTCAAACCACTGAATTATTTCTGTGAAACCGTCATGAGCGTCTCAGTCGTGGACTGCAGACACCGTCGCAGCGGATCAATGTCGATGTGTCACGGACAATCCAGGAACGAGTGAAGCTTGGTGTGCCCAGAGAGAGAGAGAGAGAGAGAGAGAGAGAGAGAGAGAGAAAGAGAGACAGAGAGAGAGATGAAACAAGGGAGGAATGAAAGGAGTTGAGCCAACACAACCCACTCAGACTCAGACTCCGTGCTTCCGACCACGAGCAGAGGAATGGACAGAGCGACAGAACGACATATGGAGGAAGGGGTCGGGGGAGGAGTGACGGAGTGATGGAGGGAGGTGGGGAGCGGTGAAGGGCCTAACGAGCCTCCCCGACTCGGCGCTTCCGCCCGGGGCGGCCGGACCTGACGGAGCCGAGACACGCGCTCTTTAATTGGACCCGTGGAAGCGCGACCATCTGCTCCGCCGCCAAACAGGCTCCGCAGCAGGGACGTTCAGCTCTCCAGTTCCGTCTGCCGTGCACGGCGCCCATTGTACGTCTCCATTTTCTCTGCGCAGAAGTGTTTGACATCAAAGGCAACGGACTCTTGTTGCACTGGTTCGCTCTTACTCTACTGCGCCCGGGCGACGGAGAAATTTCAGAAGCAGCTAAATTTCCCAGTTTGGAGACACAGCGGAGCGTCTACAGTCTTATGTTGTCGTCAGTGCTGTAGTTTGGTTCATATCAGGCGTGTCACGCCACACGTTTCACGTACCCGATATGAAACTCTCCAGTGGATTCAGTGGACAATGACGTGTCCAAAACCCGGCAAAGAAGTTTAGTGTTGACTCAAGCCCGTGCGGTTTGTTTCTTTTCAACGCGTCGTATTTTTGAAGCAGGAGGGAACACATCTCAAAAAGCAGTCTGACTTCTTTCCACATGTCTGTTTGTTTCGTATTGTCCGAGCATCACACAGAAAAATTTCCCCCCAATTGCGTGGGCGCGTCAAATCAAGTGCGCCCGACGTGAAACACTTCCAGCGGAAACACAGGCGTCTGGCAGTGTTTATGGCATCTTCGCTCAGTGGAAGATGGACCATTTACTCCCTGTGGCATCCGGGGGCGTCTCCAAGGGAGCAGGAAGCCCGCACCCCACAGGGCATGAAAAAATGTTTGCCCCCAAAGTGGTGTATTTGGGGGGGGGGCACGTCAGGAAAGTGTGACGCCTGCAGGAAGAAGTACCATAGAAGGAAGGAAGGATTGCCCTCCGGGAACGGAGAGTCTGCGACCCACTGAGGACGAACTGGTGGTTCCACCCCCGGTGCATCGCAGCTCCTCATGCGAAGAAGCGCATGATGGAAGTTGACAGAACCGTGCGAGTCTCGCGTCGCGGGGCGCGTCAGTTTGAGACGAGGTGGCGTCTGTTACGTCCTGGAGGAGGGAGATACGGCTCAAGCGGATCCAGGGTGGGTGACTGGAAGCAATCAAAGAAATAGAGCTGAGGCGGATCTGGGAGGGACAGAGCCTTTGGGATGTGGTGAGTCTGGGAAGGGAGTGACCACAACACCAGTGAATACAGACGAACAGCGCTCTGGTGCGTCGAAGGTGAAGAGAGGAGACAGGCAGGGGAAGTTCACATAGAGAAGGCTTGTGCTCAAGTTGGCTCGCTTGTGGATCTGGGGGTCAACAGAAACAAACCTGATCGAGATGGATCCAGAGGGGAAAGAGACGAATCTGGGGTATCCAGGGGGACGGCTGTTCAAGACTTTGACCTGAGGAGGAACCAAAGCAGGCAGAGATTGGGCTCCAAAAGGGTGGATTTGATTCGCCCCTTTTCGTGATCCTGGATCTGCCCACGAGGCAGTCGTTCCCTCTCAGTGTCGGCTCTGCGGCAGGGGAACCTCTGCTGTCTGATTGACAGCTTTGCCTCAGCGTCTCCCAGCCCCCGGCGCAGGCGTCCATCCTGCTTTGTTTTCCACTTTGTTTTTGTCCTTGGCTTTTCGGTGTTGTTGTTTCAGAGGAATGAAGCTGTGTGTATTGCACTGATGGTGTGTGTGTGTGTGTGTGTGTGTGTGTGTGTGTGTCTGTGTGTCTGTGTGTCTGTGTGTGTGTCTGTGTGTCTGTGTCTGTGTCTGTGTCTGTGTCTGTGTCTGTGTGTGAGTTTATGTGAGTGAGGACGCCTGTGTGTGAACGACTCTGTCTACGAGAGTGGACGCTCAAAACGTCAGTTCAATTGGCACAAAGGCAAGTTTGTGTGAAAGCGATGGTTTGTTTGTGCACGCACAAGGATGGCTATGTGACGACAAGACCACAGAGACAAGTGCAATTTCCGTATCTCATTCCTGCGGTCATCACCGCACGATTTTCATCACTCGATGTGGGCCCGTCTCCGTGAAGGTTACGCTTTTTATCAGAGCCAAACTGCAGCTGGGGTGAGAGTGGGATCAACTGGGAGGGACCCAGGGGCCCGGACCCCTCATCTTCAAAACACCATGGGGCGGACTCTGAGATTCCAGAATGACCCACAGGGTTCATTCAACTCTGACTCGTGAATTAATAATGGTCACTCTGTTTTGGGTTGTGGGCATGAGCCCCACCCCATCCCACAGTTGAGTCTTTGAAGTTGGGATCAGACCAGCTTCAGGTTGGGCCGTTATTGGATCCGCCCCAGCTTTATCAGGGAAACACCACAGCCCGAGCCCTGGTGCGGGTTGAAGAAAGCCACACAGCGTCAGACTGCCTTGTTCTCCGCCGTTTACAGCTCAATGTTATTGATCACTGGGGCCGCGATAGGAAAGTCCAGTGAGGCGACCGAGGGACACGAGGCCCGCTTTACAACCAGGGAGTTCAGGCCACCATCAAAACGAGCATCGCCTTTCTCTGGCGCGAAAGGCTTGACGTCGGGACGCGTTACTCACATCCAGCATGAGGGATCTTTCTCAGATCGTGTCTGTTCTTTCTGCCCATGTCGAGCATCATGTACGTATCACTGTATGTGTCGTGCGTTCCGTCTCAGCACAAGTCTATGGGCTCTGCATAGCAAACGACCACGCAGGACCCACGGACGTTTGTGGGCAGCCACACCAAACTGCACCGAGGAACGAGGGTTCAGTCCAAAAAAATTGTCTCTGTCGCGCACGCGAGTGCATCAACGCCTTGTTGACCCAACTCGCACACAGTGGACGGACGTGTCGCAGCTTTTCAGTCTCAGGTCTACAGCAGAACTGCGGAACCGTGGAAGCCGCCTCCACTTCCCCATCAACGTCCAGCGTGGCTCGTTTGGAGCCCCGGTGGGATTGCCGAGGCGCTGCGGCTGATGCCCACGCACACGTAGCGGCCCGCGGGGAGTCAGCCTGTGCTGCCCGCAGGCGTACCCTGATGTATCCGTCATTCTGAACGTTCATGGTGATTGTCCTTGCCACGGGAATTCAAGTAGGCAAAAGCAAGATCTGTATGTCGAACCCACAAGGCGGTCGCTGTGTTCAGCGGGTACCAGGCACCAGGCACCCAGGAAGCGGACAGCAGGCACGCGATACCAAGCACCGGTGTCTCAGGACCAGACAACGACCATACTATTTTTCTGATGTCGTTGTGTGGTCCTAAAATTTCAGGACCAGAGAACAACCAAATAGTGTGGTCGTTGTCTGGTCCTGGTTGTTGTCTGGTCCTGTTACACCGGGCGCCAGTCAACCGGAACCAGACACAGGGAACTGGGCACCAGACACTCAGTATGGGCAGCACACAGCTCAGGCTCTCGACAGCGTCCCCGCCCCTCCCTCACGTGGACTGTAGCTTCAGAGGGTCTGTCTGCACAGCGGCATGCAGCTCACGCCCGCTCCCAACCTTTGAACGAAACTCCGGTCAGAAGGTCCGCTTTGTATCCGATTTCTCGCTCCATGGAGGTTCTGTCAAAGAGCCATTGCTCACTCTTTACTCACCAGCGCCGTGCTGGGGGTGGAGTGCGCCATTGGAGGTCCCAGAATGTAGGGACCGCTGATCTGCCTGCAAAATATTTGACTCCCTATTTTTCCACCTTCAGAAATTTAGCATTTTCTTCAGTGAACATTTTTGAAGTTGAGGTTCCACCCTGTCTCTGATGGAGGCCCCTGGATCAAATCCTGGATTCCCCCCCCCCCCCCCGGATTTCCCCGTCCACGAGAGCTGCACGGTTTCCAGTTTCCGTGCGGCTGTTCGTTCACCTCACCGCGTCGAAACACAGGTGTCGGCCTGTGGATGCGTCACACGTCGCAGAATGTATGTCGCTTGGGTACAGCTCCCAGGTATTGGCTTCCACGAGGAGTGGAACGGATCCAGTGTGCAGGGGCAAACGACGAGGCAGGCGTCAACAGGCGTTGCGTCTCGCTTGCAATGCAGCACCACCTGCTCCAGCATTTGGATGTGGTGCCCATGGATTCAAGCAGCGATGCAGTCTCATTGTCTTGAATTGGCATGCAACACCCATTGACTTGCATAGGAATGCTGTGCCCAACGGACTGTGCAGGGAAGCAGTACCCGTTGCCTCAAGTGTGGAGAGACGCGGTGCGCCACGCTTCCTCCTTTCAACAGGCCTTGAGATCAAAGTTTGCTTCGCATTGTAAGGTGCGCGTTTCTATAATTACACCCCGCGCTGCACGAGGCCTTGCCTCGCGTCTCCCCACCAACAGTTCTGTTTCACACAGGACGTGCCTTGCGTCGTCCTGTGGTGGCACCAATCAACGGGCGCCGCGCCATAGTGCGTTATGCTTGTGACGAAATTCAACGTTCGCAGCGTTGTTGTTTGCGACGCAGCGCGCGAAGGACAAACAGGTTGAAACAGGTTCAAGCGGCAACCCAGGGCACATTCCCTTGTGTTCACCACGCGCCGCGTGACGCACCTGTGTGAAACAGGGGTTGGGTTCCCTGTATTCCTTTCTGCAGGCTTCATTTTTCAAATTCCTCTGCATCTAAATTATTCAGCGGTAAAAGCAGAAAAAAACCTGCGCTGGGAATAAGTGAGTCAAATGTCAAGTTGACAGGCAGGTGGGGCGGCGTTCACGCACAGCGCGTCGCGGGTACCTGCACCACAAACAGTCAATGGGCGCACCCTGTCTGCATCGGTCAAGAAGACAAGTAGACAAGTCAATGGTCACACCCTACTCGTACATGTCAACAGACGCTGCACTGTACGAGTACAATGCGCCACGCTTTGCATCTGTACAAATCAAGCGACAATGCGCCGTTGGCTGAAGCCAACAATCGCGACGCACCTTGTGTGAACCCGGCCTGAATCCCCTGTGAGCAGATCCCATCAGTGGGTGAAAGCCTATCAAATCAGCGCCGGAGTTTGACAATACATGCAAACGCACCATTTCTGCATCAAAACGGAAGCTTTCCGCGGGTGGGTCCGAGTAAGACGTCTCGTCTGAGCCGCACGGACGGAGCCGCTGATGAACAGACAGTCGCTTCCGCTCCAGGGCCCAGGAAGGGGCGCATCTGGGACTTGGTCAAGGGGGGAAGGAACCATGCCATGGAACCCAACTTCAGGTGTGAGCACAAGACCACCTGTTTGAACAAGAAGTTTTGCAGAGGAAAATGATACAAGAAGAAATTTAGCAGCGGTCAGCTGGATTTGCTCTAGAATGGGGCCCAGCCCCGAAATTCTTGCAGGGGTCTCGCTGGTGAGAAATACATGTCCGTGCTGGATCTATCCCTGGACCCGGACAGAGGTTCATCTTGCAGAAGACGTAGAAAAACTGCAGAATTATTTCCATGACTTCCTGGGTTTGTATCACAGCTCTACTGGAGATAGTTCATGCACGGATCACCTGATGATCGAGAGGTTTGGGCCACGCCAGACCCAAGTCCCAGAAACAGGCAACCGACCACAATTGGGCCAATCGGTTTGAATGATCCTCTCTTGCACGAAAGGCAAACACCTCTCCCAATTGATGACACTGCAAAATGAACACGGCACCGCGAAGTGTCTTCTCATCAGCACGGCTCGGCTCGGCAGACTTTTGAAGGTATTTTGTCAGAAGGTACGACGACATGTTTGGCGGCAGAACCAGGCGCACCGCCGCCATTAAAGCGCAAAACTGCGATGAAAGGCGAGGAAGAGAGTTTGGTGCGTTGCTCCTCAGTGTAACCATTTCTTGGTTCACATTGAACACGTCAAACGTCGCAAGGGATCACGCGGTTTTCGTGGACGGGGACGAGGTTTTGGGACCACGAATCTTGTCAAATCCAGCCAAATCAGGCAAGCGACGCAGCCCTTGACGGTGGGCGGAAGACCCACAACAAAACACCAGTGTGCGTTCTGCGTTTTGTCCACTTGCTTGCACGTGCGAATTCAGTGTTTCTGTGTATTTTGCCAACACACCTCAACATTTAGTTCACAACGAGCAAAGATGCTTCAGGACTGTGTTTTATGCACAAATGTGCACGTATCTGCCACCACAAGAAATCTGTTCAGCGCACCCTGTGACATGTTTGTGCGTCACGAAAGGCGCTTCCAGCGTGAACCCGCTCTTGTGCAGACGCGTTTGAACAACAGATTGATCAAAGCTCACCGTGCAATGGTGTGTGCTCACATCTGCAAGGGTGGGGGATCCTGGGAAAGTCTCAACGGGACACGCACCCAAAAGCTTACATTGTTCAAAAGGAAAGTGATTGCGCGCCTTTTGGGAAAAACTAACTCCTGCCAAGGGCCTCACTTATCTGTTGTTCCAAACTGGGAGTTTGCGATGACCCCTCGGGTCGGACCTGGGTTGAACCTTCCTCCCCGGTCACCGGCCCGCCTGAGACTGACTCTCTCTCTCTCTCTCTCTCTCTCTCTCTCTCTCTCTCTCTCTCTGTATGTATGTATGTACGAGTGTGTGTGTGTGTGTGTGTGTGTGTGTGTGTGTGTGTGTGTGTGTGAGTGGATCCGCTGTGGAACCAGACCAGGTGTAGGAGTGGAGGCTTGGTTCAAGGGAAGCCACGAAATTAGCAAACACCGGGTAACCCCGACGACAGCCAGAACCGTTGTTTCTGAAAATGGATAACCCCCCTTTTCTCCCGGTGCGTTTCCTTTTTGAGCGCTGCAGATGTGAAGTCCTCAAGGAGAAACTCGGTAAACATACAGGATCGGATCCAGGGTTCGGATGAGAGATTAGAATCTTCATGGTTGGGCGGATTCAGATTTGAAACAGAAAGTGCAAGAGGGCAAAGAGTTTTTGATGCGACGGGCGTTCTGGGCCCCTGAATCCACCTCTGAAACAATGGAGGCGTTGAAGGTTGTTGCGGATAAATCTGGAGTGAGCACAGGAGTTCAATGCAATCACTGCGGTGCGTTCAAAACCATTTGCCAGCAAAACCAAGTGTTGATATTCGTGGCCTGGATGTCGAGTGTATTTGCGTGAAAGTGAATCCGTTCAAAACTGAAACAATCTTCTGTAATCAACAAGAAATCTACGCATAGTTCGGGGCTGTGCGTGACTGACCCTGATACCTCCGTACCGAAACTCACCATCCGGAAGAGGCCTCTGCGCATGCACCTGTAGGTACCGGCTTTCGGTGTTCGCCCTCGACACCAACCCAGATAAAACCAGGCTTCGCTGGCCTGCGAGATTCTTGAGTGCTCCCCGCACCTGCCTGGTCCCTTCCTTACAGGACCACCACACCCTCCCAGCATAAAGCAGATCCCCGCTCACTGACCTGCATGATCCTGGAGTAGGAGTACACCATGACGACGAAAGGCACGAGGAGCGCGACGCACAGCATGAAGGCGGTGTAGCTGCGGCTGAAGCTCCAGTCGGGTAGGCAGATGGGCACGTGCACCGGCCTGAAGGTGTAGCGGCCCCACCCCAGCAGCGGCGCCGACGCCGTCAGGGTGCCCTGCACCCACACGTACCCCACCATGAGGTACACCCTGCGCGACGTGATCTCAGACGGGTACTGCAGGGCGTGGCAGATACTCAAGTGTCTGTCCAATGAGATACAGGCGATGGTTGCTACGGAAACGGAAAGTAGCGTCACAGCCAGGAAACCTGAGAAGGTACACAGGGAGGGGGAGACGGGGGTCAGGGTCGTACTGATCCAGACCGGGAGGACCAGAAGGGTTGTACTCAAGTGAGTCAGGCCGAGGTTCACGGTGAAGATGTTCTGCACCGTCCTCAGGTGCGGCGTCCGGTACAGCGCGTACAGCATGAGCAGGTTGCAGACCGTGGACACGGTCATCACCAAGGAGACGAGGATCACCTCGTCGTAGCAACGGGACGTAGCGTCGCCCGCCGGAGGCGCCTCCCATTGGTGGTGTCCGTCTAAGTCCAGCGTGGAGCTGTGAAGGAGAAGAAGCGATGCGTCAAAACGGAACGTGTTGCTTGTAAGCGGAGAATCCAGATTAATGTCAGGGCGGATACAGTAGAGCGTTGAGGGGGCGACACCCAGTGGGAGTGGGCAGGGGCTTCTCAAGTTTCGAACAATTGCGCTTTTGGCAAGAAATCAGGTCTCCCAAAACGATCTAAATTGGCCGAGTCGGGGTGTGTCCCCCCCGAATCAGGGAGCCGGCCTCAAGGCCTTTTGTTTGCTGGAGCCCGAGTGTTGGACGCCTTGTTGAACCCTGTCAGCAAGTCACTGTTGACCACACGTTCCTTTGCCAAGGTGAGACTCAGTTTGACTCTTGGAGGTCCAGTTCAGATCCGAGATCCGCTCTGAACGTTGGGTGCACTTGGACATCACATTTGTCGACGACTGTCAGCTGATGTGGATTTGATTGTGGACATTCTCATTATGGAAAAGGCCAATACGCGAAAAAACCAATCTGCGAGAGTGAAAACAGAGCACAAAAATAGTCACATGGCGCATGTGGACTGCAGCCCCAGGACCTTGGGCGAAAAGGTTTGCAGCATCAGGTGCAGAACATTTTCTCAAGAAACGAGAGATCGTCTCACCCTGAGATGCGACTCAACCAAATCCTGGCTCCTGCCTCCCTCCTGCAGGCTTTCCAACAAGAAACCAACGTTTGGCCAGCGTCAAGTGTTCAGTGCACACTTGCTCCGCGTTGACATGCACGCTTTGCTGCATCAAAGTGGTAATACTGGCCATCACAACAACGTTGGCAGCGGGAAGATACGGGTTGGTCAAATCCTCTGGACCCTTGACGCAGCACGTGAATCTGTGTGGTGGGCATTTGCATCTGAAAAGTTCATGGCTGTGATCCCTCATCACCCCCTGGGCCATATCCAGTTTCTCTTCCCGACCCTGGATTCACTCCCGAGAGAAAGAAGAGACTCACCCATTCCCGTTCACGTCGATGTGAGACGCGTTGAATCCGCCCCACGTCGTGAGAAGCATTTTTCCCACGCGCTGTGATGTGCGCTGCGTCGCGACGGAAGCTTCAGTGACGCCGCGTCGTTTTACCCACGTCCGCGCTGTGTGAAGCTGCAGGGTTCCCGCTCCTGGAGCTGCTGCTGGAGTCTGAAATCTGGAGCTGTTTGACAGAGTGCAGACGGAACGCGCTACGTCGGACGCAACGCCTGTTTGGTCCGTACGGTGTTGGGTTCACAGGCGTGACCTTTTCAAACAGAAGGAATCCGAGCGTTCAGCGTTCAGCGGACGACGAGCAGGAGACGTTCTCATTTGCTGCTGAAGTTTTCTGCACAGACCAAACACAAGCTGGTTCGCGACAAGAAGAACGGAAGAAGTCACAGGAAAACTTACCTCTTCCGGACGTTTGACACCAAACATCTTTTTGGTTCTGCAACGGAGGAGACTGACAATTCGGACAAATTCGCCGGACCCAAGAGTCACTGCAACAGGGTTGGTTTTGTTGCTTGGCGTTCTCAAACAGCCGTACCCACCGACTGCAGCTGAAAAGGACGTCGCATCGGAACAGGCCAGCGACGACGTCAACGTTTTGGCACCAGTCAATTTCAGAGCTGACGACTTTCTTGTTTCGCGTGTGTTGTCAGAAGGTGCGCTGTTTTGTCGCTGGACTCGCGTCTGACGTTTCGGGCGCGTCGTGCATCACGCTTCGCATCCCTGTCGAATCGATGGACGCCCAGCCCAACGCCCGTCTCTTTGTGCAGAGACTCGTCATGACGTGTCCAATTTGATTCGTCAGTCCAGCAAAACTCAGCCATTTGTCAAGTTCAGTCCCCCGCCAAATAACCTATTGTGCCGGTGGCTCAAGGTCCTTTCCTCGACTTCCATCCATGAAGTTGGTTTTTGACAGATGCTTCCGGACCTCCGAGCTCCACCAGACTCCCACCCACCAGATCCCAGGTCCACATCTGGTCCCCGATTTTATTGTGTGCGCCAACAAAGACATGAAGGATATTGCTACGTCATTTCACAAAGTATATTTCTCAACGCACAAGGGTGAAGCACGGCATACTGGAATGAAAAATCCTGACACACGAAAATGCAAAGCACAAACACACCAAAGAAGGCGCAAATCCAGGTTCCATGGAAATATTTCATTCTTCAACATGTTATTTCTAAAAACAGGAAGGGTATGGGAAAACGTTTTGGGACCGAGGGGCGTTCTGTTTCGGGATGGCTGCGTCTGCCCCTGAGAAGACACGCATCGAGGTGTTAAGGAAACCTTGAGCTTGGTTTTGCATTACAATACAAACATTTTATGTACATCTCCTTTCAATTGGCAGGAAGAGCAGTGCACGTACATCCACAAGTGTCACTGGAGTGTTACGCAACAGGAAATAGACACCGCAACAAGGTCCTATTTTCCCTTTGAATTTTTCTTTTTCTTGCTTCTGGGGTCCAGTTTTTTCAAAAACGTGGTCACCTTGGACTTTTTCTTGTCATCCAGAGTTTCTGCTGTGTACTTCAAGGATTCCTGCACGTCTTCTTCTTTCATCGACACAGTCTGCCACAAGTCATCCCCGTTGTCTTTAGCACTGTGCTCGCTGTGCAGGGACGAAGCGTCAGCCGCAGCGCCACGAGCCGAGGCCCCACGCGACCCAACCTCGCTCTCCACACCGGGTGCTGCAGCGTCAGGACCCCTCTGCTTCTGGGCTGCAGACACCTTGTCTGTCTTAGCTGCCTCCTTTTTCTCCTTCTTTTGTCTTTTCTTTCCACCTCTTTCTTTTTTCATGCCCTCAGCGGTGGGTTTCTCCGGTGGTTTGGCTGTAGCACCGGAAACGGTCCTGCCGGGCGTTGTTGCATCAGAAGTGGCTGCACTACGCGATGGAAGGTCTGCATTGGGTTCGTTCTGTCCTCTTGCACTTCGCCTGGTGGAATCTTCCCTGGAAATTGGCTTTTGAGACAATTTGGGACTTTGAGTAGATGATGCTGTAGCCGTTTGGTGTTGGGCTGTCCCTCGGCGCTGCGCAGCAGGGCGACTTGTGTCTCCTGGCCCTGCAGCAGATTTCTTGTCTGAAGGCTTTGTTCCAGCGTTGTGTTTTCCATCTCTGTTCGCGGCCCCAGCCTCGCCAGCTCTGCGGTGGTGCTCACTCTTCGGACTTTGGGCAGTGGCCTCCTGACCCCTGCCTCCTGCAGCTTCGTGTCGTGAGGGACTAGCATTGGCTTTTCTGTCCAACGAGTTTCTTCCTCTGTTTTCTTCCTGCTTTTTACCTGCAGGAACAGCCTCCCTGTCTCTTCTTTGTCCAGTTTTTGGGCTCGCTGATTGTGTTGGAGGCTGTGGAACACGAGGAGGGGGAGGGGGAGCACGACGCGTCGGCCTTAGTCTGGTGTTTCCACCGACAGAAGTGCCAGCCGCTTGTGGTGGCGGTACTCCTCTTTGCTGTCTGACAGGCGCAGGGCTTTCCTTGGGATTTGTTCCAGCTGGTTGTGATGTTTTTGGCGCCTGGCGTTTGGCCGGAGTTGGAGAGTTCCTGGCAGTGTCTGGTTTGGGACCTATTGGAGGCTTGGGTTGTGGTGGGGTTGGCTTTGGTTGCGTTGTGTTGGGTTTGGCAGAACTGCCATCGTCAGCAGAAGTCCCAAGGGGACGCACAACAACTCGCTCAGGCTGCATTGGTCTCTCGTTCAATGTCATCTTTGAGACAATGGGTTTCAGGTCACCTGTGGGAGAATTGGTCTGCTGGGCCATGGTCATACCAGTAGTCCCCACATCTGCTGTGTTTTGGCGCGCTGCAGTACCTGGGGCAGCTTGTGGACCTAACTTTTCTTGGATAAATGCAGAACGAGAACCTCGGACTGGAGCACCGTAAGTCTGTCGTTGGTCACGTGTTGAGTCACGTGGTTTGTGACGTGAGTCTGTCGAAGGAACCCCGTGATCAATGGACTGCTCGATGGGCTCTTGGTTTGGAGATGCAGGAGTTGGACTGAGACTTTCAAACTTTGTTCTTCTTTCAGTGACCAAACTTGGTGTGTTCATCCCTGGAACTGAACTGTTCGGCTGAAGACCTTCAGCTGGGGTGCTTGTTGTTCGTTCTCTCTGCTGTGAAGAAGCTCCTTGCGTCTGGCGTGGATCCAACGGCTGGTCGTATATGGCACCTGCAGCTCTTGTGGAGTGTGCTTGCCTCTGACTTGGAGCACTGGAAGTCCGTTGTCGCTGTGGTGTATCGTCTCTCCACTGCTGATTGGAATATTCCAATGCCAGGCCATCCAACGCAACTTCAACGTCAGCTTCTTGTTCTGGACTCGTTTGATACTGACCAATCCGCGCACTGATGAATCTTCCCTTCCCCAACGCCTTGCTTGGATCAGGAGCTGTCCCGTACTGCTCTGCAGGAGGCGACTCCATCTCTGCCTCACCATACAACTCGTACCCACGCTGTGCAGGTTGATGAGACATCGGGCGTGGCGATCCAGCCACAGGTTTCAGGCGCGGTATGGCAGCAGCTTCTGTCCCAGCAAAATTCGGACCAGCCACGCCTCTCATGCCGGACTGGTTGGACACAGCGGCGGCACTGTTGGCTCCTGAGTGATATCCTGGCAAAGGGAAAGCTGGAACCACTTGTTGTGGAAGGACTGGTGGAACCTCGACTCGGTTCACTTGTCCCTTGAAATATTGGCCAGAATACGGAAGGTTGCTCAGCTGGCCAAACATTGAAGTCGATGTGTTACTTGCACCTTGTGGAGGAAAGGATCCTCCGAATGACGCAGGCCGAGAAGGTTGACTTGGCTCAAACCCTGCAGCTTTCAAAAGTTTATCACTGTCAGTCTTCTGCAAGATGGGGACATTACCAAAGTCATGAGTCGTTTGTGCAGCTGTTTTTGTGTGGTCTACATTTGTTGTGCCGACAGAAGATGCTTCTGGACCAGATGGACTGAATTCTGTTGGGTCTGCAGATGTTCCGGGTGGAAAGACAGATGGCTCAGACTGCGGGGATTCTGCATCTTGGAAATCCTCATCACCACTCTCTTCTTCACTCGAATGGCGCTTTCCCAAGGTTTCAGACACTCCAGGTTCAGAACTGATGTTTCCGGTTAGCGCTGCTGCTCCAGCCTCTGCTGGGTACCACTGATCCACATCCTCTTCCATGGATCGTTGAGGTGACTGTGGTCTGGTGTCTACAGATGACCCGCGATCTGGCTCTGAGTCAACAGAACTTTGTCCAGTACCAGTGCTCTGCGTTCGTGATGAACCTGAGTTCTTCGCCTTTCTCATCAGTTTCTCGGCAGCATTTTCATCTGCCTCTCGGAAAATGTCCTTTACCTTTGCCCACGAGGCTCTTGGAAAAGCAGCCAGGAGCCTCGTTCCAATCACCAGGTCTGGAGTGCCATTTTGCCGACAAATTTCAAGCCAGTCCGTCAGCAGATTCAGGGGCGCTTCTCTGTGACAAAGAGTGAACGCAGCTGAACATAACCCATGCAGAGAAAACATTTGGCGTGTATGTGGTCCTGAAGAGCCGTTGCAGGTCAATAGTTCACTCACTGTTACAAAATCATGTTACTGTTCCTCATTTCAGTAAAGGGAGTCTCTCTGCCAGATCCAGAAGGTCATGGGGCCAAGCCCAAACCTTCGGGGAAAACGTGTTTGAAGCCAAATTGTGAACATTTGTGAATGGAGTGATCCCATAAAAATGAAAGCGTGTTGTGACGTTGATTTTTGTTGTGACAATTCACCCGAACACATTTCGGCGGCGTTTTCGCTGATGTCAGATTTTGAACAATCTCCTCCCCATTGGTTTTTGTGACTCACCTAAATTGCTTGGCTTCGTAAGTGTAGAGGTTGACACGGTGCTGGGGAATGCCCAGATTTGCTGCCAGCTCAGTTAGCTCAAACGCACTCGTTACAGTGTTCGCCAAGTCAACCAAAGCAAGATCAGCTGAAAGAGAAAACGTGAGACAACAATGAAAAGCATTGATAACTCGTTTCTGCAAGACATATCAAAGATTAAAGCCTCAATTTCCATATTTGTTTCCTTATATTTTTTACCTGGTATTGCTTCTTTCACTTGACGCATGTGTCGGCTCTTCGACGGAGAATCTGAAACAACATTTCATCACATCAAGGATGTTTCGTCGGTCCAAACCCGGTCTTGGCTCGAACATGACCACTGCTGTTTGTACCCAGCATTCCACGATTTGGATCAGCAGGTAGGTGACATCAAAAATTTTCTGCTTGAACTCAATGTCATGTGGTCCACTTTCCTATGCACCCACCAATTGGCAGTAACTGAGAAGTCGTCAGTCTTACCTTTTGTGAGTGGGTGCAGGAAGGCAGCTGGGATAGTTTCCTGTTTGAGGCCCTTGGAGACCTTGGAGACAGGTTTGGGACACAGCGTGGTGGGGTTTTCCTCACATTTATTCTCTGGATCCATGACAAAATCTAAGGGCAGCCTGTGGGCCTCTTGATCAGAACGGTTGGCGAGGATGCAGTGTGGACAGACAAAGGCTTTGTGGTAAGTTACAACAATGATCGGCTCCACCAAACTGTCAACTACCTTGTGATACGAATCAAGACAGAGCTCCCACAAACAAACCAAGTCACTTGTGTCGTTCATTGGAGTCCTCACACTCACAGTCAGTAGTGGGTTTTTTCCAGGTTTTTCAAGCCTTTGGAGTAACAGTTTCACCCTTCCCTTTTGCACAAAAACCCCATTCACCCAATCAATTCTGTTGTCTGTCCTCTTCACGATTCTCTGGAGCCTGACGCTGATTCGTTCATACAGGGTCGATGGTAATCGTTTGGAGAAAGTGTACACGTATCTGAGTTCCACTTCACCTTGAGGAACTGTTGCTGGCCAGTCCTCTTTCCACAACGAATCAGGAGGGTGGGGTGTGTTCACGAACCACGGAAACCTCAAGCGCTTCCGAAATGAAGTTTCTCGGCTTCCCGTTTCCACTCTGTCATCCTCAAAACAGAGATCATTAGCTATCAAAAGATCAATCATGCTTTGAAAATCATTCCCATCCACATCAGACCATTGACATTGTAACAATTCTTTCGACATCAGTCCAGACGACAGGAAAATGCGTTTGTCGAGGTCAAACTCCCACTCGGACCTGATGAACCTCCGATGAACATCTTGATTGAACTCCATTGCACTCTCCAAGTCGTGCCTGAACAACTTTTTGTGCAATTCCAATATGTTGTCAGTATTGCTGAAGATGTGCTGCTTGATATAACTGTCATGATCATACCACAAAATCATGGTTTTCAGGCTGAGGTAACGAAGGCATCTGTCGATGTTGTCAACCAATCTCTCGTCCTTTTGCTTCTGCTTTTCGTCAGGCAGGGGACTTTTGAAAAAAGCTTTCACGGCGTTATCCTTCATTTCATGCTCAACAAATTTGCGCAGGTCACTGTAATTCAGTTTGTACTTGGCGTCTGCATGTATTTCACGGATAAATTGGAAAACTACGCTCCATATCTTTGGAATCTCCAGTGTTGTGTCAACGATAAGATCTGTGATTGCTTTGCGAAGTCCAGCCAATTCAGCTACGTCGCGCGTACTTGTAGGAATAATTCTAATCTGAAAGTTGTCAAAGAAATGCAGACTTCTGTCGATTTCAGACGAGTCATTGAGACCTATCATGTGTTCTCCCCGCTCTTTTCTTGCCAACTCTATGTTCTGTTTTGCTCCTTTTAAGAAGTCTATTTCCTCATTCAACCATTTTTGAACCAAGATTCGGATCTGTTCCACAGATGCCTTCCAGCTTTGCTGTGGAACTTTGTCTTTTTTGGAAGCCACAATGATCACTTCACACTGTGCGCAGAGGACACAGTTGCGCAGCCACTTCGTTACCAAATCTTCATGCTTCTCTGCCGTGTACTTGCTCATATCGACGACCACCAGAGCAATTATGTTTTGACCTCGGAGAAAAAGTGGGTACTCAAGCTCATAAATTTCTTGGCCCCCAAAATCCAGGCTGCTGATAGAAATGTTTCCGCCCAGTTCTATCGTGTCTTTATCTAACAACACTGTTCGGTCCTTATTTCTCGTTTCCCTTGTTTCATTGTCCATCAGAGTTCGCTTGAGGCTGGTCTTGCCTGCTTTGGCAGGTCCCAGAAACATGAGAACGTTGTTCGCTGTGCTGATGTTGGTGCTTTTCTTGTACTTGCTGAGTTGCTTCAGATATCCTTCCACAGCCGCTGCACCGTCCTTCAGAATGTCGTAGGGAGGGTACACCAAGACCCCTCCATGTTCCTTCACAACAATGATGGTTAAGGTTTTCTTGATAACTTCCTCCAGCAGGGAAGCATCTATGGATTTGGTGTGCTGAGAACCTGCCTGGATGTAATTCAAACGAGGAAAGTTCTTTCGAAACTTTTGAATGCTGATTGTCTCAACTGGGTTCCCATTCACCCAGAGCTTTTCAAGCTTTTTGTGCCAATAGAATGACCCGCAGATTTGGGTGAGGCGGTTCTGACTGACATCCAGTTCCTTCAGGTTTGGAAGATAGCTTGCATCCACAGGGATACTTTTCAGACCGCAGCTGTCAAGAGACAATGAGACAATGTCGAACAAATTAGGATGGCGCAAGAAGCTTGAAATAGGATGTTCAGGGCTTGAGCAAAAATCCCCTTGACCAGACAACACAAGTTCTCTGTATTTCGTGCTGCGTTCCAGCATGTTGTTGCAAAGGCGGAACCGCCTGGGAACATCCCAACTCTTTCTTGGCTCCAATGTTGAACTGTTGAGGAGATCAGCAAGTGCATCCGGATCATTCAGGAACTCAGCAGGAGGAAATATCAGACAATTTCTGTACTCTTCAGGAACCTCTATTGCAAGGACAGGCTTGAATTTCTTTTCCAAGCACTCACTTTCAGTCTGGGGGCTTGCTTTGCTTGACAAGGGTGCTGGTTGTGCATTCAGCCTGACCAGGTCGAATTTGATGAGCTTCGTGTCCGGTGAGCCACACCTGAGTTCCCGCAACGATGTGAAGGAAACTGAGACGTTGACTTCTACCAATTCAATCGGATTCTCCGTGAGATCCAGAGTTTCCAGGGGATGGCCCTCAGTCAAAGCCTCAGTCAGTGTGTTGTGCCTGTCATTTGTCAGCTGGTTGCCGCGGACGTTGAGATGCCGCAAGTTTGGCAGAGTTGACAGACTTGGAATCCAGTACACATTGCAAAAACTCACATCCAGAGAAATTAAATCAGGGTGAGCTAATTTAGCATTTAACCAATACACATCACCGAGGGAGTTGTTCCTCACAAACAGCTGCTCTAGCTGCTGCAAATTTTTCAAGTACATGAGATCAGACAAGCCACAATTTTCCAAACGAAGCTCTTGCAAATCGAGGATTGTGATGAACAATGACAACATTTTGGCGTTGGTATTTGTGAACAACTGTGGGTGATTGGAGAGATTCAATCGTTTCAGTCTTCTGCCTTGGTTCTCGATGGCTGATTTGACGAAATCAAACGTGACCAGATCTTGGTCAAGGTCCGAGAAATCCAATTCACCAGTTCTGACGTACATTTGCAGTCTCTCTTTGTCGCCAGTCAAGACGTGATACTGAGGAAATTTCAGGTACCCTCTGTAAGGCTCAGGGACAACAGGCTCCACAATGCCATCGACCACAGCCTGCAGAATTTCAAGGGATACTTTCTCAGTTTCCTGGGACCCAAACGCTACTCGCCCCAGGGATGGCAAGTTCTTTTGGTCAAAGTGCAGCTCTGGAATTGGGTTGCCTGTCACAATCAAACTTTTCACATTTGAATTTTTGAAACCGCCATGGAGCTGTCGGATTTGATTCTTGCTGAGATCAATCTCCTCCAGGTTACGAAGGGGACTCACATCTGGGGTTCTTCTCAACCCAACATCGCTCAACGACAGCTTTTTCAGATTTTGGAGAGTTTTGTTCTGGAGCAGGTCATGGATTCCCCCGGCGTGGAGCAAATTGAAAATGTTCTTTTGGCCAGCAAGGTTCAATTCGTGTGTGTCGACAGGCAGGTCGTCAAGCAGCCAATGCAGTGCTTCGAGGAGATCAGATGTTACTTCGCGCAAATAGTATTCTGGGCATTTCAGATAACCATCGTAGTCAGAGCTTTCAAACAACCGACGCGGTGGCAGCTGCAAGTCATGGTGGTCTATTGTGATTGTGGTGCGTTTCTTTGTTTTCCACAAAAGCACCCTTCTGCTGATAAACTGCATCGCATCATGGCCAGCCCGAATCCTGCCAAGTTCTGGAAACTTGTCAGGGTCAAAGTCAAGAGTGGTCAAAGGATTTTGCTGCACCTCCAGTGTTTTGAGCTTCGCGAAACAGAAATTGATGTCAAGAGAGTCGATTTTGTTCTCACTTGCGTCCAATGTGTCCAAATTTGGGCATTTTGGGAGAGCTGAAAGCCCACAGTTTCGAACAACAAGTGATGTCACTGTTGATGGGAGTTTTTCAAGATCAGGGATGGAATTTGAACTCAAATCGATTTGCTTCAGGTTTGGAAGCATGTCCACCAACACAGAAGGAAACGTTTGTATCTGACAGTTTTTCAAGTTCAAGGTCTCCACAATTTCACGCAGTTTTTCGTGGCGGAGGAGCCTCTGAAAGTCATCCTGCTCTGCCAACTCCAACACGCACTGAACCTCAGAGAGCTCGATCGTTTTCATCGGTATCTTTGCTTCTTTGACCTGTGCATGGTAAAAAGATAAGCCTTCGCTTGGGTTGGAAATCTCTCTCAGGTCCAGCTCCCCTCTGTCCAAATACGTCTGCACGTACTGAGGGCCTGACTCAAGAATTTTGAAGGGAGGTTTCTCCAGAGTCTCCCTGAACTCTGGGGGAACGATGATTGACAGATCACTGAAACTCATCATTGACAGCGTTGGGGCCAAAATGCTCCATGAGCGCGATGACCCACAAGTCAGTTTTTTCACAGAAGGGAGGCTGCTTATGTCTAATGTTTCAATGGGGTTGCCTTGCACAAAGAGAAACTCCAGTTCATACGGGAGGTGTTCGGGGGGCAAGGCCTCCAGCAGGTTTTCACTTAGGGTTAGCCTCTCAAGTTTGGTAAATCCTGCCAGATTAGGTACTTCGCGCAATTCACATTTGGACAAGTTCAGTGTTTTCAGCGACGATAAGTTCGGTGTCAAAACATTTTGCAAACCTAATTTCTTCAGGCCTTCCAATAACTTTGGTTGTGCTGACAGGTCGAGGCTTTTTCGGGCATTGCTGGTCACCAGCCACTTTAATGCTGTGATCTGGTCTTCTGCATTGTCTAACATGGGCACAAATTTCTCAGGATTCGTGACATACGAGACCAGACAAACTTCAGGGTCCTCCAAAACAGCAGCAGGGGGCATTTTCAAAGTTGACTTCGAACCAGAATCTTCATCAAGCTTGATGACGATCTTGTGAGTGAACTTGTTCTCCCTGTTCACAGCTCTCTCCATCAGCTCCATCGAGATGTACTCCGTCTTCTTCGAGCCCACAACGATCTCCCTCAGAGCCGGGAAACAACTCAAGTCACCACATATCTCAGGAAGCTCGTTTCCAGACATGTCCAATTTTTCCAAAGTCTTGTGTTCTTCCCATGTGGACCAAGCTGTGATAAAATTTCGAGAAACATCAAGTGTCTTGAGAGTTTGGAGTTGCTCAATTCCTGGCAGAGATGTCAGCCCGCATTCTCTCAGGGTCAGGGATTCAATCTGGGCCAGCTTTGGATGATGAAGCAGCGTAACTGGAGGTGACTGGTCATCTGTTTTGAATTCGTGTTGAAGAAGTTCTTTCTCGTTTTGAAGTTCAAAGCTTTTCAATTTGGTTTGCTTGAAGAGCCATTCGAGAACAATTGCCTTCGTTTCCACTGATTTGTGACCCTGTACTGCACGTTCAGGGCTCCTGCATATTTCTCTCAAGGCTTCCAGGTTTTCTTCAGTTCCCTGGAGGCAATCCGGAGGAGGAAACACCATCGCTTTTCTGTCTTCCCCTTCTGCAATCAACTGCTCAAACGATTCTTTCAACACCAAATCTCTCAGCAAACACAGACGGATGTACCTTGTCTTCCCAGAACCAAACTTGAGCACTTTGAGAGACGGGAAACTCTGTTTCAATGAGAATTCAACGTCCAGATCAATTGGATTTCCAGTCAGCCAGAGCTTTGTCACGTTATCGAAGCGCTGAGTGCTCAAACTGTCCAGGTGGTTGTTTTGCAGGTCCAGTGTCTGCAGCATGGACAACGAATCAAGTTCGGGCACATTTTCAAGGGAGCAGTTGGCAAGGCTCAAGTTTTTCACTGATTTCAAAGATTTTTGCTTGAATACCTGAAAGTCGAGCATTTCGGGATGTTCAATACCAGAGAGACTGAAATCGGTGTAAAATGTTCTCCCCTGCTCATCACTGAGCATCCAGTCAATCGCGTCGTGGATGTCGGGTCCAGTCTGAGCGGCGACCCGACACACGTGCAGATCAGGACGCACTACGTACTCACCCAACTGGATCGGATTCTTGAGGACATCGAATGTTGGCATAATGAGCCTGGCTTTGTAAGTTTCATCGCAGTCAATGTGCAGCTCATTTTGTCGGACCTTCTCCAGGAGATGGAATGAGATGTACCTCGTCGTTTGTGAACCGCAAGTAATTTTTTGGAGTTGTGGGAATTTTGATGGGTCGTAGTTTACCACTTTCCAAGGATTGTTCACAACAGAAAGTCGCTTCAGATTCGTTGGTAGTGTCTCAAAATCAATTGTGTTCAACATGTTGTCATTTATCTGCAGCTCCTCAAGTTTGGCAAATTTGGTCAGATCAGGAAGGGTGGAGAGAACACAGCTGTTGAGCGCCAGAGTCTTCATGCCCAGGAGTCTGGCCTGCTTGAGGATGAACTCCAAATTTTCGAACGAGCCGTACACGTGCTTGGACAGGTCAAAAGATTCTGGGTCTTGTTTGAACTGCAAAATCAGCAGCAATTGTTTCACTCTTTCTTCTTCAGGAAACTTGTCCAGTTCCCTCTCGGGATTGCGCAAGAACTCCTTGAGCGCCCTTTTGTCAGTGAGGATCGTGTGGGTGGGGAAAACGAGTTTGTCTTGATATTCACCGAGCACTTGCAGTGTCAGCTTACCCTCTGATACCAGCTTTAGAATCGGAAAACTGACAAACTTGGTCCTTTGGGAGCCACAGACGATGGTTTTCAGGCTGGGCAGGTTCGTCATTGCCGCATCTGCTTCATTTTCTTGTGCTGCAACTCGCACAACAACATCAATGGTTTCCATTGGGTTCTCTTGAACTTCTAGTTTTCGCAGCTTCTCAAGCTTGAGAACTGGGAAAACCTCAATGTTGTTGTTGGACACGTCCAGCTCCTGAAGCAAGGACAACTCGTTGAGGAATTCGATTTGTGTCTGCCCCAACGAACAATCTCGGAGAGCCAATTTTTCCAACTTGGACACCTTCAAGCATTGCTCTGTTCTTTCTGATGTAATTTCTGCAAACAATTCTCTGTGGCCAGACAAGTTCAACTTTTTCAGGTCACATTGACTTCCACAGACGATCCACTCCAAGACCCCGAGTTTCTCCGCGTCACTGAGATCTTTAGTCAAAGCACTTTCAGGGTACCTCAGATAGTTATCTACCTTCTTGACATCATCAAGAACAGAGCCACTGGGGCAGACTAAGTACTCTTTGCAATCTGGATCCACGGTCAAGCTCAACTTTCCATCCCTCCATCTCTGCAGAACCTGATGACTGATGTATTTGGTGTGTTTCACGTGCTCATTTGTTGGCTGGGAGCCAATCTTTAGCTCTTCCAGATTCTCAAAAAGCTCTGTCTCAGAAAAAATGGCTTCCATCGGGTTCCCAACCAAATCCAGATGTCTGAGGCTGGAGCATTTTTCAACTTCTTCAAGATCTTCGATGGTGTTTCCTCGAAGGTTGAGGGCCTGGAGCTTCGTGAGGTGCTGCAGCTCGGGACACAGTCTCAGTCCACAGTTGGACAGATCGAGGGACGTGATCTTTCTCAAACTGTCCTGTCTCAGCATGTCATTCACTCTATCAAATTTCATGTGGTAAAACAGGTGTTCTTGACCAGTGAGATCAAAACTGGAAAAAGAATCAAAGTTCTCCAGAAGCCACCTCAATGCCTCTTCTCTTTTGGGCAGATCTCGAATGTACTTGAGGTACTTTTCAGGCGTTCTTAGGTATCTTCTCAGAAGGACATCATACTTTTGTTCTGGTTTATCAAGCATTCGCCGAGGTGGCAGCAAAAGATGACTCTGAAACTTGGGCTTCAGGGAGAGTCGAAGCGGAGCGGGAGACCCGCTGTCCGAACTCGCGTCGTCCTCTGTCAAATCAAAGTCAGACGAGTCTTGCTCGTCGACAGCTTCATCGCCAACACTTTCTCCTCTCTCAGAATCTGGGTCCGGATGACTGTCCGGACATTCGTCTTGAACTTCAGGAGTTTGCTCAAAGTCGACCACTGGAGCCTCGTCTTCAGAAGAACTCTCAGCAAGGTCGTTTTGCTCTGCGTAATCGTCTGAGGCACCTTCTTCATCCGGTGCGTCAAGGAATTTCTCTGACTCTTCTGTTGCTGGGCTTTCGTACTCTGAACCTCCGCTCAGATCAGCATCTTCCTCACTCTCTTCACCGGTTGCGCTGATCGCATCATTCCTGGAGTCATCACCGTGCGTTGGGGGCACGTAAACAATTTTGGTGTGCAAAGGAAAGGTACTGCCCTCCAAAGAGTGGAAAAAATCTTCTGGACTCACTGGACTATCTGGGCTCTGCCGCGTGTGGTGGTGTTCTGAACCCTGGGTGTTTCCAAGTTTGAGCGAATCCGGCCTCCGGGCAGTCTCTGGACCTTCCAGGCTTTCTGGGCTGTCAGCAAAGTCTTCAACCCCGGATTCGTCTGAACTCTGAGAGTGGACATCATCCTCACGACCCTGGAGGATTTCGTAGCTCTCCGCAAAGTCAGGACTGTCCTCAGATTCATCTGAACCCTGCAGTTGTTCTTCCTCCTCGTGACCCTGGAAGCTCTGGAGGCTTTCTTGGCTCTCAGCAGCTTCGAGGTTCTCCTCAGCTCCGTAGTCGTCTGGATTTCGAAGCTGCTCCACCTCCTCACAACTCTGGACGCTTTCGCGACGCTCAGACAACTCACTCATCATGTCATCGTCTAGAGACACGAAACCATCATCTACCGCAAGAGTTCTCCTCAATAGCTCAAACCCCAGGAACTTGGTGACTTCAGAGCCAAACTCAATTTTTTTCAGGTTTGGAAACCTGGCTGAATCAAAAGTGACGTCTTCCATCGGATTTCCGTCAATGACCAACCTTTTGAGGCTCTCAGTGGTGTATTCAGTGGAAAGTGATTTTAAGTCATTGCACCCAACATCAAGATATGTCAATTTTTGCTGGATCCCAAACACAGGTAACTCACCCAAACCGCAACCGCGGACTTTCAGCGTGGTAATATTTGGCAAAGCTCTGCAAACATCTTTTATTGTCTCAGCGAGGTTGTTTTCTGACAAATCGACGTAGGTAAGTTTCAAGCGACGAAGCGACGGAACTTGGGTCAGGCCGCAGTGTCGAAGACTCAGACACTCAACTTCATTCAGCTTTGGATGTGTCAGAATTCGGCTCAAGCTCGTTCTGTCCTGCACAAGGCTTGGTTGATTGTTCATCGCGAACTTGAGGATGGTTCTCTCGTCCGCAGACAGGGCTTCGTAGATCACATCAGTCGTGCTCAGTTCTGCTTCGCCCCGTTTGGAAAACCAAGACACGTGGAATGTGCCGTTCTCCAGGTAATCTGCTACTTTGTGTGCATGTCTGATGATGTGAGGGGGAGGGAAGAGAATCGCCTCTCTGTGCCTCATGTCCAGCTCAAGTAGACCATCCCGAAACCGACAAAGGATCTTCGAGGACACGGCCGTGGTGCGGTCTGAACCAGCCGTCAGTTTTGCAAGATTGGGACACTTTTCAAAGTCAACGTCAATTCTTGGGATGGGATTTTGTGACACGTCCAGAAACTGCAGCCCGGTGTGTTGGAGCGAAGACAGATCGGGAAGACTATTCTCTCGTAGCGTGAGCTCAGTCAGCATCACCAATTTTGAAATTTCATCAGGAATTCGACCCAGGCTGCAGCATGTCAGATTCAGGTCAGTCAAGGTGTTCACAACGTTACCACCAACCAGATGTTCACAAGGGAACTGGAAGTCGTCGAAGCGTTCGCACAAGCCAGAGAAGTCCAGTTTGGTGAAGTTTGCGTCTGATTTTCGTAACAACCACTCAAAAGCTTGTTCGAACCTCTCACGATCTCCCAGGTCCAGATACTTTTCCGGTTCTTCCAGACAACGATTCAAATCGTTTGCTGAATCCAGGACCCAGGCCGGGGGAAACACGAGGGAGTTTTGGTGACAATGGATCTCAAGACTCACAGACCCAGCACTGATTTCACCGAGCAACGCAAAGCAGATGAAGGAGAGGGATTCTGAGCCAGCTGTGATAGTTTGGAGCTTGGGGAATCTGTCAGCTGGAAGTTCCAGAACTTCAATGCAATTTTCAACAATGTTCAGTAGCTGCAGACTCTGACTGGGTGGGGTGGTCCTGAGAGAGTTTCCGTTCAGGTCTACTGAGGTCAGTTCTGTCAATTCGCTCCAGTCTGGAAGGGAACTCAATCCACAATAAGCCAGATTGATGTCTGTCACGTGAGCTGCAGACGGATGCATGAAGATCCAGGCGAGGTTCTCCTCGTCGAGGAACTCGCAAAGACCAGCGCTTTGAGAGAAATCCACAGCAGTGAACTGTTTCTCAGCCTTCTCAAGCTGCCACTGAATGGCTGCCCAGCGCTCTGCATTGTCCTCAATGTGGTCGCAGCTGATGGTTGTGTCTGAGATGAACTGTTCTAATTGGCTCTTGCTTTGCAGGATTTCCCAGGTGGGCAACAGCAACGAAACTCTGGACATTTCAGGAACAAACAACTGAAAGTTTCTCGTGAGACACTTTTTCAAAACAGGCGTGCTGATGTACTTGCAGGAGAGTGACCCAAAAACCAGCTGGCTCAGTTTGGGGAATTGGTCAGGCTCAAAATCCAACTCTTCCATCAGGTTGTTCTCAAGGTTTAGGGTCTCAAGTCCCGATAGGTCTGTTTCAGTCGGAACCTGGGTGAACCTGTTGCAGCTGAGATCCAAGTGCTTCAGGTGCTTCACTTCTTGAAACTTGGGCAATTTTTCGAGGTTACACTCACTCAAGACCAGGGTCTGAACTCGCTTGAGACGAACACAGCTCAAATCTACATTGTGGTCGAACAGCCACCTCTGCTTTGTAAAATCGATGCAGCTGAAATTCGTGTTGCTCGCTGTGAACAGCCACTGGAATGCTCTGATTCCATCTTCGATTCCTGGTATGTGAATCAAGAACCGTTCGGGATGTTCGATGTACTTTGAGAGGTGCTCAGCCGGAGAATCGAACACGACCCGGTGGGGCAGCCACAGGTACGGTCTGAACTCCTCTGGGACCCCGAGGTGCAGTGTTCCGGAACGAACCATCTTCATCAGAGGGGTGGAAATGAACCTTGTGTCTGGAGAACCGATGGACACGTGGATTTTGTGAGAAACGTAGTTGGACAGGTCGGAATCGAAAGACTCAACGGGATTTCCGTGGAAGAATAAGGTTTGCAGCGATTTTGGAAGACAACTTTCGGCCAGGTGGGTCAATTTGTTGTGACTGAGATCAATTGTCTTCAGAGTAGACATCTTGGAAAGATCAGGAAAGGTTGTCAGGTCGCAGTTGCTCATGAAAATTTCCTTCAATTCTTCAAAGCACCAGATTGGCTTGAAGAATTTTTTCCATTTCAGAGCTCCGATGGACAGCAGATTCCCCTCGCCAGACAGGTCCAGCCTCTTGAATTGCGCACCGCACTTCTCAGTCAACCACACCACAGTAGCAACTTTCTCATCGTCTGGTACGCCACTCAAAGCAAATTTTCTTCTCTTGACAAATTTTTGTAGTTTTTCCTTGTCTATGGCAGTTGTGTGGGACGGATACAGAAGAGATTTGGCGGAGGTTTCGTCAATCCAGAAAGCATTCAGTTTCAGCACTCGCTGCAACAATGGGTAGCACAAGTATTTGGTTTCAGGGGATGCCAGGTGCAACGAGCACAAGGACGATAGACACGAGAAACTGGAGTTGAATGCCTGGACGGGGTTCAACTGAACATCAAGGTTTTGGACGCAATCTGGCAATTTCGTTTCATCTATGTTTTGGATTTGGTTTCTGCTCAGGTCGATGTGTTCTAAACAGGACATGCTGGTCAGGTCCGGGGTGGCCACGAGTCCACAACCACTCAGGTAAATTCTCTTCAAGCTCTTGAAACAAGGTGCTGGTTGGAAAATGCTTCCTCTGACCCGTTCGTCAGCCAAGAGTGGGGTCTCTTCACCCTGCAGAAGGAGAGCTCGAAACTCTGCACCAGATTTTTCAGTTGCCCACAGAAAGGTTTCCACCTTCTGATCATCTGGTACACGATGCAAACTGAGTTCTTTCTTTTCAACGAACTTTCTCAGCAAATTTTTGTTGGCAACAACTGCAAAAGGAGGGAACAGCAGAGAGTCTTTACTGGAGCTGTCCAATTGAAGAGCAAGTGCTGACTTGGACCTGTTCGTGATTCGGATCAAGAACGGGTGGCACAGGCGCTTGAGATGGGGCGATCCGAGGGAGAATTTGCGCAGTGAGGGAAACTGGGGAAGGTCGGTGTTGAGGCATTCAATTGGGTTGAGAGACACGTCCAGCTGAGTGAGAGTTCCACTGTGCGCAGTGTTGTCCACACTCCTGATCTGGTTCCGACTCAAGTTCAGATGAGTGAGGCTTCTCAGGATGGAAACATCGGGGAAAGTCTCCAGCCCCGTGTTGGGCATACTCAACCGCATGAGCTGCTGCAAGTCAACCATGTGATGGTTCAGTGTTTCCAGAACAGCCGCCAGGTCAGCGTCTCTGCACCAGTCTTCAGCTACCCTGCCATCGGACAGGACTAGGGACTTGAGGGCAGGGCTGCTGTGATGCAAGACCCACTCTGCACCTTCTCTCTTGTCCTCGTTCTTCTCTATCACTGCCAAATTCAGTTCTGCATTCTTTATGAAGCGACTCAAAGCCTCCGGATGTTCAAAACAATCAGGGGTAGGAAAAAGAATATTTTTCAGATACTTCTTGGGAATGTCCAGGACCAAAGAGCCGGACCTCATCCTTTCGAGAGTTGCTATGGAAATGAATTTTGTGTGCGGGGAGCCGAGTCGGAGTTTCTTCAAGGCTGGGAGGTTCACCTCAACTGCATCAACACCTTGGATCGGGTTGTCTTCCAGGTCAATTTCTACGACAAAATCACTGCAGACAGAAGATAGAGAACCAATGGAATTCTGTTTCAAGTTCAAGATTTGTAGCTGGTGACAACCTTCCACAACAGGAACCTGGGACAACTTGCAGTTGGTCAGGACAAGCTTTTTCAACTGTGGCATCTGGTCGAGCAAAGCTTCCACCCCAAGAGTCTCACAGAAGATGGATTCGTTCTTCAGGTTCAGTGTTTCATACGTGACAGGGAAATTTTCCAGCATCCAGATCACAGCCTTGTACAACTCCACTGGATCCACATTTGCTCTGTTGACTTTGTTCAGGCTCATTTCTCTTGATTTGAGGAACCTCTTGATTGCTCTGTTGTTGGCCAAGATTTTTGGAGGTGGAACCAGCAAGCGATCAACAAATCGTTCGTCCACAATCAGTTTCAACTGTCCAGTGGCCGCTCTCTGAAGAACCGGGCAACTCACAAACTTGCACGGACCAAACACCACCTCTCTCAATCGAGGCAATTTCTCAAGGTCCAAGTCAAGAACCTCGCAGAAGTTTGCACTCAGTTTCAGGATCTCAAGGCTTGGACTCGCCAGGGTTGCGAATGATCCCATGGAGTTTTGCTCAAGGTCAAGTTCCCGAAGCTTGGGAAGGTTGCTCAGGTCGGGAGGTTCTTTCAGGTTCAACCAACCCAGATTCAGCGAGGTCAGAGACACGGCGTTTCGATGGTTCAGAACATATTGCATCTGGTCGACATCAAATTTGCGTGGTTTGTCTCCTTTGAAATCGAGAGAAACAAAGATTTCTTCTGACTGCTCCAAAAGGAATTCTAAGGCCTTGTAAAAGTCAGAATCACTTGCAGTGTCGTTGACCAAGTCAGCAAGTACATCGGTTGTGAGAAACACACCCAGCTTTGTCAAATTACACAGAGTAGCGTGGCTCGGCACAACCAAACTCATCGTGTAGTCAGAGACCTCGAGAAGCAGCACAATTGTCCGAGAGGCGACCAAATTCACGACTGCGTCCAGAGTTGCGTGAGAAATGAACTTGAGGTGCTTCGACCCACAAACCAGTCTTCGCAGCTTGGGCAGCTCCCCCTTTTTGAAATTTATGTGCATCTTCTCAACTCCAGTATCTTTGACACTCAGAAGCTCCAGTTCCATGCAACTCTTGATGTGAGTTCCGATGTCACGAAAACGTTCATTTCCATCCAGATTCAAGACACTCAACATCTTAAGTTTCGTGACCCATTCAGCGACCGAAGAGATGTGGTTATCAGCCAGATTTACGTGTCTCAACTCTTGGAGCATGGTTAGATCAGGGACCTCTGTCAGGTTGCAACTGTTCAGGTGCAGAACGTGGATAAATTTGAGCTTTTCATGCTGCAAAAATGTTTCAAAATAACACTGTGCACAAAAGTCCCCCTGATTGGAGAGCACTAGTTTGTGGAGCCACTTGGAGACGTTGACGTGCTCCAGAACATACACACAAGCCTTGTACCTGTCCTGAACGTTTCTGATCGCGCTGTGGTCAAGTTTCTCTTTCACTTGCTTGTAGTATTGGCACAAGTCAAGGGCGATGCTTTCTTTGACCTGGGGCAGGTTTGACATCACAGACGCGGTTCTCCTCAACGGACTTTCCCGAAGCCGCAGAGATCTGTCTGTTTGCCTGCGCAGGGAATGCGGGAGCTCGGACTGGGTCGGTCTGGAGGCGGATTCTTGCACGGACGAACGCCGTTTCGGGACACCCGCGGGCAAGTCGGGGTTGGACAGAACTGTCCTCATGGAAGAAGATCTGTGAAGCGCGTGTGAAGAGGGTACGGCCTGAGTGGAGGGGAGAAACACAGAGTCTGACCTGGGTGAATCTGGGGTGGGCGCTTGTGCGGCTTCCTCAGATATTGTCGCCCCAAACGCTTGAAAGTTGGTTTGTCTCGTGTAGTGGTGAGACAACAGAGGAACGGTCAAATAGCTTCGGTACTTGGGGTGTACTTGCAGAGAGAAATTTTCAGCTTTCACACTTCGCTCAATGAGTCGGCCACCAATGATCTGAGTTTCCTTTGACCCGACAGACAGGACTTCTAGCTTGGGGAAATTTTGTGGGTCAAAATCCACCGTGACAATGGGGTTTCCATCTAAAATCATTTTCCTTAGGTTGTCATGCCTGAGAGTACGAGAGGGTAAAGCTGTTATGATGTTGTTGGAAAGGTCAATTCTCTCTAGCTCTTTCAAATGATCGAATGAGGGAACCAGGGAAAAACCACAACTATCCAGGATTAAGGTTTGCACAGGTGAAAAAGCTGGGAGCTCCAGAAATTCCTGCAATCTGCTGAAACCCGGAGTTTTGGAACAGAAATGAGACTGCCCTGTCATGACCAATTGCCTGAATCTTGACTGTCCACAACGTGCGATCCAGTGGAGGGCGTACGCTCTGTTGGGAGTGAGGGGGAGGACGCCTGTCAGGTCCAGGATTGTGCCATCAGAGTGCACACAACATGTCTGCATTGTGTGCACGTCCAGGGCCAGAGTCTCATCTGAAAGATAAAAACACCACAGCCTGTGCAACAGCGTGACTGAAACAACAAATAGGGAGTAACGAGTTCTGAAAAAATAAATTAAAATTGCAAAACAGGAACCACATATTCTAAAACAAAGACATTTGTTGTTTGGGCAGGAATATGCGACTTTCCCCGAAACAAACCAAGAACAGTTTGGGCTGCATTGTTGTCTCCGAGGCACCTGTGACTTACCTGAGTCCGGTGAGCGGTTCGGCGGGTCTCGTGGGAGTTGGGCAGCGTCTGTTGATGCCTGCAGGCTCACTACAAAATATACGAGGTTCTATCCAACGATTCTAAGAATTGTCATGTTCATCGGTGAAGCCAATTGGCCAGTCTGCACTAAGAACGTGAAAGAATCAGTTGTCTTGAATCAACCACCCGTGTCCTTCCAGGCCAATCGTGAACATGATAATTCTCACAATGGTTGGATACAACCTCGTACTTGTTGCAACAGCGGGGGCAGGAACTTGAGTCAGGAGTGCACTGAACTACGCACAAGTTTGTGATTTGAGTCTCAGACAGATCGCAATGTGAAATATTCTCCATCTCTGGTTGCTGAAGTGGTCAGCCACTGACGTTTTGCTACTTTGACAGTTACACACACGCAGTAGTGTGTGTGTGTGAGTATCACACATTTACACAAAAGAAGGTGAACAGCACAGTCACGGAACAAACGAATCGGCAGAGGTTTGTCCTGTTGTCTTTCTAATTGACAGGACCAGGTTGTTTGCTCCACTGATTTCTTCGCTTTGTCCAAGAAAACGAAATACCGGAAAGTCGAGCCCATATCAGCTGATTTGGGGTGTACCCTTTTCGTGTGAACAACTTCAAAGTTTGTTTTGCTCCCTGACCCTGCTGTGGGCCCTGGTAGAAAATTTGCACTTTGTGCGGAAATTGGCCGACGCGCCTCAATGGTAACATGAAAATTACACGATCCGGAAAGGAGCAGAAGAATTGGACTCACCGAGCACACGTCTTGTGAACTGTGTCTGTTCCCGAATGTAGTCTGGCAAGGTGGTTTTGAGCTGCGTGTATTTGGGAGCCAAGAGTTTGTCTCGGTTGGTTGGTGGGACCTCGATTGTCAGTTGGTGGGTCAGGACCCGCTGCAGAACGTCCCTGTGGACGGCGCAGGTCTGAGGGGACCCGATAATCAGTGTCTGTAGCTTCGGGAGGTGGCCTACCACACTTGGAATCTCAAACATAGGGTTTTCCTCAAGATTCAGAGTTTCCAGGTTCGGAAGGTCCAATGACTGCGGGAGAGTTTTCAAGAGGTTCATGCTCAAGTTCAGTTCGACCAGTTCATTCTCCTTTCCCTTTGTGCGTTCGTACTTCATCAACCTTTCAATCGATTCCAGTTTGTTGCCGCTGAGGTTGAGCTTCTTGAGCCGGTGGTGGTGGGTCAGCTCCAGGCCTTTGGGGATTTCCGTCAGGCTCATATGACTCATGTCCAAAGAGACGATGGTCTGCAGACGATCTTCCCTTATCAGCTCATCCAAGGGCACACTGTCGCCATAGGGGATTTCCCAGGACCGGCCTTCGAGACTGGACTTGTGGAGGTCCAGGGATGTGACATCTACCCGAGGCATGACATGGAGCAAGAGACGTTGAAGCAGCTGGAACTGTGGACGAGAGAGGCTCTTGTACCGCAGGTTGACGTTGAGGCCGAGTTTGGGTGGATTGAGTGAGCTGTCCAGGGAAAATGTGGCAATGTCTAAGCTTATTCGTGTGACATGCTTGAGCTTCGTGTGCTCCAGCAGATCGACCAGGCTGCGTTCTCCCTCCGGATGTTCGTGCCAGTGCGCGGAACAGAATTTGCTGAAGCGCAGGTCTACTTCTATGATGGAAGAGGAGTGTGAGTCCAGCCGCTGCAACAAGTGTTGGAACTTTTCTGAGTCAATATTCCTGAACCCTAAATCCACTTTGTATCCGTCAAGGACCTTGCGCACGTCGTAAACCATTTCTTCTGAGTCCCGACCCTCGGGGTGCCTGGGGCTCAGGCCTGTTGCCCCGAGCGACGGTGTCACGTGGGAAGTTCCCCGAGACCCGGACGCCGTGTTTCTGCCGTGCTGCTCGCTTCGCCTCGACTGCTCCGAGCAGTACCCGCTGGTGTCGTGCGGCGCATGCGCACTGCTTGCCTTGGGCTTGGAACGCGTTCGGAGCCTGGGAAGACTCGCATGTCTGCGGAGTGGTTGTGCCGGTGGGTCCGTGCCGAGGTCAGTGGACGCGGTGGTGCTAGCGCTGGTGGGTCGCTC
>JAAUXT010013489.1_pt1:37500-45075 | contig 45075 bp, 28 predicted proteins | sample 7278171 | NCBI WGS metagenome assembly JAAUXT01 (sample SAMN14350112, study PRJNA611818) | marine sediment metagenome | isolation source: surface marine sediment (1.8m) | place: French Polynesia: Moorea | collected 2018-08
AGAGAGAGAGAGAAAGAGAGGGAGAGGGAGAGACACAGAGAGACACAGAGAGAGACAATCCTGCCTGCTTCGTTACCTTTGTCCCATCCAAAACTGGACCAAACGTCAGCACTCAATTTCTGAGTGACATTTAGTCAACAGAATCTGTTCATCTGTTCACAAGCACGCAAGCATTGTTCGAGATCAGAATTTTCTCTCAGCGGAACCAGCTCTGTGTGTGTGTGTGTGTGTGTGTGTGTGTGTGTGTGTGTGTGTGTGGAAATACTCACAGGTTGCAGTGTTGTCCACCGCCGTGGGAAGTGCAGATCGGCTGAAGCTTCCATGCGACGTTGCTGCGCTCGGAAATCTCAGGATTTGTTTCACTTTGCTGGTGCTCACTGTCTGTGTGCAGATCGAAGAGTGATGATCTCAACGTTATGCGTTATTTCGCAACATTCAGATAAGATAAAAAGGTTACTCACTGAAGTCTCGTGGGCACACACTTGAAGATCCATCAAATCTTTTGAATCTCGATTCTCCAGTGATGAAATGAAATTTGGGACACAGTTGACCCCGCAAAATCCGAGCTTGGACAATTCAACAGTGTGCCAAATCACCCGCACCTCTTGCCAATGCCGTTCACATTAGCCGCGAAAGAAGCAGAACGGACAACTCGAACAGGAGGCATTCCGAATAGAGAGATTTCGAATTGCGCAGGGCTGTCTGTATCTCCTCTGACTGGAGACTGGGCAATGTGCAACTCAATCGAGTGTCCAGCTTTGTTGATACGCGTTTTCAAGCAGGTGTGTGGGCTTGTTGTCAAGATTCAACAGCCACTTCGGTGTGGAACTCAATTCTCCCGGCCTAATCTGCATGCATGGCAACTCCAAATTTAGTTTGGCTTGTGTCCCCAACAAGGGCTCGTATCCGTGACCACACCTTGGATCTGCCGCTGTAGGCCCACTCACGGAAGGGGGAGAGTAGATCGGTCTTATTTCGACTCACACCCAGTCCCAACCCCCTTGTCCGCCTGGTTCTCTGAAGGGAAAGACATTTTTCTCTGTTGAAAATTGTTTCCCAAGGACCCTGTGAGATTTGCTCTCATTGTGGTCACCAGCCGAGCCCTCGTCTCGGTGGCAACAGAACTGTTCGAAAGAGGTGCGCTGCACCCAGAAATCCTGGTTTACGTCAGCCCGGCATGTTCCTGATGAACTGGATTCTTATCCGGTGGATCAATTGTAGCAAAAGGACAATGAAATCGGTGCAAAATGTTTTTGTTGAGATGTGGACAGCACACAACGCTCGACAACTTTGCAGGACCATTTCAGGCTCCAGGACACCCCGCCCCGCCCAGTTGTCCTGGATGCACAGAAGATGTGGGCGGCACATCAAGGGTGGATCCAGGATCTCGTCGAGGATCCCAACCTTTTGAGGTACGCAGAACCAATGCAGAGAAAAGAAACTGCTGAGGTTGGTTTTGTTCTTGCGAAGCAAATTTGGGTCTTGTGTCTTTTCCGGTGCAGCAGGTTGGAGGGCAAGGGCAACGTACCCTGGGTCTGTTCCTGCTCTTTCGCGATCAAACAACTGTGGATACAACAAACAACCATCGCTGCTCGATCAGCATTGCCTCTCGACCTTGACGGTTTTCTCCACCTGCTCGAGTGGTTTGATTCCCATTCTTTGTACCTGGTGGCGCCATGAGATAAGACTGTGGCGCTTTGTCTTTCACACAAGATGACGCATCTTGACAGACCTTTATCCACAACGATGCCTGCAAATGCGTGTGCGAGAAAACGAACATTGTCCTTGAGTGCACGGGGTGACGAGACCCTCCAAATAAAAGCAAATGAGCGCGTTCACAGTTTGATCTAAAGGAGCGTCAGGAGTTCTGGGCCTGAGGTCTCGAGTTTGGACCAAGCGCGAAAATTCCTGGTACAAACAAGATCCAGAAGACCAGCGGAGTGTGGCCGTTGAAACCATATATCATTCTCGGTGACAAAAAAAAATTGCTGACAGATGTAAATTCACGTGCTCATTGCTTTGCCGAATTGAGCACCTTTACGGACACTTGCAAGCTGCATTTCTGCTCTTTGCTGCATATTTGAGTTTTGTGAACAAACGGGAACCCTTTGCCGTTCACGCCCTTGACGTTTTGGATCTCTGCGATGTTTAGACCCCAGATTTTTGCAGTCCCTGTGATACCCACACACCATACCCTGCTGTGGCACATTTTAACCCACTCCCACCCCCGTTTCGTGTCGCCTGATGTTGCCTGACATCAAGGCAAATGAAGTTGGTTGTGGTTCAGAGGAAGACGAGTTGTCCTCTTCAAAGTGAGTGCATTTCCGCGGAAGCGCTGATAACGGCGACTGTGCTCACAGCTTCGATCAACTCCAGACTGCAGACCAACCATCACGAGTTTCTCTCGCCTTTTTTCTTGGCTGTTTTGGATCAGGCCACGGTCACACCAACTCCGATCCTGAATTCGTTGGAGACTGAAAAATAGTCCACCTCGGGGGATTTGAGTTTGCTTGGTTCAGTTTTCCAGCAAGAACAGATTCAATTGGACTCCTGTGTTCTTTCACGCTTATTTCTCACGAAACAACCCTCAGACCCGAGGATCGCGACCATCAACTGGGTGTGTACCTGGGCCCTGGATCTCATTTCCGTGTGAATCTGCCCCATTGGAAGGCCGAAAATTGGAGGGCTGAAAATGCCAGTTGCCTTTCTGCAGTTCCCTATAAGAGCAGCCAGCTTCACCAAGCGACCGCACAAGTCACGCGGATCTCTTGCCTGAGTTCTCGAACGGCTGCTGGTACCTGTGGTGGATCAAACCGCTTGGTTGGGCTGAGGAGCAGGACCCAGGGGCCGCGGGGGCAGCGGCCGCTGATCTGGACCAGGGATCATCTGTGACCCAGTGGAGGTCGTGACTCACCCTCCAGGAACTCTGGACCCACCTCTGCACTGCCAGAATCCTCTCTTTGAGGCGAAGCTCGCTCTCTCCATCCGCCCACCCAAACCCCCTGGATCCACTGGACATCCTCACCCCCTTCACCCCCAGGATGGCCCGCACCACCGGCCTCGCTGAATTTGATGCCGATCCCCCGATTCCCCAGAGCAGCTGTTTACGGTCGGATTGCCGTAAACTGTCACCGTTCCTTATCTAATTTACGACAGCGTAAAGGCCGGTTGATAGGGTGCCGACAGCTGAGGCGAAGCGGTCCATTTTGCTGGTAATTTACGCGTGGAGGGCTCCGGGGGTCGTCCATTGAGAAATTGGCCGGATAGAAAACCCTTTCTGATGCTGTGGCTTTGATGGGTTACGTCTGCATAACGGGGAGGATGAGTGACACAGCTTGGGTCGGATCCTGTGGGATCCCCTGCAGGGCGTGGTCCTTCATCCCCGGGCCCACCCAGTGAACCAGGTCCGAACCTTTACTTGGGACCAAGACGCCTCAGCCCCCCTGGGCTACGTACTGACTGGAACGCGCCACGGCGTGACGCGTAGGTTGGAAATGTACCGGAACCTGTCTGCGCGTCACACACTGTCTCTACCTCTCTCATTGTTTGCAGTGGCGCGAAGCAAGCGAGACAGGGAGCAGTTAATTGCATTAGAAATTCATCCGCCCACATTGCGGTTTGCGAGTCGCATCTCCGGCCTCGTTCACACTGGACACGTTCCTTGGCCTGGTTCACAAGCTGTTGCGATTGCTCTTGTTGTGCGCAGCACGTCTGCAGAAGTTTTGCAATGCATCTGCAGAGTGAGATGCACCATCGACTCCTGTTCAGGGATTGCGCCTTGCTGCTCCCGCTGAAGAAACGAGGTGCTCCTGGTTTCAAGGTCACAACGCACGACGCATCCAGTGTGAGTCCGGCCCATGAGTTTGAAAAGTCCAGCGGATCTTGGTGTGAGCTCAGGGAACCCCAACCTTGGGGCCCAAACTCCGAGCAACGTGCTCTTTGCGTCTGCGGAACACAAGTTGGGGACTGCACAAGTCAGGTCCCAGGCCCCGTGGGCCCCGCCCCCTGGATCCGTTGGAGGCTCGTGTTGTCTCTTTCTGAATAATATGCTCCGCTCGCCTCGTCGTCGCAATCACGCTAATCCCAAATCCGCTTTGATTCATCCGCTATTTATCCAGGGTGGGACTCCCCCCATCAATACGCGATATCAGCGTCGTCCGAACTGCGCGCAAGATGTGTGCGGATTCCGCAGTGACGGAAGAGTGCACTGGTGCAGGTGCAGTGAGTTTGTTACTGCAGTCACGCACCTGGAGTCAAGGGAGCCAGACAGTCAGCCATAGAACCTGGAACCAATCTAGGGCCCCGAGCCCTGTCCAAGGTTCACAGGGCCCTGAGCACCAACAGGGATGTCAAGCCCTGCACAGGTACCCAGAAACCCACCCATGATCCCTGGACTTCGAGACCATGGGCCAGCGGACCCCGAACCTCTCCGAGCCCCTCACAATGGACACAGGACTTTGGTCCTCAACAAAGGGTCACGGGCTGAGATGATTCGAAGAGGCTTCTTCGTACGCAAGTCTCAAAGGCCATCTCCTCTCATCTCGGAGTTGCTGTCCAGTTCAGTCTCAAAATAGCCATCTCATCACAAAATTGCGTTCTTGGCTTACTTGTCTTTGTCTTCAGAAGTTCAAAGTTCAGATTTAGAAATGTCAGCAAAAACTCATCAAGGCTCCCGACATTTTGCAGGGCCCAAGAAGACTGAAGGTCCTTCAGCTGCAGCGAAATACCACGATGTTTGTGCGGTCACATGTAAGAAACGAAGTCCACGAGCGTACACTTGATACATATTTGTCGAACTTGGGATTTTGGGCCTTCAGGGTGAAATCTTCACCCAACCAAATCCTAAATTCACAGAGGCAGTCAAACCAGACGTGTTGAGTCTTTGAATCAGCTCAGCGCCAGTGTATTTACTCTCCCGGGCAGGATCCATTCTGGCCGTGATGAAGCAGGACCAGGTCTCGTCCAGTTGGACCCAAGTTCCATTCAACTCCGACTCAAAAGGGACATTGCAGGATGTTTGAAATTAGGATCTTTACTTCCCCTACAATCCTCTTTGTGTTGCATACACTCCTGCAGGCGGACACACCGCACGTCTCCCTGCAGGACCCCCTTCCCACTGCAGGGCGACAGTGTTCGCCGCAGCTCGCCTGCCCGAGGCCACGTGAAATAGAAACAATCAGCAGCAATCAGGGCAGCAGATAGCAGTGTTCATGTGCGGGGGACAAGGACAGGGGAGGATCCGGGGTCTGCAGAGAACCACGGTGTCCGCAGCGTCTTGGGGAGATCCAGGGGCCCAAACCACACCCCTTGTTTTTGAGCCTGTAAAATTTCGTTTTCATTTTCATGCTGAAAGAATGGGATCAACTCCAGCAAGACAAGATTGTGGATCCAGCTCTGCACGCTCCGTTCCTCTGATCCAAGAAATACAAATTCAACTCGCCTTACTTGCCGTTCAATTCTGTCTGACAAAATTTTTGGATGTGGATTCTGGTTGGGCCCGCTGAGCCACAAGACCCAATCTGTCAGAGTGAAGATCGACGCTGGCCAGTGCTTTCTCTACTGAGACTGCACAGTGTGCGGAGATTCGTTTTCGACACACCAGTTTTCTCCGTGAACAGACGGGATTCGCATGGATCGTCCCCCCCCCATCTGATTTCAGCAGCTGTCACTGTATGATGTTTTGTCTGTGGTCAAGTCGCAACCGCAGAAAGCTGATCAAACCCATTGCACCAAAACACAATATTGCAAAACCAGTGGACAATGTGTTCAGGAGTCTGTGGTCACAGGAACCTGCGTGCGTTTGGATTGGGCCAGATGCAACTGGTGGAATCTGAGTTCTAACGTGAGGCAGTCTCCACTCCCTGCATGTCTTGCTGTTCCCTCTTCGCCACATTTTCACCAAATCTCTGAGCCACACACAGCGACACTCACACCTGACAACGCTGGTTGTCACGGCCGATCTGATGCTTCATCCCGAGACAAGTCAATGGGTGTGGTTCCAGCTGATCCCGGGGCCTGGGTCTGCTGACCCTTGAAGAGATTTTTTGACGTCAAAAAGCGCTGCATTGTGCCATCCACCCGCCAAACTTTTGTGATGTTAGAGAAGGACCCCTTTCCCCCAAGGTTCGGAACCTTGACCTCAATCCTAGATCGGACAGAGTTCTGTGTCGCACCTGAACTGATTGGCGACGTAAGAGATCAGTCACGCAGAGCGGAGGATGACTGGGAGATCGTGTCATGCTGTCAACATGAAAATGATCATGTTTTTGCGAGATAGTTGTCGAGATGCAAAGCATCGAGATAGTTATCGAGCAAAAATAAGATCATTTGAATGTTGATAAGTGATGTGATCTAGTCACCTTCCACTCAAAGTGACTGAACCCATGTCTACCACAAGAGGAGTGACATGACTGGGAGATTGTGTCACGCTGAGCTACATTGAATTTAACAGAGGCGGCCGGCTGAGCGTGGTAGACGCAGCGCTCGTTGACTCGTGAGAATCCGACTCGTCCCGCTGACAGCGCAATGCGCGGCGCATCCTGCTCCAAATCTGACCGGTGTCACAATCGTGGGTTTCTGCCCAGAAGTCGCCACTGGCTGCGATGACGGCCAAAACACTCATTGAGGAAGAACACTTTGCCACCAATGCTTGTGACATCTGCCAAGGTACTGGAAAGTTCACCAAAATGGAGAGTGATCCGCCAGCCACTCGATGCGTGCAGTTTGCATTCTGTTGGGCTCACTCACTCACTCGACTGGACGCAACCAGCGGGGACTTAGTTTCAGCAAAAACTGACACATTTCGCGCGGTTTCTCATCAGCGGAACTAATCCTTCCGGCGTCCTCCCGCCGAGGGACGTCCTCACGCGCGCTCCGCTGTCAAGGAGACAGCCAATCAGGTTGCCATGGCAACTAAACGACTGTTTTGTTTGTTCTTAATTAGTGTTTAATTGCCGCCCCTTCCGGCTGAAGGCGTGGAAGTGACAGAAGGCGACGCGGGGGATTTAGGAGCGGGAAGGGTTCACACGGGGCGCTCACGTGATGCGTCCCAGATCATGTCCGCAGAGTCATGTCCCCAGGCAGGTTCGGTCTCCAACAGCGTAAATCTACCTGAGTGCAGGTGTGGAATTTTCACTATCACAGGGAAAAACACATAAAGCCTCTTGCCACACAACTCTCAAAAGAATTGTGGACACTAGTGCGACATTTTATACCCTCCAACGGACCAGTCACGTGATGGGCAACCTTGGAGGCCGAAACTGAACCTTGAAAGTTTTCTCTGCAAAATTCCAAAGCAAAAGACGGGGTGGGTGGGCGTAAATGTTCCTCTGGTGCTCAAGGGGGGCCAGGTCCCACGTCCACTGGAACCACCAGAGAAGTATCCCCGCTCCTCCGCACTGCCGAAGCGGTTGCTGTCTTCAGGCGTTGAAAAGGCTTGGAAATACGCGCCAATTGATTGGCGAAAAGGGTTTTTAGGTGATTTGAGGTGGGTTGCACGATTTGGGCTGATGAGCCAAATCGGTGCGAGCCAAATCGAAGCACCTATAGGCAGCCTCTTCCAAAAGTATGTCAGCA
>JAAUXT010141428.1_pt1 | contig 45030 bp, 46 predicted proteins | sample 7278171 | NCBI WGS metagenome assembly JAAUXT01 (sample SAMN14350112, study PRJNA611818) | marine sediment metagenome | isolation source: surface marine sediment (1.8m) | place: French Polynesia: Moorea | collected 2018-08
GGTAGGGTGGGAGGTTACATTCCAAAGTGTGGACAGACGCACACATGAATGCTAAGGGTTTTTAAGCCAACAGCGGGACCTAGATGGCCGGCTACGCGACCATCAAAAAAATCTTCTTTGCATGCCTGCACAGAAACTGCACACGTACGAGTGTCAACCACAATTCCACGAAGTTTGTCTTCAAAAGTTTCGGTGCTGAGCCTTGGGCATAATTCAAGGGCAGACTCAGGTTCTGGCCAAGATGGGGGTCCAACGCCCTTGTGAGGGTGGGGGTCAACTTTGAACAACTTCACTTGTGCAAAAGGAACAATTGTGTACCCCAGTACAAAAGGTTAGGGGCTGAAAATGTTTCTCAAGGTATCATGTGAGGGCCGGGCCCCGACAAGGGCTCCCTGGGTCTGCCCTTCATATGTTTCAACTCAGCAGCTTTGGACGAAGCACAGGACGAACAGGACACGACGGACACTCGACAAAAATCATACGTACGAGAGCATCGTCTCTGTTAGAAGAGCTTGAAATCACCTACAGCGTCACGTGAGGTCTGGAAGGAGCTGTCAATCAAGTCTTCTGATCCAGCTCCTTTCAGGGCAGTTTCTACAACATCGAGCTACACAAAGTCTATCTCGTGTCATATCTTTGCGCCCGTCTTACCTCTTCGAAAATTGGCCGGAACGTCTGAAAATGGAAAGAAAGTGCAAGACTTTAGGATCAGTTTGATGCTTGAAAAATTTATTTCACAGAAACACGGTGGTCAGGAGGTCAAAATTGGAGACGGCGAAATTGTTTCACGAGTGCGATGTCAGAGTAGAATCACTTTTTGGGTCTTCAAATTTCCGAAAATGTTGGACAGAATAGATTTCCAGATCTTTTGAAGGTGTTTGGTTTGTGGCGACTCAAAAAGAGATTTTCTATCATGGCACGAGCTCCAGAATTGCGACAATCAATCTTATTGGGAAGCCGAGCCGAGAACGAACGAGCGAAGTGATGCCTCTGGAACCAGGTTGCGCCCACGCACCTGGATGGTTGCGCCCTTGCTCATGCAAACAATACCGCAAAATCGACAGAAGTGAACACGCACAAAAGAAACCACCAAGTTTTATTTGTGTCTACCAAAACTACTCCATGTGCACTGATCATTCACACTGCAAACGAGCGAATAGAAGCTTTTGCTCAGTCAAGCTGCACGGCAACTGCTTCAAATTGTGTTTTTCTAAGTTCACCAACAAACAGCATACTTCGGATCACACGGGCGTGCACTGTTTTCGTTTCTTGTGTCCGACCGCGAAGGTCACGACGCATTCTCGACGTGCGTTCAAGCAACTCTACTGCACTGATTTCACGTGCACGCGCTTAGCGCGACCTTTCCTCGAAAATTTTGTTTGCCGGAAATTTACTTTTTGCCTGTTTGCCTGCAGACCTGTAGACAGTGAAGACATAAATCATGTGTACAATTTGACTCGTTGCCAGAATATACCGCGAGGGGAACAGCCAGAAACGTTGCAGAACAGCACTTCTCATCTGGTGTACCCAGGCATGGTACGTTTTGAGGTTATGAGAATCGATAATTGGGCCCTTGCACACGCCTTCAAGAGTTTGGGTCTTGACTGAAACTTCGTTGAGAGGTTGACGCATTGAGAAGCCACTTTGGAATGCAATGGAGTTCCACTGCATGCGCGACGTTCCATGGTGCACACAGGAGGAACTCGCGAATGTTCAGATTGTCCCAAAACGCGCAGCTGTGTCGCACGTCAAAAGTCAAAAAGGACCAGGACCTTCAAAGGTCAGCTGCACAAAGAATTTGCACTGAAACTGGATGTTCAGCGCTCCATATTCCAGTTGTGTCGTGTAATGCCCAGAAGAGGCACAAATGTATCGATGCGTGAACATTGCAATTGAACTGCATGTGCAAAGCTGCAGGCGCACAGAACGCACAAGCTCCAAAGCAACATTATCCTGCGCAGATCCACCGCAGCGAAGGCAATTAAACCGGAAGACGTGCACCACGACACGCAACAAGAACACCAACATGTTGAACACCGGCGAGCGCCATTGAGACATGAAGTTCCTGACCAACAATTGCAATGGTTTTTCCACTGATAAATTTTCTCCCACCAGTGCACTTTTCATTTTCTGATGGGTCTACCACTGCATGCTTCCCAGACCCTGCCCTCTGCATGGAGATTCTTTTTTTGGCTCAAGAAAACTTTGCCAAAAGGGGTCAAACTAAATCTTACATGACATGAAATACATGCACAACACACTTTAGGTGTCAAAATTTGCGCAGGACATAAAAAAAAACTCGTTTTCCTGATCACATTGAAATTCAAGAAATCATTTTGACTGTGCAACTTTGGCAAGAAAAAAGTGGATTATTACGCAATATTGTGCATTCAAAACACATACGTATACGTATACGGAAGGCATTCAAACACGTCAGAAATACGATCTAATTCACACCATGCATGGTGCACTTGCCAATTTCCTGCACATTTGTGAACATCCCGAAGGAACTTTGGGGCGTTTTCAACAAGCAAACGAATGTCTCGGAAGCACAACAACTTCTTTTTTTGCAATCTGCCCCAAATCTGTTGAAGAAATCACTGACTGAGGGTCAAGCTGGGAGAATTTACTGAAGCTTCCAGAAACCTCAGCCGCAGCATTGGAATCTTGGAACCCTGCTGAAGGAGCAGACAAAGCCTCCGAGCCCTGGAATCTTCTCCAAGATAAAACTTGAAAGACAGATCGGCTGCTGGCGTTTCTGGGTTTCGGGCAGCAAAACCCAGTTTCTATTAATTCTGAGGCTTGAGGTTCGTTCTCCTGGCGTTTGTTCCCATGAATGAGCAGATGTATCCACCGGTATTTTCGTGCTGCACAGGTGGAACTCACCCCCGAAGGCCCAACACAGATGTTCACAGTGAAAGAGAATGAGGCCTTCACTTCAGAGCTTTGATTTCGTTCAAGTAAACAGACAAAAGAGCATCAAAAGACACTTGCAAACAACTGAAGCCAAAATTCATGTCCAGGTCACGCAATTTCGTGAGATGTGCGAGAAATGCGTTCGATTTTCAAGCAGACTCGCCGACCCGCCTCCATGCCACAACTCTCCCTGAACACTCAAGGGTTATTTTTTGCATACATGCAGAAAAGGGAAAATCGACACGTCAATTGATGTTCTCACATAGATTGACAGCTGGCAAGGCCAACAACAAGACATTGAGAAAAATCTGATTTTTTTGCAGATATGCACGAATTTTCTGGCCGGGGTTGAATCTGAGGGAAAGGAGTTTTGCCACAAAACCTGGTCACGTATTTAAATTGGTGCACAACTAACAGTCATTTCATCAATCATCATCCGCCCATGTTCAGACGGATGTGCTGATGTGTAAGTCCATGTGGTCCACCGGGAGGTCCACTTCTGTCACACCATCAAGGCGTTCCTTTTCGTGACAACTTTGGAAAACTTTAGAATCTCAGTCAGGAAATCCACAATCTCGCACCAATTATTGAGGCCCAATTCAGAACGTTGCACCTGTGTCCGTGGACACGCGGGTACACTGCACACGACTTGGTGCGACACCTGAAACCACTTCAATGGGCACCCCTGAATCTAGCAGAAACGTGTCAGCAACTGGGTGGACGTCGAAACCCCATAAAAGACAGGCTCGGGCATTTTTTTGCCGATCCAAGTACGTTTGTTTTCGGCGAAATGACCCGACATGAACTTCCCGGATGAGGTGTACTTGCCCGTTCGAGGTCGTCCTTGAGCGGGATCTTTTCTTCCTTCGTCGACATTGTCGCTGATTCAAGTCGATCTTGAAATTCTTCCCCAAGGTTCTTCAAACTTTCATACTTCCAGTGCTCAGTACTGAGTGAAGGCGTGAATAACCTTCCGGAAATACGCAAATGCTGCCATCTGGTGGTGGGAAAATTACTGGTAAAATTCCCACGAAAACGCGCGGACAATTTAGTCAAAGCGCATCCTTCGGTCCCTCAAACTCCTTCCATTCCAGAAAACGAACAAAGTTTGTATATTTTTGCCATTTTCACAAACATTCTCTCGTGCGAGAGCCTCCTTCAGCAAAACGTGACACCACACCAGAACAAAACCATTTCAGACTGAATCAAATTTATTTCGTGTGTTCACGCAAAACAGTTCATTCCGCAGATTCAAAGCACAAGTGAAAACAGCGTTTCAGAAGTCGCACAGATGCTGTGCGCATCAGATTATCAGCGCGGCCTCGCAGATGGCGCAGCTCAATTCAATTCAATCAATTGAAAACTCTCTGGATCCCGCCTCACAAATTGTTCCCGTTCAAGTGTCATTTGATTCAAGCTTTCGGCGTCTCGAAAACGATAGAACCAACACAAAAAAAAAATCAAAACCAAACAAAAAACAAGAAAAACTGAAACTGTTGTCTCGCCTGACCGCAAAGCCCTAAAATACTTTGTTGCCAAGCAGTACTTGGGCAAACATCATCGGGCGGTGATGTCCATCATATCTTCGTGCGCGATCGCCGACATCGGAACCGTCTCCACACTGGTCAGCTCCTTCACCTGGCCGTCTGCCGCTTTCTGCGATCGCGTTCTGATGACCAGTCCGATCTCGTTGGTGCCGGGCACGGCGCCTATGAGAGTGGCGGCGTCTGCGAGGGTTCGCATCGGTCTGACGGTGTTGGCGCTGACGTCGCTGACGACTTCATCATCCATGGTAACTGCAACACAAAACAAGCCTTCAGTGGCAACACCTGAGGCTACGTGTCCGTCTGACTTTTTTGAGGAGGTGAAAAAAAGCTTTGTTGGAACCTCTTCCGAGAGGTGTTGACAGAGGTATCAAGATACGGAAGAGGACAGACGTCTAACGAAACGGAGAGCACATTTCACTCACAGTACTTATTTCTTCACAACCAACTGCCGGACTTTGCGAGAGACCAACACAATTGCACAACTTGAAATTAACCTTTCACAGCATAAAAGTGCCCCAAAATGTGCTGTCGTCCCGTTTCGTTGCTTTTGTTCAACACCAATCAAAGAAAACAGCTCAATTTTCTCACAGATCACCGACAGCGAATTCCGCGGCACAAAACGAGAACAAAGAAACACTGATCGCAATCGTCTGCGGATGAAAACTTTGTCCACCTCATCCCCACTGCCTGTCTGTGCTCCTTCACACATCGAAGGAAGATGTCGCGCAACAGCTGTGTCAACTTCGGGCAGAGTCAGACTTTCTTCTGCGGACGATACCACATAAATACAGGGAGGTGTCTAGCGACGCGCCCGTTACTTGCGGCCAAATTTGCAGTGACACGACAGTCCGCACGAGTGCTCGTGAGCAGTTGGAAGTGAACAGAACAGCCACTCATCTGTGCGGTTGGACCTTCGCATTGTCAGTTTCCCTTGAGTCCTTTTCAACTCTGCACAACTTCCTCCATTACACCCACCTGGGCCTGAAACCTGACGACATATTTGCTCACAAACACTGATGATGACGATACGTACCCTCGACGTGCATCTCGTCGCCCGCCGTCTCTTCATCGGCGTCATCGCCCGGCGTTTCCTCGTCGGCGTCGCCCGACGGCGTAACGTCCGACCTGGCGTCGACGTCGGCGAGCAGCGCGTCCAACTCGTCGGCGCTGATCTTAGGCTTCTCGACCACGAAGCTGTTCACGTCCTCCACTGCAGAAAACAGACCGTCAGCGAAAAGGAATTTTCGCATGAATGACCCGAAACAGGAATCCGCAGGTCAACTCTGTTCACGAAAACTTGTGACAAGAGATTCGAGACAAATGTTTTGCATGATTCGGACGCACTTCCATTGTCAGGCAAGGTTCAGAAGTTTCAAAGTCGAGTTCGTTTGGCCAGATGAAAATGACAACGGTTCTGGGATCCGACCAAGCCACTGCACTCACAGTGGTGTGCAGAGGAGATGTGCTTCTTGAGGTGGATCAGTTGGTTGAAGCCGCTGCTGCAGCCCTCGACGCCGCACACGAAGCGACTGTCGGCGCGATGCGTCTCCAGGTGAATCTGAAGCCCGTCCTTCCGCTTGAACTCAGAGAAGCAAATCTGCAGGGAACACAAGAGGAACATTGTGCGCGCTCGCATCCACACATTGAGGACAAAGGCTGCAAACATGATAGCCTCGGTTTGCTAAGAGGCGTTGTTGCTTCCAGGCTTTTCGCATGTTTGGGACACACGTTGACAACAGCGGAATCAAGTCCATACCGAGCACTTGAAGGGTCTGTACTCGGTGTGCGTGTCCATGTGCTTCACCAGTGTTTCCCGCAGCGAGAAGGATTTTCCGCAGAGCTCGCACCGGTACGGCTTCTCGCCTGCGAAACGATTTGCTGCTCCAGATAATACCGCAATGTCCATGTCTATCAGTGAGAATGCGGACGAGTACAACGACACGATGTCAAGTTGGTGGCTCACCTGAATGCGTGCGCATGTGCGCTTTGATCCTGTCGCTTCTTTGAAACGTTTTGTGGCAGATGAGGCACTGATACGGGCGTCTGTCTGAATGTGTAATCTGCCGGAACACAGAAATGCAGTTGTCAAAGGCGACAGCAAAACAACCAATGCACCAAGTTTCATGTCAACAGGCACGCCCATCAACATGTCATTCTTCAGAAACCACAACCAAGTTCACCGGTATGTACCTGGTGTTTCTTCAGGTGTCGCAGGATCCTGAAATCCTTTCCGCACGCGGTGCACTTGTAAGGTCTTTCTGCGCGGTGCACAGACTCGTGTTCGCGCAAGTACTCCAGCTGAATGTACTTCTTCCCACAGATTCCGCATCTACAATGATGAGGCAATGCTGGAGTGATGTACTGGTGACTAATCGGCGTCTTGTGAATCAGAGGTGCAACAAACAGCGAGCCAGACGACGGAAGAGGGCATTACTGATGGGCCTTCTCCCCGAAGTGCGTGGCGTGGTGCCCCTTGAGCCTGTAGAGCGACGAGAAGTCTTTGTTGCAGATGTTGCAGCGGTAGCGGTAGACTTGGGTGCAGGTGCTGCCTCCTCCCGCGGGGGGCGCCACCCGCGCGTCCGTTTTGCTGTACTGCTGCTCCGTCAGACTCGCCTTCCCAACACCCATCTCAGGCATAGGAAGAGGCACCTGGCATTCAACGGGAAAATTATGCTCAATCAGCCACACAAGGAACGAAGAAAAACTGAACAAATCGTGTCATGGAGAGGGCGGGATGAACACACCTGACCAGCCAACAGACTTTCAATGGACACAGTCTTGCTGACTTCCTCGAGTGAAACGATGTTGGTGATGACGCCTCCGCACGAGTCCATCACTTGGTACGCTTCCTCACCCCCTTCGGTGGCCGACAGCAAACCCTCCCCAACCAGCACGGTGCCCGGGGGCAACGCTGCCTGATCACACAAAACTCCGTCACCCTGCATTTCAGCTTCCTGAGGTTCTTCTGATTTTATTCTACCCTGAAACGATGACGAAAGGTGCATTGTGAAAAACGAAGGGAAAAGAATCCGAGGTTTTGGTGAGTCTCTTCTGACGCGCTGCAACAGGTGATCCCACCTGGCTGGACGCGAGTTGCTGCAGGGTCTCGGGATCGAACTCAACCGTCACTCTCTCGCCTCCGTCCTGCTCAGTGTGCATGGCCTGCGAGTTGTTCAGCTCTTCGAGGACGTCGCTGTTGTCCGGCGCGTGTTCTTCATTTGCCGCTTCTTCTTCTTCTGTTTCGTCTCCCACGTGATGTGTGATTTGCACCGACACCTGCAGGCAGCAACACGAACAAATTCACTTGTGGCTTCGGTAGTGCGGCGTTTCAGTGGGGAAGGCGGAAATTTTAACTGACCTCAGAATCTTTGGGGATGTCGTTGGCTTGCATGAACTGGTCCAAATTCCTCGTGTAAGTATCACATAATGCTTCAAGTGTTGGGATGATCAAGGTTTTTGCCGCTCGTTTGATTTCGGCCATCTCTGAAAGAGAAAAGGGTGAGGGAAAAAAATTACACTGCAAGTGCTCTGTTCACTTCCTTTTCACACACTAACACACTAAAAAACATCGTCAACCAGTTTGAAAAAGTGATCGAGACCAACCTGTTTGCGGGACGGAAATCTTGCCGCTGTACAGGAAGTCTGCGATGCGCTGCACAGTGGCGCTCGTGTAGCCCAGTTTGATCATGATGGTGCCCATACTCCCTGAGGCTCGAACCTTCTGGAACGCCTGCAAGCAATCATTAACTGTGAAGATATCGACAAAAGAGAGATGACAACACTCGGAAAATTTGTGACAGGCTGGCAGGAAATCATCCACCTATCAAGTCAACTTCCAAAATCTGAGATGTGCGCACACTATTTTTGTCGTGTTTCCACACGAGATCCGTTCAGTTGAGCCATCCTTCAGGAGTTGTCGAGCTTCGCCAGTGCATACAAACGAACAAACGGATTCCCGTGTCAGGTGGTGCCTTTCCACTGAACTTACGTCTTTGAAATGCGCGCTGCCAGCGGCCAGTACGAGCGAGTGCGCGAGCACGGCGGAGCCGTCCACGGCGATCAGAGTCACGTCGGTGAAGACGGACTCGCCCTGCATGGCCCGCATCCCGTCCAGCACGAGGCCCGACCAACCCTGCGCCGTGCCCTCCATTGCGAGGGAACCTGTGAACACCAAGTTGGGGAAGGCTGCAGAGAGCCCGGTGGAATGAAAGAATGAACAAAACATCAGGGCTGTCTGTGGACAAATAGATATACGTTTGGAGTTTTCCCACAGAACACCTTCCGGCCAGAAGCGAGTAGATCCACGACTGCCCTCAGGTTGACCGACAGCCGCAAAGTTTTGTGTGAAAACAGAACACTGAAAGAGTCCAGCGCTAGACCTGGAACCTGCAGTGCTTGTTCTGGGTCTTGACTCAAAATATTGCCTTGAGATCAACCATTGTTCACTATGCAGATCCAGATCTCAGCCGAACACGGCAACAACTCGTTCTGACCCGAGCAATCAGCTGATTACGGTTGTCTGGGACATTGCAACCCACAGGGGTCACCCATCAAAGGCCTCCATGCCTCGCTTGGAACGTTTCGTTTCAACTTTTTGTGTCACATTTCACTCATCTGGAGTGCACTCACCAACCTCAAACAACGTGTGTACTTGGTCACTTCTTGAAAGGCCTCAAAATTCCAGTGACAAGAAGCTGTTTTGGTGCCAGGTTGTTTATGTTTGGCGGGTGAAAATACTCTGGAACCTGTCGCCCGTCGCCGCCATTTGCCTGGGTCCCGCTGGGGGCGGCAGGTGGCGCAGGTGGCGCCGCCGAGCCGCGCCGCCGCCTGATGGAGACACCATACGTTGGCGGGAGAATGCAATTTTCGATACTGCTGAACAATCGCCGTCAAAATTGCTCACTCCCCGACTCAATTCAAAGAGGCAACAGAATGGTCATGCTCCTTTGAAAAAAAAAAGATTTCAAAGTTAAACAGAGTGCAAAAAGTGGTTGGTGAACTTTTATATTTTTCAAACACATCCAATGTCAGGTTGTCAACAAGAAGCACTCGTCAAGAAAATAGCAAAACGGTTCAAAATACTCTCTCAACAATTGTCGGACTGACACTGAGCAGAGAAACTTACAGTGCGTTTTGGTAAGAAATCTGGTACATTTTTGCATGAAGGAAACATTTTGGGGCACTTGAAAAGTCTGGTCAAGACAAAAGCCAAACAAACAGGAAAACGTTTACAATTCAGCGCATGTGCCAACAAATGTGGCAAATAACACAACACACAAAGGGTGGGTCCAGAATTCAATGTTGAACTTTGCCCTCTCGACCTTTCCTGGGTCTACTCACACCTGAATAGTTTCTTGCAATGCAACTGGTGTTGTGGATCATTGAGGTCAAAAATAACACTGCAGATGGAAGTCCTCAGCTGCAGATCTATCACAGATACCAAACAATTTTGCACGAACTGGTGGTTGTCATCTTCACCGTCACTGTTTATCACAGAATGCTCAAGGAACATTTTTTGCAAGCACGTTTGCGTCTTTAACAGATACGTGCGTCCGCAGCGTCACTGAGTTTGCTCTCCACCGCTGCCCACGTGAAAGCTCGACGAAGAAAAGAGGTCCATCCCAAAATTGCATTGAGGAAGTGCCACATAAATTTGCTGTGACGGAAAGGCATTTTCGAAAAAAGCCCAACACTGGTGCAGGTCAATTTGTTTTCTTCTGCAGGGAAGGGCCTCAGCTAGCCCCTGGGAGTGCGCACAATTTCAATCACAGAAACAGTTCATTCAAGGTCCATCAAACAGTGTTTGAAGGGCAGAAAAACCTGACTTCAAACATATTTTTTGTGTGTTCTAGTTTCTGTCACCCGCACCAGCAGGCGTCTCAAGCAAAAATCTGACTTCAAACATTTTTTGTGTTCTAGTATCTGCCACCCGCGCCAGCAGGCGTCTCAAGCGCCCACTGCATGATGCTGGAGTCGGAGCCGCCGGTCGTGACGACCAGTTCGCCGTCGTCCGTGCCGTCGTGCAGGAAGCGCACGCACGTGATGGGCCCCGAGTGCCAGCGACGCTCGTGGTACGCCGGCTGCGGAGGGGAGAGCGTTGTGTCAAAATTGGGTGAAAATCGTTGTACTGTCCACACGTTTTGCAGTGATATGTTGAAAAACTGGAAATGACCAGAAGGCGTTGTATGCTCGAGCGGACTCGGAAAAGACAGGGAAGAGGCAAAGTCAGATAAATCCTAGCCCTATTTCTTGTACCAGACAGCTCTCCTGAGCAAGAAAGGTTTTGGGACGAAGAAGGAATCTTCCAATTGGTGTTGTTCCCATGAAGGACCCAAATTCCACTTGGGCCCAAAACGTCCTCTGAGTTGTTTTGATGTCAAGCCTTTTTCACTTCAACATCCGACGCCAAAGAAAACTGAAAGGCGGTGTTGGTTATTTTACGATTCCACACGGCCAAGCAGACAGGAGGTTCCTTACAAGGTGAGGTGATTAAATCAATCTAATGTGTGAGGTTCTTTGTGGCAGTGGCACAGGAGAGCTGCGGAGCTGTGTGTGAAGCTCTTGCCAAAAAGGTGATGGTGATCTGGGGCCTGTACACGCCAAACTCTTGCTGTTGGTAGATTGTCTATTTCTCACCCGTGGTTAAGCATGCGATGATTGAAAGGGAGGGGAGGGCTGCATGCAAAGGCGCTTCTCTGTGATTGTGAAATTCAGTGCATGTGTGGAATGGATGAAGCTGGGTGCCTACTTTCGTTTCAAGGCATTGATTTCAGTGGCCTCAAAGATCTCGAGATCCACGTGAACAGGAATGTGCACAAAAGTTCAAGTGTGCAACAAAGAAAACTCACCAAAGTCATGGAATGCCTCTGAAATGTTCACCACAAAGTTAGTTTCAGCGAGATTTCCACTGTTGTGCGTGCAGTAAGATTTGTGCAGACACTCACAACCACTGCAGGTACAGACGCAGAAAGGCAAAAGACGCACCCATGAAAAACACGCACCTCAACTTTTGGCCTTTGATTCTGGTAAAGATGTACCCCTTCTTTTGATGTTTAATTTTGGAGGAATCAATTGCTTCTTGTATACGAGACGGTGCGGTACAAACCACACACGGCACTCACACACGCACGCACACACGTGTACACACATGTACACGTACGCACACATAAAGGGGCGAAACACTCACAGCACACGTGGAAACATAATTCACAACAAAAACACCAGGAAGATTGTGTCTGACGCATAAAACACCGACGCAGATGGCAGATTCCAAGGAAAAGAAACGGCAGTCATCCAGCGGATCCAGGATCGGGGTGCACGACATTTATCCTGGCAGGGCTTACCCTCGGTGGGGCGAGTCTTAATTTTGGAGTCAGGGCTTTCCAGCATCAATTTTGACGGGTTCTACTGTATTCTGAACCTGTGGAAGTTTCTTATTTTGAGGTGCCTGTGGTGTTTTAGGTGTCGAGCAAACAAGACTTTTTGTGGTTGGGGGCGACCCGTGGGCTGCATCCGTTGGAGTGAACTCTGCATCACTTCAACAACGCCCGGTCGGTTCCTCTGGTAGTGTGTGTGTGTGTGTGTGTGTGTGTGGGGGGGGGGGGTTACGCTACCTGTGGGTGGATGCAGGGGTATCTGAAGATGCGCAGCGCGCCCTTGTTGTTGCCGACGGCGAGCAGCGACATCGGGCGACTCTCGTCGTGCACGTTACGGCCGCCGCAGACGGTGAGAACCTCCTCGTCCTCCTCCATGTTGATCCACGCTCCTGCAAACAACAATAACAACAACTTTCACAAACTCCACTGACAGTCGGGGAGAGACAACAAATTTCCCAGGTTGGTCGATCGTTTTCAATTCCAGTGTCATTGCCGTGGTGCGTGATTTGAATTTTGTACGTGGGTTGTGTGTTTTTGTCGTTGTGCGGATCTGAATTTATGGAGGGCAAGCTCGAAGGCACGAAAAGGCAGGCGATGGGAGACAAAGATCTCGAACTCTCACGGACGTACCCAGGACGTTATGTCCGACGACACACGTCTGGTAGTCGGGAGCAAAGTCACGGTGCTGGAACGGTTTCTCTTCTGTCAGTGAGTCGATTTTCCCTGAAAAAGACGCATTCACGAGTCCAATGGCTTTGAAACTCTTGCGCCGTTTTGTTACACGTCGGGTGCGGACGTTATCAAGATTTGCAGGACTTGTTTGGTACGTACAGAATTTGAGCTCGCAATCTACGGTGACGCTCTGCAGGTACCGTCCGTCCTCGCACCAATCCAGATGCTTCACGAAGTTCTTGTGACCCTGAAACACACACATCAGCCGGAGTTTTGAGACAATTTGGACATCATTTCTATGCCGAATGCTGACAGTAAATTCTCATGAGCAGGCATGCACGTGCGCGATTCTCACCATGAGAGTGCATTTCTTGTACTTGATGAGTAGACCCCCTTCCTCCTTGTAGATGTAAACGTTGCAGTCGCGACTTCCAAACGCCAACAGTTTTCCATCTGCAGGAGAACGGAACAAGTGTGCACGCGCCACAAAGGTGTTGTGCAACACCGGACTCAAGCAAACTGTGCAGGGACCTCCAATACACATCCACTATCAAACAGAATCTGACGCCACTCGGCGGCGCAACGCGTCCTCTGTTCTGTTTCCTTCTGGGGTTGGGGATTTGGGAGCCAAAGTCCCGTGGATCATTATGTTGTGCACGGGTTTCTACTTTCCTCTCGTACCTGGAGAGAACTGCATGCACTCGATAGCGGCTTGTGTGGCCTGGTAGGAGAAGAGGTGGTCGCCCTTCTCGGCGTCCAGCACGCTGAACATGCCGTTCTGCGTCCCGACCACGACCAGCTCGTTCAGCTGATCCGCGGCCACCGTTGTCGCCGCCTCCTGCAAACAGCGCGTTCTGGTCTGATAGCTTCTCAGACACAAGCAGACTAAAGCTATGCCAACAACCAAAAATGCCTCTGCCATTGAAAATCAAGTTTTTGGCAGTGCTCTGCGATTGTCCCTGTCCATTGTGCAAAAAGCCTCACGTAGACTTCAGTTTTCCACTGCGGTTTGTGTCGCCGCGTGTCCCACTTGATGACTTGTTTGTCGAAGCCGGCTGTGATGAATGACTTGTTGTCAGGACAAACCGCGAGCGCGTACAGGTCCTTCCAGTGGCCCTGAAAACGTTCAAAAAAGAAACCCTTTGAAAGACAAACCTTCAGAAGGAAAGATTGTTTGTTTGCACTCGAGTGTTCAGTGTGGGGAAGGTCAATTGTTCAGGATGCAAAATTATTTGTCTGGGTTTTCTGCGGTTTGTCCCTTGATGCCCTTCCCCCCGCAGAACAAAGTGTACATCCTCAGCCTCAGGGAGCACTGACCTGGACGAGCATGTTCCAGCGGCCGCCGGCCAGGTTCGTCTCGAGGATGCAGTTGTTGGTGGTTCCGACGATCAGGTCCTGGCCCTGAACGACGAGGCTGCGCACACTTCCGGTGTCACTCGGAAGCTGAAGCCACGACAAGACGAGACTGGTTATCCGAGATTTGGTGACTCTCGGGAGATGGAGGTTGGGTTCTCGAGAGTCAAGATGAGGTTCTGTCAATTCAAGGATCTCTTCGATCCTTCTCTATTCGGACCCATACGCCAAACTGTCGACAAGGTTCTGCACGGAAATTTTGCTGCCTCTGCCTGAAATCTGAACATGACCTTCGAAGATGGATGGATAAATGCCCAGCATGCAATCCGGAGCAGTCGGTATCTCGACTCAAACTGTGGCCCTGGTGAGGAAAAGCGACTTGCAGTTCTCTCGAAGTCCCGGACGGGTCTGTAGGGGTTCTCGGCGTCCCAGCACGCCCACGCCTTGATCTCGTTGCCGGCTCCCGACAGCATGAGCCCCTCCTCCTCAACCATGCACAGCGCGAACACCGGCCTCTGAAATACGCACGCACCGTCACAGATCATCGCCAGTTCTCCCATGGATGCTGATTCTCATCGTCGTACGTCGTACGAGTATCTGCTAAAGTCAACACTCCGATTTGTTCCGACTTGACTTCACCGGATGTGTGAACAGCAGGTCATGAACAACAAAAGAATGTGACGTTTTTGAGATTTCCTTTGATCCGACTGAGCAACAGATCTATGGAACGTGGGATGTGTTCAACTGTGCCTTTAAAACTCCCATCAGGATGGAAATGCAGTGTGCGGTTGTCAAAACCTCTGATCTTGCAAACTTCGAATCGTTTTCGGTATTGTTTTGAAAAGTTGTGTGCAGAAAATGTGCAAAAATGGTTCACGGAACAACGGGCTGACCGATTGACCTGTTTGGACCAGGTTCGGGGGAATAGTTTGGGTGTTTGGGTGAAAAAAGAAACGCTGGAAACGTTGGAGTGCAAGCACAGTGCATGGTTCCGTGCCAGCACAAAAAGTCATGCCTTTCCCTCTTCTTTTCCCTTGACATTTTCCACCTGAAACATCATACGTTCGAGGAAATTGTGAGACAGCAGAGAAATGGGTTGTTTTGGGGGCTTTGGCTTCTGTTCACCTTGTGTGACGCCCCTTCTGCAGCGGAGAGTGAAACTGTTGAAAGCGGAACGCTTGGTTGAACAACAAAGTTGAAACAAAAAGAACACAGAGACCAAGACAGAATTGGAAACAGAGACAGACAGACAGACAGACAGACAGACACAGACAGACAGACAGACAGACAGACAGACAGACAGACAGACACGCACCCTGTGGGCGCGGGACAGCGCCTCGGCGCTCTCGAACGATTTGTTGATGACGTACGCATCCTCGTCATCGCGCGAGAACACTGTGAGGTGGCCGTGCCAGTCTCCGGTGACGACGTCGTCGCACGGCGTCTTGCGGAACGCCATCGCCGTCACGAACTTGGGTACATCCTGCAGCCGCGGAGAGCAGGGGTCAAACAGAGCGTCCGAAAAATTACTCTGTCCGTGCCTTCTGTAGATGTTTTCAGGCATGCAGTGTTTCCCATTTTCTGGCTGGTTCTGTCGACTTTTGCGATTCATTACAACAATTTTCTCAGCAAAATAACGCAAGCGACGCCATAGACTCTGAGAGCCCGGATGGTCATCGGAAACTCCGACGGTGCACCGTATACCTCGAAGAGTCCGCCCTTCTTGTCCCAGAGGAGCTTTCCGTGCGGACGCGCGGGCCTCCGGTTGCCGTTCATGCCGTAGCGAGGCGGCTCCTCCGGCTTGTAGTCCGGGTTCCACAGCAACTTCCACACGTGCACGTGGTTTTTGCCGTGCGTGAAGATGTCGGTGCAGTCATGCGGGTGGAAATGGCCCCAGACCACGGTGTCCGAGTTAGGCTGCAGGGCGAGAAATGAACCAGGAATGAACGAAAACCAGGCTCCGTTAACCCCGCAGGAAGAGTTTCTCCATGACCCAACCTGGTTCAAAGGGCCGTGCGTCTGTCAAAGTTGGGGGCATTGCATTCCACAGATGAGCTGGACGCGAAGGAGCGAAGCCAAAAGGGCAGGAACACCCACAAGCCTTTGTTTTCCAACAACGGTGTGAACCATGCAATAATAGTGTGGTCATCATGCTGATGGAATGGAAACAATGTTTTCTTGTGGCTGCTATCTGAGAACGGGATCTGGGATCTGGCGATGAGGAAGGAGCGGGGGAGCCACGCGGAGGCCTCGGCTGGAGGCGGAGGCTGCGAGTCGAGGCCCACCTGAAGCTTCCGATCGCATTTCCACTCAATAATTTATGCCACTCGTAATTAGCCATCTCCTCCATGCAACGTGAAATTCGAAACGCACTGAACATGGATTGTGACAGATCTGCGTGACTGGGCCATCCTTTTCCCTTGCGGACCCGACCCACGTGCGTTGTTCTCATGCAAGCACAACGAAAAGTGCATGGACATGGAGTCTGCTTGTGAAACAAAAGTGAATCCACTTGGCACAGTATCCGTTCGTATCGTTGTTTCTTTTCAAAACACATTCGTCATGCAGATCTTTCCAATGGAAACGGTGAGCAAATGCCGAAGAACAACACTGCATGCTGTTGATTTGGGGCTCACAACGAACAGATCGACTCGTGGCTGCGCGTCTAAGTTTCTGCGGTGTTGTTACTCACCATGTCTTCTGCCAAGTAAATTGCCTGTGCAGAAGGCGAAAACCAAGAAATCGCAAACGGAACAAATTTTTTGTTGTCATTTCACTTCAGTCCTGCTCAATTTGGAGGTGACTTTTTGCACTAAACCCTGACAGGAAGAAACTTGAATTTCCTACCTTTAAGTCTGTTTGGTAACTTGAAGAAGTTGTCTGCAAGGAAACAAACACATGGAATCTATTTTTATCTTCGTTCTAGGAAAATGAAAGACAAAATTGTCACATTTCGGTTCAGACATCTCCGAAGATCTGCCGCACGCACCATGCAGCAGGTGAATTCGACAGGTTGTACGCACTCACCGGGGACTTAGCGACGAGGAGCCCATCGTTCCCCTCGTTCCACTTGTAGACGTACATAAAGTGTTTCTCGCTCTCATCCAGAATCATCAGCAGGTCCCCAGGATCGATGCCCTTGCCCTGAAATTGTTAATTTCAGAGAGTTAGTCTGGATGGCGGAGGACCTATGCGTCCGAGTGCTTTGTGTTGGACTGTTCGCTGTGTGGGAAACTGACCTCGCCACAGAAGGCGACGGAGCTGACCCCGTCCTGCAGCACGCGCAGCCCGATGATGTGCAGAGTCGCCAGCGACCCCGTCGCCTCCCACACGCGCACGTGGGGCCACCACATCTGTGGAACCAGCGAGTCAGTGGGATGAGTCACACACACACACACACACGCACACACACACACACACACACACACACACACACACAAGATTTTTGGACGCTGATTTTGCTCGGAGCTTGAGGAAAACTCACAGACGACATCTGCGGATCGCCTCCGACCTGTCCAGTCGCGACGATCTGCATCATCGGGTGAACAGCCATTCTGTGAAAAGTCAAAAATACATCATGGCAAGTACAACAGATGTGGAGTTGAGTGCTCTAGCCAAAAACTCTGTGAACAGTTCTGTGAACTTGAAGGCTGAAAAGTGCGAACTCACGAGGTGATGTCCTCGGTGTGACCGGTGTAGTGCAGCTGGCGGTTCTCCTTCCTGTCGTAGATGATTCCGACGGTGCCGCAGTAATAGGCGAGGTTCCCGTTCTCCAGCACGAACAGGTTGTTGGCCGCGTCGTGGCCTCTGTATCCGTAGCTGATCCGCTGTCAGGGAGCGCAACACATGTTGCAAGATTGTGTCCACCCCAACCAAGCCTCCAAAATGTGGTGCCAAGGTCCCATTGCAACAATGGTGAACTCTCCATGAGATGCTCCCTTGTTTGATGTTCAAGTTTGGGGTGACAAAGTGCGTCATATACGTGCAACACTTGGAAAAGGTGCTGAAATAAAGCAAGGATACACCCAGTCGAGCTTAATCTTCTTGTCGGGTTTGCTGCCATCGTGCGGGGCGCTCTGCATGTAGGCTCTGGGCACCCAGTATTCTGAGAAAAGGAGCAACAATTGAACATTGAAACAGTTGACGATTTGACTGTTTTGTCCACCTTGGGCTCTGTAGTCTCTCGGTGTGATGAAATAGCCAGACAGGGTCAGGACTTGCTGCTGAAGTTCAGGAAGGTCTACTGGCAGGCTCCTCAGCCCTCTTGCCTCATGCCTCCTCATTTCAACTCATATCTTTTCAGTTCGTACAGACCACTCAGAAGCTTCACAATTGGGTGACCCATGCCTGGCCATTTCAGGTTCCCATCTGGAATTGCCTGACACCCAGGTCTGGAAATGTTCGTGTCTCCTCATGTCATTCCACCGAGCCTTACCCCTCTGTTTTCCCTTGAGGTACATCCGGATGGTTTCGTTGTCGCGTGACCGCTGAGGAAAGCTCTTCCTGTTCACAGCCACTTCGCTCTTGCTCTTCTTGGCGTCGGCGTCGCGGCGGCGGCTGCGGTGCAGCGCGGCGTCGTCGATCTCCTCGTCGGGCGTCGCCTCCAGGTTGGCGTAGCGCCCGCCGCCAGCGTGCACCGACGACGTGTCCGTCACTGCAGAAAGACATCAGCTCCTGTGACGCGCAGCACAGCCGGATACAGAATCTCCCCCCCCCCCCTCAGCAAAAAACCCCCAAAACAACGGGTGCATGTTGTGTGTGGTGCGAGTGCATGGATTTGCACAAAAAGGTACATTTTGCAGGTTTTACTGACCCACAAGCAATATTTCTTCAAAAATCACAGTTTCATTGCGTGTGACTCACGTCAACAAGTCCAAGGTGCAAGACAGGTGTACTTTCGTCAGTGTTTTGATCTGTTGAATGGAATGACCGTGGCAGCTGGCGGGAGAAGAACTCACACTCACAAGGGACTCATTGTGGTTGAAGGTTGAGGCTTTGCACCAACAACAGAACGTGAAGTTTCGTGCTGGACTCCACCCACAACTGAGAACATGGGTCCGGAGAGAATCGAAAAAGAAGTCAGCTTCTCGAGTGAGTGCACCTGGTTTGCACCGCGCGCTCAGAGCGCAGACGGCAAGGTCAGGTAAATCTACAAGCAGCACACTAACGGGTAGAAATGGAAGAGTGACCCGAGTCTCTCTGGCGATTCTTGGCCTTCTCCATCCACTCGTCGGCCATGTCCTTCTGGTGCTTGAGCTCGGGTGGCAGCTTCTCCTCTCCGCATACGAGGAACGAGTCGACGCGCCGCAGCTCGTCGCTGAACAGGTGCGAGAAGGACTTCACCTGCAACACATTTCAACCACGTGCTAGATCTGCGATCCAGATGGAATTCCCTTTCTTGAAAGAAAATGTTGCTGCGGACTCAATCGCATGCGTCTTTGACAACAGCCTGGGTTTTAGTTTTCTCTTGAAGAGGTGCATGAAGCTCTGCACAGGTCATCCACCAGAATAGCACGATGAAAGTTCGCCAACTCCCTGAAAGAGAAGAGCTCGGCTGCTCACCCTGACGAAGGGGTGTTTGCTGGTGTAGAGCGCGCTCACGTGCGGCACGTCCACCATGACACCCATCTCGGCGAGCACGTCCTCGAACAGCTGCTGCGTGTTCGGGTTGATCACCACCTTGGCCTTGCAGCCTCGGTTCGTGTTGTTCGTGATCACCATGAGACGCGGAGGCTTCATCTCGCCCTTCTTGTACTTGCCGTACGGCTTCGCTCCCGGGGCGCCAGGGTCCCGCGACAAGAGATTCATCTCAGAGTTGCGTATCTTGCCGACCTTGGTGGAGATGGGGCGGTTGCTCCACTTGGTGCTCGCGAGTCCGTATTCGAGCGGGATGTACTTCTTCTTGTTGGGACCCGAGATGACATACTGCGCCTTGTGCACGAACTCGTCCACCTTGTTGATGCGCTTGCCGGTGCGGATGGAGAAGATGAAGGCGCAGGACGCCTTGCAGCGCCGCTCCAGCTCCGAGCACAGGTTGTCCATGGAGCGCACCTTCTTGTTGATGGTGAAGGGGACGCAGGACGACGCCACGTCCCCGTTGATGAAGAAGTCGCAGATCTTGCCATCGCGCGGCGTCGCCTCCTCGGGCTCGGGCGGGAAGTCGGGCGGAGGGGCGCGGCCCTCGTGCGACAAGTCCTCGAACCTGTCGTCCGCCTGCAAATACAAGGAGACGTCAACCAATCATTGTGCGCAGTGGGAGAGCGGTGCCATTCCCATCAAGGCGCACAGGTTTGCAGTTTTAGAGTTCCAGAATTTTTCGTGCCAATGCTTGCACAAGTGCAACCATTTTGTGGATGATGGGAGGGAACCTGAACAAGAATATGAGAAGATCAACGGGAGAATTTGAATTGAAACTGCAGCACCACTGGAGCAAACGTGTCTCAGGAGTTCGCAAATGCGCGATGACGTGCACCGTGCAGGTTCTCTTTTTGTTGCGCTTTTTCTGGCACACCAGTTGTTTATGGAGGCTGAAGAAAAAAAAGATCTCCAAATAATTTTCACGCTGATCAAATGGCAAAAAACAGACGTGCGTGCCGATGCTTTGGGCTCGCGTTTTGCCATTGATCGTTTGTGTGGGATACGATTTGTTTGCGCCTCGCACTTTTGTGTAACGTATCGCCAAGCAACCAGCCTTTTTTCGACCAGCACCAGAAGAACCAGCGTGGATATCGGTACCTTGATGCAGCTGGTTGCACAAGAAACAACAACACTCAACAGTCTCAACTTCCTGAATTTTGCACAAACAAACGTTTGCACAAAAAGGCAACTTGCAACACCAATGTGGACACTTGTGTTCAATTTTTTGAAAGCCCGCAGCTTGTTGATCAAACAATGTTCGTTTTTCTTCAGAGCAAATATCCAAGGGGCCAGGCTGAATCTCCGACTGCTTCCTGCTCAACTGACTTCGGCACACAGCAACTCCGAACCTCGACAACTCGACCAAAGATGCGAGAACCACGGCCTGACATGACAATGTGTTTCAGTTTTACAGGCAACCAGGCAGCTGAAGTGAAATCGCACTCATTTGAACGGCTCAATTCCACACGCTCAGCAACCAAAGTTCTCCTGATCAGTTCATCTACCCAACGTCCGACTGACCTGCATCAGCGCTGGACCCGACGGCCCAAGATCCTGGAATCTGGACCCGTCTTGATCCGTCGACTCCGGAACATCCGAATCGGCGTCGGCCCTGTGCAGGACCCAACTGCGGTCGGACACGTTGGACACGCGGCCCCCGCCCCCGCGGGAGGCGCGGCTCCGGCGCGGGTATGTCCCCGTGCTCAGCGTGCCCTTGCGTCGGGGGTCCTCCGCCGCTTCGTCCCGTTCGTCGTCGGCGAGCTCGGATGCCTCGTTGTCGCTGTGGCCGCTGTGGCCGTTGTCGCTGTATTCGTCGTCGTACTCCTTGTTTCCGCTGCTGTTTTCCTCGTCTCTCTCGTTCTCTGAGTACCTTCCTTCGTCCTCTTCATCTTCGTTTGCCTGATCACCGTAGTCTTTCCCGTACGCTTCGCTGTTGTCCTCTGGCTCTTCCTCTCGCTTCCTCGTTGCTTTTTCCTCTCGTATCTCGTCCTCTTGCACCTTCTTCTCCTCCTCTTCTCTTGATTTCTCGGCTTCCTTCCTTGCGTTCTCTTCTTCCTTTCTGGCTTTCTCTTTGTCGTCTTCCCTTGGTTTCGGTCGCTTGGTGGCCAGTCCTTTTCTGTTGTTTGGTTTTCTGTTCATTTTGAACGTACTTTCCTCAAACCCCTTCACTTAACACCACGAGAACTTTGATCAACAACACACGTGTACGAGGCACAGCAAGTCTGACAAATGTTTCTGTGTTCAAATACTCAACGCTCTGCAATCCTCTGTACATGCACCTGAAACTACCGGAACGATGGGCGTAAAGTTGGAAACCACTAGATACCAACAAACAAAAGATGTCCTGCTCAATAATCAATGGTTCGCGCTCGCCTTTGTTTGCGGCTTAGTGAGTGAAATATGTATGAATCTCATCACGAGCTGGCGCAGTGTTAAAAGCTCTTGCATTGACAGGGTGCTGAATTAGTTATCTTCGTGATCTTTACTTCATTCATTTTGATGCACTCCCCCATTCACTTTGTTCGGTGCACAGGTCAATCGTGAAAGATTTCTTGTAATTTTAATGAAGCCTCCGCTTTGTGCGGAAGACATTGTTCCAGCCTTGTCAACCAAACCGAAGCTGTAAACAAGTTCCTTGAATTGGGTCAGCGATGTCTTGAGCGAGCTTCGGCCGTTTGGTTCTCTGGCTTTTACTTCTTGCATCTATCTCTCTTCTGTATACTTCAGGTTAAAATTTTCGCTATGCACTGAGATGCGGAAACAGTCACGTCAGAGATGTTTGCGGTTTGCCTCAAACAGCATTTCTGAATCCAATTGAACACTCCAAAAAAAACTTTTGAAAAGAAGGGCCAAATCGGAAGGTTAATTGGTTCTGGCAGTGTTGAAATTGTGACGCGCGAGACAAGGTAATTTTTTCACATGATAAAGTGAAGTTGTTTGTTTCTCCAATGGACATGACAAAGCAATTGTCTTGTGTGCGAGGTACAAACAAGTCAATGCCTTTCAAAATGCCTTCCAAAATTGCCGTAGAAGCTGATGCGGATGCCGCCTCTCAATGTACTACGATGCAAATCTCTGGGAAAACCCCTTCTTTGAAATTTCACTTTGAAATTTCACAAGGTGTTCCGATCAAATTGGAGAGGAGCATAGAAGACTTCTGCAGTGCACTCTGGTCAAAAGCAGTTGGTGATGTTGATGTCATTTCGACTTTCGAGCGTGCAACGTGGATCCATGTTTCACTTGTTCTGGTTGTTCAGGCTAGGACTTCTGCCAAGTTTACAAAGACCGTGAGTTGTTCCACAAAGGGCACTGCAATTATCAGCCTGTCGACGAGAGATACTTATCGCAACGAATTTCACCACTTTCGTCAGAGTCAATAAAGTTCGATTGCTAAATCAGAGGGAACGTTACACGGCATATTTGATTTTCTTTTGTGTCAAGTTCCTGTTGTTCAGCCGGCGAAGCTGTGCACACGTCAACTTTCTGTTTGTTGTCTGCACTTGGTTTGTGCTGAGAGTGAACAAGAAACAAACCGCTCACGAGAAAGGAACCACTGGAAACACATCAAATTTGCCATCTGGTTGCGACTCTACACGAAAGGCCATTTCTTGCAGACACTCAATGTTGGTGAATCTTGACACTGTACGAGTATTCACAGGTTGCGCATGTTTTGCAATGGTTTCTTTCTGGGCAATTTCCCTCCAAACTTACACGCAGGTTGTTCACAACCGACAGGTTCTCGATTCACAATGGATTTGTGCATGATCGCCGACAGGCTGGTGGATCTGTGAAACGTTCTCCCATTCACTCACCTGTGGTCCGGCTTCATACAGGGAAGGAGCCTCCACTGACCCTTGACCAGCTTCGAGCTGAAGCAGCGTCGTTATTTCACACAGATGATTCAGAAAATTGTTTTCTGTTGGCGAAACAGCGACGGATTCACTGGTGTCAATTTTCTCTTCAATTGTTGACATCCTGGTGACATTTTCACTATTTCCCGTCTTGCTTCTTCTCGTTTCCGGATTGCCTTTCGTCATCAATACAGAACAGTAACTAAGCATGCATTGCATAATTCACAACTGCATGTTGATTTTTGTGTGGGTTGCCTTTTAAAGATGACATGGAGCCAACAGTTGCGCTTTGTCGTTTTAGTCTTGGGTGCAACAGGTGCCCCACCTCAATATCTGAAGACAATGAATTGCTATGCTATTGTGACGCACCTTGTGAACTGAGTGGATGGATGGCTCGGGAAAAAAACCGCCTCATCTCAAGTTGAGAACAAAACCTTGACTTTACTCGCATAAAAACCGACCATTCCACACATTGCTGGATTTCGTACCAACCGAAGATCTGGAGAAAAATTACCGCTTTTCCAGACATGAAGTGCGCATACGAGGGGGTCTTCAAAAGAAACTGCTGCACAAAACCAACTCGGATTCGCATGTCACATCATTTGCCGTACCAATTGACCTGGCAGGACTGACCTCAATCTTTGGCATATGCTTGGATCAACCAGATCACTTGCAATCCTCAGGAAATGAAGAACAACAGAAGAAACCGCTCCGAAAAAAAAAAACCCGAAAAATTGCGCAGCGGTTTCTTTTGAAGACCCCCTCGTACCCTCCACATGTTGATTCATGATTCGTGTGTAACGGTAGGAAACAAATAAAGTGTCGGAAGTTCTCACCTCTTCGTCCTCGGGTTTGAGTCGGACGTAGCGGACGAGGTCGACGGCGGCGCCCCCGTCCAGGGCCCCATCCGGGAGCTCCTCGTACTCGACGCCCCAGTCTGCGTCCCCGTCACCCTGCGTCCCCGGGGGAGGACTCCCGCCGTCCCAACTCATACCGCCCGGTCGCTTTCACACAGAACTCGTCATGCACAGTGGCTCTGCACAAGGCTGTGTCAACGAGCGACGCGTCGCATAGGAAGAACCAATTAATGGTTCACAGACACGGACTTTCCTGTGTCCGTCAGCGAATGACTTTTGCCGATGCCAAACATCCCAATGCACCAGTACTTCCCGTTGCGCTGAACGTCTCACTGACGCAAGGGTCACGTCCTGTGTCCCCGGACCCACGGACACGACTGAAGCTTCACACAGCCGACAAATTTGCAAACAAAAGCGACAACGGCGGTTTCTCTGTGTCACAGGTGGTTGCTATGTTGTGCTCTTGACGAGTGGGTCCAGTTTCACAAATATACGTCCGTGTGTAATTAATTTATCGCTTGTCATCAACTGGATTGATTTCACAGCTTTCTCTGAATCCCACGGTTTCACCCTGTTTCCGCATCGATCAGCAGGATGTCCTCAGAACTGTGACGCATTCAAGCCACATCGGAGAAAAGACACTTTGATCTGATGTTCTTGTACAAACTTATCTCAATCGCAGCTCTTTGTGATGTCGCATGAACTCCAGCTCCCCGCGTCTCTTCATTGCTCGTCAGGGTGCAAATTGACAACTGTGGGATAACCAGGGGGCTCTGCTGCTGCCCAAACCAATCCCTCAACCAGACAGACTCAGGAGGAGTGACCTACCTGCGTGCTCTGGTTGTGGACAAAATGACTAGGTTAAAACGCCCGAAAATGCAGAAGTTCTGAGGTTGGTACCTCTGACGCCCTCGTCATGGTGCCGACAGTGGGAAAATTGGGCGACCTGTCTGCAGGCGTGCATTTGCCAACATTTCTTCCCGTCGGCTTGGCCGTTGTCAATTGCAGGAAAAGCCTTCCACGACCAAACCAAGTGTCACTACATGTCACAAGAATCACAAACGAAGCTCTGGAGGACAAAATCCCGATGATGTGCACTTCGGTTTTCTCTTTCTTCAATGGATCAGCAATCTCGAACGAACGTTCCTTCCAGCAGAAGGTACTCCAAAGGATGCACTTACGTCATGCATTCTGCTCGCGGGCGGTGTGGAGTCCGGGGTGACATCGACATCCTCGTAGCGCTCGGACAGGTCCTCCCTGCTGCTCAGCACGCTCACACCGCACGTACTCGCCCGCGAAGACCCCAGGTGCCTCTTCTCTCTTCTGTACAGACGCAGGGGCACGGCTTCACCCATCTTGTCGGATTACAAGCAGTCTGCACTCGAAGTCCAGTGTTCGACTGCAGTAATTCAACGGACAACAAGCCTGTAAGCGCGTGTGTTGCAGGTGAACGAACCTCCGGATTGAGAACGATGTGTCACAAGTTTGATTGAACATCAATAAGGATTTGAACATTGATGACTTAGCTCAGTGTTCAAATGCACTCTGATTGCTAGGCAAATTTGTTCAGTGAGTGATCACAGTGAAGGATTTGAAACAATCAAATTGACGCAACTATCCACGAATATCGATGTTCATTGGCTCAGAGGAGATCTTGGTCTGGTGCGTTTCGCCTGGAACCAGCACAGCTCGTGAACTTCGGCACTCAACCTTGAGCGACGATTCGGTCTGGAATGGTCAGTGCATCGGACTGGAAGTTACCAAGCCACAGAACAGCAATTATCTTGGAGCAAGCACGGGAAATGGGTCTGTATTGGTTTGTCTGCAACAAAACGTGTGTACTCGTGGAGAATCCCCTCAGCTCGAGGGAACAGGACTTTTCGCGCGACAGGCACACACAGACCTGAGCACAGGGCCCTGAGTGAGTTCAACACATCCGAGGTCCACGGAGACCGTGCTTGATCCCCACAGGTCGTGGAGCTCAGCATCCTCTCTGTGGACAACAGCGATCAACACACCAGAAACAAACAACGACCAGCTCCATCCAGGTACATGTACGCAAGAAACATGTCATATGTGACACAAGTTTTCCTCAGGCTTCCAAGAGGAAAGGCGTTGATTTTTTTTGGTCATTTGGCACAAAAGCTCATTTTTTCTCCGTGTTGCTTGCTTGGATGGTTGTCATTAAATGCGCTCCCACGCAGTTCATTCACTTTTCTTGATCAGTAATTATTCAAGAGTCTTTTTGTACTTCCGAGCAACAGGTTGTTTAGTCGGACTTGGCAACCAGAAGCTTCGCTGAGTTTATCTGGATCCAATTGGCTGAAAGTGAGGTGGCCAGACAACCGAGCTCCATGGCTGCGTCAAACAAACAAGTTTTGATCTGTGTGGAAGGTTTCTGTTATTTTCTCCGCACAATCTATAGGTAGCGATAGAAAGCTGCCATCTGTGTTCAAACTGCAAATGTCTTTGACAATTCCCAAGTTCGGCAATGTTTGTTGATCAGCACAACGTTCCACTTGCCCTTTTGCGCTCTCAACTTACGGCAAGAACACCCGCCTCGTGCTGACTGCTTTGGGTTGCGCCAAAACTAATTCGTTCAAAGTTCACATGCAATGAATAGAACAGACGATTCGCGTTGACATTTCGCTAATTGGCTTGCGTCAGTTTCAGTGGCAATGGAATTCACTTTTGTGATGCAGTCAAGTCAATATTCCTGATGTCATGCTTGCGCGGCAGGGTACAGTCGCAGCTCGAGTTTCCCGTCAGTTCTGGATGCGCTCCTCGCGCAGCGACGCCGGGGTGAAGGCCATGGGCAGCAGTTCCCGCAGCGCCACCTTCATCCACCGCATCTCCGCGTCGGGGTACACCAGGTACAGGTTCCAGTTCAGCCCGAACTGAAACACGCGACAAGAGCAGGTTCAGTCTGACCTCACCGGGTTGGAGAGGCAGCTGAAGCTGTTTAAGGAAAAATGATCGCATCTCACGGCATCCTGAACCGCAGAACACAAGAAGAAGAAGAAGAAGAAGAAGAAGAAGAAGAAGAAGAAGAAGAAGAAGAAGAAGAAGAAGAAGAAGAAGAAGAAGAAGAAGAAGAAGAAGAAGAAGTTAGAATGCGGTGTTGAAAGAGACTCCGCGTGATTGCGAAGAAAAACTCTGACACCAAGCAACGACCTTGCATCCTCGAATCGGAAGATCCTAAATTTAGCTGTGAAGAATAATTTTCGAAGAGAAGACCCTTTCCTGGCACACAAAGTCACAGGCGCGTCCTGTCATAACCCCAAAAAGTGAGCTGTGCGCACCTCAGCCAGAACCTGTCTGCAGGCACCGCAGGACGCCTTCGGGCTGACCGACGACACGTTGTCACTGCAAGAATTACGAGGCATGTTTTTTATCTTCCCGTTGTTTTGCCGATTGAATGAAGAAATGTCCGCAATTTTGTGCCAAACTTTGTTGCAGTCAGAGTCGCCAAGTGCACCATGACAGCCAATGTTTAGCATGTGTTTATGGCATGAATTTTGAAATTTTATTGCTGTTTTCAGTTGTTGTTGGCATAGTTGGCATGTTCTTTGGCATCATTAAAAGTTTGGCAAAAATCGGTGGTCAATTTCTGTTCGAACCGGCGAAACAACGGGAAGATAAAAAACATGCCTCGTACAAGACGTTTCACCTGAAAATCGTTTCTGTCACCCAAGATATAGCATCTCGTCCGTGGGGCACAAACCAGGACTGCCCACCTTTTCAGAGGGTCTGAGATCAAGGCTGACCATCCGGAATACCCCGTGCGAAAGGGCACACCTTGAACATGAGACCACACACAATGTTTTGGACATATTTTGACGCAGTGTGTCGCGTCCTCAGCTCTATGTTCCACAGCACCTGCAGACTGCGATCGCCTTGAACGTCCTCTTGCCCTGGCTGATGGCGTTCATGATGGCCGTCCTCTCCGCGCACACCGTGAGTCCGTAGCTCGCGTTCTCAACGTTCACTCCTGCCAGAACAAAGCGAAGAACACGAATCCAACCTGACGTGAAGAAAGTCCGCACTTCAAAGCAAATATTTTGGAGCCTGTGGTGAAGGGGGAAGCAATCTGTGTCCATGCAGGGTGCCCAGGCTCCAAGGGCCCCTGGATCTGCAAGAGAAAGGATCGAGAAGCTCTACAACCCGGGGGGGAGGTGGCTGCTCTCAAATTGAGCGCTTCATGCCTGCGGAAGTGAAGAAGTGTCTGACGAGGCAAACAATGGCGTTTCCTTTGTTGGAGCAAAACAATATCGATGTACTCGTAACGGGTGTACACCTGCAGTGCAAACTAACGTGCAAGTGCAACGACGTCTGCCTGAAAGTTTCATTTCCATGCCACCCTTCGCTGGAAGCGCCGTGCTGCCTGTGGGGACACACGGAAAAAACGGGTGCAAGCACCGCTGCGTGAAGCAGGTAAAAGTAGCTTGACAAGACGCATGTATGTGAAGCTGCATTGGTAGCCAGTCCCTGGATGGCTAGAAAGGGTAAAGCTGAAGCTCTGAGAACTCAGAGCTCAGAGTAGGGGCTCTTTTGCTGTACTTCAGAGCTCAGGCCAGTTGCGTCTCTCTGCCACGACTATTTACTGATAGTGAATGCTCGACCCGTGCGGTGTTTACAAATACGGTCACACACACACACACACACACACACACACACACACCGGGACACTTGTGAGTACACGAGGAACAGCGAGTGCGGACGGTGACAGACAACAAAGGACACAACAGTACCTGTCACGATGGTGCCGTCGTCACACAGCACGGCGGCGCCGACGTGGAAGTCGCTGTACGGACAGTAGGCGGCGCTGCGGGCGCCGTGCGCCGCCAGCATCAGCTCGCGCTCCCAGGGGGCGCTCGTGTCGAGCGGCACTGTCGTCGCAGCTGAAAAAAAAATAACACGGCTGCTAGTCCGTGCAGTTTCACTCAGAGGGGCACTCCCACCTCGGAACAATTTACCAGAGATCTAATTGGAAAAGGGGAATTTGAGGAACAAAACAGCCATCACAAATGTCACACAGTTCTTTCAAAGGTTGACAAAACCCCAGGTCCTCAAAAATGTTTGCGTTCTGTTTCACAGGTGGAAGAGACAATCTAAAACCAGTAGCAGCGGTGTGTTGCCAGCTGTAAATCATACGTATCATAAAGAACAGATTTTGCGACGTCTACATAAGTCTGCAAAGAGCAAACCCAAGCACTGGAGCAACAATACCCCAAAAAACTTAATTCTACCTTGCATGATGAATCCCGTTTGTCAGTGTTTGGAGTCAGTTTGATATTTATTGGAAGTGTTGCCCCAGTGCATGCATGCTGTTCCTTTGTCATGTAAATGCGGTCACCTTTATCTGATGCAGATCCGAAGGGCCGCACATTTTCATCAATGGGACATCTCTAAACCCCTGAAAACGCTCAACGCCAAAGATGGCCGAGAAGGCTTGGTGAAAAATTTCCTGCAGATTTTGGAGCTTTCTTCCACATTTGCTGCCAAATACCCAAGACGTTCCGACTTCACTTGGCTTTTCCCCATTTCCTGGATCAGCTTCAGGAGGGATCACGATTAAAATTTTCAGGTCGGCAGCAAATAGTGCATGGACACAGGTGTGAACTTTGATCGGACCTTAGTGGCACTAACATCGTATCAAATTTGATTGTCCTCCAAGTGCTGTTCCCCGGGCTGAAGCAATTTGTTTTGAGTGCACCGTGCGCTACACTTTGTCTCAGGGAAGCGTCTCACAACAGTGTTGCAAAGAACATTGGATGTTTCAGAGGTGAACCAGCATGCGACACAACATCCAAAAGGGAAGAATGTCGTCTTTTTGATGAAAATCTGAAAAAGTGCCTTCCTCACGGACCTTTGAGCCAATTTTAGGAAGGCACAAAGTTCTTGTTGGCCGGACAACTGCTTTCTCCGACACAACGTTACAGCACCTTGCGTCAGCGGACATGTTGATCTTCCTTCCTCTGGCCTATTTGCAGGTTTCTCAGACACACGAGCGTGAAGACTCCAGTGGAGCTTGCGGATCATAAAGCCTCCAACTTTAGGACCTTTCATGTTAACTTCACTGATGGAACTGCACTTCTCTTTTTCCAAAGGACAGGAAATCCTTCACAAGCCAATCAGAAACAAATTGTTCCCACGCAAGAAGTCTTGTACTCGTTACTCTGATTCCCGCACCGTGGCAACAATTGCCTTCCGCTTGGACAAAAATGAGAAAATTTGCAGACCTCATGTACATGAAGCTCAAGCTTTCCACATACGCGAGCATTTCCACTGAATATTCTTGAGCTTTGTGCCCATGCATTCACAGTTTCCAACAACGCAAAATGATTGTCAATCTTGGCACACGCACGTCAGCAGTTTTGTATGAGATACAGTTTGTCAAACAAACGGATATCCAGCAAATTCGAACTCCAAATGCCCAGTCACGCAGAGCAAACGACTGCGAGAACCGGGCTTCGAAAATTCACAGGCGCACACAACGAAGTTCCAGCAACACCGCTGATGAGAAAGTGCACATGGGAAAATTGTCACTGGAGTCTGCAGACAGCCCGACAACTTGACACAGGTGGGTTCTCGATCCGTTCCTTCTGTCTTCCGTGAATGCCCTGTCCCTGCATGTCTCGGGACCATGCACACCGAATGCGATTTCACGATGCGCTGCGTCAGTTTTGAGCTGTTGACGCATTGCTTGACGCACCCACGGGTCGCGCTGCACCAAAAGCAACTTGACGCAGCGAAAATTCCTCCTCGGGTGGGTTCTGGTTCCGTTCCTTCAGTCTTCTGCATGTGAGTGTCCCGGGACCATGCAGGGACGCGGTGCACCACGTGCTGGTGCCTGGATCAGAGATACATACTCGTACATTTGTCGTCGAACAGACATTGCGTCGACTTCCTTCACCCTCAGCCCAGACTGTTGCTGACAAATTCTTGTGTTTGGCTCAGAAACAGAAGAAAACGTGGTGTGGCCACAACTGGAGCGCGTCTTGCCTCCCATGCCTGATTTTACCACAGCTTCGTGTATGTTCTGTTCTGCTTTTGTCAGACGACAAATGATTCACTGTCGGTATTTGTCTCGTCAGAAGTTAATGTGGCCATTTGTCAGTGTTGGTGTGCCGTAAATGCAGCGGAAGAGTGTCCGAACTGCCACATTGCGATGAAACATTGAGAGTTTGAGCACATCGGCCCAATCTAACAACAAGTACATGAGGTCTGCCAAAAATTGATCCAATATACATGCAAACAGGTCAATTGGCTCACTTGTACAACCTCTCCTGGGTTTGGCCTTTTTGACGGATCAATGTTTCTGTTGATCGCTTCGGTCAAATATCTCTTGAACAGCAAAGGGCCGGTCGCACTGTCAGTCGATTTGTGCTGAAACTCGCAACTCACATGCATTCAGTATCGCAGTTTCTACCGTCACGGCTTTTCCTCCACCAACGATTTATGGGCAATATTGGAGCTGTTTGAACAATGTATCGCGATGCGGACTGAGCACGTCAAACTTGCCACTTGAATGGTTGTCATTGTTTGTCGGCATCACCACGAAAATGTGGTTGTGAACCGTTGAGAACGGTCGAGAACACGGAGCTGTGTGCCGGAGCCTTGCACACGAGCAGGAAAGCTGTTCCATGAAGGGCAAAGACAACCACGTCAAGAACAGAACACATTCGCCAACAGTTGCTCCACGCAAAGCTCACGTGTGACGAAAGGGAAATGAGTGCGACAGATGGAGGTAGCTTTGAAAGTGTACTTTTGTACATGGATCTGAGCCTTTGAGCTGACTGCCTTTACAGACGCATGCAGAAGTTCTGATGAAAGCATCGCGCCGTTTGATTCTGTGCCTTGCACGACCATTCGTGTCAGGGTCAGAACATGCAATCAAAGAAAAGAGTTGAGTCATGTCGACAGTGCCACACCCGCAGGGCGAGCAGTGTGCGGTCTTGCGATGTTCCATGTTATGCCTGCCACGGTGAACCTGTCTATGAAGCTGCACCGTGAAGGAAAGAAGTTGAACAACAGGTAAACACGAGTTTACTGCACAGGAGGAGGATGAGACGAGTGGATGCGTGGATAGGCGACGTTCCCAGACGAGGCAAGCGTTCTCTGCACATTGTGCTGGATGTTGATCCGTGCAGGGAACTTTGACTCGATAACCTGTTTACACTGCAGTGCATCATGGTAAGATCATCCCACATCCTGTGCTGTTTAGATGCGGGATTCATGACTTACACATTTCACACCTGTTGGGCAGGAGATGAATACACCGACGATCTGGGAAACAGCAGTGAGATAATAAAACTCAGTCAAACAGGTGTTTGCATTTTGCTCCACTTGCTTTGGAAACAAAAGATTTTTTTGAAAGAGCTTTGTTACCCATTTTGTTACCCTTTAGGTTTCAGCCTTTTGATCGTGTCACATCACAGAGTCGGGTGACAAAGCTCGTGATGTGTGCGGAACTGTCTGGTTCCTCGGAAACAGGCAAAAGGTTCGCGATCTCGTGTGACTCAGTCCAAGAGGGCAGCCACTGACCATAAGAGAGAACACGATGTTGAACAAAAATGATAAGTTTTTGCAGTTGCGTTGCAGAGTCAGAACAGCTTCAAGGAAAATTTTGGAGATGGGAAAAATCGTTTTTGCGCATCTCTGCAACTGACAAACACTCAACACTGACTTTTTTGTTGACTGTTCAGAAAATTCACGGTCAGTGTGACAAAGCATTGCACCTGTTTTGTGTTTCATTTAAAACTTGAAAAATGAATTTGTATACATTGTTTCCAGAGCAGAGGCGCTCGACGCAACGTGTACGGAGAGTGCGTGCGCGTAGAATGAGGGAGACGTCACGATGGTCATACAGAACCTGCACATCAGCCACGACTGTGAGCTGAGTCTGGGCACGACGCCGATTCCGTGGGACGCCGCCTCGGGCCGCTCGAACCGCACCTACCCGACGTTCGCGCCGTACGGAACGACGCCGCACGCCCGACTCGCCTTCATCCTCGCCGAAGTCTGCTTCATCGCCCTCATTGTGGTGGGAAACCTGACCATAGTGATCACAATCTGGATGAAATCAGTGCTGCGAACTCCGGGGTTCATGTACGTGGTTTCAGTGGCCGTATCCCACTTTCTTGTTGGCACAGTTGTTATCCCGATGTACATTATCGGCCACGTGCCTCACCAGCATCTGAGCACGGCGCAGTGCAAGACGGTGGAGTTCGTGTCTTGCCTCGCTTCAGCCGCGAGTCCCTATTCTGCTGTCGCGCTGGCCATACATCGTTTCAGAGAAAAGGCATTGACTTCGAAGACCGTGACTTTTAAGCAGTTTGCATTGGACACGTGCATTGTGTGGGTCGTGTCCTCGGTGTACGCTCTCAAGGGTGTGGTCCTCTACGACATGGTGATAGAGGTGGTGCAGGAAGACGACACTCTGCACTGCGTCAGCATGTGCGAGGTGCCTTACTCCAAACAGCACCTCGCCAACATCTTCATTCTCTGTGACTTCATCCTTCTTTACGTCATCCCCTTTGTCTTGACGGCAACATTCTATTTGATACTCGTCAAGAAAGTCTGGAGCTCAACGAGGAAGGAGGACCGAGGCTCATTGAGGCTGCGGGACAACCTGACCAGAACCGTCGCTCTGTTTCTCGTCGCCTTCTTCATCAGTTTTCTCGGAATTTACTGCTGGAACCTCTACGTGTACTGGGGCCCCGGGCATTTCAACAACTCCCTGTTGTGGAGAGAGATCCTCAAGCTGGTTTCCTTCATATCTGGATGGAGTAATGTTGCACTGATTCTCACATTCAATGCAACCTTCAGGCACTCGATCACGACACACGGGCCCAGAAGGAAAGTCCGCGCGAAGAATTCCAAGGCGCCCCGTGGGGACAGTGAGGAACACAGCGGCTTCAGCCCAATGGCTCCTTCAGGCACCAATGAAAGATTTCAAGCTGCCCAGCACATGAACGCAGAGGAACAATTGCCTTCTCCGAACAGATCTGCCAGTGCAATTCCGTCAGAACAAACGCTACAAGACGACAATGTGTCGGAATACGACAATGTTCCTTACCGCACGACACACTGTTGAAAAGCTGAACATCGCCACAAATGGAAACAAGGGTGTGGACACACATTGAACTTTTGCTCAATGAATCACGTGCATGGAAATCTGTTGGGTTTCGCAAAAGATATTTATTTTTGCACGTTAAAAAAAGTTCATTGCGTCTCAGTTTCCTGCAGAGCAATGTTCGCACAACAGACGTTTTTGAAAGGCGAGATCGCCAAACACTGGAAGCTTGAAGATTTCTATTTCAGTTCAAAGAGATCGATGGCTGATAGAGCTGTAGGTTTGCCTTACAGACAGTAATTTCGACTTGCATGAGTACCTGAAAGATCAATTTTCTTCTTTCCCGGTGAAACATTCTTGACAAGAAATAAACGAACATGCTTGCTCAGCGGTCGCTTTCGCATGTACTTTGATTGAATTTCATGGGCTTTGAAAGCTGCAACTCTAGTTGTTTGCTATGATGTTCTGGATCCAGTCGAAGTGGACGCTCGTCCTCGTGTACACCATGGGCCAGTAGGCGCAGAAAACGGGACCGAAGGACGCGATGCCCGCCACGTACCACGTGTCGCCCACCAGACACGTGACCGGCCCGCCGCTGTCTCCCTGCAGGGACAAACCAAAGAGAAGACATGCGCATTTAGCATTGTGGTCCACATACAGTCCGCGCCGTATCTCTGCAGGATGCAGAATGTTGAAACGTTGGATGTGTGCCCGGCAGGGAATGGGGTGTGGTCTGAGGATATTTGTTTCACTTGGAGTTGCCCCTCCCACCATCAATTAAGCTCCGTTGCAACCGTTCAGACCCCCCCCCCAACTCAAACAGCGTTTCAGTGTGTTTGCTGCTGCATTACAAAAACACTGAGTTTTTGTAGCCTTTGCAACTGGTTCCTCCACGAATTATAGAAATCCGTGGAGGTTCAATGAAATTCCTGAACTTCTGAGGCCTGATTGTGGAGGCGTTGAGGCTGAGGCAGTGGGTCAGGAACCCAGTCCCTTCTCAATCATGCACGGAGCGTGCAGATTCCACACGGAGGGCAACGCGGACGCGTCGGGTGCATAACAAGTGCGAGAAGTAAATTGCTTTGGCAATTGATTGTTCTGGAGAGTCGCAGGCACGATTTCCGTGACAACAGCTCACTGATTAGGAACAGGGGCGGACCCAGGATATGGCCGAGCTTCGACAACCCTCTCCCTCCCAGTGGAGCTCAATAGCATCTTCAAATGGAAGAGAAGAAAAGATCCAAAGTACACATTGTAATCCTGTGAAGTAGAGAACCCCCACAGACAGAAATAGCTGAGCTTTTCTCTTCGTTTCGGACCCCACTGGTCAGTGCGTCTCCTCTCCTGCCGACAGGTCGACGCTCTTCAAAGGGTTAGTGAGAGTGGAGCCAATCCGTGTCCCTTTGTACCCAGCTGAGTCGTTGTGAATGAACTGATGGTGATTCATGGTTTCAAAGGTGAATTGGTTTGAATATGACTTTCTGCAGTCAAGATGTACCAGTGTCTGACTGAAGGAAGCCGGCCCTTACCAGCTCCGGACCAACGGCGAATCCATGGACCCTTGGACCTCGAGCTCTCAAGCGCAGCGCGTACAATTTGGGGTGAGGACCTGCAGGAAAAGGCTTCCGTCCCAGGTCAAGGTTCTGTTGTGTGGACAGCTGGCTCGACTCACCCTGCAGGCGCTCGGGCTGCCGTCTCCCACGCAGACGTGGAAGTCCCGGAGGATGAGCGCGTAGGCCGGGCTGCTCTGTCTGCACTCCGCGTTGGTCGGGATCGGGACGTATCCCTCCTGCAGAATGTCCGGAACCTCGTCACCCAACCCTGCAAAAAAGGTGTGTCTGCACGTTTGGTCTGTGCAGTTGACAAAATACACGGACACGGCCTCGTGTTGTGGAGCAGACGTTGAACAGCCCTCAACGTGGCGCGATGTGTTTGTGATTCGCTTTGGACAATTTTATCGAAAAGAAAATGTCTCCAGCGGCTCTGCATCCAGAAGCCGACTCTGTGACTCAAAGCAACCAAATCTCTGTCCATTTTTTGACAAAACAAAGGCGCCTTGAAATACTGCACCAACAAGGTATCGTGTTCACCCGCGTACAAGACGCACCTGCCCCTCCCCAGCGACTTTGGGTATCATCGGAGGGGCTGCACTACAATTTGAACGGGACACCAGAAACCGAATGTGAAATGTTTGAGTGCATCAAACACTGAGTGCGACGTATCCTGGTTGATTTTAGCACTTCCCACACTCCATTTGTCCCCACCCCTTCTTGAAACGTAAAAGGTTTTGGGAACAAGACTTGCTTGAATATGACTGCTCTGAAATATCGCGTTCATGAGAACAGTGTCAGCGCAAGGCCAAAGAAATTCAAAGGCACTGAATCAAAGGCCTGAACATTTCAGCGTCTCCTTTAAAGTGGCAAGACAGAAAAACTTTGTCGACATAACGTTCTGACATTCATGTGCGATCAACTTCTGCAAAATAAGTGCCTGCCCTGTCCACACGATTCTCGTGAATTTTTCATGTGTTCTGCTTTTCTTTGAATATCAGCGAAAAGGTCGACCGTTGGCCCAAGCAAAGGGTCGATAGACTGCAAGCGAGCGACCTCGGCCCTGGAAGAAGACTGCAGCAGCAGGAGGAACATGGGCGCCGTCGTCAACAAGACTTCACGAGTACGAGCTTCAATACATGATCATGTTTGTGGTCATGCACTATGCGGACTTGTCAAACAATGTCGGAGTGAGACACGCAGTTTTGTGATCTGCACATATCACATGATAAATAGCAGAACCACCGGTCAGAATTGAACTTTGGATCGATCTGCAATGATTGCCTTCAGCACCATTCAACCCTGGATTGCGAGAGGGTCCGAAATGCTCGTTCAGTTTGAGTCGCATCGTCATTAACCCGGCGACCCCGACCGTGATGAGCGCACTTGGAGGAAAAAAGCCCACTACGTAACTAAATTGCATGTACAATGGAGCCCAAATCGCGGCGCACAAAAGATGTTGTGTCTGCAACCAGACAACCACGCCAACACAGAATGTTGGAGTGATCAAGCATGTCGCTTGCAATCCACGTCGTGCTCAGCCGTGAGCGCAGCAAGCCACGTGCAACTTGTCGTGGTTTTGCGTTGAGCTACGTGGATTTCCACGTAAAAACTTTTTCAGGAACTTTCCAACAGCGCTGTGAAAGGAAAGATCGGGCGGCAAACCAGACGGATCAGCAGGCAATTGCTGTCTAAAATGTGTCTGATTGAGTGAGGCATTCGGAGCCAGGAAGATTGGTCTCAAGTGACGTGATGCTTTAATGGAGCGCTGGTTTCATCGGGCATGAATTTCGCCATATCCCACACAGTTGAACTGCAGCACGAAGCCATCTCCCATGACATCAAACCTTATCCGTGATGTCACTTATTCGTGTAAAGCGGTACTCTTCTGCAGGTCTCCACAATTAATGTCGGATCAAGTGGACTCGAGGCTGGATAGACTCACAGTCATCGAGGCCCCAGCCTGAGATCCAGCAGTTCTCGTTGTCTGCGAAGTCTCCGAAGCTTTCGTCGGGGAGGCAGGCCAGGCCGACGCCGTCCTCACTCACGTCCGTCTCTGTCGTCAGTTTCAACATGCACGCGTCGTTTGGGTAGCCGCCGAATGGGTTCTGGGTGTAGTTCTCGTGCTGGGAGCAAACATTGACATTGATACAGAGGCGTAGCTGTTTCAAAACGGGGATCTCGTGGCATGCACCAAAACGGGGTCTGACATGCACACAGGGGAGGGCACCACCAACCCAAAAATGGACGTTTTGCTTTACATTGAAGGGATGGATACGTGAACGAGTCAGGTGGAGAGGTCCCAGGGCCCTGGATCTGGTCTTCAGGGGCACCAATCCGTCTGGACAAAGACCGTGTGGTGACAGGAGCCAATGCTCTTCGGATCAACAATGCAGCAAGGAGTAAAGTTTGGCCAGCATCATGGAAGCTTCATCTGTAAAATGAATGTGACATCGGGCATGTGTGTGTGTGTGTGTGTGTGTGTGTGTGTGTGTGTGTGTACGTGTGTGTGTACGTGTGTGTGTGTGTACGTGTGCCTGTGTGTCTGTGTGTGCATGGGTGCGTGTGTGTTTGCGTTTGGCGGGTGTGTTCACTTTGCAACTTCAGAGATGAGACCAGTTTGGTGTGTGCGTGGGGGGGGGGGGGCTGGAAAGCCTGTCCATTCCAGGCTCATTGTTTGTCCTGCGGAAAATGTAAATTTGACGAATGACACGCAGAGTGACGACAACAACAAAGTTGCAACATTTGCGGTCGAGAAATGGTCTCAGACAACAGGTTGGTTTTCCTGTACGTACTTGTGCAAAGTCTATGATTCATCGACAATACGATTGATATTTTTCTTTGTGAACGGAAGTGTGTGTGCCGGTATCAACCCATTGGCATGACAAACAACAAAGGACCTTCGACGGGCTGCCGCGCTAAAGGAAAACCGCAATTGAGACGGCTGCGATTGTTCGCAGTCTTCCTGGTGACGCACCCCAATAGCTGACCATCACGTTGATATTGGAGGCCTGCGGCCACAAGTCACCACCCAAGTCCCAAGTATCTCAGGATCCACGTCAAACCCTTCTGCCTCCCCCCCCCCATGGTTCAGCAAGCTGCCCAGGGTGCCCTTGACACCAAGCGCCTTTGGATGCGGCCAACTTTGGTTCCTTGGGTGCGGCCAACTCCAGCTTCTCCTGCATGGGTACATCTTGTGTGCGCCAGCTCCCTGATGGCGTGTACATCCTTTCCACTTGGTCTCCTGAGAGCGGTCTTCGAACCTCTCTCCAAGCTTCCCTGGATGCACTCCCCACTGCTCTTAGAGCCCTAACGTGGATATCACACCTTGCCTCAACAGCAGTACAACTCACAATGAAGATCTGGTCGACGTAGAAGTACTCATTGTCCGTATCGTTCAGGCTGTGTCCTCCGACGAGCAGCCTGAATTTAATAGGGTCATCCCTCCTGTCAAGAAGATAAACACAGCCAAGTTTAGGCAGGTGGTGAGGAGAAACACTGAGTGTTCTTCGGCCTTGTCTTGGGAGGATGCCGTCATTTTGGCCGTTGTAGTTTCAGGCCAATGAAATTGAGAGCCTGAGAGAGCAATAGATGGCAGACAGAATCTTGTTGCAGTTTGTCCAAAGAAAGGGTCTTCCTCAGAATGTTTGTTCTGATTTCAATTTGTTTTTGCTGAGAGGTACATCAAATCAGCTTCTGCGCCAAGGCAGCATTCCTGGTTGGCAAACAACGTGGGTTCCTTCACGGGGACCAGAAATCACGACATTCCCGTCAAAGGCAGCAAAATTGTCATCGCAAAGGGAATTGCCAACGCAGCTGCACGCCCCGTGTTATCACGTGTATCATCACGGGTTCGAAATGTCGAGGAAGCTGACCATTCTGTTTTGCACTTTCCCAAAACTTCTGATAACCTTGTGAAACTACAACTGCCGTTTCACACGGGTTCGATATTGACACACGATGAACGGCACATAAATTTATTGACTTGCACAGATGTTTTTTCCCACACCGTGAGCCAAAGGAGCACTTTCTCAAAAAATTCACACGAAAAAGAACGACTGCACCGAGATTCTTGCTGTCGAACCTGCATCAGAAGCTTTCTTGTATTGATCGTTGCCTGCATGCACGCTTTATGTCGAAGTCAAGGCAGTTCACTCTGTACTTAACACAATTCAGCAGTCGTATCAAGGCTAATTTCAGGATTCGGCTGAGCACTCAGGACAGAAACGTGTAATTGGTGGCTTCAGTCCAGAATCGCTTGAAAACAGACCTGAATTCCATTTTGTTGTTAAACACGGGCTTCATGCAAGCCGTGAACCAGTCGATGGGGCAGCCTCTTCTGGGAAAGCGAGCAGTCCCAGCATTGCACTTTTCCTTTGGAAACAATGTTCTTTTCGGAGGTCAAAAGGTCCGAAGCATTTGAATCACGTACCCGAACAAGCAGTGAGCGGCGGTGAGCACCCAGCCGGGCTCGACGAGGACGGCGCCGCACGTGTGGCCCCACTCCCCGCGCTCGTCGCTGAAGTACTGCAGCGACAGCTGCCACGGCCACGAGCCCGGCTCCGCATCGCGTCCGCCGACCACGAAGAAGTCCGTCCCTTCCCACGGCTGCTGGTCCGGCTTGGCGCCGCACTCGAGATCTGCGGTGCCGGTCAGAAAGACGTTGGTCGGAAATCAGTGCCAGTCAAAAGGGTTGTTCGGGCGTGTTTAATTCACTCGCGGAACGCATCACGTGGCTCAACGCTCAACAGGTCACGACGAGGCGCACGAAGGACCAGCCACGCAGCCGCCCATGTTCGTCTGCCAGCCGCAGTTTGCGACCGTGATTCTTTGCACAAAAACAGCACATGCTGCGGGAAAATAGCTTTCGCCAAGAAAACTTGTGAACTGAAATGCCTTTTTCACAATCAGTTCGAAAATGCACCCTCTGTTGCCAAGAGCAAAACAAGGCTTCAACCTCCAAACAAAACTTGTGAACATGCATAAAGGTAAACGAAGCAACTTTTTCTGACCGTTGATCACTTTTGTGGAATCAGCTTTGACCACTGGTTCAAAAATTTCCGGAAGTAAATCTTCAAATTTGGCTTCAAGAGTACCTTTTGGTCTAATCTGTCAGGGTTCATGGATAAAAGAAGGAAGTGTGTATTTTTTCAAAATCTAGTGTTGTTGATGCTGAGTAAATTGCCAGGCAAAAAATTATTTGCGTCTGATTTCTGGGTCTGTAGAGAGACAGACCAAGTGACAAACACAGGATTTTCAGATTTTCCCTAGCAGCAACAGTCTTAAAAATGGGTGAATTGCCTGCAGGTTTCAATTGCTTGTGTTGTCAATACTGAACAAATAGGAATTTTGCAGACATATTTTTGGAACACAGCTGAGTGTTAAAAATTCACCAATGCACAAGTCAATTTTTCAGGATTTTTTTTTTTTTTTTTTTTTTTTTTTGATGATACAAAAGTGACAGAAAACCACTGTATATTTTTCAGATACAAAACTACTGACCAAACACAGATCCTGACATCATTGGACAATTTACATGAAGAAAAATAAACTGGCTGCTTCGTGATCAATGTCAGAAATTTCTCACAACAGAGAGCACGGTGGAGTCTGCGACCATCAAATCGAATCCACTCAGGATTTCTGTAAGTCGAGTGCGGCTGTTGGGGACCCACCTTGCGTGCGGACGAGACAAAGAGAACCGAGCAGGGCGACGAGACCCAAGAAACTCTTCATCTTCACAACTTTCTGGAGTGTAAACACGAGGGGATCTGCAACGGAATTTATCATTTGTTCCGTGAGAGAGGACAGGTGCATGTTCGTGTCAAGTGCACGAAGGTGCAGGTTGCGCCGCCACTGATTGCGACCGAAAGGACTCATCGAAATTTCTTGACAGTCTAGAAAGCCGTCATTGCAAATTGGTGGAACCTCTTCCAAACGAACGAAGCATCGACATCAAAAAGCCACCAACAAAGGTGCCTTGGTTCAAACGGGCGACAATTCTTTGGTTTTAATTTCTGTGTCTGAGAGACGCTAGCAGCGTCCTGTGAAGATTTCAGAATCTACTCTCAAGTCATCTGCATGAACAGCGTCATCAATATCAGGAGCACGAGTTGATGTTCCTTGGAGACAAATGTCGCGCTCGAATCGAACTTTGACAAAGCGTCGTGAACAAATATTATCGGTGCATAATCAGTTGTCAGCGATTGAGCTGCAGGTGTTCACTGCGATCATCGCGCCCCAACCAGCGCGCTTCACGTCTTCTCCTGTCCGTGGTCTCCGGAAGTTTCCTTCAACCTCAAAAACCGCTCCAATTGCTGGAAAATGCACAAGTAAATCTGGGCTTTGCTTGACTCGAACGCTTTTTCGCTTTCTGAAGTACCTTTTTCGTTTCTTTTGTCTCCAGTCATCGAGCGGCGCCTTCTCATGATCGGTAGATCTTTGTTTCTTGATGATCTCTTGGCATAAGTGCCTGTTGGCCAGAATTTACAACAAATATGCCATCGGAATTTTCATTTTCTGTCCCCACAAGTAGACTCAAGGTGATCGTTTGTTGGTGAAATACGTTTGAGCCTGCAGTTCAAGATGGACAGACACTCGACAGTTCAGTGTCTTGTCTGTGGGAGGGGGCAAGGAGGCGTTCGTCGGCGATCCCGTGAGCATCGTGCAGAAGTGCTTCACAACAAACAAAAAATATTCAATTGAAGTAAAATGATCATGCCATGGAACGAAAAATGATCATGCAGATTTCTTGACTGCCAAATTTTTGCGAGATTTGGCATCGACTTCACATTCTGTTGAACAAGCGATTGGAGCTTCATCACGCAGCGCGAACGCACCGCCACTTGCTTGAAAATATTCAATTTTTATTTCTTTTTCCACGCATCTGCATTCGTTCCCCTGAAAGATTATCACAGTTTCGTCCCGAAACACAAAGCAAATTGCCATATTTCTGAGGTTTTCGAAAGGAAACCAGGCGATGCCCATCTTTAATATGTGTGATATCGATCTCGCACAGGTGGTGCACAGCTCATTTCAGGTTCATAAACGCGACGGGTATTATGAAAACGCGAAAGCTCACCATTGATTTTGTAATATTTCTGAAGGAAAGTTTGTTCAACTTCAACTCGTCACAAGCTGTGTCCAACCGAAGGTTTGCAATGATTGAAGGAAATTGATCTGTGCTTCGCGCGTCAGTTGATCCGAAGCGTGGGAAGGGAAACATTTTGTTCGTTCTCTCACCTTCGTTTACTTTCTCCAGTTGAAGGGGTTTCAACAGTGGTGCAATTGTGTTCTGCAGCTTTATGACCACGGTTAGGCATCGTACCTCTCTGCATGGAGGAGCTTTTCAAACGGACCCAGCAGGCAATAAACTTGTGTGCGGTAAAATTGCCTGCATGTGCGTGCAAAACAGGAGCTGTGTTGGAGAATTGTCTTAGTTTCTGTAAAAATCACAGATTGAGGAACTTGCTGACACAACCCAGAAGGAGACAGATCAAGTCATTCATTCGTTGTCCTCTTCCCCATCTCAACCGAGCAGATTTCCTGATGGTGTTTCCACCTGCATGTAGAGAACTTCATTCGCCCATTTCGTCACAAAATTTGTTGTTCAGAAGCTCTGCACTAAAGCAATTTTCAAAGGGTGTTTCAGCACTGCAGTTCAATAAAGTGCGCGTGCAAGTGCAGCCGTCAGAGCCCGAGTGGTGGGTGAAACTTCTGAGTCTGAATTTCTGAAGACAGAATATCGAGACTTTCTGTCCCGATATGGCTCTCAATTGTTTTCAGAAATTCAGATTCAGAACAAATTTGTTGGCCTCGCCCTCCCCATCATGCATGTGCATCGTAATTCCCCGCCGACAAGTACAGGGTTTATCAACTACAAACTAGGAAGGATCCAGATCAATTTCTTGTGGTCAATACAGTCGTTGTTGAAGTCGAGAAATTGCCTGTGCCGTGCATTTGCTTCAATCAACTCAACTTTCAACAACTCTGTTCAATTTTTGTACAGGCTTCACAGAAAAAAATGAAAAAAGGAGACATCTGTTCAAATCGCATTGTGTACGAACGCCCAAGAACGACAAATGCGTGTGTAAAAGTTACGGCTTTTGTGTGAATCCACGGCTGAGAGACGTCCCACAATTTTCTGTTTCGTCTGGTTTCCTTGCGCTTCCAAAATAATTAAATTTGGGTTGACCACGAAGACACATAATCTTTGGCTGGTTGATTTCTTCCAAGTTGAACTTCTTCAAGCCAAACTTTTGAACTTCATTGTCACTCTATGCAGTATTTTGCAAAGGATGAGACAATCAGTTTTCAAACGTGTGTGTCCGCACACGAAAAAATGGCTGCATTTGCCATTTTCACAAGCAATCCTGTCAGCTTACTCATGTCTTCTCTCCCCCCTCAAATCCTTGATCTCCCTTGTGGACCTGTATGCGTGCCATTGCAACAGTGCAGGAAAACGCGGAAACTTTTCTTCTGCACAATTATCCTGTTACATGCATTCTCCATGGCTCGCGTCTTGTCTGCAGGTGTTCGGCGAGCAGCTCTGCTCTTTCTTCAGGATGTTTCAGCTGTGAACAACCACTGATGTCCATACACAGTTCTCGACTTGCTTCACGCACAAGAATTGCGTTTGGACAATCATTGCCTGCCAGCTTTTTTTCTCTGCGAGTTTCTGCTGCTGCAGGTCTGCTCAACTGCAGTCGTGCGATGATGTCTGGAAGCTCAGGTCAGAGTTACGTCACAATTTATTGCTTTCTGCAGGAAACCAGCGCCAATTAAAAGTGCATCCGTTCACTCATCAAAGTGAGACCAGAACCTTGCGAACATGAAATGCTGAAATCATCAAAGCAAAAAGACATGCTTGCCATGGAAGTTACGGGTGTAGAAAATCCGTGTACGACATTACAACAGCATGTACAGCTGATTCTTGAAGAATCTTACAAACTTGGGTCACGCACATAAAAGCAAATGTTACATAATTCTCTGAAAACATCTGGTACTTCAAACTCTGTGACAATTGAGGGACACTTGAACAACGTGTACGAGGATTTTTCAACTTCTGGCGAATGAATTGCATGTAGAATCATGATCAATTTGTCTCCTGTGTACTGACAGAACTGTGTTAACTCTATGTGTCCAAGAGTATGAACATGACCGCTCAACATGCAATTCATTCGCCAGAAGTTGAAAC
>JAAUXT010090311.1_pt1:0-22500 | contig 44748 bp, 44 predicted proteins | sample 7278171 | NCBI WGS metagenome assembly JAAUXT01 (sample SAMN14350112, study PRJNA611818) | marine sediment metagenome | isolation source: surface marine sediment (1.8m) | place: French Polynesia: Moorea | collected 2018-08
AGACTGATGGTGATAACATTAAGCCCTTCGGGACCACACGCTTAAAAACTCTTCGGACAATTAAAGTTCGCCAGAGTCCGGAGTTGAGCGCAGATAGCGAACGAGTGGTCAGACCCAAGTCAGAATTGCCATGCCACGTGAAAAATCCTTCCATCACAAGTCAATGGCTCCGGCAACGTGTGTGTACGGCAAAGCGCCGCAACCCACAGTCACTTCCGGTTCGTCCACTTCCGGTTGAATAATAACGACGGAAACAGTTCGTTTGAATGATGTCTGTATTGGGTGCGCCCACTTGGGGCACCGCACCTCAAAAACTGTACAAGAATAATCAACCAATCGTACGACAAACAGTACAAAATTAAGCAGAGTCAGGAAGCCACGCGCGCAGTTCCGAGACGCGTGAAGTCACGCGCGCACTGAGCACGCACGCAAGATCCTCGGTGCATCAGAAACCACTGCGCGCGAGCAGATCCCCGATGCATCTGAACCCACTGCGCGCGCGCGGATTCCCGACGCGTCCTGAGCTGCGCGCGCGTACTGTTCCTCGACTCTACGCCTCGAACAGCCGTTCTTTCATCTCTTGCACCGCAAGACTCCAGCTCTTTCTCCTCCACTCCACACCTCCGACACAGTACAAACCTTCAACCATTCCTCCCGCACAAACGCACACACCCACCCACTGTCAGGCCGTGTTCGATTTTACCTCAACGCTGAGAACGTTCAGCTGAGCGCGAGATCACAAGGGTCACACTGAATACGTCCTCAGCCTTCATCAGGTTCTTGACGCCCTGTTCACGCAGTGTGCGTACGCACCACACTGAGCCTCACAAGGGCCAGCACATATTCCATGCAAAACAACGTCGCAGCGTATAGTTTGATGCCACGGCACGTCAAATCGAACACAGCCTCACTCACAGTTTTTCAGCTGAGATCGCATCAGCTGAGATTGTGTCCCTCGCGCATCGCACTGCGCATCCTGGGTCCATTTGATCATCACATGCGGCAAACAACAAGATTCATATTCTTCTCACATTGACATCAAAATAAATTCTGGCAGCCAAGTATTGAACAAACTCCCTCCCACGTCACCCCCCTCCTTAACATCCTTCCGATTACCACTAAAAAACCTCAAACACGACGTAAACTTGTGGACGTGAACATGCAACAAGCCGTACACATCCAAGTCAGCCTCTTCAAAGAAACGCCCTCCCAACCCAAACCCCACCCAACTCGCACCCCCGTAGCCATTTTGATCTTGACAAAAAGTAGAAAAACAGCCTTTGTTCCACACGATCCGTCACGCACAACGTTCGTGCCTTCGCGTCCTTTTCATTCACACTCAAAGCGAAACTGAAGAATTTCGCTCTACGCAAACATTCAGCGCATTTCTGTAACCACAGCAACAGCAGCAACGCAACAGTTGGTGAGACAGGTTGTGTTGTTGCTTCATTCGTCTTTGTGTTTGGCTGGGTAGTCTATTTGCTTCAGCATTCGCTGCTCACAGCTGCAGCGTTTTGACACGGAGAACACAGCGCCGCGTTCACAGAACGCCTTATGCACGACACTGGCTTCATCCACGGAAAAAAATGCATTCAGTGTGTTCCAAAACAGGAATCACGGCAACGCGCTCGCGATTTTTCAACTCGAACGCAGCCACTCCAACAAAAACCCACGTGACAGCAGCAGCTCGGTCGCTGCGCCCTCTACCGGCGGCTGTCGCGGTGCCGCTCGCGTTCCCCGCGGTGCGACGCGCGCTCCCTCTCGCGGTCGCGGTCTCTCTCGCGGTCACGGTCGTGATGATCCCCGCGGTCGTGGTGCTCCCTCTCCCGGCGAGACTCGCGCCCGCCGCCGCCGCCGCCGCCGCCGCCGCTGCCCCCTGTCGTGCGGCGCAGGAAGTTCTCGACGTCGCGCTCGTAGCGATCGCGCTTCTCCTCGCGCATGCCGCGGTGGTCGCGTCCCCCGCCGCCGCCGCTGCGGTGGTGCGGGGGCGGGGGTCCCGGCGGGTAGTCCATGCTGCTCGGCGGCATCCCGCGGTAGTCGCCGCGGTAGTCGCCGTGACGCGGAGGGCGCGAGTCGTACGGCCCCGGGTACTGCGGGGGCCCGTCCATGTAGCCCGGCGGCGGCTGAAGAGACAACGAGAGTTGTGATGGCCGTGTTCGTTGAGGTGCGCTGGTCCCTTCGGAACACTCCGAGCAAAACCCGTACGTCAAATCGAACACGCCCGATGTCGTGTGAGAGCAGCGCCTCGGACGACGCGAAATCGAACACAGAATCCCACAAGTCTCAGCGCCCTGAGACACTCAACGTTTTGGTGCAAGAGTCTGATATCAACGCACAATTGTTTATTCAGTGTGCAGACGGGCTGTGTATAGAACATTTTCCCCAGGGAATCTGAACTCACCATGCCGCCCCCGTATCCCGGCATCGGCCCCGGCGGAGGCCCGTGGAACTCACGCATGTAGTCGTTGTAGGACTGCAACAGAAGAGAGGAGTGACGTCAGTGTGTCCCAAACACGCAGCTACACTGGGCCACGTGCGTGTGTGCAGCCCTGTGCTTGCAACCGTCTGGTCCCCGAATCCTTATGTTCTGATCCACAACCCAAACACCACCACAGACACAGGCACACACAGGACATGTCGCCATTTTACTGCATGCTGTTCTCACTGAGCGAAGGTTGGTTTTCTCACGCATTGAGACAAACTCATACTTCGTTCAGTCCGTTCAAATTTTTTAGTTGCCAACAAAACGCACATCATTCATGCACGGAACGACACGCTCGTTTCACACACAGTGCGTCCCGACAAAAGTCCACGCACACTGCGGCGCACGCGAAGTCCCAGAGTGCGTGGATTTGCAGGGACACAACGCGCGACGCATTCAGCGTGAAACAGGCCCGAGAAATCAACAGCTTTCCAAGACCTGACTGGTCAAAACCGGAGTACACAGCCCCTGAGGCCACAAATTACATTTGACAAAACACGGCAGCAACACACACACACACAGAGCAAAACGCCCAACATCTTACAAAGTATCCACGAGCAATGACAACCCTGACCCCAACAGACAGACGTACAACAAACACGCGCGTGCACACACACACACACACACACACACACACACACACACACACACACACACACAAAGCGCAGACACAAACACAGCCAACCACACACACACACACACACACACACACACACACACACACAAACACAGCGCGCGCATACATGCCCACACTTACGGTACAAAGCCACATTCCACAACAACAACTGGACGTCCCACTTCCCCAGAAAACCAGATGGATGCAGAGTGAGAGAATGCACGAGACGAATCAGGCCGTGTTCGACTCAGCCTGCTGGTCAGGAATCGGACTGCACACAAACGGTGCACCCGAGAACGGTTCAACCCCGAGCCTCACCTATGCACCAAGTCGAACACGGCCCAAGTCCACGGACAGTTTCCATTCGAGTTACGTTTGGATGAGTGAACGAGTGACGTCGTATTGCGAATCCCCACAGAGCGCGCGGCCCAGCCCCCGAAATCTCTTCCCTCCCCCCCCACCCTCACCAATTTTGCACTGCCGCAAGAAATTGAACTTTTGCCCCCTTTTCGACGCTCTCCCGTGAGATAAACAATTCCGGGCACATCGGAATGACGAAACGAACTCAACTGTATTCGGAGCTCGTCCCACCCTAATTCTTAGGTTTTGCATCTGCAAAGAGGATGTTGTTTGTCCGTTACAAATCTTTGGTACCAGAACTGGACCAATTCTGCACAAGCAACACGAGTTTCTGCCTGACTCGAGGTTCACTTTCAGCGCACAGAACACGTGACCAGCGGTCGGATAGAACACGTGGTCACCGGAAGTGAGTTTGGAGTCTCACGCGCGTGCGCAGCCTCAAGTGCCTGGATGTGAACCGAGAGTCTGGAGAAGGTTCAGCTGAAGAAAGTAACTGCGACGCGTGACACTAGAACAAATCTGCGAATTGGGAAAAGAAAGTTGCAATTCGTTTGTTTTTCTCAATTTCCATCCTCTTGTCGTCTCACATGCAAGGTCAGAACGGCTCGAAGTACATTCGGTTCGCGTCCGCAGTGCCCAGAACCAACTTTCACACGCACTCCATTCTATAGTGTCTGTCCAACCCTGGAAAAATCTTGGCCCTCCGACAGTTCTGAATCGGGCAAAAAAACCAGCCATATCCCCCTCCCCCCCCCCGGTATCCGCGTGTTGTGAGTGAAAATTGGGGTTTTTAGATTGCTACCGTACATACACACATTTTTTTTTTTATCAAATCAAACAAAATCAATGTTTCTGGAGGGACGCGGGGTTCCCATTGGACGCCCCAGCGCTGCGCCGGGGGGGGGGGGCGGTCCCTACCCAACGCCCGACAGGACACGCACGCACGCACACACACACGCACGGAGGGGCGGCGGTCCCTGCCCAGCGTCTGACTGGACACACACACACACACACACACACACGTCTCACGAAACCCTCGCAAGTCAACTGTATTGAGACACGCTGTAACGACAACGCGCGGAGTGACTCACCCCGTTGAGGAAGGTCTCGCGCCCGACCCCGTAGCGGGAGCGGATCCGGTCGCCTCCTCCCCGTCTCTCCCGGAAGTACCCTGCGAACAGAGAGAATCCACGTCAAGCGAAACACGTGGCGCACAGAAGTCGCTGCAGTGCGCGCACGGCACATCACAAACGCGCAACGTCGCGAATCAAAGCAGAATTCTGAAAGTGTGAAGCGAAGCTGATCCATGTTCTATTTCGGCCTTGATAGGCAAAAGTCCGATTCGTGGGTTGGAATTCAGTTCAAAGACTCAGTCGAAACACACACCTTTGACACAAGGACAGAAACAGTGTCCCAGCGAATACACGCTTTCACGCTGGATACGAGGCACACCAACACACGGGCATCAACATCCCTACTGACTGGAACTTCGCACAGGTTCTCGCACCAAACACACAACTGTATCTCATCATAAGCGCGCGCTCCTACGGTTTCGCTTCTCTTGACACGTGGCTTGTGCACTGAAGAATTGGCCCACGAAGGGACAAGCTCTCACTTTCACTGACACGACATCCACACGAGAAGCCATTGTTTTGGCTCAAGTGAAAACGCGCATGTCACAAGTTACACACAAATGAATCTGCCGGCAAGAAAGTCCGCTCTGGAGCACGCGCTCTGTCAAACACTTTCTTTACACGAGTCCCACGAAACCGACGCAGACGCATTTCAACCACGAATTCACTTGACTCGTACAACAGGCACAGCGACATGTCAAAACGTATCTCCGTGTCGCTCGCGATTCTCTTTCGTCTCCAGCATCTCGTTTTACAATAAACACCGTGAACATTGTCCTTACAGGACACATTAAAACACCACCAGACCCGCCACCCTTGCCGCGTCCGGTACGAACCCAGCCCCAAAAATAACCGCACGTGTTGACACTTACGCTCACGCCCGCCTCCTCCCGGGCCGTCGTGGTCGTGGTGCCCGCGCATGCCGCCTCCGCCGGGCCCGCTGCGCCCGCCCGGCCCTCCGCGGTGGTGCGGGTGGAAGCGCCGGTCGTCGCGCTCGTCGTAGCGGCCGCCGCGCCTGGAGTCGGGAAGAACGCATCGTGTCCCGCGCCGCCCGCGACAACGCCACGCACACGACGCCGCCCATACGCACAGAGCGGTCGGTGCCTACGCAATACAGCCCCGCCCCGCCCAGCCCGCACCCCTATCACACATGTCGGTCATTGTGATACCATTTCAGTGAAAACCACAGGAAAGACAGCGACGCCAGGTGGCGCCACAAATTTTTGCGAAGGCGCCGAGAAGTACTATTTTTGCACCAATCTTCCTGTGATTTTCACGTTCACCGTGTGAAAACACATCCACAAAAAAAAATTCTCGAACACACAAAAAAAACATACGTTATGGCGTAGATTGGACATACCACGACGGCAGGAAAAGGAATGACGCCGGCACGTGGCACAGTGGGCGAGAGTGACCATCCAGTTTTGCTCTGCAGCTTTTATCAGTCCAGCCACTAACTCTCAAGCGTCCCGTGTACTGTCCCAGAATTACCTTTCCTGCACACGTGACGTGGGCGAGTGAACTGGGTCCCGCTGACTGGGTCCCGATGTGAGTGACATTTTCTCTCGAGCTTTTTGTGCACGTACTGTCCTGGAGCCACCAACACTCATCAAAGTCCCACGTTTTGTTGGCGACATTTTCTCTTTTTTCCCGTGGTAGACACTTGTGGCATGATGCTGCCAAAAGTCCAGTTGTGGGTTGGTAAGCCAAGCAGTCTTTTGCGCACACTCACAAGGGGAAAGTCCGTAACTGGGAAAGTCCGTAACTTCAGCCATATTTTTTCACTTCACTGGTAGCCGTCTCACAGACCAGGCATTCGTGTCCAACGAACTGGCATCGGCTGTGGTCGTGCACAGAGATGAGGCGAGCAAAGTCTTATTCATCATCTCCTGGGACCACTGTTGTAAAACTACGGTAATTCAACACTGCTGCAAAGACTGGTGTGTGTGTGTTAGGAGCCACAGTCCTCCCGTCACTGCGCCTGCACACCACACTAATGCACTGCTTGTAACACTGTAATCCTTCTTGGTTCTGTCCCTGGGAATTTTATATCAAGTCCAAGGCCTCCACTTGTGGTGGTGGGTGTGGATGGACAGAACGCGAGAGTTCACACTGGGAGAACGTGGCCAAATGTCACTGGATCGCAGTAGAAGTCTGCAACCTGAACTGGGCTCACAGAAAACGGTGAAGAACAGCGCAAAGTCAGAGAAAAGTTGCTTTTTCGCCACCCGGCGGGCGCAATGCCCGAGGAGGCGGAGCAGCAGGAGGAGGACGTGTGTTAGTCTCATCAATCGTCGTAACGATGAAATCCTGCACAAAGCAAAATCTTTTTAGACAAGAAATGACGACGACGACGCCGCACGTGTGACGTCTGTCTGTGTCTGTCTGCAGGTCACTACGTACTTACCGCCTCTCAACACACTTTGCACTGTCGAGGTTCCTCCTCCCTTCACAGTTTACCTGTTTCACCACTCCAGGCCTGTCCGGCCATTCACTCGTTGCATTTTTCCTTGCTTCTAGCTTTTCTCACAAAACCCTGGAGACACATTGGAAACTGAACTGTTCCAAGTTCACCGGGCTGTCTTCCTGGCAGCTCTTGCTTCCACTGGCTCAACCACTGGTAGGTACACCCGGCAGCCTTGCCTTGCTTGCATCACACCACCCATTGGCGGTAGCAGAGCACTTTTCTCACACCATCATCAGGTGACTGAACGTCCATCCCCAGCACAAGAGGAATATGCAAGTCCAATGAACAGTCCTAACCTAGGTGGTCCACCACCCCCGCCGCCGCCGCCGCCACGGTACGAGTCTCGCGGGCTGAAGACCGCCTCCGGCGGGGGCGCCATCGCCGCCGGCCCGGGGCCGCCGCCGCCGCCGCCGCCGCGCTCCGCGTGCGCCTCGCGTCGCGCGCGCTTCGCCTTCATGGCGATGGCGCGCAGATCCACGTTGTCGTCCGGCACGAAGAGTCGGCACAGCGCCTCGCCGCACCGAGGCTCCACCTCCTGTGGAAACGAGGCACCAGAGGGAGTCACGTGACCAGGTTCCGGCGGACAATAGGAAACTTAGCAGTGGACATAGTAAGGTCGAATTCACACTGCGCGCGTTGCGTCCTGGTGTCAATGAGTACAGCGTTGTTGCTCGCACATTCTGACTTCGTCAGTGTTGCATCCCAGCACACGTCGCACCGCAGCTCCAGGATTCATTGCACAAAGAACCGTGAAATGTTGTGTTGTACGAACCTGTCCGTCTCTGCCGATCTTGACCGGTTTGTTCTCGTTCCACGGGTTGTGCAGATGCATCGTCTTCGGGAACGGCAGCTCTTGTCTGCAACACCACAAGCGCATCAAAATCAACCGAGCCAAAAACCACATGTTCATTTTGCCACGGTCCAGAAATCAGTCAGAAACGCGCGCACACACATACCCCTAACACACACACACACACACACACACACACACACACACACACACACACACACACCTGTTGATCCAGTCGAGTTTGAAGACGCCGGTGAGCGCACGCGCGTTGAGTCCGACCGGCAGCACCCAGCGGATCGGCGGGTGGTCCTTGTCCGCCTCGCTCGCGATGCGCGCGTAGCCTGAAGCGACACACTTCCGGTCAGGAAATAGCGCTTCCGGTGCGGGTCACGTGTGCTCTTTAGGAAGCTGCGTTCGTGGTGTACTAGACTCGTGCGTCTCCAAACACACGTGTCCCCACGAAGTGCGTACACACAATGCACTTCCTGATCAGAACAGGAATTTCCGGTGCAACAGCAGCAGCCACGTTGCCATCACAACCGAATCAACATGCGACAGGCGCTCGCCTCGCGCGATAGCAGGTGAACGACAGAGAAACTGAATCAGCTCAATATCATTTATCCTCACCTTGGAACTTTCCACTCTCGCGCACGGAGAATATCAGAATCACGTTTCGACACTCCTGCAAAAACAACACATCCCTTCAAACACCTGCGGTACAAGACGTATCAACTTATTTTTTCTGTGGTGTTCAAACAGCATTTGCGCCTTTCACCTGGAAACCTCACGCGTCGCGTTCCTGCACCTGAGTAAGAACGCGACGCCTGAAGCACCCAGTGCGCACCTCTCCCGCGGGACTCACCCGGAAGGCCTGGTTCAGCTTCGCCTCGTTCTGGGGCGGGGTCGACCAGACGCCTTTGGCCTTGGCGAGAGCCACGTTCTCGTGGTTGTTGCTCTTGATGAGGAAGAAACGAGCCTCGCGGAAGATGTACTTCAACTTCGACGGTTGATCTGCAACAACAGCTAATTGTCAACCAGAAGCAGTGCGAAGGTCCCTGTGACGCCATTCCTCCCACCCAACCAAGAACATCACACCCTCTCAAAATGCCGGCGGGGCCGTGCGTCAGCTTGGCCAAAGAATCATGTGTACGTAATGATGGGCAATGACAGTACATACGCACAATTACAAGTCTTTGTGATTGAGTACGGACACACCACTGAGAAACTGACGTGGAGTTTACAAATCGAGTTTGATGCTGCAGCTTTGCTATCGGGACGTCATGCACCGTGGCGGTCGCTAGAAATCTTGGATTATCGCTCACCCCTGCCGCGCGGACTGGTGGACGTGACCTTGGCGCGCTTGGCGCTGCCGGTCTCGGAGCCGCTGTCGTGGTCGGCGCTCTTCCGGTCCCACTCGATCGGGGAGAAGCGGCGCTTCTGACCGCGTCGCTTCGCGTCCTCTGTACTTTCGCCCTCTTCCCCTTCTTCCTTCTCTCCTTCTGCAAGGCAGGTATTGGAAACTGTGTACGCAATTTTGTCACACGAATGCACGAACATGACTCACTCCAAGACTCGTTGCAATCCCGCACCCAAAAGAAGCTGCACACACGCAAGCCACATACACACAGACCGGAAGGGGGGGCGCATACATACACACACACACACACACTGACCTGAGAGGGAGGCGGAGCCGAGGCTCGAGCTGCGGGAGAGGCTGGGGGAGAGGCTGCGGTCGCCGGCGCCTCCCTCCCCGCGGGAGCCGCTGCGACTCGTGGCGGCCTCGCTGCGCGTGTCGTACTCCTGCGCCTCCTCACCCTCCTCCAGCTCCTCCTCCACAGGCTTCCCTGCAACACCAAGTCCCAGATCAATTTTTGCCAAGTGTTGGCGACATTCTCTAGGTGTTTTCGACTTTGTGTAATGGCCAAGGCAAAACTTGCGCGAGTTTGTTCCCATGATATACCCAAGCGTCCAAAAGATCGTACGCGTGCGTGGCGTCTCGGAGGAGACACCCAACGTTGCACAATTCCACAGCACTACAACTTACGAGCCCGAGATTTCCTCTCCTTCTTCACTTTCTTTTTGTCTTCAGCTTCACCATCAATGTGCATCTCTGCAAAGTTGGGAAGTGGGTGAACACATTGACATGACGTTACCATGAAGTAGATCCGTGTTGCAGTGTGATTTTCTCGAGTGTCACCTCCCACAACGGAAATCTCACCTTTTTCAGCTGCTTCCATAGTGGCTTTCTCCTCTTCTTTCAGTTTGTCAAGTTTGCGCTTTCTTTCAGCATTTTCTTTCTCCAGCAGTTTTCTTTCACGCTCCAGTTCTCTGAGTTTCCTTTCCTCCTCTGTGACAGCATCACTTTTGGGACTTCCACTCGACTTGCTTCCCTGGGAGCCTTTCTTTTTGCTTCCTGATTTCACTTTGGAATTGCTTTTCTTGGAGCTCGCCTGTGTCTGTGAACCTGATCCATTCGTAACAACACTATTACTATGTTCATCATCATCAACGTCATCAGCAATGTCATCGTGGTAGTTCTCCTTGTCTACAACATTTTGGGCATGCTCTGATCAACGAGAAACAAGAAGACAAAGAGTTGGAACATTTTCAGCGGTGTGGGATCTTGGCAACTTCATCCGTGTCAAGAAGTACCAGACGACGGAGTTGGTCAAGTGAGAAACCCCACGCCTTCAGACCTACCAGACAGTGTTGGCTCCTTTTTCACTTCTCTCTCATCGTCAAAATCATCTTCCATGGTGAGTATGTCATCCAGCACATTCACCTCTCCATCTGCAACGGAGCAGAACCAAAATTGCAACAAAGTTCGCTTCGTAACGGCAACGTTCACAGAAGTTATCCACACGGAGAGGGCGGGTCTGCCAGGCCTCAGAGCTCTTTCTCAGACAAAAGGGAGCATTTCCATTCACACGCCAAATTGTAGATCTCGTCCAGATTTTCCAGAACATATTCGCCAGTCGAAATCGAGACGGAGACCAAAGATCTAGAATCTGAATTCCACCCTCCCACCCAGAGACCAAATCCTACACCCGCCCCTGGAAACTACACACGTTGGCTTCAGGGCCAAAACCACACTACCAATAAACTCCATAGTCAATAGAAACACTTCTTTATTGCACAAACTAAAGAATGGGACGCTATTCGAACTGAACCCCATCAAACGTGGCTGAAGATCCCCGAGACGCCATTTTTCTTTTTCAGAAAAAAAATTCTCACCTTTGGCATCAGTCATTTCTTCAGTCATCCTTCTGAAAAACGAGCTCCTGTTGAGCTACAAATTGTTTGCAAAGTAAAACACCACTCCAATAACTCGTCCTCTCAATAAAGGCACAATTTTGTTTGAAAGAGAACGCTTTGCCTTCCTTCTACGCTCTGCTCGCCCGGTTATGGCGTCTCACGTCACGGTTTCCGGACTCGACGCCATCTGGCGGAAAATGCTACCGGACTTCCGCGAAACTCGTGGTTTTATCCCACGGAGCGAATTTTGACATATTTGCAAATGTTCTTCGGCTTCACTGAAAAAAAAGGGGCTTTTAGTTGTCATCCCAGTGTGACAACAAATGGGAGCCCTCTGCTTGTATTCGAGTGACTCACAAAAACACAGTCAATGAACCAAAGGAAGAACTTCCACCACAAGCTCCAATCTCCGGATCAAGAACGTTTTGTTCGGAAAAGTGACACACGAACTTCACCCCATTTGTTAAGTTTTCTTCACTTTTTATTCCGAGGTGCACGTGACACACTCAACGTGTGACACACTCAATCAAAACAATGAAACCTGACGCTTGGGTTCCACAGTGACTTCAGTTGCACCAACGAAACTTTCGCTGGCATGCATTCCAACAAAACGATGATATGACTTGATAGTTTTTCCGCACTACACGCTACATCACAGACATTTTGTCAGCTGAACAGAAGCTTCATCCCAGTGACTGATGCAGGAGTCACCCGCGCAAAAAAAAATCATCCCCAACGCCACACAGAACTTCGGTTGAAATTCACCCAAGTCTCGACGAGGCGGATTCCTTCGACAAAATCCTTCAGTCCGCCCTCTGCATCCACACAGGGCTCTGTTCTGTGCCTTGCATTTTGCTCCAGTGCATCTTCGACCGGCCCCCTGCCGTCTGACTGACACAGATCCGACAGTCCTCACAACGCTGTGCGCAACGCAGTGTCATTCGAAGTGTTCCCACGAGGCCAACAAATCGCCCGTCGTGGGAGGCGTGAAGGTCTCCTGTGGAAGCACTGGTGCTGCGAGAATTCGAAGAGAAAAGTCAGTTGCAGGTTCAAATTGCGGTACAATACCGACAGCCACAGTGAAATTTGACGTGCTTGTGCAGAATCTTTCCTTGACGCACACACACACACACACACACACACACACACACACACACAAACACACACTCACCGGACATGAATTTGGCGTCGTTCCTCCGGACCCTGTGATCCGCTGCAGGGACGCTGTGTCGCTGCAGGGTCATTTTCCCGAAACTCCGAACCAGCATCGTGTCCATCGGGTCCTGCACCAAAATATAACTTAGCTCAATGTAACACAGTCAACTGTCGGTTTCTGTGACGTTTACGTCGCAATGGGCGCACGAAATCTTCAAAGTGTGCAGCTTTTGTGAAAACAGCCTTGGTAGTGCAGAGAATTGACACGAATTTTTCGTCGCGCATTGTCCTCAGACAAACACAAAACGAAGGACAAAGAAAACGAACCTTGCCCGTTTTCTTCTGGACTTGACTTCGCAGCAAGGCCAGCTCCGCTTTCAAGTGTTCAATGCTGCAGAGAAAATGTCAAGTTTTGACGAGACTGTCCCAGAAAAAGTTTCTGGCGCAAACGTCATGTTGTCACAATTCGTAATGAACAGCCTTCAATGCCTTTGTGTTCAATTCATCTTGGCCCAGCAGATACCGTGCTCCCTGACCTTGGGCGGACCCAGAGTTTGTCCAAACTCCAAGCCAGGAACAGAGCAGTCCCCCCCCCCAATTTCCGACAAACAACAGTTTCTGTTCAAAATGAAAACATGGGGCAAAGCCACAAAAAATTGGGAACAGGTGGTGGTGATTCCAGGGGAGGGTTCATCAGGATCTGGCTGGGTGGGCGGGCCTGCTCTGCTCACCTGCATGTCTGCAGAGCTGTGACCCAGTCCTGACAATGCTGCACGGTTTGACCGCTGAAGTAATGCTTCCGGTCTCCTTCTCCTTCAAATGCTGTCAAACAGAAAATTATCCCAAACACGCTCGAACAGACAAGTGCATTCTTTCGTAGACGGTTACACATCACGCACAACCGTGCGCACACACACACACACACACAACCACACACACACACACACACACACACACACACATGCGTGCGCACCCACAAGAGCAACAGCCATTGCAGTCAGTTTCATAATGCCATTCTGAGCCATGACGGAGGAAGCCCGATGAGGGATTAACTTCTTGGTCAACAAATCATGACAAAGTGAACAAAGTGACAATTTGAATCTCACCAATGGAAAACACGAACGGACGGTCTCCAAGAGGCTCCAGGTTGATGCTGCATCTCTCCACCACCATGACACCCAGTGCCTGGCAACAAAGAGGCAAAGTTGATTCGCATGCCTGCGTCAAAACGTCACCTTTCAATGGTGTCTGGTGCAAGTAACAATTTGAAATCGTGTTGTGTCTGCACATGGTCAACCCTCCAAACTCACGTCGGAATCAGACACGGAGCCATGTTCGTTCGTCTTGAAGAAGAACAGCAGGTTTCCCTTCAGTTTGAACCAACGCTCCTTGTAGCCTGAAATCAGAAACATTCACTTCAGCAACGTGAAAAGTTCGTATCGCTTTTGAAAAGTTCAGTTTCGGTGCGTTCACCCACTGCACTGGTTCCACTGACGTCAAATGTTGCACTTGGACGTCATTTTCACGTCAACTTGACGTTCAGTTCACGTTCGTGCGTCTCGTCACAACGCGGCGTCGCGTCCACGACGGCGCAACGCGCTCTGCGCATGGCGAGCGACTGAACGCCATCGAAAACGCCACGCGGGAGCGAGCAACGTCAAAACGTCAACACAACCAAATTTGTCAGCACATCGGAGAAACATCAACAAGAAACAAACGTTTCTCGTTTCTGCCTCAGTTGACCGTCACTGCCGATGCACCGCCATTGCGCCGTCGACGGCAAAACGACGCCAAGCGACAATTTCAACCACCTCCCACGAGATCTGGATTCCACTCGTAGCAGACGATGAAACTTTGTTCTGCACACCAAACTTCAGCTGAGCGAGTATTGTTCAGGGTGAACTCACTGTCCCTCGGGGCCCGGTAGTAGAGCCGCCCCTCCCGGTCGGGCCGCACCCCCCGCGCTACCGTCCGCAGGGCGTGGTCGTTAAATCGCATCGCTTTCGTCGCGGTCCCGTCGCCAACTGTCGTAGATCTGGGTCACATCTTGAAAATGGCAAAATTATTAATTTGCTGATCAGTTTTAAAGACGAGAGAGGACAGCACCTCAAGATGTCGTCATTCCCGCCACACATGGGTTTCTTTTCTGTCACTCCACCGCACGTGGCCAGTCCTCCTGTGGTCTGTTCCTCTCACTTGCAGCCTCGCCAACATAGAGCAGCAAACAAACCATTTCAGAGTTCGAAGGAATTATTCTCTTGGGAAAATTTTTCTTCACTGTCCAACTTGTCTGTTCGTTGGAACAGGGGAAATAGTTTTCAGGGGTTGGGGCGCCCACCCCACTGGTTCGTTCCGTTTTTGTGAGCTCTTTGGGGTAAAGAAAAGAAGGATGCTGTTCCGTACCAAACCCATCGACCAAAGAATCAGAATCAAATACCAATTGTGTGCGTGTTTGACAACTTTTTGGCCTTGTTCGCTTCCGCTTCGGTCGCGTCGCGCGCGTAGACCGGACGTTTCACGCGTGTTCGCGGTGTTGTCGTCGTGACATCGCGATCACCAAGCACGACCGGGCACGGTCAGTTGGTTCTTCACACGAAACAGCGTTTTCAAACAAAAAAGGATGTTGAGGGCAAACACATTAGCAGAGGAAGAGGACCCCCATCCCCAGTGATCACGTCTCGCTCACTGCTCGGAAGTGTAATCTCACAGGTATGCGCGGAATGTGTCAAGAAGCTGGCCTCTCCGCGCATGTACCTTTGTCCCCAACAGGCCTCGAGTCAAACGAGATCAACCTTCATGTGCACAACAACATTCAGCAGAATGTCCAACTACGTCATTTCTTTTGGAATTCAGGTCCTGCTGTTTGATTGGGTACAGAGGCAACAACATGGAAATACCTTTCTCCTTTTATGGTGCGTGTTAAAACGCGGCGGCAGCGGCGCGGCGTGACTTGGCGATGAGCTGTGTGGTTTGAAACTCGGCTGAGCGAGGAGGCCAGGTGGGAAACATCAGCGCTCGATAGAGCTCTTTATTCGTTATCAGGCGCCCGTTGGAATTAACACACGCAGAGCGAGTTTGAATTCTTTTTACACACCTACCATGGGGAAGCTATCGTTCGGAACCACAGGTGAGAATATTTTTGCATCTTTTTCACTCAAATTTTTTTGTTCAAAAGAATCACACAGTGGAAAATTTATGATGTGGTGATCAACAATCATCTTTGAACCACAATTGCGTTGACAACAACCAAAGCGACAACAGCGACAGCCGTTGTCAGGCAACTGAGTTTCACCGTTGTCCGTTTTTCCCACGCGCCTGCAGGTTACTCGTACCAGGTGGACAGGGTGACGATGGGGGGCCCAGGAGCCCCGACCTGCTCCCGCTGCAACCAGAGGGTCTACTTCAACGAGGAGAAGCGGGCCATCGGCAAGGTCTGGCACAAGCGCTGCTTCACGTGCGGTGAGCTCCGTTCATTTTTCTGCCAGGGATTTCCGACTGTCACAGGGGCGGGGTTTCTTCTCTCTTCCCCCCCCCACCCACCGTGAATCCGCGAAAAGGAACCACACAAGTGTTAGAAGAGGTTCCCCTTTCCAACCCTGAACACACGACGTGCTAGACATGACAGTCGTGACAAGAAGGGTTCTGACAACAAAAAATTTTGGTGAACAATTTGCTCAACCAGGACTTGAGCGGCACCATGGGAACCACGTGGTTTTCGCATTGTGCGACAAACAAGGATATTTATCCAACTCAACACACCACAAAAGGCGAAACGTTTGACGTGCGGACAAAGCAAGGCATTCATTGCCTGCGGCAGGCAGAAAAAAAGTGCATGAAGTACTGAAGAAGACAAACACCAAGACAACAATGTGTTTCTCAAATCAAAACAACAACAAATCCTCCAGGGGACAGAGAGATGGATGATACTGTTGTCACAAGAGTCAGTTCCTCAAGCTCTGACTTTTACGGCAAAACACTTCAGCAAAACATCAAGGGTGGATCCAAGGAGGGCTTGAACCCCCCCCCCACAAAAAAAAAAGTTTGTGTCGCAAGTTGTAAAATTCACATGTTTTCTCTTTGGTTTGCTGTTGAAAAGTTCAAAATTGATACCGTTTCCAAAGGCGCCCCCTGACACAGTTCTGGGTCCGCCCCCTGAGTCCACACGTGTTCAAAATTTATGCTCAGCACGCAAGTTCTTTGGAGGAAGTCAGTTTGAAAATCAATCGGTATTTTCACTTCATTTCCTTGTTCCCCGCATCAACAGCGCAGTAACGATACGGACTCGTCTGGGTTCAGCGATCGATGCTCGTGAGCGACTCTTTCTTCGCGCGCACGTCCTGTTGTGATGGATTGCCATGGAAACCGTTCAGTGCAAACCGCTCATTCTTCAAACCAGACAGGATGGAGATGGAGGAGAGAAGTTCGCCTCAATGCCCACACAGAGATTTCAATTTGCTTCCAGGGCTGTTTTTTGAGCAATGCGATCCTGACATGAAGCATGCCTCACATTCCTGCGCCATGTTCGACCTGGGGACATAATAACGGACGCCATTGTGCTTTTGTTGAGTCCAATTTGCTGGGAATCTCTCTCTCCCAAACTCGGCTCATTGCGTTCCGCAGCTGAGTGGCACTCAAAGTAGTTCGGGGCTCATTTCACGCTGGAGGCGTCACGTGCGCGTTGTGTCCCTGTGCGGGTCAATGGGCGCTGCGACGGCGCTGCGTCGCACGCGTCTCTGCGCAGGTCTATTGCGCATCACAAGTGACAACGCTGCGCACGCACGTTCATCGCGACGCAGCGCGTGGCGCGTCCGGCGTGAAACAGGCCTGAATGATAAACGTGCTCCGAATTTTTGCATTCTTTGACTTTTCAAAGAACGGAATAGTTTCGGGCCTGATCAGTCGGGGATTAGGAATGAGTGACAGTTTTCACCCCACGATCAAAACAGATTAACTCGAGACAGTCACACACAGAGCCACTTGAAATGTGAGCATGCAGAAGGAACTGTCTCTGGTGGATTCAGGCGGGCGGGGGCCAACAGGCCTTGGGCCCCCCAGCCGAAATAGAGAACATTTGACTTCACAATTTTGTGTTGCCGCCACAGCAAAAAAAGACACAGGCAAACTTGGTCTGCATGTTTGCTTGAATATGCACCTACCCTGTGCCCCTCTCCTGGAGCCCCCAGAGTTAGTGCATGACATCAGAACTGAGGTCCACAAAATTTTGAACAAAAGCAAAGTAAATTTCACGACTCAGCCTTGAGGGGCTCCACTTTCACAGTGTCAAATTTTGAGAAAACAGCAAAACACACGAACAAGAGCCAAACCAAATGTACCAGTGGCACCTTCAAAGACCCATCCTGGAAGTGGTCCAGAAGGGTCATCTGCAGTCAGGGGCACAACAGAATATGCTGCATGAAAATTCAGGCACGAAAGAGAGGTGGAAGGATTCTATTTTGTGGGAAATACGAGGCTCAGTCATTAAATACGTGGAATTATCATGTGCAGTTTTCTGTAGTCAGTGTCGATCACAAACAGCAATTGAGAGCCGATCGCAGCCAGCTCTGCACATGATAATTCCACCAATTTGATGACTGAGCCTCGTAGAGCGGGGCCCTGGACTTGCTGTTTGATGCTGGGTCCCTGCTCGGCTTCTTGATTCATCAATGACAATTGTCATAGATGTTTGATTCTCCCGTCAAATTCACCCTCCTCTGAGAAAGGGGCAAGACCACACTCGTCCCCGCCACCCGGCCACACCACACCCTACCCCGACGTCGGACCTTTGCTTCCGCCCTGCCCTTCTTCTCAACTGCGCACTTTGTACACCAAGTGACAAACCGTCACCGTCTTGTTTCCTCTTCCCATTGCAGCCAAGTGTAAGAAGTCGCTGGACAGCACCAACTGCAACGGGCACGAGGACGACGTCTACTGCACGGCGTGTCACCGGCGGGAGTTCGGGCCCAAGGGCTACGGGTTCGCCGGGGGCGCGGCGGGGCTCTCCACCGAGTCGTCCGTGCGCAGACCCAGGGCCACGGCCAACCTCCAGGTGCGTCTCGATGAGGGGTGGGGCTGGGGTGAGGTGGGGGAGCAGGGCGCGGGGAGGGTGAGGTGGGGCGGGGCGGGTCAGGGCCGGGGCGGCGTAGGGTGGGGCGGGGCATGGCATGGCATGGCAGGGCGGGGAGAGGTGTGGGCGCAGGGGGCGGGAAGGGATGAGGTGGGGAAGTACAGGGGTAGGAGGGGTGATATGGGATGACGTCGGGTTCGAGGCTCTCCAATGAATCCTTCGTCCAGATACCCAGACCCACCGGAAGGGGGGGGGGTCCAACTGTGCAAAGCGAGAGGAAGTTCGCTTTGCGCACCGTTCGTACCGTGACCCGTTCGCGCCACCTCGCGCCGACAGGCCGCGTCGGATCGGCGTCACCAACAGAACGCAATAAAGCACCGAGTCACAGGAAACAACGCAAGGCACGCCAGATGCGTCACAGAGTGCGTCCGTCGCTTTGACTGGGCCACAACGGACAAGACAATGGGCGTTGCGCCATCTTTGAGACAGGGTCGCAGCGCGTGACGCGTCCCGTGTGAAACAGGCCTCAGAAACCTCAGCACATACACGCGTGTCTTGTGAAAATACCCAGTTCCACCAAACACGCAAAAAGGAGTTATTTGCGCAGCAATCCAAACATGATGATGATGATACAAGATGACAACAACATCAGCCCATATGGCGCTGGCGAAAAAAGAGGAAGAAACATTGAAAGCTGCAAAACTTTTCAGATTTTACGCGCGCTTCGTGCAACGACTCCGATTTCCAGTGTGTGTGTGTGTGTGTGTGTGTGTGTGTGTGTGTGTGTGCTGGCAGGGGTCAGACCCCACCTCACTGACCAATCCACCCCACCCCTGGAGTTTTGCTTCTGGCAGGAGCCATACCAACCTCGAATAGCCGCGCGCTCGTTGATCTCTGACCTCTTGTTTTTCCCATTCACAGACCACGACCGTCCCCGCGAAGATCCCGGCCGCGCAGACTGACCCGACGGACCCGAACAACTGCGGGCGCTGCGGGAAGAGGGTCTACTTCGCCGAGGAGGTGCTCGCGCTCTCCCGCAAATGGCACAAACTCTGCTTCAAATGCCGTGAGTCACGCTTCCGTTTCTGCAGCGTGCTTTCAAAGAGATCTGCATCCAGTCCGGCCGAATTCGAAGTCGCCCAGTTCAGACCCTTTGGCCACAGTTCAACAATCATGTTTCCCTTCTGAACTAATTTCACCAACAGATATTGTTTTCGGGGGATTTCAAAACAGGTTGCGCCAGGTGTTGTCTCAAACTTCCTTGTCTCTTTTCCTGTTGGAGCCGTCTTTTGCAAAAAGATCTGGGCTTCAGAAATCTTCCTCGTTGATCAGTCAACCAAGCAACAAAGCCAAGACTGTAAGATCGATGTTGCAAACCACCCGACGTGTGTCAACGTTGAGGCGCTTGTCTTCTGCCATGCAGCGACAACATATTGTACTGTGCGCAAGATGCGTACGTCTGTGCCAACCACGTTCTCAATGGTGGACGTGGGCAATACTCTACGTGCACGTGCGTTGAGTGGGTCGGATGTTCCTTGACCAAGTTCCAAGTTCTCTCCCTCCCGCCTTGCAGGTGAATGCAACAAACCGCTGCAGCCCGGTTTGTGTAACGAACATGACAGCAACCTGTACTGCAACTCGTGCTACTCGCGCAAGTTCGGGCCCAAGGGGTACGGGTTCGCTGGGGGAGCGGGAACCCTGCTCGCCTCCGAACCGCAGCCCTACAGCAACGGCCATAGCAACGGACATAGCAACGGCCATGGCAACGGAGTTGGATCGCCCCCGAAACAGTGAGTTTTGGACTGAGTGAGTCCGTGGGCTCTCCGTGCGTGCAGTGAAGACATGCGTCAAGCAAAACATACGAGGACACGCGCACACACACGAGCGCACGCACGCACACGCAGTTTCTCCCTTCTCTCCCCCATGTCTGTCTGTCAGTCAGTCAGTCTGCCTGTCTGTCTGTCTTTCTCTCTCTCTCTCTGTCTCTGTCTCTCTCTGTCTCTCTCTCTCTCTCCTGACTCCCATGCAAGGCGCAAAAGTTCTTGATGTGAACATGCGGCAAGTCAGACTCATGTCAGGCGCACAGAGATATCATCACCATTCTGCGCACCTATATGGGAATATCTCTATGGGAACATTTCAATGCGCAGCACATTCTTGGCAGCGCTTCAACAACAGTTTGCTGAGTTCCAAGGTGAAACATGTTCCACAAAAAAAGTGACCGTGTTTGTCCAAATTGAATTTGGTCCTTGATAACGGAGTTACAAATTGTTTTCTTTTTCAGGAAACAACCGGAAGTTGACGACACTGACCCGATTCGTCCCGGAAGTAACGCGTGGACCGAGTCCGTCTACTTTTAGTCGCAGTTTTGCTTGAAATGATATTTTTAGTCCTCTTTTTTCAAATGCAAAGCAGTATCGCCACACATACATGTTATTGCGTCGCTGTACATCACGTTCGAGTCATACACAACGAAGGGTGTACTTCGGGTGCGGGTTCAGGGGGAAGGCTTCGAAACCCCTTCCTCCAGTGACACACACACACACGCACACCAAATTTTGCACTTCAGAGATGCAAAATGTTTCCTTTGTCCAAGTGAACCGCTCGGGCCTTCGGACCTCCTCCAAGAGGCCCACTGACCCAACCCTGGATCCACCACAGTGCTTTCGTTTGGCGACTCATGTTTCAGCAACAAAAAGCAACTGTGCGACTCACACTCACAGCACCTGAAGAGGAACAAACTCCACAGTTTTTGCCCGTGTACATTTGCTGTGTCGCCAGCATGAAGACAATTACCATACCGAGCCTGTAAACGTTGTTATGTACATTCAAAGCCACTGTTTTTGCGCACTGTATTCCCAATGTACGCAACTGCTACATTTTTGGTTTGAGATTTGCATCCCATTTTTTGCCATTGCGGCCAAAGCTGCAACTTTGTGTGATAAAAAAGCTTCTTTGCTTTATTATTGTTGTTGTTCTGAGAGTAAAAGGCGATGTGTATACCCGCAAGTACGTGTGTAGGTAAAATAAATTATGATGAAAATACTGTCTGGAATTTGAGTGATGTCTTTCAGAAAAGCAATACGTTTGGTTGTTCTGCCAGCGCGGCCCCACCCAAACTTGAAATGATTTGGGCACGCCACGTTTGTCGTGCCTTGAAATCATCTAAAATCTATTTTAAACTTTTTTTCTTCCTGTGTACCTTGCAAAAAGGTTTGGGTACATGTTTGTCACTTTTGACGGAAACTTCTTGCAACCAAGAGACAGCTCCGAGCGTGCATGATGAAGCCATGAAACTCGCTTCCTGAGTGACTTCGCCGGTGGACAGCGTCAGGCAGACCCGATCCCAACTGCTTGGGGTATGATCCTGGAGCAAGAACAAGAAACTTGGAAAACTTCAACACTCTTGTACCTGCAACAAAAACCAGACGCAGGTTAATCTTTCACCCCGGGGGGGGGGTTGGACCGCTCCCCTCTTGTCTGCTGAAGGACTCGTGCCTCTAGTTGCGAAAAAGGCAGACAGGCACTTTTTGAGCAGACGCAGACACCACACCTGAATTCCAGACACTGTCATGACAACGGCTCCTTTTGGTCGCAACATGTTTGCGCAACATCAACACTGCCAGCTCAACCACATAATGTATTCAGTCCTTCATACATATTCACACAGAGAGATGGATTTTCTGCCAAACTGGGACATTCCCATCATAATGCGCTTTACATAAAGCGAAGATGGCGCCTCTTTGCCCGTCCAGGTAGCAAGCTATCCGTGACAAAGTTTTTCACAGCACATGACTCAACACGACCAAAAATGAGACCAAAACTCGGAAAATGAGGGTGAATTTGTGTTCAGCTGTCCTCCCGGTGGGAGTCGTGGTGGTCCTGCTGGAGCTCAGCGCTTCTGTGCGAGGTAAGGGCATCCTGATACCAACACAACTCGGATGATACACCTTGAAAGCCGATACCACTCACACCTGAAGTGCCCTTGTGTAAATATACGGTGTGAGTTTGTTAGAATTGCAAGACTGGCAAATTCAACAACCCAAGTGCTTTGGGAAAGTTTCACACGCTTCACTGCAGCAATTTTGGGAAAGGCAGAAAGATTCCCACGAACGATGGCTAAAATTGCCTCACAAATTGATTGTCATGGACGCGCACACAAACATGGCAAGCAGCAA
>JAAUXT010090311.1_pt1:27500-44748 | contig 44748 bp, 44 predicted proteins | sample 7278171 | NCBI WGS metagenome assembly JAAUXT01 (sample SAMN14350112, study PRJNA611818) | marine sediment metagenome | isolation source: surface marine sediment (1.8m) | place: French Polynesia: Moorea | collected 2018-08
TTGGCGTCAAAATATTTTTTCAAACGCTCAAACTGAAGGCACCTACACAAAGCAAAGATCGTGCCGAATCAGATCAGTTTCAGTTGACCGCTGGCTGAGATGCCATATATATGTGTACATAGCCAGACAATATGGACCAATTGACCAATTGTCCCAGGCCAGCACCATTAGCCACCAATAACCCCTACTGGGGGGGGTGTGACGGGACATGGGACAAGGACAAAAGGGGGACGTCTTAGCTGAGATGCCATATATATGTGTACATAGCCAGACAATATGGACCAATTGACCAATTGTCCCAGGCCAGCACCATTGGCCACCAATAACCCCTACAGGGCGGGGCGTGACGGGACATGGGACATAGGACAGAGGACAAAAGGGGGACGTCTTCTCTGAGTTGGCATATATACCCCAAAAAAATTTGGCACTACCACTAAGTGCTCTTCCCTAAAGGGACTTCGCACAACAAAGAGGCAGGAAATGACTACAATTACAATATTTCATTCAACACTGTTCCGATAATGCAATCATGCATTACTTTCCTCCTTCTCTCTTACCGCCATGCCTTCTTACACTTGACAGCCGTTTCCCAACGAAGTTCTCAAGTTGTTCCCCACACCTTTACAACCCACAAGACGAAGGTTCGCCACACGTTCTCGCACAAAAATCGCGTTCGCGCAGAGTCGAAAATCTGAGGTTCCCAAGGTATCCCAATTGTCCTTCAGTCCTGTAGATCAGAACACACTCGTAGCAGTGAGATTGTTTGTTCGCCGTTTGTTTCCGAGCCGGGCGTGTCACTCAATATAGTATATGAGGAAGCTTTTGCTTCGTCGGAAAAATCAACCTGTTTGAAAGTGTGTCTGCTGTGTTCAACGGTTGCACGCACCAACAGAGCGTCAAGTTCTAAAATTAATATACAGATTCTGTAGTTGGGTCTTGATGCGTGACTCACACTGAAAGCACGAAATGCGGTGCGATTCGCACAAAAAAGTTCAGAGGGCCTGAAGTTTTGGGGTTCTTTCGACGCACGAAGAGAAAGGTTTCGTGGCACACAGCTACATGACTTTACACAAAGCCTCGAGGTACAAAAGTGCCTTCCCCCTCATGGTACCCTCGAGCCGATGATACACAATTCGGATCAGTCAGGTGTCAGCAGATCTTTGCCGAGTGAGTCGTGTAGCGTCAGTGTCCTGCTCAATCTTTCTTGGCTTCTTGAAATGAACAAATAGGGCGCTGGATGTTTCAATGGGCCAAGAACGGCTGTAGTTTTGTCTAAATCTGACGGAAAAGTCCTTTCAGAGCAGTGCAATACCCTTGAGGTTTGCAGAAATGTTGTTTGCACAGAAATTGAATCAGTTTTGCTCAAGTATCCTTCAGACAACTCGGACCAGTGTTGTGTAACCCAAACAATCGGTTCACCAGAACCGATCCAACCATTGGCGTGACACAAGCTCCATGAATGATTGCACCAGCTGACCTTGATGACAGGTACAATTAAATGGCAATGGAGGGTGCTACTGGATCTTGACCTTTTGTGCATTAACAAATAAATCTGAGAAGGCAATTGTGAACCAGACAGACTATAAATAGTGCTTGTGCAATTAACTCGAGGCAGTTGCCCATGAGAACCTTAATTTGATTGATTACTTGATATTGTGAATTGATTGATTGATACTGTTTGCTATATGCTTATTCTTGATCACAAGGATGGTTAGATCAATAAACCTAAGACTGTTGGCTCAACAGGCTGAAATTGAGAAGGACTGGTTTGAGTAAGTGTGTATGAGCGTGACTTGGTAAGGGTACGGAACTCGAGGTGGGCGTACCCAACACAGCGGCAGCCCAACACAACACCTGCAAACATCAGACTGGGCACCCATGACATCACCAACACACATTATCCCTGGCTGACAAGTTTGTGATTCTTCATTGTTTCTGCATCATTTCAAACATTTCTTTTGAATGGAGAGTTCAACAAGAGTGTAGAACTTTACAGTCTAGTCTTTGAGTGTTTTCAATGTGAAAACTCAACAAAATGTTTCAACAGTTCTGCTCTAGCTGCTCACTGATATAATTCACATAATCCCCAATACTGGGAATATCCAACAGGTCAGGACAGGTGTCAACATAGTAGAGGAAGCACTCCATCCCACTACAAAAAATACACAATACAAAATCATCAGAAAAGATCACAAAAAGTTTCATTCCGATTTTTGAAAACAAGGCTCAAGGTGCAACAAATACAATATATTCTTCTGATAGGGAACAGGCTGAAAATTATTTTTCAAACTGTGAGTGCCTGGAAACTGACTTGCAGTAGGTCTCAGAGTATTGCTCTTCAGCTTCCTGTGCATCAAGGAAACATCTTCTGGCCAATGGGAATTCACATCCAGGTGTGTCCCCACATACAGCATCTCTGTACACCTGCAGTCAGAAGTCTATTCTTTGAGGAGGACAATGATGTTTTGTTTGCAAAGCAAATGAGGAAAATGTTGCAAGACACAAAGGGTCAAAGTTCTGTGGGGAAAATTACCAGAAAGTCTTGGAAGGTCAGTGGTTCTGAAAATGAAATAACTGTGTCCAATTCTTCTTGGCTGCATCCTTCAGCTTTCTCAACATAACATTCTGCACCACTGAAAGAGAACCAGAACCTTTACCAGGTGCAGATCAAGAAAATGCAAATTGTTTCAATTTCTGCTGTAATGACAAACAAACTAACCTGCATATCAAGTCATCATCACACTCCCTGAGGTTCTGAATGTCACATGCTTGGGAACACTTGAAGAACAAAAAACCAGAGAACACCAGTTGAAAGATAATTCAGTTGTAGAAAAACATATTTTCACCAGGTGAATCATTTCCTGGGTTTTGTTCACCTTTTGCTGAAACCTGGAAGTAAGTGGCTGAGAAAAGTCCAGAAAACCATTCATGATACACTTTGACACCACTTTGTCTTGTTCAACAAGAACACCAGCAGATTTGTTCTGCACCTGATGTCTGAACATCCAATCACCAAAAATATCTTTTTGGTTGATCTAGACAGGTTCATACATTTCATCCAAGTTCCTGGTCTATGAACCGGTGTTCAGAGACTGGAAATTGTCCTTTCCACAAGGTCTTCGAACTCAGGTGGATTCATTGAAAAAGTTGCTCACCCCAAGGAGGAGCACTTGCACCAGCTGCAAAGAAAGCAAAACCTTTCTCCACATCCTGTGAACCAATAGCACAGCTAGCAAACCAGATGTGAATAAAAATCCAGGCACTGAAACTTTCACCACATGCGTTGATTTGGTTTTTGTGTCACTTGAGATATGTGTTGGTGTTTGTCAGTTGGGAGTTTTAGCAAGCAACACCCAAACACGCACCAACACAATCGTAAAATTTTGGCATGCTGTGGTAGTCAAAAGTTACATTTGCGTCTGTGTTTCCAGGTGATGGGTTGTTTGCTAAAACTCGCCAGTGAATTTGTGTGCCTGTCTCTGCCTGAAATTGCTTTTGCTCATCTCGCTCTGATAATTGCTGTAATTGTTCAGATGGAAATTGAGGCAAATAATAAGTGGGGAATTTTTGTAACAATTTCTGGATGTGAAATGCAAAAATGTTGCTCACCCTGAAACATGGATCTGGGTGTTGACCCTTATTGTGTGTTTGTGAGTAAGGCACCCACGCCTGTTCCACACAAAATGTGGAACATGTTTTTGTTCAGGGGTTGAGTGCTCTCCTTATCCAACCACAACATTGACATGCTTTTACACACCCGCACCCAACTGCACACAAGCACTTGTGCACACATCCAAAGAGATTACTCTCAACATGTCATTTTGTTAGCCACAACTGTTGCAAAATTTTATTCTCCAGAATTCAGATTGAAGTTTCTTCTGCTCCTAAACAAAGGGGTTGGACTGATTGATGCTCTACCACACATCAGGTCACACCTTCAGTTCTCACTCCATCTTGTCCTGTGTAGGTTTTCTTTGCATGTCAAAAGGTTCCAAGGATCCAGGGACAGGATCATTGCACAAAAATAGAATGAAGCAGATCCAACAAACACATAGCCCAGCAGCACAAGAAAGTCCATTGAAATGCTGCACACCTTGGAAGCAACGACAGGACTCTGCAAGGCAACCTTGACGGAAAGTGCTTTCTTGAGAACAAAAGTACAAATCTGTCCTTTCAAACACTCAGTCTTTGAAAGTACAGTCAGTTGAAAATGGCACAAGCTTGACAATTAGAAACACTGTTCAAAAACATTACTTTGTTCCCTATTTGTTGTTTTTTGGGCAGTCCAGTACACACATGTTGCACAGTTGGAGTTCGAAACTGATTTTCCCAGAAAGCAGAACCAAGCAAAGGCTTGTCAACAGTTTTGTTCCCTCTGTTCTTTCTCCAAAACACCAGTGCAGATACCATGACCAATTATTTGCAATATTCCTCAGCAAATGGTTCTGCTTCTTCTTTCTTCTGATTCACCCAATCTCTGAAACTCTGAATCTTCATCAGTTCAGTGCAGGTCTCCAGGTTGTCAAATGCACACTGCATGTCACTGTAGAACAAACAGAACCTTAGTTGCACTCACAAATGAGGCCGTCTGTGAAAATTGAGAGGAAGAAGGCTGATGAAGGCCCCTTACACAGAGGCCTACTCATTCACAGATGCAAAGAAAAAACACTGAAGGAAATATCACTTTCAGCAGTATAATAAAAACAAACTGGCCTGTGGCGTTATTTCACAGTTGTACAGAGAGAAAGATTGTTCTTTGTCTCTCTGATATGGACACAATCAAACCTGCAATATTCTTGAGGCTCTCTTCCAAGGATTTGTGTCCTGTCCCAACATTCACTGGCTGATTGGTATTCACACCCAGGTGTGTAGCCACAAACAGCATCTCTCCAAACCTTCAAATGATTGTCAAAATGAGTGAGTATTCTGGCTGCCATTTTTTACTTCAAACCAACCATGAAAGTTAATATGAAATATGCCTGATAATCTCTGAAGGTCAATGGTTCTGAGAAAGATTGGACCACATTCAGTTCTTCCTGTGTGCAACCTTCAGCTTTCTCAACCCAACATTCCATTCCACTGAAAAATGCCAACAATCATCTCAAAGGCAGTCACCAGCCAAAGAAACTGCAAAAAGCAGTTGTGACAGCATAAATATTTATGTACTTACTTGCAAGTTGTTGTGTCATTGCAGTCCCTCCTGACATTCTGAAACTCACAGACCTCAGAACAGTCAACAGGCTACAAGGAAAAATTAAAGAATTTATGATTACTTTTGGAGACACAATCAATTGGAAAATCTTTTGTCTCATGTCCAAAACACATTTCTTGATAGACAGTTCTGTTGTAGCAAAGCATGTTTTCACAAGGTGAATCCCTCCCTGGGTTTGATTCACCTTTTGCTCAGACCTATAGCAGCAAGTAACTGTGGAAAAGCTTGCTTACTCCAAGAAGGAGGATTTGCACCAGCTGCAAAGAAAGCAAAACATTTCTCCACATCCTGTCAAACAATTTTTCAGCTACCAAAGCAGATGTGAACAAAAGTCCAGGCACTGAAACTATCACCACCAGTAGATCTAGGGCTGCTTCTTCTCAGACTTTGCAAGTTTTGGTGCTTGCCAGTGAAGGTGAAATTGTGTGCATGTCTCTGGGGGCCTCAAATTGCTTATTATCATCACATTTTAAAAATTGCTGTTATTGTTCAGATGGAAATTGAGGCAAATGATAAGTGGGGAATTTTTGTTACAATATGAAATGCAGAAATTTTCCTCACACTGAAACATGGATCTGGGTATTGACCCTCACTGTGTCTGTGAGTAAGGCACACAGGCATATTCCATACAAAATGTCAAACATGTTTTTGTTCAAGGGTTGAGTGCTCTCCTTGTCCAACCACAACATTGACATGCTTTCACACACATGCACCCAACTGTACACTTGTGCACACATCCAAAGAGATAACTGTCAACATGTCATGTTGTTGGCCACAACTGCTGCAAGTTTTATTCTGCAGAATTAAGAATGAAGTTTCTGCTGCCCCCAAATAAAGGGGTTCGACTGATTGATGTGATGCTCCCCATCTGGTCATCCATTTCTGTTTTCCCTTCAGGTTGTCTTGTGTAGGTTTTCATTGCATGCATGTCCAAAAATTCCAAGGATCCACAAATGAGAAGATTGTGGAAAAATAGAATGAAGTAGATCCAACAAACACATAGCCCAGCAGCACAAGAAAGTCCATTGAAATGCTAGATATCTTGGAAACATAGATATGACTGTACAAAACAACCTTGACGGAAAGTGCTTCCTTGAGAACAAAAATACAATTCGGTCCCTTCAAACACTGAGACACAAAGTACAGTCAGTTGAAAATGGCATGAGCTTGACAATTAGAAATACTGAAAACATTACACTGTTGCCTATTTGTTGTGTTTCGGGCAGTGCAGGACAGACATGTTGCACAACCGGAGTTCGAAACCAATTTTCCCTCAAAGCAGAACAAAACAAAGGCTTTTCAACAGTTTTGTTCCCTCTGTTCTTTCTGGAGGTTCACCCAGTCCCCAACACTCTGAATCTCCATCACTTCAGTGCAGGTCTCCATGTTGTTAATGTAGCACTGCATATCACTGAAAACAATAGATTCAAGCAATTCAAATCACTTCAACTGATGTACTCAAAGGGGTGGATCCAGTGGGGCCTGAGGACATGACCCCCCACCTTTGAAACCCAGAACAAGTAAGGGGCAACTCAAATGGCACAAAAACATTTTGAAATCTTCCATTTTTCAAATCTGAAGTTTGGTTTGTCTGCACAAGGGAGTCAGTCAACCAAAACCATTTGAGAATCCAAAGCTTTGATCATTTCAGAAAGGGAGGTTGGAAAGGAAGAACTGTTACTTTTTGTCATACAGAATTCAGACCCTGTGGAACAAGTACCCAACCGCGGGGAGAGAGAGAGAGAGAGAGAGAGAGAGAGAGAGAGAGAGAGAGAGAAAAGCCTACTTCAGCAGGAAAAGGAAGTCAGGCTGAAAGTGTATTGTGTTCAATACAGATCAAATCTTAGACCTTTTTGCAGATGATTCAAACAAAGTCACTTGCAATATTCCTCAGTGTAGCTTTCAGCTTCCAGCGCTCTGTAGAAGCATCTCTGAGCTTTTTGGTACTTACAACCAGGTATGTTCCCACAGATGGCGTCTCTGAGGGCCTGAAAAACAAACCCAGGAATCAGTCAAGTGTGCATCATGCTTTCTTTCAGTCAGTTTTCTTTGCACAAAACCAAATGGTATAATTGCTTCATATCCAGTGAGGGACATTGGTTCTGAGAAGGAATTGACTGCATCCAGTTCTTCTTGGCTAGACCCTTCCAATTTCTGAACCCAACATTCCATTCCACTGAAACAGAAAAATTGTTGACATTGAACTGCAATTGCAAACAAAAGCAACCAACAACAACATATGGTCAGAACTACTTACAACAACCAAACGAACCTGCATGTTGTTTCAGGCCCACATCCTCCAATGGTCTCAATTTCACAACCCTGCAGAATACCTGACATTCTACAACAGAGAAGAACTGTCTTGTTGGTTTGCATAGACAACTTGATTCTATCATTTTCTGTTGTGTTCAACATGTATTTTACCCCAAACAGCAGCAATGCCATCAATTGTAGAAGGAGAAACACCTTCCTCTCCATATTGTCACAAATTCTTGGGCGTCGCAGCAAAATTGGCAACAGGTTTGTCAAATTGTATTCTGTCTCTGTGGTTTGCTGGCTGGAACAGTTGCCAATTGTGTGGAGTCAGAAGTGGACACAAAGTGCACTGGAAATGATCTCATTGTGTAATTATGCAATTCATTGAGATCTGAACGTTTACTAGTGGAGGAGGTGGGGGCTGGTTTTTCTGTGTACAAACTGTATGTGTGTGCGTGTGAGTGTGTGTGTTTCAGCTGTGTGAGGTGTGCGGGTTGCTCGTACTTAACACTCCTCTTGTTTGTCGTCAGATGTGTCTCCCTCAAGTCAAAGGTTGTGTAAGTGACACACATACTCTGTACCACCTGAACAATTTCCACATCAACCTCTCCATTGCAAATGTTGACAGCCAAGAGAATAAATATCAAACTCCCAGGGCTCCCCTCCTGCTGGTGTCACGTTCTGAAGCCCCTCCAGTTGCCAAAATGAACTTGGTCACCCACAAGCTGCTTACAAAGTGCGCCACTCTGCCCAACGTTCTGAAAGTGAGCCCGATAGAAACAGGAGGTGGAGGCATTGCCTAACTGAAAATATCCATCAACCATGGAGAGAGGACATTCACAGATATGGTGCAGTGATTAGTTTGCCAGGGGGTGGGGCTTTATGTTGAGCTGTGTCTGCATTGGGAAAAGGAAAACTGGAGCACCAGAAAGTGCAACAAGCAAACGGCCATTGTCTGTTGTGGAACCAGTGGGTGGTTGTGATGCTGCCATACGTTGTTGTCTTTCCATGGCTGTGCCATTCTCTCTTTTCTTTAGTATCCAGAACTTTCGTACAGAAAACAAATGATCAAGCATCCAGGTTTGCATTTCTTGTTGATATCAGTCGCAATCGAGGGACAATGAAAAACAGAAAGTGACGCAACAGTTGTTGTTTGTGAAGAGGGTGCCACAAGAAAGCAGGGTTTCAGCAGCAGTTTTGTTCATTTTCTTCTCTCTGGTGGTCCACCCAATCTCTAAGACGCTGTATTCCCATCATGTCAGTGCAGGTTTCCATGTTGTCAAAGTAACACAGCATGTCACTGCAATTGAACAGCGCTACTTCCATCAGTTGACCTGGCCATCATTTGAGAGAAATTCATGCTTGTACTTTTGCAACCAAGGTGAAATCAACTCGTCGGTCTGCTCATTGTGGTGGCAATGCTTTTCTCTGAAAAGTTTTCACTGCAATTTTTGGCTATGTTGTCATTTTGATGGAATGTCACAAATGCTGTTTGAAAAGTTTGGGTACCTGCAATATTGGGGAGAGAATTTTCCAGCTTCATCTTCAGCTTTCTCTGCACTTCGGAAACACTTGATTGCTTCTTGTACTTCACAGCCAGGTGTGTAGCCACATACAGCATCTCTCATGATCTGCAAATCAAAACAGACCATAAAGTGACAAACACCAGGATAGTCTGTGACAAATTTCTTTGGACCATTGAATCAAACATTTGTGGAAGGAAACAATAGTGCCTGATAGTCTCTGAAGGTCAGTGGTTCTGAGAAAGATGGGACCACATTCAGTTCTTCCTGGGTGCAACCTTCAGCTTTCTCCACCCAACATTCCATTCCACTAAAAACAACAGGAGTTCCTCACAGGTAATCATCAAAAAAGGCACAATAGTACACAGGTGTCAATGGCAACTTTGCAACATTTTGACCTTCAGCAAACAAACCTGCAGGTGGAATCAGCATCACAGTCTTCTTCAACATGCTGAATTTCGCACTCCTTGGAACACTTGACAAGCTGAAGCAGACAACATGAGTGCAACATGTCATATTGTTGGTACAATATTGCGGAATTTGTTTTCCAAAGCTGTATATTTGACCATGAAACAAGTCAGATCTTACCTCAAACAGAAGGAGTTGGAGCAGCAGGAGAGAAAGGACAAAGTATTTTCTCATCTTCTCAAACAATATATGAGTGCTGACGCAATAAAAGTGGACGCAAATATGAATCCAGAGGACTGGTTGATCCTGTGTTTTCCACGGTTGTAGTTCAGGACTGGCTGGGATAGTTGACACAAGTTCTGTACGCACTGAAAATTATTCTGATTATCACAAAACAGGGAAATTTCCTGTGATTGGACAGATAATTTTTGTCCCCAAAGATTGCGTGTAATTTATGACAAAATTGACTGATTCGCGTAGATGTGGGGAACTTTCGATCCCCGAGAGTTTGAGTTTTGTGTGCATCTTTTTGATTTGACCGAGAAACAGCGCTCCAACTGGGGAACTTCAAGTTTTCGTTGCAGGTGCCCTGAATGACTGAGCCGAATAAATCTCCTTCATGTGCCGTGAACAGTGATATCTTGCGCAGGCAATATAGATATGGACCAGATTCTTGGTCCAATTTTCTTCTCTGTTGTTTCACAACACCCGAAGTGCCAGAAAAAAATATCCTCATAAATTTCAGACCCAAGGTCTTCCCTCCTCCTTCAGGCAAACCCGCAATCAAATAATTCTTGTGTTGGACAAGAAAGACATGCTTTGTTCGATTTACAAATCTTTACTGTGAATCCAAGTCCAATTGTCATGGTTTGGCTTCAGATTCTCGTAAATCAAACACCTCTTCCAAGCCAAAATGAAACCAACTCCAGAGACAGATTGGGTGAATCAGATTCGCGCTCGGAATCGGTAAATCGAATGCTGCCATAGTTTTGACAAAAATGGTCCAAAAAATTTTTTTTTGAAACAACATAAATTTCTGTAAGGTCCACAGAATTGTCTGCTTGTCCTCTTTCGGCCAAATTTTTTATTGCTTGTCTGACGCCAATGGTGAATCCGACTTGAAAAGCATCAGGGAGCAAATCGAACGGCACCGCGCATAAAATCCCTCAGATACATTGAGGATATTGAGTGCACCACAGTTGAAAATAAACAAACGTTTTGAAGAGCCATAGAAACCGCATTGGACTTTCCATGCAACATTAAACAAGAGGTACGTGTCAGGAAAGTAGCGCTGTTTTACCCACGGGACAAAATTTCTGTGAAAATTGGGAGTGTGGATCCAGATCTAGTTTCCAAAAGTGGGCGATAATTTGAGGATTTCACTTTCTTTGAATGCCAATGTTTCATCCTTTGCTGCAAACGACAGATCGTAACCCTCCTAGTGCAACGTTTGGACACTAAAAGGCTGATCCACGTCTGCCCTAGGGACTGGGCCCCTCCCCTGACCCGCGAAAGTTCAATCTTTCCCCTCCAGTTTAAAATTTTGTGCTCCTCCGAATGTTGCCATTTTCACATCACAAAATTGTCTTGTTTGTTTGTTTTGTTTTATTGTGGCCAAGACCACGTACACACCGTCGCGCCATCATCATCACAAATTTGTCAGTGCAGTGTGTGTGTGTGTGTGTGTGCATGCGTGATGCGTGCGTGTGCGTGTGTGTGCGTGTGGAAGCCACACATGCAGCCCAGCATTGTCTCTTCGCGCGTGTATGTGTGTGTGGTGTGTGTGTGTTCGGCGCCACAATTCCCTGTGTGGGGTGTATGTGGTGGTGGCGGTGGTGGTGGTGGTGGTGTGTGTGTGTGAGAGAGAGAGAGAGGGGGGGGGTCATGCAGGAGCCACACTACTTTGACCAGATCCTGTGTGGGTGCGAGTGAGAGGAATCTTGGAACTACGAGTATGTTTTTAGATGCCGTGTCTGTCGAATTCGTTGTTGAATGGGTCAATGGTGCCTGGGTCGTCGTCTGATGACATGGGTGTGGCTGTGTCTGCTCCACCCAGAGCGTGCGAAATGTGTCCAGTGGAGAAAATTGATTTCCAAGTGGATGAGAAACTTGATCAGTTGTCGTGAATGTATGTCGGTGGTCAGACGAGAAAGACTGAAGGACAAAAACAGTCTCTTTTCCAGGATAAATTTCGTGTGAATTCTGCTCTTGTTGAGGTGATCGACCAGGAGAGTCCAATCGGTGTGTGTGTGTGTGTGTGTGTGGGGGGGGGTGACCCTGGGGCGTGGTGTGGCTTCGCGGCGGAAAGATGGACTCTGGCGGCGGCAAAATTTACCAATCCGTCTTGGAAGCTCGCGGTGATGATGGGCTATCTGAAGCCTCAGTGGGCACCTCTGTTTGTAGCTGTACCTTCTTGTGTCATGGCACGGACTGTCTGATTCTCCGTCAAGCCTTCTTGTTTCAGACTGACTGACGGCGGGATGTCGGACCTGCTCTTCACGTGTAACCGCTGTCAGGCGCAGCTGCCGCCCCATCTACTGGGGGATCACATCAAGGGGCATGAGGCGGAGGGGGACGTCCCTGCAAAGAAGGTGAGACACGCATACCTCACACACACACACGCACACTCCACTGGGAGATCACACCAAGGGACATGAGGCGGAGGGGGACGTCCCTGCAAAGAAGGTGAGACACGCACACCTCACACACACACGCACAGTCTGCGAGTGTGCAGCGAACGCGTGTTTCGAACCCTGAAAAATGTCCATGGCCAGAAACATGCACACTTCAAACACACACACATACACACAATGACGCACACGTACAGACACACACGCGCATACACACACACACACACACACACACACACACACATACGGGCTCGCGATCGCGTACACACACACACACACACACACACGCACACGCACAGAGTCTAGAAGGGTGCGGCGAAAAAGTGAACACATACATTCACACTCAGAAACACGCATACCTGAAACACGCACGCGCATTTCCATGAGGTACACTGAAAAGATGTTCAAGGAGCAACCAAACCTCAAACACGGACGCACACCCCAAAAAGTGTCCAGAAAAACGTATTTCAAAACGTCCACACCCAGAAGCACGCACACATGAAACACGCACGCACACAGCAATCGGCCATGCTGAAAAATGTTCCCACCCACAAGCACGCACACCTGAAACACGCACACACTCGAGAAGGGTGTGCCAAAAAGCTTTCGTGTTCAATGTGTCAGCCGCGATGGCTGCAGTTGCTTTGGCCTTGCAGATCGATCTGGGTTTGAAAGCGACGATTTGAGTTTCCAAGTTATCGCCCACCCACCCTGGTCAGAAAAATATCTGGACTTTGTGAATTGATCCAAAATTCCAACTTTTAGGATTGAAGCACACGCACCCCCAATCAGAAAAAAAACTTTTGGACCTTGTCAATTCCCTGAGATATCCCCAAGATTCAGTTCTCCCCCCCCCCTCACTGGTCAGAAAATTTTGCAGATGTAAGTCTGTCTGAATTTTCGAGTTAGCGGATATCCAATATCGTCGACCTATAGTTGCTGCTGGTTCCACTTGGAAGTCTCGTGGCACATGTTGTACGAACCGATACATGCACGCACACCACCGTAAACACGCACCCACAATCTCGGGTAGGCTTAAAACAGACGTGTGTTGCTGTGCGAAACTGAAGAAAGTGCAAGCCGAGATTGCATGTGTGTGTGTGTGTGTGTGTGTGTGTGTGTGTGCTCGCATGTGTATGTGTGTGTGTGCTCGCATGTGTATATGTGTGTGTGCTCGCATGTGTATGTGTGTGCTCGCATTTGTAGGTGTGTGTGTGTGCGTGTGCGTGCGGGTGTTTCTTGTGTGCGTGTGTGCGAGTGAACGTGGGTGAAGTTTGTGTGTTCTGAAGAACAGCGCTCCATCGCAATCGTTTGACCACACGCTTGGTGTAGGAGTCACTAGAATGCCCTGTGTGTTTGGATGTGGACACTTTGGCTGGTCTGGGATGGGCTGGGTAGTCAAAAAAATTCCTGATGACATTCCTCCACCGTCAAATTTCGTAAATGTTCAGAGCAAACCAGTAAATTTCCAAATGACCGTTAATAACGATGTCCAGATTTCTGCTGTTGTTCCACGCGGCACGTTCAGTCGTAAGTTGACTGCCTCTGCGAGGTGTGCGTGTGTGTCAGAAGTATGAGTGCGTGTTTTGAAGTACGAGTGCGTGCTTGACGTGTGCGTGTGTTTGAGGTGCGTGTGTTTGAGGTGTGACGTGTGCGTGTGTTTGAGGTGTGTGCATGTGTTTGATGTGTGTGCTTGAGGTGTGCATGCGTATTTGAGGTGTGCGTGTGTGTTTGAATTATGCGTGCGTGTTTGAGCTGTGTGTGTGTTTCAGGTGTTCGTGCAACCAAACACCCTCATCATCTTCAACAGGGAACTGGAACATCGAGTGAAGCGGTGTCCATCAAAACCCAGGAAAAGACGTGTGGGTGTGTGTTTGAAGTGTACGTGCATGTGTGAGGTGTGTGTGTTCGAGGTGTGCATGTGTGTGACGTGTGCCTGTGTTTGAGATGTGCGTGTGTGTTTGACGTGTGTGTGTGTACCCCGTGTGTGTATTTGTTCGAGGCATGCGTGTGTGTGACATGTGTGTGGGTTTGATGTGTGCGTGTGGGTTTTAGGTATGCGTGCAACTAGAAATCCTCATTTCAGCAGGGAGCGGGAACCCCGAGTGAAACAGCACCCATCAAGACCCAAATAAAGAGGTGTGCGTGCGTGTTTGAAGTGTGCGTGCAACTTGACATCTTCATTATCTTCTGCAGGGTGCGGGAACCTCGAGTGAAGTGGCGTCCATCAAGACCCATGAAAAGAAGTGTGCGTGCGTGTTTGAAGTGTGCGTGCAACTTGACATCTTCATTATCTTCTGCAGGGTGCGGGAACCTCGAGTGAATCAGCATCCATGAAGACCCAAGAAAAGAGGTGTGCGTGCGTGTTTGAAGTGTGCGTGCAAATAAACATCCTCATTATCTTCTGCAGAGTGCCGGAACCTCGAGTGAAGCGGCGTCCATCAAGGCCCAAGAAAAGACCCGGATGAAGAAGCCGCAGCACTGCGACACGTGCCTCAAGAGCTTCATCTTCCGCGAAGACTTCGAGAAACACTTCCGCGAGAAGCACGGGAAACCGCTCTACGAGTGCGACATCTGTGAGATTTTTCTGTCGAGCCAGGCGACGTACGCAGATCACGTGGAGAAGCACAGGAGAGGGGAGGTGCCTGAGTGTGAGAGGTGCAACAAGGTGTTCACTGATCAGCTGGAGCTGGAGGACCATGTCAGGATGAAGCACTCGTTCACTACCGAGTACGTGTGTGAAGTGTGTGACAAAAGATTTGATAAACTGCAGAAGAAGCGGGCGCACAAGGCGCAGATACACGGAGACGGGGACCATGTGTGTGACGTGTGCGAACAAGGGTTCAACACCGAAGGAATCTTGAAGACGCACAAGAAAACGGAGCACTCCATGGAGTCTGTGTTGGAGTGTGATCAGTGCGACTTGGTATGTGCCTCACAGGCGGAGCTAAACACACACATGCGAGAGAACCATCCCGACGCCATCTATAAGTGTGACAAGTGTCCCAAGAAAATATGGCGGAGCGCCAAAGCGTTGAAAATGCACAAGGAGCTTCACGCAAAGCCCCCGGCAGTCTGCCACACGTGTGGAAAAGAATTCCTGAGCACAGCTGGGTTTAAAAATCACGTAAAAGCCAAGCATGGGGACACCAAAGAGTTCAAGTGTGAAGTGTGTGGAAAGGTGTGTCTTTCAGCTTCTAACATGGCAAACCACAAACGTATACACGAAACGAAGCTCATAGACTGCACTGTGTGTGGGCAAAAGCTAAGGCCTCGAAAAGTCCAATACCACATGACCAAAATGCACTCAGACCCTGTGACGTGCGAGTACTGCAATACTGAGTTTGGATACAAACTGTTGCTAAGGAACCACATATCACGTGTGCACCCGGAGAAGATGGGGTTGGTGCGCACGCGCGACTGGACCTGCAACGTGTGTGGGAAAGCGTTCTTCATGAAGGACCACCTGGCCCAGCACATGTTTATCCACACTGGGGTCAGGCGGTTTCAGTGCACAGAGTGTGATAAAAGCTTCACCTACAGCCACCACCTGAAACTGCACATGAAGAACCATCACGGGCACATCCTGCCCCCTGGATCAGGTGGGAGGAAGAAGAAGAAGAGGGTCGTGGATCCAGGGTCCGAGGATTGGGACCCTGGATTTGAGAGAAGCAGCGCCAGGAGGACACGCAGCAGCAGAACCCACACTGCAGCTGGCAACAGCACTGCTGCATCTTGCAACAACGCTGCAGGTCGCAACAACACCGCGTCTCGCAACAGCACCGCAACTCGAAACAGCGCCGCACACCCTCCATCTACCGGCACTTCAACGCACGACAGCGGTGTCCTGACCATACCGGAAGTGTCACGTGGGCATTTTCCGCCACAGCAGGGGGCGGTGGGGTCGGCCGTGCCCCAGCACAGCTGGGTGTACCCGACCTTGGGTGCGTACTATCAGAACTTCAAGAGCGAACCGGGGAATTGGGGACAGCTCTACTGAGAAGTATCAGGGTTGTACTGCGAGTATTGTGCCCCGAAGGAACATTGATTGTTGTAGTGAACTGACTCGTGAAAGCGTGTGACTTGTTGATGGAGTTTGTTGGTTCAGCGATGCAAAATGGGTTGAACTGTTGGACTTGTGTATCTTGGATCAATTGTACGTTGGGGCGGCTGCGATCACCCTCATGGCCAGTGGGAGTGGGCCGTAGGGTGTTGGGGGGGGGTAGGGGTTACTCTCCGGACACGAACCAGAGATCTGCTAAACTACTGAGCAGAATCCGCACCTCCTGATGTGGACCCAGTATCCAGACGAGTTGGGTTGGATTGAAAAAGGGGGTTACCACTACTTCTCACAACCCACTGCGCCGCCCCCCTCTTCTCTGTGGACACTCAACAGTGATCGTGAGTGACCATGTGGGATATTGAGTAGCTATGACTCATTTCGCAACACTGCGGTCAACACAGCCTCTCGCGCGTGATCTCATCGTTGTAAAAGTGAGTTCACACGTGTACTGGAAAAACAGTTCCTGTTCATCCACACAACTCTTTGCACCACAGTTCTCGAAAGTCGTTGTGTGATTTGACAGCAACCAATTTTTCCAGCGCGTGTGGTGAATCCCAGCGTGACGATTGCACTCTTGGCCACGCGATGCTCGTGTGTGTTCAAAGCTTTGGTTCCTGTTCAGTTGTGCTCAAGTATTGTGATCATGTGAGGCTGGTCGCAAAAGTCTTTTCGGCTGTCGACCATGGTGTTTTTGGCCGTGTGATATTTCAGTTGTTCTTCAATCACCTGGTGTCAATGCTGACCAAGGAAGTTGGCTCAACAGTAAAATAATCCGCAGGCGCTTGTATCGAGTGGTGAAGACTTTTGTGACGAGCCTCGTCTTGGTTGAGGAGTCTTGAAGCATTCCTGTCATCACAAGGTGGCGATTTCCTTCTTGATCACGCAACCACCACCGAGTGAGTGCCCCCACCACCCTCCCCACCCCTGCCCCCACCACCCTCCTCACCCCTGCCCCCACCACCCTCCCCACCCCTGCCCCCACCACCCTCCCCAGCCCTGCCTCCACCACCCTCCCCACCCCTTCCCCCACCACCCTCCCCAGCCCTGCCACCACCACCCTCCCCAACCCTGCCCCCACCACCCTCCCCACCCCTACCCCCACCACCCTCCCCACCCCTGCCCCCACCACCCTCCCCAGCCCTGCCTCCACCACCCT
>JAAUXT010049398.1_pt1 | contig 44745 bp, 58 predicted proteins | sample 7278171 | NCBI WGS metagenome assembly JAAUXT01 (sample SAMN14350112, study PRJNA611818) | marine sediment metagenome | isolation source: surface marine sediment (1.8m) | place: French Polynesia: Moorea | collected 2018-08
AGATCCCCCCTTCCTGTGGACAGCATGCAGCATGACTGGTGGAAGGCTAGGAGGACAAGGAAGAATTGATGAACAAGGAAGAATTGATGACATTACCACGCTGCAAGGGACTTCGCACTGCAGTTGCCTTGAGCACTGCTTCTTGTTTGTTTTTCTGCAAATGTTATCCCGTACACCTTTCCTGGGCATTCTTGGTCACGTTTGGTCCTTCTTACTTTTTCTACACACTTCAATTGCTATCACACATCACGATGTCACTTTGATAATTATCCTGCCTGAAATCCATTCCTCAGCAACAACAAATTACCACGAAATACTCGTATGCATTGAACGCTCATCCTCAAATGGGACAAAAAGTCATCCAAAAACCAGGTAAAATTGCAACGAAGAGTGGACTTCTGGCCCAATATTAACATTTGAGGTAAAAAGTTGTCCATCGCCACCTGCATTCCAGCTTGTAGTTGTTTAGGCCAGCACAGACCTGCCACTTGCATGTCACCAAACCTATACTATCCACCAACATTTCTTGAGTACCTGCACATTGAGTACCTGTTGACACACAGTCTCCTTCCTCAGAACCACCTCGCAGGACTCCTGTGGCATGACTCCCACTGCCCTGCAGTTTCTTTGACTGTCAGATCTCAGGCCTGCAGTTTTTCACTCTCTTTTATGGATTTTGACGGATTTGCAGCATTGACATGATGATGTGTAAGGGTTTCCTCTTCAAGCTGGCCTGCCCAGGCACACAGGTTGCCATGGTATAAAACAATTATGTGCAGTGAAATTTCCAAAATTGTGTGCAGGGCAGGCTTGGTTATGAGATCAAAACGGCCTTTGTACATGTCCACGAACTGAGAATCAGAATGCTGTGTACAGAAACATTCAGTTCTCCTTGAAAGTACATCACAGGAGTGACCGACATGCGGACAGGGACAACAGAGGCATCCGGGCAACCTGAAGGTTCTTTGGGTCCTCAAACAACACCCCATGTCGTCTCTCTGGTGGATCCCGAACTGTGGCAGAACCGCACACATCTTGAGGGGGGCTCCAACAAGGGAATAATGTGTTGTTAGTCATGCGTTGACATTTGGTGCAGTGGGTTGGTGCTCATCCTTGCAACTTCACTCCAGAAAAGCGACTGTCGACAGCTGCGATCGTTGCCTTGTGGAGTCCCCAAGACTCAGAACTCCAGAAGTCAAACAATCAAAACAAACAAGCACAAATTTTATCTTCTCATTCTTCAGGCGAATTCTTTGCAGCTTTCTGCGCAGGCTGAAGCCGGGGAAAAATATTTTCAGACCACCCTGACATGAACCATGAAGTTTGCAGAGTGTAGAATGAAGAGCTATGGAGGTATATTCATGTGTATTGGACCCACGGGACTGGTATCCACATGAACAGTTTGCTTTGTCTTCTTTTGCCATACATCATGCATGCACACGTCAGAAACCATGTAAGCCGTTTCAAATCAGTGCAGAACCCACCCACCCCCAACACACACCTGAAATTACACGTTCATGATTGCACATGCCAACTGAACGGTGGCAACCCAACCAGAAAAACCCAGATGTCCCTGTGCCAAAATTGAACGAACCCAAGCACAGACTGCACAGATGTTGGAGACATGTGATGTGGAGGAGCGCCCTTGTGATCTGACATTTCCTTCCTCCAGAACAAGCGCCACTTCAACTGCCCGTGCGCTGCAAGAACAAGATCAACCCTCAACATCGTCTTGTCTGTGTCTCTCAGTTGTGGCTTTTCCGTTCTTTGCGTTCTTTCTTTTCCGCAAGTTCTTTATTGCCAATATTTCTCAAAAGATGCGTCTCTGTGTTGGTAATTTTGAAACATTTGACAAAACTATCAAATCTTGTCGACAGTTTGTCACCATTTCTTGGTGAGTTCTTTTCCACAGGGCAACGATTGCATTCCTCTCAGTTGTGAGTGAGCCAAGTCGTTGTCTCCGCCCCAGACCAGCTTACTGTGGTTTCCAAACCTTTCCTCAGACAACCACACAGGAAACATTTTGTCATTGAGAAAACGTAAAAAAAACCATCAAACAAAGACATCGATGGCACCAGCTGAAGCGTTTACGATTTATCTCCGTACACATGTGTTGTACGTAGTTTGCAAGGACATCAGCCTGTACGCATTCAACAACACCAAACAGATGTGCATCCGATGTTTCTGAACACACACAGGAATTTGTTCGGACTCGTGGGAAATTTGAGAAAGAAGCTCAACATTGGAACCTGCGGACGAATTTTTGAATCGCTTCTCGAATGAGTTTTTTTTTTTGTGCTGGAGTGATCTCCCCCAAAGGAAAAGCAGGTTCATTACAGTCTGAAATCAAGGCATAAACCAGGACAAAACTTCTTTGGGAGAGCACCAACAAAAGATGTTGGTCACCGGCGATATACGAGTATGTCTCGTGCTTGTGTTCACAACAAGAGTTTTGTGAACATTTGTTTTGTCATTTGGTTGGAGGCGGCCAAAACGAGACGACCCTTGATTGCTGGAAAACTTTCGAGGCACCGGATGACAACTTTCTTGTCTCTGAACTCTCGTGCGCTGACGCACGAAAAGACATGATGGTGCAGCTGTGCTGGTCATCAGATCTTATGATGCTCGGTGCATTTTCAAATTTGAAAGGTTCTTTGTTGAAATTACACTTGACATCAGACACGTTTTGCCCCAACACTCGTACAAAACTGCGCCCTGAGCACCGAAGCACAGGAATACGTCCCGTAGTTGTGTGCTTTCAACAAACGCGCTGGGTCTCGTCTGACTTGATTCCTGTCTCGAAACACTGGATGGATGTTTGGTTCATCCACTGTTCATGATCTTTCAAACACACCAACGACCAATGTCCGTGGATGGCGAAAGTAATATGCGACCACCCAGGATCAGTCTCAATGATGGCTCATCACTGGCAGCGGCTGGCGCAAAGGCAATAAGACCCCGCGGAATTGCATTCGGAAGACGGCTGCTGGCCTGGTGTGCACGTCCTGACAGTAAAATCACCTACCAGTCTGGTGTTTTTGTGTGTGCTTCAATTTGAAAATTTCAATCACGATGGCTTTTGCATTTCGTTCTTGAGCATACCGCCTTGCAGATGTACGATGGAAGAAGAAGCTGGACGGGACAGTAGTTTGAGAGCTTTCCTTCTTTGCTTTCTCAAGTCAGCTTTAATTGAGCAGGTGCGGAGAAAATCAGGTTATTTTAGACGTGATGGGAAATCTGATACTCCAAGATGTGCTGACTGACTGTCACTGGACTCGAATGTCATGCGCCGGATTTTCCAGTCCTGACATTTTGCAGCATAACCACATTGATACTGACCAAAAAAGGGAGTTTTCACTCTTGAGTTCTCTCGGCATAAAGGCAGTGACTCAAGCATTGACACGTGTGCTGCACTGGGACCCCCTCCCCCGACAAAACCGGTAAACTTTTGCTTTGGGGTCACTGGCCCCAACTTATTTTTGCAACAACAAAGAAAAGATTTTTGTCGCACGACAAGGGGAGGTGGCAAAAAGAGGGGGCGGTGCGTTACGGGGCCCAGGCGACCGCATCTCTGAGGCCCCCGGGTCCAGTTGGAGGTGGATGAGTCAGAGTCCGTTATAATCCCCAGGTGCAACTCAAAGGGTGATGATTCTCCATGGAGCCAAACTTTCACCTCGCAAAGGGCTCTGGTGTTGCCTTGAATGGATTGGGATGTGCAGAAAACCTTTGCATGGCATGCAGTGAACATCTTCCCAATGTTCTGCATGACCCATTGCTTCTGTATGCCTCAAAAGTTAGACTTTGCAATGTTTTTTTCCCAACGTGTGTGGTGTGTGGTGTGCATGAGCACGTCCATGTAGTGTGGTGTGTTGTGTTGTACGAACGAAGCGAGAGAGAGAGAGAGAGACAGAGAGAGACAGAGAGAGACAGAGAGAGACAGAGAGAGACAGAGAGAGACAGAGAGAGAGAGTGAGAGAGAGAGAAGAATAGAGAGAAGAATAGAGAGAGAGAGAAGAAAAGAGAAAGAAGATGGAGGAACTAAAGAATCAAAGAAGCAACATTTGTCGATTTGGCCAGCAAAACCACACAGCAAAAAAGTGTTTTGTACTGTTTGTTTTGTAGCAATTTGACGAGCATTGCACTGGCTTCCCCAAGGAGGATTTCCAAGTCCACACAAGCATGCAGGCACAAAGCAAAACGAGAGCATCAAACCATGTGCAAAAATTTGTGCTGCATATTGTTTGGACCTGATCTGTACGTAAGCACTTGCGTGAAACAGAGTCAATGGCAAATGCGTCAGACAGCAGAGTGTCTGGCACATGTGTATCTCCAGGAACATCCGACACAGAGAGGGAAGTATTTGATTTCAGAGCATCACCAGACGTTGTCATGACCAGCCGTGATGTGTGGGCAATCACCGTGTTTCGTGCTGAAGCCATAGGACCCACGTCTTCACAAGACTGGGCAGTGTTGGTGAATGGCTGCATGCTCGCAGACAGCGTACACAGTGGAAGTCTTCACACGGCTGGGATGATGTTTTCGACCATCAGGGATGAACAGCATGTTCAGGTGACCGCATTTCAGTCTGGTAAAGCCACCCAACATCATTGTTTCACAGCACAGTTTGATCATACACCCTGGAGTCTAAAGGCAGAATTTGGAGAAACGCTGTGCGTCATCGGAACACGTGCATGATTCATCTTTCACCACGATCCGGCTGATCAGTCACGCCTCGTCAAGTTCCGATGTTTTACTGTCTTGCGATCCTGCATGGACAATCAGCATCTCGAGCAGACCCGATTGTCCCAACAGAACTTCACATGACATCTTCTCCAGCTTTTGCGATCAGCTAACGCCCATCTGAAGCCTAGTTTTCTGCTTTCTTTCACCCACATCCAAAGTGTCTTTGAGATGGTTCATGGATTCAGAGCAAACCCTTGGCAGTCTGCAAATGTGTAGAGCGTAGAACCCAGACGGAACATCACCTGGGCACGAAGAAAGATGCCATCTCTGTTTGCCATCGACTTTTTCGCTCTTCTGCCGCAGATGAGGTGCGCTACCGCAAGGAGGTAGGGTCGAGTGAAGGCGCCCGAGAAAAGAGAAAATTAATCTCAAGTCCTCATGGGCTCCTGAGGACAACTGCTGAGTCCGATGTTTTCACGCTTGGCGCTCATCCTGTATGCAATTACCGTGCGTCCCACCGGGAAGAGGACTTCTTGCCCATTTGTTCGTGTGCATTCTTAAATGGAGCCCGAGGAGTGTCTTGAATCTTGTTTCGGTTCTTCGATGAATGTCAAATGCCAGCTCAAAAATTCCACGTTCCAGCTGCTTCTTAATGACACGAGTACGTACAATGATCGTGCACACCAGGTTCCTTCGAACAAGTGAAGAACCGAATCAGTTGGGTCCGCTGTGAGAAAGAGAACAAGACCAAGACTTCTCTTGCATCGAGTGGATTGTCATCTTTGAAAATTCCAACAAACAAGAGAGACAGAGAGAGAGAGAGAGAGAGAGAGAGAGAGAGAGAGACGCGATCACAAATCACACAACCCAGCTCTTGGGCTGGTGCAAAAAGGGGTTGAAGTGTGAGAAGCTTTTCACCTGCCACTGACCCAAGCTTTGCTTGTGTGAAAATGTTCAACACAATCTTGACCCAGATCATTCTGCAGCGATGCCGACAAACATGATGCGATTGCGTGAATCACAAGGCATTCATGCCAGTCCCTTGTTGTGTTCAGCAAAATGCATTCAAATGCAGATGAAGCCAAGTTATTCTGTGCACTCTGAAAATCGATGATGTCTGGCGCATCTTTTCAGGCACCAGTTTCGAAGGAACTGAAGAACGCAAGAATGTTACAAACCAGCCAATGAAAGTCTTGGGTTGTCTGCAGCCCTGTCGCCCAATGGTGTGCTTGAAGTATTGCTGAGATAAGATGTGCGCTGAGAGGACATGGGTCCTGGTGCAGAAAGTGGTCAGCGGAAGACATTCAGGAACAGGGACTCTCCCTCATGATCCGGTCAACTTTTCCGGAATTCTCACTGTCAAGGGTTTTGTTGTTCATCCGACAAAACGTATTGTGTCCCTTCCCTGAAGCAGTGGACCTGCTGCGGTGTTCATAATCAGCAGGCTTCTCTGAAGAAAGGTCTCTGGTAAAGCATTGAAACGAAAGCATCCAACCGATCGCTTTCAGTACAGTGCTCGAACACTGAACCGCTGCAGTCGATTCGCTCTGTATTGCGCTAAAGTGAGCCTAATCTGAGTTTATGTTCCGCATAAATTGCCAACAATTGTGTATCACGGGTGCTCACTGGGATCTTTCAGCATTGCAGGGCAGCAACAGGGACTGGGGAATTTCACAGAATCAAACATATCCACAGTTTGCCTCACAAACAAAAATCACAATTTCCCACACTGATCTTCGTGCAACTACGACGTACACAACACAGAGAATACTTGAGCCCAACAATAATCACAAGACACTCGTGAATTTCTTCTCGTGTTCGTGCAAATATTGCCAGCAGCCCGACAGCCTTTGACCAGAACAATTTCAGGCTGGTCGCGCACAGGACGTGGAGAAAGTTGCGTGAACTGGTTTTAGACTGCAGTACGCGCGACTCTGTATGGCTCCGAAAGCCATTGGAATGTATTTACCTCATCAAACTCTGTTTTTGTACAGAACGCAATGGGGCCGAGCAATCTTTCAACTGGCCTTCGATTTCAATGTTTTGCCGCAGCATCAACCTCCAAAGGGCATGTTTGGTTGCCTGTTTAAGACCAGCTTGTTTGTTCAGTGGCTGCTCTGCAACCTTTACTCACTGCCTAAAAGCCACGTTAATGAATGTCACCACGTCCTTCCTGCAGAGGAAGAAACCTGCTGCTCCAACCAGGATTGAACAACACGACAGCAGCCATTGCTACGTGATCCGTTCAAGGCTGCTCAGTTGTTGTGGCCAAAGTTTCCCAAGACGAGTGTCAAAGTAATTGTTTCATGTGTGCAAAAGTCAATTCATGAAAAATAGATTTTACGTGAACGTGAATTTGTGAACAGATCTGCCGCATCAGCAAATCCAGCTGTGTTTATTCAAACAGTTCGTCTGCATGTGGAAATTATAGCACTTGAATCGAATCCTTTCTCTTTCAAAAAATACAATTGGCCAGTGACTTCAAAAACATCTGCAAAAGTGGAACCAAGACAATAGTGAGAAGACAAGCACAACAGGAGTCTACGCAGCACAACGTGCAGCCAACGGCTCGACCGTTTTCGTGACGGTCAGTTTGTCGCCCCAACCAAACGTTGTCATGTTCGCAGGCTTTGGCAGTGGTCGAACCACTTCGCATCAATGTTTTTCACACCGCAAAACAAAATGTCTCCTCCAGGCTTTGCCAATTTTCAAGGCGCGGTGAAGAAGGATCAGTGGACGTGTCTTGATCTCCTCAAGTCACAAAACTCCCGATTAAATCCTCCGAAATTCAAACTGAGAATCGTGCGGCCATGTTGTCAACAGGGTCGTGCGTCTTGATGCAAGAATGGCGTGGCAGAGTCCACGTTTCCGGTTGTTCCGCCAGAAAACAGGGAACATGCGCCAACATTCTTGCTGCAGGCAGCAGTCCGTGGCAAAGTGCGCTCTCGCGCAATGTTCGACTGTTTGGATCTCCCTAACCGAGGCCCGCGAATTGCCCTAGAGTGTGATCATCTTCGTCTTCCAGAGGAGAAAATCCTCGTACATTGCTATTCAAATTGACAGATGCATTCATTTAGTTGCTGTGCTTCTGAATTTCACTGCGCACGGTGCACGAACAAACCATTCGTTCAAACGTCAAACGGAAAACTCACCTTTGATAGCTGCAAACAGACTGATGATTTGTCTGACTCTTTCATCCAAATCTCTCTCCCGTACGACGTCAGCCTATTCCCAAGAAGTTGCGTTCACATCCAAGGAAAAAAATCAACACCCAAAACTTTCAAATGGAAGAGTGTCTGGTGTGGCCTTCAATGCATGTGAGCCTGAAAATACTCTGCAGACGTTCGCAGCGCGTTTTCAGGGAATGCGCCCGCGAGCGAAGCCTTCACGATGCTGATGAAGTGTTGTCCCGCACACCAGATATACGACGGTGCACGCACAGAAACAGCTGCAGCTTCGTGGGAACTTCGTGTATCCCGGGGTCTGGGCTCAGACCGCTTCTGGAGCTGGAGCGCTGTTACCGGACTGCAACTCGGCTTCGCACTTTAACGCACTCGCCGAAGATTGTCTAAGAAGACGGAAGAAAAGAACACACTGAAGGAGTTGACTCTGAATTTTTTGTCCCAGATAACTGAAGTCACTTGTCAACGTCAGGTGCGTGCACAAAAAGAGCATCAGAAAGACGAAGTTTTCACGGTGCACGAATCTAGCTGACTGTCAAATAAAGCACTGCAGTCTGAAAAGGATATTGTGTTTCCGCACAGATTTGGACCAGAAAGAGAGTCGCACGGAGGAGTTTAGATTGGCTCTGCTGAAAGCGAAGTGCATCTCAAAGCCAATATGTGCACAGATATTGATCGTTGAGTTATAAGCATCAATATGTCTTCAAACGCAGTTCAATTCCAACAAAAACCTCACATTTTATCCCGTTGTTGTCCTCAGCTGTCACCGTACGTTCGTGCAGTGTATTGTCGGCGTGTCTTTTGTCTTTTTGAAAACCAGAGCAGGCTTGTTGATGTCTCCAAGAACGTCCTGGCGGTTGGGAGGAGCTTCCTGTGATTTCCTGTCTGAGTTAGTCAAAAGTCGCCAAAGTGGGTGGCAGAACCACCAGAAGCTGCCCGAATGGCACCTGTTGGTGCTGCCATGAGGTGCCGCGAAGAATCACCTGATCAAATAAACAACAAACACCAACATGTCAATTCTACTATTTGTTAGAACGCCCACTGATCCATACAGTTGCCAGAGATGCAAGAAGGACCTGTTCTCTGTGCAAAAATACAACACAAAAGAAAACTCACCCGTCAAGCAGCCTGCAGATAAATGCAGACGATCGCAATTCAACTCATGACCCGAAATGCTTTCTGCAACAAACGTGTGTACAAACAAACTGATTGGGTCAGTCCGACGGGTTTTTTGTTTCCAGCAAAACCATTCCAAGAACACCATCATCAGGTCTCCAGTATCTGCTTTGCGCTGGACCCAGGCACCTTCAACTCCTGGGTGTGGGCGCCTGGGTCTTGGAATTCAGCTTGAGCAAGTCGGTAGGAAAGCTCTTGAGTCCGCTTTCAACTGATCCGTTATGAAACGGGTGACAGCATCAAGTGTGGCGAGAATATCTGGTCTCGATCTGCACCATTCGAAATGTGTTTGCTTCATTCCTGTCCCCTCCGAGATGCAGACACCAAATATCTTGCTCCATGGATGGAACAAACAAACCAGTAAATAGGGAGGACCAAGGCGAAACAGGTTTTCGAGCGGTTCTTTTCAGACTCAAAATGACTCGCCTCGGTCTTGTCCTGCAGCTGTTGACTCACACGCTCCCTGCTTCAGATCTGGTCATGGTGAGGATCCCGCTGATCCTGGGACACGGAGCGAACTGGAATATCTGACACTACTGGGTCGGATGAAGCGTCTCGCTGGGTGTGGCAGCGTGTCCAGCATGTTGTTTCGAGAATGCAAGCTGCGGTCGACGTGCATTTTTGGAAAACAGAGGAAGAAATTCAAATGACGGGCAGAACAACAACAGAGCGTGTGCTTCTGTGGGCGATTCCACGACTTCTCCATGAACAACGTCTTCAACAGTCGGCATGATCAGAGAGCACGAGAGACATTTGCACCTCCAGGGGGAGCATTTTGTGCACTTCTCATCGTAGTCCCATGAAGAAAGAAAAACTGCCTCAAAAGTTTTAAGGCGAACCGCAGGGAGATATTGTGCTCCAATGCGATCATGGCGATCAATGGACCCGTGTCTTTGGTTGGGAGTTCCGCTTCCGCAACAAGAGCTTGACCATGGCGCGCAACTTTTCACCATCACTGGCTCTCAGAGAGAAACAAGAGGTTTTGAGGCCCAACAGCCTCACACATTGGCACGTTCACACAGATCTGTTGGTTTGTCTTTGTGCTCGACGTGTGTTGTGCCCATCCAAGCGCTGTTCGGTTGTTCTTGGTTGTGCATTTCAGACTTTCGAACTCACTGTCGTAGTCAGTGCAGTGCACAGGCACGAGAGAACACGCAAACAAGCAACAAGCGGCTCGTGTGCTGTTCGACTATTCGATGCGTGCAACCTTCAGATTCCCATTTTTCGGGCAAATTGCAGACTGCGCCGGTGTGGCTCACGCGGCGACCAAATGAGCTGTGAATTTTTCATGTCCCCGTCCTCCACTAACGTATGCTCAACTGGATACACTCTGCAAGCTGTATTCGTACCAGCCCGCAACTTTGGAAATCACCAAATGTATATTTTTCGAAGGATTGGCCTGGCTGAGTGTCTACGCATTCAAGAGCGTTGTGATACAAACATTGGAAAGCAGAAAAAAATGGATATTTGCTGGCATTTAAAAACTTCTCGTGCAACTGATTTCAAACTTTGACTGGATTTTGGCAGTGTCTTCGGGAGAATCCGCACGGCAGTGCCTCACTTGGTTGTGTCCTGCACTGACTCAGCAAATTCACACAGAACCAATTCTGTGTTCACCGGCACTGCAGCCAACAAGGGGTTCAGCACGCTTTTTTCATAGCGAATGAAGACAGGCTTCCCCTGTGTGCAATGTGTGACGTCTGTATGTGTGTGTACACGTGTGTTGTTTTGACACAGACAAGAAGAAACATGCCTGTTTCTGAACAAAAAGTGTCCACTTTGTCCCATCTGAACAGAGTCACCAGCACAGATTACACGCGAACAAACTTCTTCAGAAGGGAAGGCCAACAACATTGGCGTGAGCCAAACACCTCCAGCTGTTAGGTGAGGCAAATGAGACGGGAAACACCAGGCTCCCCTGCGCCAAATTACACCGCAGCTTGTGCTAAGTGCTCAAGAAAACCAAAGGCAGTGGATCTTTATGGAGACAAATCACCCCAAGAGATTTGTTGCAAATGCAACAGGTCCCGGAAAGGACGTGGACGCTCCATCAGATCTTGACCAAACATGCTTTTGAGGCATCCAATTTCAGAGAGGCCAAACGAGATAGGATCCAACATGGATTGAAAGATCTCATGAATTTTTTACGCAAACATATCCCGGGTGTCATATCAGATTTGAAGACCAATCCGAAACGAGCCAGAGTTGCATACAATGCTCATTTCAACAACAACGGAGTGCATTTGAGGCCAAACACACCTCATGCGGTTGCAGAGAATCATATCTAGGTCTACAACGCCATGAAAATGCATTCCGCACACGTAAATCTAAGTTCCACAACGGGTGCAGCGCTAGAATGCAGGTGAAAGCATGTCCACGGTCTGGGAATTGTGCAGCTGAGGTGCTGTGCCTCCTGGACACCGCTGTGACACGGTCACCGCGAGTGTGGGGTGTTCATCCATCTCTGAAGAAACGCCTTTCCCTTCTCCATGCAGCGCTTGGTCTTGCCTGCATCGTAGATCTATTCCGGGATGTTGGAAGCATTGTTCTTCAGCAGATGCTGCGCGCATTCTCCTGAGCTCAATGTGAAGCGAAACAATGAATCCATTGGGAGGCATTGTTCACTCTGAGGCGGTCGCTTCCTGTGCGACGCGTGAGCAGCTTCGATCTTGTTCTCACAAAAGCAAGTCTACCTTGTTACATGAAACACAGGAGTGATCCAAAGATTTCAGGTTTGAAAGCCTGGTAAACCACAGAATTGATTGAAAAGCACCGGTCACACGTCTCCTGCCGAAGGCGCGCGTCACCTGTGCAGCTGTATCCAGCTCGGCGCCGAAAGGCTGGGATGGACGGGGCTTCTTGTGAGTACTGGACTGAAGTACGCTGGCGGCTCAAACGCACAGCGTGCCAAAGACCCGATTTAGATGTGATGATTTGATTTTGGCTGAGCTCGGAAAGAGGACTTCCTTTTTGCTCAAACCGAAACCCAGCAATCTCTGTGGTCACAATGCGGCGCCATCAATGGAGAAATCGTGCGTCGCCGGCGCCCGGAAGGTGTACACATTTGTTTGCAACGACGCAGTCGTGACATCCTGCGTACACAGGTGGAGAGGGCAAATCGGGCAGAAGTCGCGCAGGATATTAACTTGTACACTCTCAAGGATCGAACCTGCTGGATTATCGTGGGAACGCGATCGAATGACGTGGTGACGTGACGAAAGACTCTGAAAATGCTTTCTTCATCGGAAATCGCTTCTGCTGACTCAAGAAAATAGTTGAGCTTTTGTGTGAAAAATGAACAGCAGGGAAGAAAATCAGGACATGAACAAGTCAAAAGACATCAAAAGAGACAACACAAGCAGCAGTAATTCTTCAGTGAGACAGACGCGAATCAAATATAGGAAATGAAACAAAGGGAGGAGACAAACCATGATGTGGTGTCCCGGGAACCTTGTTTGGCTGGAAGGACAGATAGATTAACTGCTGATAGGATTGTAAATATGAGCATTGCGTTCGAGTAGAATTCTGGGGCTTTGTCTTCGAGTGCTGTAAGGTGTAGTTTCCAGCCCACCCAGCACTCTTTTCTGTTGAACGAGCCACACAAAAGACTGTGCAATGCGAAGAGGGGACCTGGACAATCTTTTTGAGGAAGGTTGTTCAGTTCTCACAAATGATCTGCTGTTTTGTTGTCTCTTCCTGTCCCTGGATGCATCAAGATTGCTCACTGTTTTTGGTGTGGTAATCCCACACAAAGTGCTGGAAAGTGAACAGTCTGCACATTTGCCGCAAGGGTCAGTTTCTCTTCTGTGAAATAGACGTACGTACTCGTACGAGATACGGTTTGTTTGGCTTGAACATGTACGTTTGTTGTTCAGACAAAGAGACGAACACCAAACGCAACGAAGATTGAAATGACCTTCGGTTCCATCAAACATTTTTCTTGTTAATCCTCATTATTCCTACGTCACAGAAATTCGCGACACAACCAGTCGGATGAAGTGAGTTTCTGTTCTGTCAAAACCGGTCCACGGAAAACTGTGCTCGGTGTTGCCTTGGTCGCCTGGGCACAAACCAACAAATCACGTCCATTTGTCAATTCATAGATATGTCTACTCAATGCGAATGAATGGAGATTCAAATGGATGAGGCAAAAAGTCAATTTCTGAACCCACTGCCCTTGGCTTAACGCCGGCCAAATCATTTTTGGCCCGACAGATCCCATCAAGATCTGCACTCTCATAATGTTTCGCTCTGGCATTCTCTTGAGTGTCTTACATTTGGAATCTGACGTGCATCTGTTGGGCTTGGACTAAATTCTCCTTCTCCGCTGAAGGCAGGGCTTTATGGATTTTCAAAGATTTCCTGGTGAAATAAGTGCGTTGAACATCACCAAAATTGTACAAGGACATCGCAGATTATGCTTCAGATTCTGTTTTTCTGCATGTCTGAATTCACAATTTGTACGCAAAGCCAGGCCTCCGCAGTCAACACTGCAGGAATCTGACATGAATGTGCGCCTTCCTATATTTGGAGCTGATAATAAATGTAGTAATTAAGTCTTTATCACTGTGGTAACAGCTGGAAGGGAGTCGACTGGCAAATGCACATACCGCAAACTGTTTCACCCAATGTTGCGCAGGAAGAAACATCCACCGTGGGCCAGAAGCTTGTTCTCGTCTGGGATGCCGTGGAAACACGACAGTCATGTTTGCATGCAACCTGTTCATGAATACGGAGGACAGTCCAGAAAAAAACCCCGGACCGTCTGTTGGATTCCTCCACCATTTGTTCTCACGTAAAAGTCTTTGACTCGTTATCGTCGTCGTCGTCGTTGTCCGAAGCGAGCGGAAGCAAATGAAGTCAAGCTCAGAAACTTGTTCCTCTGTCACCAGGCAACCATTTGCTGCCTTGCAACATGTACGTGTAAAACCATGCAGGTTTCAATGTGCAAGTTCGAAGAGCCTGACCCCTCAATTCCCATCGGTGAAACATTCATTTCACACGAATCTCCATCTAAATCTCAATCTCTCGAGATGTCTCTGACCTACATTCCCGTCCGAAGCTTCTGTGCATCCATAACATTGAATCATTGTTTGGCTGCATTCACCGCTCTGCAAAGAAGTTGCGGGAGATTTCTCCACAATGGAAACACAAAGTGAGATGGATGCTTGTCATCCTGTCAAAAAGATGGTGTTGCCTGCAATGAAGTTATTCGAAATATTTCACTTGATTCCTTTTCAATTTTTGAATCCTCTTAATTCTGCGTTGTTTGGGGCGCAGCTGTGCATGTTTGATGTCAGCTGTCACCAGTTTGCAAGGTTTGTTTCACTCACAATGAATGTTTCAATCTTTGAAAATACGCTCAGTACTGCGGGGTGGGGGTTGCTTCAGGAATGAACAAAACAACCTGAGACTGCGAATTGCAAGCTGAGTATACACATGAAGTTTGTGTCTTGTAAGAAGTTCAGAAAACAATGGAGTTTGACACAAAATATTTGCAACAAAAGTAAGTCCGGCGTGGCCGTAAAAACCGCAACGGTTACGTGTGGAAATGAACCAGTGTGTCGTGGTCATGGGAACACCTCATAGAAGTGTGTGTCTCAGAGTCCGGTGAGAACCCGATTGTCACCCGAGCTGCCTCCCTTTGCTTGCCCGAACCAGGTGAATTTCACTGGTGTTTTGTTGTTGATGACTTTTGCGGCTTGTTTCGTGATGTTCGTCAATTGTCTGGAAAGGCTCGCTTTCCTTCTGTTGGCAAATCAGAACCAACGGCGACAAAAACATATTCAGCAAAGATCGTAGGAGGATCCAGATTGTAGATCCTCAAGGTTTTCTCAACATGACCCCTCCGCGGGAAGGGTTTCTGTAAAAACGCCAGAATCATCGTATTTTCTCTTGCCCAAATCCGAAGGCTTCATTTGACACTGACACTCAGGCCACCGGAGCGAGAATCTCTTTTTTTTTCATTCGTGCGAGTGATCGTCACAGATTTACTTTCAAAGCTTGTTGAGGTCAACCACACAACCGTAAATCGCGATCTGTGGCCATTGTCTGTCCCTCGTCTCACTGTGGAGAATCCGTGACGAGACGCCATGTCGACGAGACAGAAGTGTCCACAGGCGTGCGTCCACAGGTTCTGCGATCTGCAGGGGTCAAACTGTGCACCACTTTGACGTCCACAATCACTCACAATACACATTTGGCAGCAATGCTTGTGGGCATGGCAACGTTCAAGTCTGTGTACGGATAGTTTGCTTCGTGCAGCTTCTCTTTTCGAAACGAACTGCCAAGTAAAAGTGAACAAGGCAACAAGGAAATTTAATCTCATCATTTGTCTTCATATTTTTGTTCAACACAATCTGTTGCCACCGTAATAAACCCGATACTGAAAGTGACATTTGTAGTCTATTGCCAAGGAGTTCAAGCCACGGCAATTTTGGACTTGTATAAATGTGAACGCAGACGATCGAAGCAAGAACATTCACTTTCAGAATATTTTGCAACATTGCTCGCCCTTTGTAGCTGGAGGGAAGAAAAAAACCCAGTCATCTCTCAGGTGCGGTGTGGACGGAAACACCCCGTTTCAGAATTCCCTCAGGTGAACATGGCTTTCACCACTTCAGAATTCCTGGGCTGTGGTCATCCACTGATCTCGCCAGAACGATGCAGAATTCCCTCCGATGACTGACGGCCCATTGAAGTCGTTCAAGCCGGAAGAATTGTGAATCTCTCACACAGGTGTCTTTGCAGACAATGGAATTGACTGAACCACCGCGAAATTTCTTTATGAAGCAGACAGGACACTCATTGTAGCTGTGGCTCACCAGTCAATTCTGTTGTCTGAACTGGAGCAAAAAAAGGGCATTTCCCGACGAAAACTTCCTTCTGTATTTTCTCATGTGCCCTGATGTCCATTTTCGTGTTTGACCAAATGTGCGTACTTGTTTTCAGAGACAGGGCCACTATGAAGCTGAAGGAAAGGAAGGCGCAACGTGCGAGTCACGTGCAATCGCCATGGAAGTTTATGTGGCTTCAAACTGGTTGACTTCTTTCCGATGGTGACAGGTTTACAGCATGCGTGTAGGAATTAATGCATTGGATGTCCATTTGTGGGTCAAATGCGACATTTGGGACCAAGCAGGGACACCGTATCACAAATCCAGTGCGACCCATAATGTCCCCGGATCAGACAGTTTTGGTGGATAATCTGGCTTTCCACGCGAAAGTCATGATCCATCGGTCAGCACATAAAAATGCACTTTATGAAGTCCAAAGATAGCGAAGAGATGGACACAAGTCTGCTTCAGAGTGCGCTTCCCTCCACCACGACGGCCGAAACCCAGTCACACAAGACGTGGCAGAGCAAGAACCATTCTGATGGCGTTTCCCAGACACAAAGACCAGAAGTCCCAATGAAGCTGCTTGAAGTTGAACTGATTAAAATTCAAGTGACAGGAACCAGGGACTGCCGAAAATAAGGAATGTAGAGCTTTTTTCTGCTTGAAGAAATTGTACTTTGAGGAAAATGTGAACGAAGAAGCGCAAAATAGAGCTGTGCTTGTTTTGGATCGTGCTTTGCAACCAATCTGTGTTCATACCGGATCCGCGAGTGACAAAGAAAAAGACGCATTGTTTTCCTTGCTTTTTGGTCAGACACCTCGCGCTTGTTTTTTGACCTCGTTGTTTCTCTCTCCCACTCGACGAGACCAGATGCCCCGCTCCAGCCGGATTTCCGGGCTGCTTTATCGCCTGATCTAGTCACACTAAGTAATTGGTTCGTTAATGAAAGCTCCACATGCTTGTCAGGCTGCCGTTGGGTTCGGTGATTTGCAGTCTTCCACCGCACGGATCCGATGCATGAAAAGTGACGCACAAAAACCACCACAAATTTTGGTGGATGTTTCTGGACTGTAATTATTGTCAGACAACGGGGTCTTTTTGTGCAGGATGGAAGGGACATGGATGCATTTGATTTTGAAACTGACGCAAGTGACTCACAGCAATTCAGGAGGTCACTTGCAACCACTGTGGTCAATGCTATAAGAGAGAGAGAGAGAGAGAGAGAGACAGACAGACAGACAGACAGACAGACAGACAGACAGACACAGAGACACAGAGACACAGAGAGAAGTACTGGTGCACAAAGGCGAAAAGAAACAAAGAAAGAAGACAGACAGACCAGAGTGACTCATAGACAGACAGAAGGGTGTTCAACGTCTCGGACCCTTGGGCTCCAAACATACGAACAACCGAACAAAATTGGGGACAAAGTTTGTTTCAGTCTCATTTCAGTCTTTGGTGACCTCGCCTTTTTCTTCGCTGTGTGACCATTCACGCACACTTTCACTGGGCTTATACTTTGTCAAATTGGACAGAGTGATTCCCGTTGTTTGTAAGTTCTGGACGACGCGCTTGGGAGTCGATGTTCTTTCAGTGGTCCCATCGTTTCACTCCCATGTTGTTCGGGACAGACTCATTGTCCAGGTTCCCCAGGGCTTTCCCTCTCGGGTCAGCACCGACATCTCAACACGGTCTGCACGCAGTGCGCCAGGGGTTTGTTCAGAGCAAGATCAAACCTCGGAACAATGCAGATTCAGCCCATCCTGAAAACCTCATTCTCGGACAAAGATTTTCTGCGCAATCAGTGTTTCTCCTTGACAATCAAATGATTATGCAAAAATGCAATTTGCAGCAAACATGTTGAAGTTCTGACATGCACAGCCAAAAGCCCAGAATGATCGCGGATCTATTCTGTCAACAGCCGACAAATTTTTATGTCCAAAAACACAGCAGTGTGTCAGCCAGCATATCCATCTTCAAACCAATTTCGGCTGAAAAGCATTTGCCACGGATCTTCTTGGGAAGTCTGTGAACATGAAACACGGTATATGGTCGTACATCTGCTGATACACAGTGAAAGTCAATGGTGCAATCAGTGCGGTCGTTGTGTCGATGATGCAGTGTGATCACCAAGATGAAACGAACTGTGAATGGAGCAGTGTTGTCCTTGAAGAAAATACCTCTCCTTTTCAGTATTTCATCCAATTTATCGGAACAGTCCTTTGTCGTTGCTCTTTGCAGTGCGAGTTCCATGCACATGATTCGTTTGCCAGATGAAAAGCACCTGTCATCCAGCACGCTCACCAACAGAAACGTAGAGCTTGTCGGGGCAAGGTTTCCAATCACGTCGCCCAACCGTTATGGCGCTGGGAGCCAGCAGCGCTAAAGTAATGATCCAGGAGGAAGAGCCCAGCCCCTTCCAAGAACGTCCCAACCTTGAACCCGAAAGCTGGGATGTGGGCTTCCTGGTTCCACTCGCCCGGATGTGCGCCTGTCACCGCTTCTTTTTGCTGGTCCTCGCAGCATCGAGCTCGTCGGCGCCCGTGCGCCGCCCGCGCGCCTTGGCGCAGATGATGTCGATGCCGCTGAGGTGCGCGCTGTGCAGGATCGCCGAGCCGCTGAGAGTCATCAGACCCGCCAGGGTCAGCATCCTGGAGACACAGATTGAGAACTTCGGAAAGGTCACAGAGTCAGAGACAGAGAAAGAGAGAGAGATAAAAAGAGAGAAGAGAATCTTTCTAACAGAGAAACAAGTGTGAAACAAGTTTCCGTCACATTCCATGAAAGTGCCTGTTCACGCGGAAACGACCGATTTTCTGTCCGAGTCACGGACGTGGAATCTTCATTGCCCACACTGCACACACGCGTACCCACACAGTCACGCCAAACACGCTGACTTTCGAGCCCACAACCGTTGTCGAATGTTCGCGGCATTGACCCTGAAGAAAGCGTTGCAGGCCTCACCCTGCAGCGGTCATGGAGAGGACGAGCGAACGGGCGAAGTGTGCGTTGTCCACGCGGCACGCGACGCGCAGAGTCGTTGAGAGAAGCTCAGAGAGCGCGGCGCGACCGTGCGACAGGTTCAGCGCGCCGGCCACGATGAACGCAGCTGCACCCAGAGCCGGAAAGAGAGAGCCAGACAACCACTCGATTTGGACTTGAATGTACAAGTTCAAGAGACCAATGTTGATTCTTGAGATTCGCACCCTCGTGACGTCCCGACGCCCTCAAGGAGACCCCACCCTCACCCAATGCGTACCGCTACAGAGCGCCGCCGATGCGAGCCCCTGCGCCGCCCGCAGCAGCACCCCTAGAGGTGTCAGCAAGTACCCCGCCACCAGCAACGCCGACAAGCCACTGCTCACAGCCCCAGCCGTCTGCATTAATTGGCATGACCGCAACCACACTGCCAAAGATAGAATGTAGATTGGTTCCGCGTGCACCTTTGTGGATTGAATGATGCCAACAGGGACAGATTAGACACATTCACAAGACTCCATTCTGTCCCATCCAGTCAAAAACAATTGTCTGGATGTGGACTCTCCCGTCGCGCACAAAACTTGTTTGTCGTATGTAATTTGTCTTTTTCGGGAGATCAGGCTCCATTGAATTCGACGCACAGACTTAGATTTTGTTTGTGGTGGTATTTTTTCTTCAAAATTCATCACGCTCACCTGGGATGTAGGTTTCTGGCAACTCAGACAACGAAAAACACGCATCTACTTCCCCTTGTCCCAGAATCTCCCACAAGGGGTTGGACCCATTGGAGCAGATGTACCAGAGCCCGATGTCCAAATGATTAGAACCCTGGTTGCAGTTCACAGCGAACCATCTGGGCAGGAACAGCGAGGCAATCTGAAGACTGAATCCGGCGAGGATGAATATCAGAACTGCAATCACCCAGCCTTTACCAGCCGCTCCGGACATCGTTTTCGTTCAATCAGAGATTGTTTGATCAGATGTCCACAATGTCTCTGTTGTGCTCCCAATAACTTGCATATTTTGCCTTCGGGTCACGTTCACCACAAACGTTTCTCTGTGTCCTTTTTCTCATTGGAGAGTGGTCGTACATGAGTTACATGCGGTGATAAGAAAACCTTTTGGGTCATTCACGTGCGCTTGTTTTGTCAGGCCAAACTCCAACCTAGGTGAACAAGGCATTTTCCATAGTTGCTGCCGTTGGAGCTGTGGCTTCACTCGAACGATGCAACGGAGACGAACTTGCCACAAAATCCGTGGAGGGTTTTTTTCAATTTGTTTTTCAAGACGTATAAATTTTAAATTCCATTGTGTCACATGACCTGCATAAAATCAGACATAAACTTTTTGTATCAAATCAAAAGTGTGTGGACACAATCCCATCTTTCTCCGTTTCCTCTCGCCCCCTCGGAGTTTCATTTTGGTACTTCTCAGTGCCGTAGAATTTGGACCAGTTCAGCTTTCCAGTCAGAGGGTCGAAAGTGAGCCTCTTCTCTGATGTGATGAACTGAATGTCTGGCTCAAGACAGCACGTGGCTTTCATTCGATTGTTTTCGTGACGCTTTTTGGCAGTCATTGTCTCTTTGTCACTGTCACCTTCTGTCCAGATCAATTGTCTCTTGTTCTCCTGCAGACTGAACGCCGCCAGAACGCCAGCAGCGAAAACAAGACTGATGATGGCGCACAAAACGAAAGCGAGGCAGACGCCAAACCGGAAGTCGCCACCCGGACACTGCTTCCAGGCCGGAAGAACCTGACGGGCCTTGTGTACGTTTCCAGAAACACACAGCAGCCCCACAACACTGAAAGCTCCTGCAAGTAAAGCGTTCACACACACCTCAATTTGAGGGACTTTTGAAATCTGGTTTTGTCTCCACAAATTGGAAACAAAAGCAGGCAGAGAACTCTGCGAATCTCCAGGTCCCCTGAATTTACTGACCTGTGGCGATGACGAGGAAAACGAAACCGGCCGCTTCTTCTTTTGTAAAACTGCGCCTGATGGCGCTGTGGGCGCCGAGCAGCAGCGTCAGGAGCGCCGCCGCCACCAGGGCGGCGCACTGCAGCGTCCGATTCGCGTAGAACCACACTGTTGAAAGGGTGACAGGAAAGGGATGCAACTTGCGTGCCGGGAAAGTGTCAAAAAAGGCCTTCAACTTTTCACTGACTTACTGGGGTTATTGCTGGCGCTCACGAACCAATGGTCGTTTATGGAAATGCACGCTTCCTGTCCACCAGGTGCCACAGCCGTCGCGTCTCCAACGCAATAACGCCACAACCCAATCTTCGTCAGCGATTCACCACCACAAGTCAGTCTGAACCAATCAGAAACCATCACAGCTGCCAGAAGGAACCCTGAACTGATCAGCAAGAGAACAAGAACTGCACTGATCCACACACAGGTCCTCGACTTCCTGGTCATTTTCACAATCCTCAAAAATGTTCATGGATTTCGACACAACACAACACAGCGTCCAAGAAATATTGCGTCCACCCAGAAAACAATACTTTTCTGTTCCACAACATTGACCAGGTTCCTCCCACTGAATCGTTTGATGGTCACAAAACTTTGGCACTTTGCGTGACAGGGTCCTCGTATGCTTTGTCAACAACAGCAGTGGAGAACGGCAACACATGTTGCCGTTTTGGACATGGACGCGTGCGCCATGCACAGCGAGAACGTAGTCTGTGTCCGTCTTCAGGAAAAATCGTCCAGAGCGATGGTGCAAAAGTACCCTGTCAGTTGCTTCTGAACATGCCCAAAATGCAAGGCAGGGACAACACCCTGGAACGTCCACACGAACACGTTGTTCAGCATTTTTCACAGTGCAGGATTCATGAGCAAGATGTAAGAATTAAGAGACAATGATGTCTGCTTTTTTTATACGTCGCACGAATACAAAAGCAACATAATTATGCACAAGGTTCATCAGTCCCCAGGCGAAACATTCCGACCTGTGAGGTGCTGATACACATGATTGTGCGCACAGTTATCATTACGGTCTGTACATAAGACGAATAGAACACGCGATCTCCGCAGCGAGAAGCTCGTCCGACACTGAGAAAAGGAACTTTGACGACAAGGAACAAGCGCAGACCCAGCGGGGCTGGTGCCCGATCACCTTTAACTCCCAAAAACTTTTTTTGTTCTAGATTCGCCCTTGAACAAAAATCGTGTGAGAAATAAGATTTCGATACAGCACAACAACTTCGTAGAAACAGAAAAAGCACTAAAAACCGTTTTTCCACTTGATGGATCCGCTCCTTTCAAAACTATTTTCTGTTTGCTTCTCAGTACAGTACCTCCTCAACCACGTGTGCACACCTTTGCAATGGTTTCATCTGAACAATGAGTGTCTGGAATCCCCTGCAGTGCATCACACGAAGCTGGGCTGAACGCGCTTTGGGTTCTCGTCGCTGCTCAGACTGTCTCGCCGTGTCCTGAGACAGGAAGAAAGCAAGAGAAAAGTTGAAGACAGATGAAAAAGAAAGGTTCAATGTCTTGTGGACCTGTCAGTTCTAAACAGGGCCAACAGAGGGGGGGGTTCTTTCCCCCGAATCAAAAGTCGCTGATTGGTTCCTCATGTCATCAGTCCTCCAATTGTGAGTGAACTCGTACTCCGGTAGAACTTACAAAAATCCCTCCTCTGTTTCACTCAAAGTACTGTTCTGTCCCTTCAAGTGTGAACCGGATTTCGAATCAGGAACAACCCTGTACTGATAGTCTCATTTGATATCGTGTTTTGTCTGGCTGTCACATGTCTGTGACAGTCTGAGTACAGTGTGGTGGTCTGATTTATAACCAACACAGAGACTTTTGTGCTGAGCTGTTAGCACAACCAGAGGAGATTGTACTCTGCACCATGAGTACTCATTTGGACCTACAGCTGCTTCCTTACATCTGGGCCTTTTCACTTCACAATCAGCTTTCATTTGTGGGTGGACTATACATATTCATATGTATTACTCAGATACTAATATGATCACGTCCTTCTTGCAGTAATCTGTAACATTCATTTACCATTACCTTCAGTGCATGTTTCGTGCATCTCACTCTTCCTGCCGCCACAGTCCTTACAGTACTGACGAAAACGGCTTGCTTTTCCTGTTGGAGTCTTTTTCTTGCAATATTTGGTGAAAATCCTTGTCCACACATGCATTTGTTTACTCATCGACATACAGGCCAGATCAAACGGGTTTCGTTCGACTTGCACTCACTTCATGTACGGGACGGAGTCGTCCTCCTGGCTTGGAGGGAAATCCATGTCCGAGTCAGTGAAGCGGAGTCCCTGCTCAGGAACCTCGTCCGGATCCAGAGCCAGTTCGTTCATTCGCATCAGCGTCTTCTCTCCCAGCTCCGTCTGAAACAGATGACACTTTTATGAAGAGAGCAACGAGTCCAGTGGGAAATGAAGTGAACCTGACGCCAGCTGAAGCAGATGGCGTCTGACTCAAGGTGGCCTGGAATCGCATCCAGTGAACATCACTGAACACTGAAAGCTCATCGGACTTCAAAGAATCATCTGTGTCTCCTGCACGTGCGTGTACGAACTGAACTGCCCAAATTCCGCGCTGTTTTCTGTTCAAAATGACAGTGAAACGATGCAGTACGCACCTCCTCTGTGTAACTGGTGGGGATCATGGCGCCTGCCTGGTACTTGGGGTACATGGCGCCCATTTTGTACTCATCGCTTTGCTGACCCTGCCCCCAGTAGTTGAGCAGCTTCGCGTTCCACTTGTTGAACTGGGGTAGCGGGTCAGATTCCCACCACAATGTGAAGAAAATCTTCCCAATCAGCCCAAAGAAACACAATCCTGCAAGAACAATGGAACTGCGCTGTGAAAGTGAAAGTGAAAGAAAGGAATCCCGCAATTACAAAAGGACAGACACTTTCTTCACCGAGTTCAAAATACGATGCTGGGCTCAAGCTGGAACATACCTAGCAAACATGGTCCAACGACGGAGAGCACTTTGCTGGCGGAGGAGAGAGCACACAAGATGATTCCCAGAATGAATCCTGAACAGAGAGGAAAAGCCCAACTTGAACACAAAAATACTCGCATTTAAACAACTCGCAACTTCACGAGTCACTCAAAGGAAAACAATCACGTTGATTTTGAACAAAACCTTACCTGCCACAAGGAGCACAACAATGAAGGTGCTGCAGCGAAGAATGGACGTTGGTTCCTCTGGGTTGAGAGGTGCCACACCCTCCCCCTGCTGGAACTTGGGTTCTCTGTGGTTGACGAAAACCTTGTCCAGTGGCGCCCGCAGCTTCCTGGAGAATCCTCGTTTCGGTTTGGGGGCATCGTATGGTATGCTGATGGGGGCCGTGTTGTCTTCAGGCACAGGTGGAATGTGGTGCGTTGTGTCCGAAACTGGTACCATAGGAGGAGGGACGTACCCCAGGGGCTCCCCGGAGACCATTGGGATAGTTTCAGGGGGCGGGCCTCCGAAGCGGACTCTGGGGTCCATCTCGTGGGGCGGGACAGCAGCAGCCGCCGCCGCCCCTCTGTCGGCGTCATCAAAGACGTCAGAAGGGGCGTTGGCGCTGGTGGCGGCGCTGTGGTCGTGCGGAGCGCTGTCACTCTCTTCTGCAGCTGGGTACCTGGATTGAGTGAAGCACCATATCAGGGTACGAGCAGAGAAATGCAAAGCAGAATACAAACACAAACATTCTTCATCATGTGGCTGCGAAATATTGGAAGAGAAGGATTCTTGTGCGAGTACCTGTGTGAAGGCGGTGTGCTGGTTTGTTTGGGAGGAGTGATTTCAGAATCGTTGCTGGTGTTGCTGTCCTTCTTGTTTCTCCTGAAGAATCCTCCCAGTTTACTAAATCCCGGCATCTTCGGCGGCTGTTTCTCCTTCGGCTCCTCTTTTTCTTTGCCCTCGTCACCAGCTTTCTTCTTTTCTTTCTTCCCCTTTTTTTCTTTCTTGACTTCATCTTTCTTCTCCTTTTTGTCATCTTTGTCCTTCTCTTTCTTGCTCTTCTTGTCATCTTTCTTTTCCTTCTTCACTTTTCCTTCTTTCTTGTTCCTCCCAAACAGCTTTCCCATTCGTCCTGCAGAAGCCTTTGACCCTTGAGCCTCATCGTCTGAACTTGAGGAGTCGTCCGGTCTCGCGCCAGCAGCGCCTGCGGATTCCTCCGTCGCTCCCACCAGAGTCTCTTCCGTGTGGCTGGGCGGCAGGTGACGCTCGTCGTCAGAATCGCTGGCGTCTCGACCGCCAATGGTGTCTGTGTTCACATATCTGTGAAGAACAAACATTTCTACGCCTACCCGTCCACGAAGTAAAATCTGATAGCCTGAAACTCTACGCAATCAGCTTCTCACGGACAAAGGTCTCAATTGCCCGTCAGCGAATGAGCACTGCTTGTGCAATGTTGTCTCCAATAATTAGAGTGTGTTGATTGACCCTGACAGGTCAAGGGTGGGGGATGGCCCGGGAACCAACCCTTCATGGACCAGAACTCAAAATTTGTAAAGTGGTCTGATGGAAGGGCCTCTGAGTCCTTACGTCAGAGATTGGTGGAAGAACGGAGAAATTGCGATTTGGATGCACCACAGCACCTCAGCATGGGGGCTGACCCAGAAAACTTCCCAAACAGACTCAGACAACAACATTCGGCAAAGGCAGATTTTTCTGATTCATTGGCGTGAAGAAGCACTCCACCCTCGTGCCTGATGTTTTTCAAACCAAAGAAGTGCATTTGTGTTCCCAAAATTCACGCTGGCTGACATGTCGAAAGTTGAATGGCACTGACCTCGGGCGTGCCCTCCCCGACGCTCCAGGTTCCTCGGTGTAGTCGTCATAGTCAAACGATGATGGGACGCCTCCAGTCGCCATGCTTTGCAACTCACCGTGCAACTGTCACAGAATTATCACGATGTGAGAAGAAAGCGTGGTTTCTGCAGAGCCTCACACAGGATATGGTCGCGAGAGGAAATTCCAATTTTGACAGATTTTGCATGTGAAATAAAGTCGTGTTCTTGGGGACTTTGGTTCCTGAAAAAGCATTCCTTACCTGCTTCTTCTCCAAGAGACAGAACTGCAAGTTGCAGGAACGAAATGCGACACAAATTACTGACCCATTGCGACTGAAGAACCAAACAGGTACACTTCAGACTTGGCATTCGTTATCTATGTGGGTCAGCAAACACGGGAAAAAATTCCCGAAGAGAAATTTCGACACGAATCTCTTGATAGGGGAAATCTGCTCTGTGGCTGTCACCGTTCATTCGTGCGAAGGGAATGCATGTGCAGCAAGGCGGACAAGTTGACGTGTGTTTGTTTCCACATTTGCGCTTCTGACTTCACAAGTGCTGCAGTTGGCGCGAATTGTGCGCAAAAGTTCAATTTTGGGTCGAGCGATGGCAGCACCTCCTGCAGAAAGAACGTTTGTGATGTTTGAGACCTGTAACTTCAGGACGAAGAAGAGTCAAAATCAACCAATCAGCAGTGAGTAAATTCCTGTGTTTTCACCTGCGCAGCTCTCCAGGCAACAGATAAACAACATGCAAGTGCGCTTTTCGAAACGAAAAGAGAATTCTTCGCATTTTAATCCACAATCAAGCAAAATAGGGCAGCTGGACACCATCAACAAGTGAGAAAGGAGGGAGAGACTCAAAATGTCTGGCTCAAGAAGGCCTTCGAAAGCTATCGACAGCCGGGGAGGGTCAAGACCAACAAGCGGCAGACCTCCCGCAAGCTCTTACGGTCAGTACGGGTCGAGCACTGGCGACGGACAGAGGTATGAAAGTACGTTCTCTGCAGCTCAGCAATACACGACAAACTATGAGACCAGGCAGTATGGCACCGACTACACTGGATATTCTGGCACTGGGTACTCTGGCACTGGCCATTCGGGCACTGGCTATTCGGGCACTGGTTATGCCGGCACTGGCTATTCAGGCACTGGGTATTCAGGCACAGGGTACTCGGGCACTGGGTACTCAGGAGCGGGGTATGGAACCACCAGTGGCTACCCTTCGGGATACGGATCAACGTACCAACAAAGAGATGATTACAGCACAAGAGCTGCGTACGAAGAATACATCAAGAACTACGAGAGAGATTACAGGACCCTGATGGAGAACCGACCTGAGTACGGAACCTCCTCTCGCTACGAAGACATCCCTTTAGAAAGAGGATCGTTGAGTGGGAGGGGGTCTCTCACTGGAGGATACGGATCTCATGGTGGAAAGTACGGCGGAGATCTGGAGGCAAGCACCAATTCAGGGAGTCGATCGTCCAGACCGACGAGTGCAAAATCATCAGCCAAGTCGAAAGCCGCAGAAAAGGAGAAAGAAAAATCTGGCTCCCTCAGTTTGTTTGGAAGAGGGAAGGGGAAGACAAGGACTCAGGATACGAAGAGGAAACCATCTGAACCCTCCAGATACGATGCGTGAGCTCATAAATTTATGCTTTCCTTTGCCAAAATTTGGCGTTGGTTGGCGTTTACATTTACAACAAATGTGCAAGTGTTCTTGCTCGTGCAGCAGTTTGTATCACTGGACTGATCTGTGTTTCAGGCTGAAGAGAGGGTCTCGCAGGGGTGACGACTCAGACGATCAAAACATGTAAGTTGTTTTGATTGGAACTGAAACGCAAGAGCACGATTTCTCAGTTTTGGTGGCAGAACTGCAAACGCGTTTTGGAGACACACATACAGCACTGGACAATGATAATGAACAGAAAGACTTTGAAGTTTTGGGTCCTTTATTTTCACGGAAAGCATTAACTGTATGGACAGACTACACAGCTAGTGCTTGACAATTCAGGACCTAAAACTTCAAAGACTTTCTGTTCATCATCATAGTCATGAGCTGTATGTGGCATAAAGAACTTGACCCAATGCTTCCTTGAACAAAAAGCACTTGTGCTAAAGCACTTGTGCTTTAAAATTCAAGAAAGCATTGGGTCTCGTTCTTTATCCCTAACAGAATGAAGGCAATGCGGACAAACTCAGTTCATTTCGCCTGATTTCGTTGCAGACCGACGCGATCGGAGAGAGAGCAGAGCCGGCGCCGCATGGACGAGAGTTACCGGACGATGATGGAGAGTTACGCGGAGCAGCAGAAGCAACTGTCGCGACGCCCGGCGTGGATCGGCAGCCGGACTCGAGACGCCATGGAGCCGTCCGACATGACCGTGACGCACGTGAACCAGACCCGGGGACTCGTGGTGAGGGAATGAGTGAGTGAGTGAGTGGGTGAGTGAGTGAGTGAGTGAGTGAGTGAGTGGGTGAGTGAGTGAGTGAGTGAGTGGGTGAGTCAGTCAGTCAGTCAGTCAGTCAGTCAGTCAGTCAGTCAGTCAGTCAGTGAAGGCTTGTGTGTGTGTGTGTGTGTGTGTGTGTGTGTGTGTGTGTGTGTGTGCGTGCGTGTGTGTGTGTGGGTTGTGCAGATCATTTTCGCTTTGCTACAGGACGCCACCTTTGTTTGCAGGCCGCGAGCATCTCTGAGGCTGGTTCAGCCGACACACAAACAACTCAGGAGTGGCTCAAAGTCCACAGCCTCGAGTTCCAGAAACTCGCCTTCAAGGATCTCGTGGACAAGGGCAAGATCGGACGGTAGGTTGGGCACATACGCAAACAGAAGATTTGAGGGCGTGCAACCTTGCGCTTTCTTGTCTTTCTTCTTTGGTGTCCACTGAAGCTAGAAATCACCAATTTTCTTCAGACCTGGTGTGAACCGAGAAAGCGGGAAAGTGCAGCAGCATCTCGAGTTCGATGCGACCGACATCAACGAGTTCGAGTACAAACTCAACTTGTGAGTACATATGTGTTCGACTCGCAAGATACACACTCTCTCAACCTCGGAGAAAAAATGAAACCCACACCAGTCATGCATTCTTTCCTGTCGGTCCTAATTCCAGGGCGATAGAAACTTACACGAAGCGAATCAAGTGGCTGTTGATGAGTAGTCGAAGGGTGAGTTTCAAATCGACTGAATTCTTGTTCCTGTTTTCAGCATACGTCCTTTGTTTCAAATGTTGTTCTTCCTGCTGCAGTGATGACACGGAGAACTCTGTTGCAGATGTTTGGCGTGGTGAAGGGCGAGCGGTTGGCGGTGCTCGTGGACACGTCCGAGGCCAACTGCAGCTTCGGGCGTCTCACGGCGCTGCAGGAGGCGCTCGGGGTGCGTCCTGTCCTTCCACACGGCAGCCAATCCAAACAGCCCTGGGCCGCGGGACATATCTCTTGATCACGATACAATTTTCTCTCCTTCAGCACCTGTTGGATGAGCAGATGGGCAAGAAGAAAGCCCTGTACCTTGCACAATTTGGTACCGAAGTTCACCCGCTGTGGCCGAGCGTCCTGGAAGTCTCGTGGAGAACGTGAGTTCAGTGCGACGCGGTGTCACCTCAATTGTTTTGCAATGCCATGGCCAGTGTTCGCAACGTTGTGCTTCGTGTGTTTTTGTCGTTCGCAAGAAAAAGCATTGTGTTCACAAAAGGGGCAAACAGTTTCGCACTTTGCGATTCAAGACAGAATATTCATGAACATGTTTGCATTGCTCTTGAATAGATGGCCACAAGTGTAAGTATATGATATAATTTACAAGGTTTGATGCTGGTACAGTGAAAAGACCTGCACTGAATACCATTTCCCATCTAACTGACGGAATTTCATGACGGGAAGTGAAATAGTTGGCAGTAAGGCTTCTATCCTCCATGCACCAACTTTTGCTTGACAGTTAACGCCTGAGAAAGAGTTCACACAATGTGCCTTTCAAGCTGTTGTCTCCGTTTGGAGTTGCTGTCTTTGTCTGACACTCTTAGGTCAGTTTGGCGCGATCGGTGAGACCACATCGCGCTTTCCAACATCTTTGGTTTGTCGCCTTCTCTCCCTCAGAATGTTAGTCCCACGACTCCCATGGAGTTTTTTTGGAGCCACTTCAGTTCGTATTGCCCCTTTTCTCTGTTAACTGAATCTTTCGAGAAGTGCAGCAGTCACGCTCATCTCCGAACAAAAACCTTCAGGCTTCAGACGAAAAAGCATGTCGTCAGGGAATTCATTCTTTTGTCATTGGTTGTGGCGTCTGGAGTCTGGTGTCATCATTGAACATGTGCACAGAGCTCTTCCATGGGAGTGTTCAGTGACTTTGGTGCACGTGTTGCAGGTTGGAGGAGGTGAAGCGTTGGGTTGAGTGTCTGTCACCGAGCGGCGGCTGCAATGTTCTCAGAGCGCTGCGTCACGTCTTCAAACTGCGGGACATCGACTCCATACTCCTCATAGTTGGCTCCGCGTGAGTGTTTTGATGTCAGCAGACCTTGACTGCCATGTTTCTGCGTTGTCTGAACATCCGACGGGTGACCATCTGGAAAGCTTCAATGTTGTGCTTGACATAATTTCAGTCCTGACCAGGAAGGCGGGGTGCTGACGGAATACATCGAACAACTGAATGTTGGGAGAAACATTCCGATTCAGACGATCGCATTCGACTGCGCGAACCACATCACCAACGTAAGGGACAAATCCTGCCAAGTCAATGTTTGGAGACACTTGTGGTCCAGGCGCAGTCCCACTGGTGTAAGAACGGTGCCCAGAACTTGCCATCATCGGTCCTGTTTTCCGATTTCCTGCAGCTGACCCTGAGGAAACTGGCTGAAAACTCGGACGCGCGCTACCACTGCTACACCTCCAACAGCGACGTGAGTTACAGTCCTACACTGGTTTTTGTTGGAAATCAGCGAAGAACAACGATCGTTCACCAATTTCTGAATCATTCCTGAGGCAGCAAGATGAATCAGCTGGGTTCCTTTGTATTTGGTTTTGTTTGGTCCGAGAAGGAGAGCATGCAGCAAAGATGCACTGTAAGTGCCTGCAGGAGCCGATGTTCGAACCGTTTTTGCCTGCAGGAGCCGATGTGCACTTTGATTTCTCTGCAGGAGCTTATCTACACTGGGACGGACATCGCTTCGCTGATGCAGGAGATACAAAAAGCGCAGGATGTTATCAACAAAATCCGTGACATGAAGCAAGGCCAACTCGGCACGGCGCTCGTGAGCGTGCTCAACGAGGTGCGTCTGTCGAGGACGGTGCAGCCGAGTTCCTCCAAACTAAGATCACGGAAGTTTCAGTGGGGTTTTGCAGAGCCTTTTTTTTTTACATCTGTTTTGTTTCTTCTGCTCAGCTCACTTGAAAACTGTGTATTTGCACACGTGTTTGGCACATTGAGCTTCTGTGCTGCAGATCAGCAGTGAAGTGGCGCGGCTGCCCCAGTCGCGCCTCCTGCCGCGACCCCCAGGACACGAGGATCCTCTGCGCATCGAGGTGCCCAAGTTCCAACCCGCGTCTTCTGCAGACTGGCTCGCCAAGCAGGGACTCAAAGGTGAGTGGTTCCATTTCCTTCCATGATTGTTCAGTGACTGTTGAGTTACATTTTCACCTGACATCAAAGTTACGTACGTTGGTCGGAGAGTCAACGGTCCAGGTGAATCAAAGCATCATCGGGCCTGTACAAACAAAACGTGTGCTTCTGACTTCAGCTCGGAACCTGGATCTGTACCAGGTACTTGCGCCCAACGCCTACTCGTACAAGGAGGAGTTCATCCCGGTCATCAGGAAAACTGTCCAGTCGCAGGTGCATGAGGTCAGTGAGATCAACACACACAAACACGCGCGCGCGTGCACACTTCTCCAGTCTTAGTGGTCTTCGACCCTGTCAGGAACTGCCATGTATTCCGTTTTGAACCTCAACTGGGGACACCACGCAGCTCGAATCGGTGAACCTCGTGTGTTGAGCAGAAGGCGATGGCGCAGTTTCCGTGGCACGACGGCTCCATGAAGAACGTGCACGTCGACCTGACGGCGCTGTTCGACTATCAGAAGCAACTCGGCGCCACTGTTGGCGTCTTCGAGAAGCGCATCGACTGGTTGTCGTCCGCCTCACGCAAAATCAGCGGCGCTGTCGTGGAGAAGAAGTGAGTGGTCGCTGGTCGCGATTCGCAGTCACAACGAACTTATGTTGCTTTGTTGTTGTTGTTTTTCTGTTTGTCTGGAAAGTCGAAGTGACTTCCACCAGACAGTACGTTCTGAACTGGAATAGAAAGTGATCTGATGTAATATCCTCGTGTCTTTCTTGTTCCACGCCTGACCTTTTCTTCACAAATTTCAGCGTGGTGATCATCATTGACCTGAGCGTTTCGAACGCAAACTACTTGATTCACATTCAACACTCTCTGCGACTCCTCCTCGAGCAGCAAATGGCGAACAAAGACTACTTCAATTTTATCACGTGAGTTTTGTCAACGTCAGTGAGTGAGTTTGCAACCGTGCTGTCGTGAGTACATATCCTCAAATCTGATCGTCTGAGAAGCAAAAACACGGATGTCACTCAAACAACATTTTGCGAAGGATGGATTGATTTTGTTAAGATATTCAGCTCACTAACTTCCAACAATCAGTCTTTTGCGTGAACTTGTGAAGTGCACGGCTCTGTTTGTTGCAGGTTTGGCAGCGAAGCGAAGGCGTGGCGTCCGACCATGTGCAAACCGACCCCGGAGAATCTGCAGCAAGCCTGGAAGTGAGTAAGCACACCCGTGTGGCAAGCTTCGGCAGACAACATACGTCTCTATTGTTTCTCACGGCGTTGTCTTGCAATTTTATACGTGGTCATTTTGTGCAGGTGGGTGCTGGGGCTACAGTGCGAAGGCAGCAGGAATTACATGAGTGCGTTACATCTGGCCATGGAGAACGCAGAAGAGGCCGCACACCACATTGGTAAGACCTTCCAATGAGTAAAGGGGTCACGATGAGTGGAAATGAGACGGGACTCTTTCATGGAATTTTTCCCTGGCTGTATCCAGGACCGGCAGAACGCTGCTGTCACTCGACAAATCTTGGTTTTCAGACGTGGAAGGAATCTACCTCTTCACCAGTGGGATCCCAGACCAGCCCATTGACGTCGTCTGCGCCTATGTGGAGGAGAAGGCGGCGGGACGCGACCTCCAGAACCACGTCGTCTTGTTTAACGTGGACGACCACGACGGCGCCGGCGACGCCTCGGCGCCAGGGCGCTACGCCTCCGTGACGCAGACCGCGCAGGCGCTGCGCACCCTCGCGCACTGCAGCGGAGGCAGGTTCCACTGGTTCAGAGAGACAGGTGCGTCACAGTTGAGATTGTTCTCAGCCAACGAAAAGACTTCAAACGTGAAACAAAATCGCGTCACGATGTGCGATGATCTTCCAATGCATCGTCTTTCTCTTGTTGTCCAAGAACGGGTATTTTCCCTGTGAAGAACCTCGGCTACAATTCTCGAACAACATCATCAGCATTCACAGTTCAGAAATGCAGTTACAATTTTCCTTTTGTGAAGACAATCGCTGATGCGGCATGACCTTTTATCCAAAGGCATCATCGAGAGCGACGACATTGCGCTCATCAACCTCGAGATCGAGAAGGCGCTCAATTTCTCCAAGAAGTGCGCCTTCCTCGTGGAAAGTGTCAAGGCCAAAGCCGAGGTACAAGTTCAGCGAACAACGCTGTCTTTCGTGAGAGGTTTGCGCTGCCGTGTCCGAGCCAGATATTTCATCATGCACAATTCACTCTCGCCGGTTTACCTTGCTGTGAGCCTCTGCTATTTTGAGATCTATATGTACTTCCACCCTGCTGATCTTGGTGCTTTGCTTTCAAGTTGATATTGGTTGCTCTTATGAGTGCTTCTTGGTTTCCTGTGGACCATGTTCAACACTGAACCCTGCTATGAAGTGAAAAGACCACAAAGTTGCCACTTACACACACACACACACACACACACACACACACGCGCGCGCGCCATTATCCCCTATTAATTTCTGAGCACCTTTTTGCTTTTGCTCTCTTTTCTCACCGTTCCACTCCTTCAGGCTAAGAGGCTGGGAAGGAAGGCTGCTGTGGTTCAGTCGGGTGCTCAGGGCGCCCTGCCCGCCCCTCCCTGCCCTCCCAACACGGTAATTTGGAGTCACCTGCGGCCCAGTTACTTCGTGAGAACCAAATGGGTACGTGCTTTGTTCCCAACGCACAAGCCGTGGACCTTGACAGTGGAACAAGCTGCATTTGTCCTTTTGCTTTGAACCGACTATGTTGCTGCTCATGCAGTTCTGTGTGAATCAACCTGAATGTACGTGAGTAAACGGGACCACAAGTTGTTTTTTGTTTCCTGTTTGTGGTTCTTGTGTAAGCTTCCCGATCTTTCACCCTGCATCCACATTTTTTGCCAAAAACCCGTTTTGCTGGCCAACTTGATTGAACGCGAATGTCTCATGGGAATTTTCTTGGTGCTCATCTCGTACGAGTACAATGCATAATTCTTGGTTCGTGTTGTCAGCAGAACGATGAGCCTCCTCCAGCGACCATCGAGCCGGCCAAGCCTCGGGCGCTCACGTGGCGTCCCGCCAGTGGGCGCAAAGAGCCGCCCAGGTCCGTCACCGTGGCGACGCCGCCCGTCGAGAGTGAGTACTTTACTTCCACCTCAAGGGCAATTTATTCCAAACGAGAAGAATGGTACCCATTGCCGAAAGATGGACAAAACAAAATTGACAATCGAGTCGGCCACGCCCAAGTAAATGTGAATTGTTCCAGTGGTGAAGCGAAGGCCGCTGTCTGCCAAGGACCCGACGAGTCGAGCCAAGAAGGGGCAGACACAGCATCAATACTTCTTCTGCGACAACCGCAAGGTGTGTCTCGTGCGTGTGTGTGTTGCGTTGGTGTCTTTTTCATCACCTTGATGTGCTGTGATTGCAAGAGCCCTGTGCTGATCTTGCAGGTGATCGGGAGCGTGTTCAACAAGTACCCGGAGAAGAAGCCTCTTCGCAAAGCGGTGAAGCCGATCCGCGCCGCTTCAGTTCCGGACCACGAGGAAGCGCTCACCACCAAACAGGTGCTGAACACCACGCCTCGAGATCCCCAGGCCTCTGTGCACCACACACACTGAGGGGCAGCGAGCAGAGAACAAGTTGTGATTCACTTCCTCCTTCCTGCCTGTTGTACGGAGCCAATGATGGCAAGAACCTGGAAATTGACATCAAAAGCTCCTCCTTCTTTTTCAGTGGCTGCGAAAGTACAGTTTATCAAAATTGAAGTTGGACTTGAACAAATTAGTGACTGGTCCGGAAACCAAGTTCTCTGGCAAAAACGTGAAGATTCTTCACAAAACCGTCGAATCAAGGTGAGTAAGTCCCTGGGTGGAAAATACTCGTGAGCTGCATTTCAACTTCTTTCGTAGCACAGCGCGTTTGGTCAACTGCATGAAAGCATCGCGTCCGTGCACGTGTGCACCCGCAAACCCACAGGACTCAAAAGTCCAGAGTTCGTCACAAAACAATGTTCCGACTGCTGCAAAGCGTCTCTGTAACTTTATAGCTTTGTGCGTTCACAGGGTGTTCAGTATGTTCCCGACGGTGACTGTGGGTGGCGCTCAAAAGTACCTGCAGCTGCGCCCCGCCGAGCTGATCGAGTACGAAGCTCAGGTCGAGCGACTCCTCGACAGATACACCAGGCGCCTGCAGTGGCTCCTGGCAGGTCAGGGTCCTCCGATGTTGTTTGGGTGGAGACCTCTGTGGTTGTTTTTCTTGTTTCTGTTTCAAGCATCGTACACCCTGTTGCTCTGTCGCAGGGAGTAACCGCGTGTTCGGGACGGTCGTGGAGAGGCGCTGCGTCTTCCTCGTCGACACGTCCGGCTCCATGGACCCGTACATGGAGGAGTTGAAGCGAGAGCTCGCCGCGCTCATCTGGGAGCAGATTCATGCGAATGATATCAGGTAACTTCTGGCAATGAGTACTGTATGTTGAGTATCACCACAGATGTTCGAGTGATCGAATGACTTTCGTCCCTGGAAGACTACGTTCTTCAGCCATTCACGCTGTTCCTCGCCTTGCAGATTCAATTTGATCGCATTCTCGCGTGAGTGCGAAATGTGGAACGAGAATTTGACAGAACCAACGGAAGGAAATTGCCACGATGCCGTGGAGTGGGTTTCACGACTGCAGGCGCACGGCAACACGTGCACTCTCGACGCCCTTAAGGTGAGGCACATGTCACAAACAGGCGAGTGGGTGAAACCTGACCCAAAGACTGCGAGACATGCAACGATTCTCTTCGCCGTGTGTGCTTGGGAAACCCGTCAACACATCCCTTCTTTGTTTTCCAGCTTGCGTTTGCGGACCCACAGGTGGACGGAATCTACCTGTTGACGGACGGGAAGCCAGACAATTCCACTTCGCTCGTTCTCCGTGAGGTGGAGACGCTCAACGCGGAGCGCAGCGTCGTCATCAACTCCATCTCCTTCAACTGTCAAGACAGGTGACTCCTTTGTTCCGAGAATGTTGACAGGTATCAGAGCAAATAGATTCACAACCTGTGCCCAAAAGTTAGAAAAGCGCCAGTGCCGACCGCACGTCGCACACCCACACACCGAAACTTTCCTGCCTGAATCAGTGCAAAAGCGACGTGTGCTCGCACGTCCGTGCAAAACGAGCTTGACACTTCACGTGCCTCTCGATTCTCTTCGCCGTGTGTGCTTGGGCAACCCGTCACACTTCACTTGACACTTCGAAAGTGGGAGTCCACAGAGAAGCAGAATCTTTCAATTCCCTTGAGCACCTTGTCTGTACGAATCAACCAGTGTTTTCTCGGCAGCGTGGCGAACACGTTTCTTCGCTCGCTGGCGGCGGCGCACGGCGGGCGTTACCACCAGTGCCGCTCCGACTTCGACGCCCACAGCTTTGCGCACAAACTCCTCAACGGCACCATCGCCGAAGATGAGGTCAGCTCTCAAACAATCGCGAGCAACATACGCTTGGCCCCAGTGCTCGTTGACAGACATCGTCTGTCTTGTACGGCCTCTGTTTTCACCTCAAAACACGCAGTCAAGTTTACGTGTGGTTTGTCAGCAGGACCTTGCTGCGGATCTCCCAGACTGCGACGGCGATGACCTCAGTAAACTGGTCCGTGAGATTCTGCAGGCGCGGCGCTTCATCGCCCAGTCCCGCAGATACAGGTTTGTCTCCGTCTGTGCACTGCTTTTATCGTTGAGCACAAGCTAAACACGAGCCATTGAGCTCGTCTTCTCGGATGTTTCAGGGAAATCATCGAGGAGCACCAGAGGGCTCAGGGCGAAGACGGGGCGGGAACCAACCGCGGCGCGATGGTGGGGCCGGGCAGGATCAGACCCCTGTCCGCCAAATCATGAAGTCGAGAAAACACAACTCACCAACATCCACACACGTCCTGGTGTCGCTGACACCTCACGCAAACCAGAGAACATTTGAAAAAAGAAACTCAGAACCCAAGTCAACCAAGAGCCTGTGGCAAGCATCGTGCGTCAACGAAATTCACAGAGTACCTTGTATTTTCTGCGTGCGAATTTTTTCAGCGCTTGTCATTGCAACGCCATGGAGAAAAAACATGGCATCGTGTGTCTGCACCAGTTGGAATAGATTTACGCCGACCGTCAAAGTGATAACTAACATTGTGATCACGATATTCGACATTTTGTTCTTTTCCGTCCGCACTTTGCTCTTGTTGATGCTGTAATTTCTTTGTGTGGATTTTGCGCCGTCCAAAGAGAAACACGTCTCGATTTTCAGTACGAAAGTACACGTGCACCCAGGTTGGTTGCCATGACTGAGGCACAAAACTAGTCAAAGAATGTTTGTCGCAAGTTTATTTTTGTATCACTGAGTTTCTGAACACACTCAAAGTCAATTTTTCTTTCTTATGCACTGCCTTCTTCTCGACACCAACAGGACACGTGCGATCGTTTTGAATCGTGTGCTCGTGTCGAATTGCTAATTGTTGGTCAGCGTTGTCAATTCCGCAGTAAAAAGTTGAAGAATTCCACAACAGCACAAATGTTTGGAAGTACGAGGCTCGAACACAATGAAACGGGTCAGGGCGTTTTTTCCGGTGATTGCATTTGTCAAATTTGTTCAAATTTTTTTTCTGGATCCACCACTCATCCATCTGCATGTGTGTGAATCAATTTTTGTCTGACTTAAGAGGAACCCAGTTGCACTTGTCCTCAAAGTTGCGAGCAACCGACCTTCCGACGCGCGATTTCGAATGGAGCGCATGATCGACATGCCTCCATGCAAATTGGACCAGCATTTCCAGATCGAGTTTCTGTTCAAAGAGGGTTGTTCACAGAGTGAGATAAAGACCAGACTGGACAGGATGCATGGTAGAAACGCCTTCACCAAAAGTTCAGTGCAAAGATGGTGCAGCCAGTTCAGGAATGGGCGTGTTTAGAAGATGGATTTGCTGAAGTCTGGTGCGCCATGCAAGAGAACACCTGCAAAAATTGCTCATATCCACACCCAAATCCAGAATGACCGCCACTCAACCATCAGACAACTTGCCCAAGATGTCAACCTTTCCTTTGGTTGCACCAGAAAGTTGCTGAAAGAAGACCTTCATGTGAAAAAGACAAGCTCAAAGTGGGTGCCGCATCTGCTGACTAATCCAGAATGCGCCTGACTTGTCCGCATGAGTCAACAGTCTCTACAGATGCTATGCCGCCGCCGACACCCCATCGACAACATCATTGCAGAAGATGAGTCTTGGGTGTACTGTTGGGACCCTCAGTCAAAAAGTGCAACAAAGGAATGGTTGGTTCCAGGTGAGCCATGCCCAGAAAAAGTGAGGATCAAACACACTGTTCAGAAGCTGATGTTGGTCGCTTTTGTCGACAAAGACAGCCTTGTTTATCGTGAATTTGTGCCAAATGGACTTGGGATTGGAGCTCAGCTGTATTGCCAGATTGTCCAAAGATTCCTGCAGGCACTCCGTCGCCACCAACCCCACCTTGCTACCAGAGCAGGGATGAGAACATGGGCTTTGGTCCATGATGGTGCACCCACTCATCGTGCTGCACCAGTGGTCAACTTCCTTCAGAACAGTGGTGTCCAGTTGCTCCCCCACCATGGATACAGCCCGGATTTGAATCCATTGGATTACTGGTTTTTCCACAAAGTGAAGACCAAGGTCAAGGGTATCCGTCATCACAATGTCGACCAACTCCAGGAAGCTGTGGATGCATCAATTGGGTCAATCACAAGGGCAGAATTCACCGCCACAATGGATCGCTTCACTGAAAGACTTCGCCGCTGCATTGCCGCAGAAGGCAGATACTTTGAGCGTGATTAAGAACACTTGGACACTTGCCCTGCAAGAACTTTGGTGATGGACAAGTCAAACATGTTGTTGTGTACTCACAAAAAAAAATTGGTTAAGTTTGCTCAAGTACTTTGGAAGTTTGACACTCATCTGGACTCATCCGATGGATTGTACAAAGTCCATGTGAAAAAGTGGATTTTCAAATTGTGAATCTCTTCACCGGTTTTGTCTCTTAGAGACATTAAAGTATTCTCTTCACAAACCAAAAATTGCGTTTGTCCGACATGGATACATACCGGAAATCGCGTCCGACCCGTTTCATTGTGTTCGAGCCTCGTAATAAACTTTTCAGAAGCGGTTCTACTGTCTTGTTTCAAACTCTTAATCGTACAAACATCAGAGACGTGAAATCCTCACGATCAACAAAGTCGGCAGACTTATCCACAGCGCAAGTCATTACAAACCGAACGAAAAAACAAAACAGACATCAAGTTGAGAACTAACTTGATGATGCTTGAGCGTGTGCGACTCAGTCGTGTTTTGGCAGTGACTTGACGTGGTCGGTGAGTCGGTCGAGGAAAGCCGTGCTGCGGTGCTTCAGGCGAACAGCCTCGATTTCGTCCAGCAGGAGGGACGGACAGAGAACAGCCGACTCTTGGAGCGACTCTGCACAAGATACAAAAGACAACTTCGGACAAGAATTTCCGTGCGATAAACACCCTTCCCGTCCCAAAACGCGAGCCGTGTGTGTGTGTGTGTGTGTGTGTGTGTGTGTGTGTGTGTGTGTGTGTGTGTGTGTATGGTGTTGCGTCCAACACACCTAGCACCCTTTCCTGGATGCGCGGCTCCGGATCATCCAGATGGACCAGCATTCCCCTGTAGATGGCCTCGAGATGCGCCTTGTAGAGCGCCACGTCGTACTGCTGCCCGAAGCAGCGGAAGTACGCCTTGAGCGCGACGGTGACGGCGACGCGCACGTCGTCGCTGCTGTCGTCCATCCGCTTCAGCAGGTCCTGCGACAACAACTCTCGCTGATCAATGTCGGCGAAGGGAAGAGGCATGCGTCACTTTGTGGAGTTTAGTTTTGTTCCTCGCGCTGTGACCTCACCGGGTACAAGTTGTGGAGGCGGTCGCGGTCGAAACTAGTTCCCGCCAAAACGAAGAGATGGTTGAGGACGCGACACGCGACGAGCCGCGTCTGCCTGTTGTCGTCCTCGAGCACGTGATGCAGCTGCGTCAACAACTCCTCCTGAACCGTGACCAGCTGTTGAAAAATAATAGACATTTCATCGTTACGCCTGCCATAATTGTGTTCGCGCAACACTTGAGATTCTTGTAACGCAAATGGAACACGAGCAGAAGACGCCAACCTTGTCGACGGTGAACACGGAGCTCTGCAGCAGCGCCCACAGGCACGACACGGCCGTCGTTCTGATGGCGGCGGCGACGCGCCCCGCGCGCCACACCAGGTTCGGCAGCACCATGTCGCGAACCACCCTCACCACGAAATCTCCGAACCTGGGTGAAGCGAACAACATGCACAAAACGGAGACAGACAGTCAAGGGCTCTCTGTTTCCCCTGAGCACTTTCCCTTTTCACACCGCATGCCCAACAGACGTCCACGTCCAAAAATCTCGGACAAGTTTTTGCCAAGTTTAGAATCACTATAAAGTCACATTTTTCATGCCGATTGTTCAAGCGTCGGCGTGTGGGTTCGGAAAGATGTGGAGAGATGTTCAAGATTCGTAGAACGCAGAAGCTGAAGGCGCTCACCTCTGGTGGGAGTCAACGGTGGCGGGCGCGTTCATCAGCAGTCGCGAGAGAAGCGAGAACATCTTCAGCCGCACCTCAGCATCTTTTTCGGGTCGCAGGTTCGATTCCAGCATCGGGACCACTCTCTCCAGAATCTCCCCAACTACGGGACCTGCTCAGCAACATCGTCAGCAGTGTTAACGACCTGCATGTGATTCACGACATTCCTCTGTTGCGTTGTTCAAGATTTCTCGGAAGAAAACATGGCTCACCTGACTCCATAAGAAGCGTATCGAAGATGAGTCTGTCAACTGAATGTTGCGTCCAGGATACGTAATCGTCCTGCAGTGAATCAATGAGTTGCCCTGTATACTTGCTGTAGAGATCCTGCTTGTTCTCCATGCTGCAAGTCACAGCTGTCTTCTCCAGGGTGTGTTGTGCCTGGAAAAAATAACAGCATTGGCATTGTTTTTCCCGTCTTGATGTACAATTGGCACTTGCAAAGGCAGCAGGAAATGCTCTGGTGACATGTAGTTCTGAGATCACCTCCTCCAGAATGGCGTCGCTTCTGTGCAGCGCCAACACGCTGACGACCGTGACGAACAACCCGTACCCCACGTTCAGACTTTCTTCTTGCATCAGATCCAGCAGCGAGGTGACACACCGAAGGAGCTGCGTTTGCACCGCACCCTGAGGAAACATGGAGACTTCCAATCAGTCGAAAAGAAATCATCCAAAAGACGACTGTGTTGGAGGCAGTGAACAACTTTTCCCGTGGTATCAGATCTCACTTACATCAGCAAGCGTGCGGATCGCTGGGTCGGAGATGACGTTGACGATGTCTTCGAGGTACGGCCGCAGTGCCCCCCGCTCCGACCCCCGGATGACAGCAGCCAGGATCATGAGGGTGTTGAACGACTGCGACGTTTTCACCGACTCCAGCACCATCTTGACCCACACGTCAGGCGACACGAAGTAGCCGATCAGCTCAGCCGACTTGACCATCTGCACAAATGAAACGAAGGTTTGTTCAATGAACGTCAGTCCTGACATTCTCGCAAGTACTCTTTTTCACGTCATATCGTGACAATCTTGGCTGTTACAAAAAAGAACCACACACACCTCACATTTCCACAGCACACCGATGGGAACAGAAACTTCCACCGCGCTGTTGCCTCACCAAATACAAATACGGCACCGGACACTCTACTCACATACTCGACCACTTCCTTCTCGTCGTCGGTGCACGCGCGGAACATGCCGGTCAGCACCTTCTCCAGGTGCTGCGTCACATTCTCCTCGTCATTGACGATCAGTGAGAAAAGGAGCTGCGCGCACTTGTTGCGTGTTGCAGCCACCCAGTCTCCGAGGTCGCGCAGCAGACCACCGATTATCTTCGAGAAGTTTCTGTACACCAGGGTGCGGCAACCGAGGTTGGGTCGCTCGACTACCAAATGAAAAAGATGAGAACCTGAGGCCAACGTGGAAAATGAGAACCATCGAACCAAACAATATCTGAAAATCATTCAAACATGAACGAGAACCGTGTGTGCCAAAGGGGGATGGGAGCGAGAACACGTTTCTTCCCGCCCAACTGGTGTCTACAACACAGGTTTTGCCAAGTGTCTTCAGGACTTGTTCCCGTGTGTGTGTGGTGTGTGTGTGTGTATGTGTCCACACACATGAGCGGGTTGTCAACGTGCAAACACGTGCACTTGATTGTCTTCGTTGAATCCACTCACCGCCCTTGGGATAGTGTTCGGGGTCTGGCTTCACAAAATCTTGTTTGTCCTTCAGGTCATCTTCATTCTCCCCTTCGTACTTAATTCCTGTATTTGAAGCAAATAATTTCAAGAAAAGATCACCTGCACTTCTGCCGGATCCATGGAGGCTCTAGGGGCCCTCTCCTTCCGACCCCTCTGCTTTGTGGCATTGGGTGTAAAATTTTCGGAGGTCAAGTCAGAGGTCCCCACAGTTGGACCTCGGTCGCCCCCATGTCCCAATCCTAAACCCATTTGAATGCATCGTGACAAAAAAGAGCAGATTACGTGTGTATTAATTTCGCACGCAAACTGGCACCAACGGGAGAAGTAACATTTCTGCGTGTCAGCACTTACCGATGTCGTGCCACAGTCCGTCCGCCTGCGTCCTGATTTCCTCCACTTCATCCGTGAGACTGGTCAGCAACAGCGGAATGAGTTTGTGATGGAATGAGTATCGGTCCATCAAGTCCAGCAACCAATGCCCGACGACTTTGGTGACGGCCGCCCGAACCGTCGGTGCCTGGTCAAACATGCGCTGAGCGAGGTGGGAGACGACGTCATCAACAGACTTTCCGTTTCCGTATTGTATGACATCACCTTGTGGGAGAGAAAATGGGAAACAATTCTCGTATTAAAATTGGAGCAGCTTGCTTTTGCTTTCGTTTTTGAACAGCAAATCGTGCACGCGTCGTCTGGACGCACGCAACTGGAATGAAAACAATGCAGTGTGCATCACTTTGTGTTCTGGATGTTTCCATGGAAGACTTGACGCAAATAAACAGCACAAACCTATCGCTTCCACGACGGCCACTCGAACCTTTGAATGTTGGTGCGTCAGAGACGTCAACAGAGGCTTGATCAGACTCTCCGACTGCATGTGGAAATTCTCGGGCGTCGTTTTGGCGAGCAACGCAGCACATTTGCAGCTTTCCTTTTTCACCTCTGGATACGCATCCACAATGGTACGCTGGAGAATTTTTACCATGTCGTCCACGAAAGCACCAATTTTCTTTCCAACCAAATGGATGAGTTCTGACAGCAACATAATCATGGTCAGTCGAATTTCTTCGGAAGGTTCGACAATATCTTGTTGCCCAAGTCTCTGAACAAAAACTGGTATGATGTACGGAAGAAATTCGGCAGCATTGGACGTGTTTTTCATACTTCTGGTCAAAAACTCGATTGAAAGCTCCCTGCACTTTTCAACCGGATCTGACACCAGTTTCAAGCATGGCTTCAGAATTTCTCGCAAAACACCTTGCAAAACATCCCCTTCCAAACTGGGTTTCCGTCCTACTGTGTCTTTTGTAATTTCCTGAATGGCTTTCTTTCTAGTGATTCTGTTATCTTCTGCAAGACAGTTGAGACTTCGCGACAGAGCGTGGATAAGTTGTTCCACGCCGTCGGCGGGACCCTCCATGTCGGCCATGTTGTGGCTTGCCTCACTACGCACTCTGGTTAAAGGCTTCCAACAAGTGAGGCGGGTATCATACCAACTTTCAAAATTCAGTGACATCTGTCTTGTCCTTTGAAAGAACAATATTCTTATAATTTTGGGAACCAAAATTCGTGGCATGCATGTGTTTGGTTTAATTTGTGTGTTTATCTCAAATGAAAATTTTCCAGTTGATAGAGGGGTGACGACGAGCCAAAGGCCGCAAGGTGCGACTTCCGGCTGTGTCAGCAAGAAGAAATCAAACACTCGAGAACAACTTCCTGAAAATAGAAAAGGTGACAAGTTTGCCAAATCACAACGACAGTGAACTGGATATTGTCATCAGCCAACGTGATTTCAGCTACAACAAGGAGAAGACAAGACCAAAGGTATGTGCTGCGTTCCAACGAAGCAGTTCTGCAATCACTGAACCTTTGAAGTCAGAGATCAAAACCAGGTGGTTGTGTGGGGGAGGTGTGAACAAACTTTTGGGTATTTTTCCTCACTTTTGGACCCGTGATGTGTTCCACTTGCCTGTGTACACTGCAAATGGTCTGTCACATGGACTTTTCTCGTGCAAGCGGAGACCCAATAAGGGAGGAGGGTGGACGGTTCCCGAATCTGTTGTAGTGATATCACAAACGATCAGTTGCGTATCTCAGGTGAGACTGGCCACAGTGGCGCGAATCTCTGTGTTTATTGAATGAACAGTGCTGCCACCTGTACCACGGTGGTTCAAATTCACAGCTGGTGTGTCACACCACACTCCTCCCCTACCAGGGGGGGCTGGCCTCAGCCAATTAATTATATTCTAAATATTTTTATATTAAATTATTACA